>ERZ780167.66-NODE-66-length-100907-cov-24.637895_pt1 | contig 100907 bp, 92 predicted proteins | sample MGYA00510982_ERZ780167 | MGnify/ENA primary metagenome ERZ780167 (study PRJEB29588, sample SAMEA2146107) | human gut metagenome | biome: human gut; feature: human-associated habitat; material: faeces | place: Denmark | collected 2008/2010 ... | reverse complement strand
GTGGTGTCATAATGATTGACTCTTTTTGTGAGTCAACCTTTTTCAGGCAAATACACATATTGTGCACAACATTTTGCATGAGTTTTATGACTTCCTCCAGTAAAATCCGGATAAACGTTCAAGAACTTTTCCAGCGCACCTGTTTCTCGTCTATAGGCCGCATCGTCTCCCAAACCATAAGATACTTGGATAGCCATTTTGGCAGACGGAATACAAAAATCTATCTCTACGTTTTTATTATAATAATAAACCTGCGTTTCTTCGGGTGTGTTTCTGTATTTTCTGATTAATTTACATGCTACTATATTCTCCAACAACTTCGTTTCTCCACTGAAAAGAAACAAGTTAAGCAATCCATTATTCACAATGTATCTTATCCGGATTGTGGACTGCTCCGATATGGATGAACTCATATTCGGGATAGAGAAAAACAGGTAGGACTCTTCCAAATACTCCAAATAATCTTTCAATATAGGCAGGCTTATGCTATCTCCGCTGGAATCAATAATATGTTTTAACCTGCTGAGGGATGACGGTTGCATCACACAGTCTGCCAATTTTCTTGTGAGAAGACGAAAAGCACGTGCATTGCGCACTTTATTCCGCTCCACTATATCGCCAAGCAGTATCTTCTGACATAATGAATTCAGATACTCCCTCTTATCTTCAAGATTGAAAGATTCTGCAAGGCCGCCATTAGTGAAATAATGATCGAAAGTATTTGATATCTGAGAGCAAGCACCTTGGTCATATATCCAATTTCTGTCCAATTCTATGCCTTTGTACTCTAGATACTCTCTAAAAGAAAATGGAAAAACTTCCTTTGGAATATATCTGCCACCAAGTGTAGTTGCTATTTCACTGCTGAGCACCTTAGCATTGCTGCCAGTAATCATAACTCTATACTTAGAATCTGCAAGTCTTCTTGCAAATTTTTCCCACCCGTAGACAACCTGTATTTCATCAAGGTATATCAGTGGCTTTTTTTCTGGATATAACTCGAAATAGGCATCCAATATTTCTCCCAAACTGTCTGAAGAAATATCTGACAACCTTTCATCCTCGAAATTTATGTAGAGCATGTTTTCTTGTGTCAGCCCTGGACTCTTCATCATATTCTGGGCATCCTGATACATCATAAAGGATTTTCCAGCACGCCTTAAACCGACAAGCACATAGTTTGCATGAGTATCAAACTGGATTTCCCTTCGAATAATAAAGAATTCCGGAATGGCCCTTTGCTTCCTTTGTAGGTTGCCGTGATGGTGTTAGACGCCTTAGCGTTCTTGAGCGCCTCAACATCTTTAAGCTCTGCAGGGATGGTGTTCTCGTCGTTGTGGTATTCGCTGAAGAGTAGAATAACCGGCTTCCCAGTGGCGATGATGGTTTTCGCTTTGGCTGTGTCCACGTAGTTGTCAATGGGCAGAATGTAGATGTCCGGCTCAGCGGTGGAGTCTAACGGAAGCGGGAGGAAGACTTTGCCTTTCTCCTTCCCGTTTTCAGCATTCCAGCGGTTGAGGGTTTCCCTTGCTATGTGTTCTTCTTCTATGGTCACGCCTGGCGAGACGATAGAGACGGTGTGTATGGTGGCTGAGTACATATCACAGTTTATCAAATGTACTAGTATGCATTGGTTTTACTAATAAATGGTTCTCCTACTCAATAGATTCTTTTTTCTGTATAAATAATCTAATGCTCGCGTCCCGTAATAATTTCTTAAATCCACAAGATCGTAGCTATAAATTGATTTAAAGTTACTTGTATCCAAAGGATGAGCAATTTTTATTGAATCCTGAATATGCTCACTTAACATAACAGATTCAGTCCCGATGGAAAAATACTTCGTTGTAGGATATCTTGAAGGGACCTTATGCGGCAACTTTCCCATAAAGCCAACTTCTTCATATATCCATGGCGATAAGGTTCCCTTATCCAATCCGTCTTTTAATGTGACCGAATTAGATGATTCTATTAAGATTGGGCACTCAATTGCATCAATAGCTTCAAAGAGCGCCATGGTAAGCATAGAATGAACGTGAGTGGAAAGGAGCAATGTTTTTGATCTTTGCGCACTCGGGTTGAAACGCTTCTCTAACTCTGACAAAAGGCTATCCTTATTATCCCATACATCGGTATCTATGAAACATTTAAGGTCACATTTGGCTTGAAGCCAACTTTTAAAATAGCGCGCCAAATCAACATCGGCATGTGAATGGGACAAAAAGATGTGGTATTTACCTTGAGGGAACCATAGTTCCTTTAGGCTCTTGCCATCTATGAGGCCATCGGTTGCAGATAGGTATTTAACCAGCTGAATATATCGCTGGTCTTTTTCGGAATCTACAGACCCCGAAAGAGAACCCGTCTCACTCCTGAGGTTATAGATTGTATTAGCAGATATAGTAAAAGGGTAAAACATATTCTATTGAGTTCTACAAAACTGTCCAAAACATGGCTCATATACATTTCCGCCATTGTACCTGGATAGGCTGCATCGAATGGCGTTTAAGTATTCAGAAAACTCGTATATCTCTGAAAGCCGGCACTCCCTGACATTTAGGGGCTTGTGCCCTCTAAAAGACATCATCCCATCCTTGAAGGCCTCGCAAGGGAATATGTAGCCATCATAGCGAACAGTGAGTTTTACTGTTCCTGTGCCGCAAGTGGCACGTTTTGCTGTAAATGGCAAACCAAGGCGTATCTTACCCTCATACATTTCTTGGCACTTAGCCAGTATCTGTTTTAACTCTTCTTGCTCTTCAGAACTCAATAATACCAGCTCTTTGTTTTCCATCACACGGCCTTGAGGGACCAGGCGCAGGAGGCTTACATTCTTTACGCCCATTGAGTAGAGCTTGCTCAACACATCAGGTATCTGGTGAAAGTTGCAGTGCATGGGTACTAAGTGTGCCTCTACCGAGATTCCCAGTGCTATCACACGGTGGATGGTTTCATCCAACAGTGCCAAGTTAGTAGCCTCAGTTCCCATAATGGTAGCGTAGAGTTCTGCATCAACGGCCTCGTAGTTGAAGATAAGTGCATCTATCTTGTCTTTTACAGCCTCTAACAACTTGGCCGGAATGGATGTATAACCTCCGCCATCGTTATAGATACCGCTGGAATATAGTCTAGCTTTTAGGTCTTTATACTGAATGTACTCAACTATCTCCACTATATCTTCTCTGAGGAAGGGCTCTCCGCCAGACAGGCTTACTGTCTTTGCGCCCAATGCCACGGCATCGTCCACCACTCGGGTGATGGTTGCATAGTCCAGACACTCTGTTTTCCCCATATCAGAGAGTGAGGAGCAGTAAATGCAACGGTTTGGGCACTGCTGAGTTACCTCTATGGTGATTTCGTTCAGACTCATAGTGCAAATAGTGTCTGCTGAAGGGGTTCGCGCTGGATATGTTCTTCAACGCCCCACTTCTCTGGAAAGTAATAGTCAATGCCTTCCATTGATGGCTTATAGTGCTGTTTGATTCGAACATTACCCACTTTCAGTTCGGGCATCTTGGCTCGCAGATATTTATCTGTCTCACAGAAGCAGTTCTGCAGGTCAATCAACTTGGGCTTACGTCCAGGAAGCGGGCGGAACTCGGTATAGCCGTAACGCTCCTGCAACTCCTCAAAATGGTCGTGGATGTAATAAATTGCATCCTCATAATCATTGCCGTAGGAAGAAAAGCACTTCTTAATACCTCTCACAGCCCCGACTCCTGCCTTGACAAAAGAGTCTTCATCAAAGTTGAGGTATGGTGAGTAGTTGAAGTCAATAGTATATTGATAGGCCAGGAAGTCGCCAATCAGCGGATAGTTCCTCAGTTGGTTATATACCTCGGCCATAGATTTGGCTTTCAGTATTTTTTTCAGTCCTTGCCCTTTAATAAACTCGTCCTCTATCATCTGGAGCCACACCTGATGCTTGGTGCTTATATCATGGTAGCCGGAATAGCTACCGGTCATCATATAGGCGTTAGAGAAGATAGGGTAACTCTGCTGTCGCATGGTCAGCGCCTTGCTCAGTTTCTCTACGTTAAATGAAGCAACGGTGATATCTGTGAGTTGGATAAGATAGTCCCAAGTTTCAATCTTATTGAACACCTTGAAAACAAGGATTCTCAGCAATACATCCTCAGGGCTATATTTATCTAAATCTTTATAAATGACATTCTTTATCAAGTACTGGCTCACACGATCGCACGCACGATAGACGTTGGTAAACTTATACTCCTTCAAGATAGGGTCATCGGTCAGATGACTGCTATCCTCGCACCGTCTCCAGAAGATGTTCATACGCTCCTGGATGAAGTAGAAGTAATATTTCAATGTAGCATCGTTCGGGACTATGCTACTTGTCTTCTTCGTCCTCATAAATATCTAACTGGGGAAGATTGTATTCTTTCCAATTGCAGGGGTCACCGTGAATCCCGACACCATAAGTATCATCAAGCCAGTTTACAAAAGCATTAATTTTGGCATCTTCATTATGTAGGTCCCAAAACTTTGTTCCGCGACTATCATTATTAATATATGAGAATTCTTCAGGTATTAATGGACAGCGGTCTCCAAAGTAATAGAAATGCTTAGATAATAATACGTACTTGCCTTCACTATCACGCCGGAGATGCTCTTCATTCACACTACCATCATCTAAACTATGAGCGCAAGGCTCTTGGATAACTATGTTCTTAACTGTATGGTAAGCATTGTCACCATACATCTGAACCAAAGTTCCGTTGATTATTGGTTTTTTAATCTGAAACCTTGGATCTTCCCAGTATTGGTCGAAAGTTATCTTTTCCTCAACTTGCATAACATAGATTATGCGCCCTAGATTGCCCATAGCTACACTACCCAAACCAACGACCCAGTCACCAACCTGCAAATGACTATTATTACGAACTTGAGTTCCTTTACATGTAGCTAACGACATTACACCATGAAAAGGATTTGGAGCAAATCCATAGTCATGATCCATTTTATATCTGAAGCAGTTCATACTATTTACAGACTATATGAATCATTGGATAAGATGTAGGACCTGTAACAGGCATTCCGTCAGGTTTCTCATTTACAGCCATCTTACCGTTAATAACATCTATAAGTTTATCTATTGAATTCCAACCCAAAGTTGTACCACCATATTGTTTGAAGGCACCTGGGAGTTCCACGTCATTCTTACAGCCATGCATATATACTCCAACTATTGTTTTACCCTGCCGTGCGGCTTCACGTATTTCATAATTGACCCACTTTCTCTCATGGGTGTGTTCACCTATCATAACAATGAAGGTCTTTGCCCACCGGATGCATAGACGTAGATAACGAGCAATAGTGGCATCTTTGACTTTATAAGGACGATATTTCTTTTTCTCCACAGAGCTATTGCGTACATCGCAACCGTTTGCCCTCAACCTTGCTTTCATGTTGTCAAGAGCCTTCTCATGCTCACCATAGTGGGAAATGAATATGTTGTGTTGACCAGCCATTATTTTACTCTGTTTTGCTACAGAAACAAGATTTCTTTTAATGTCTTTCCATCAATTAAGACATTTGGTTGAGGCAAGGTATTGCCGTAACTGGGCTTTCCTGGTGTATTTGTCAGGAGCCTCTCCAGCACTTGCATAAGTACCGGTCTCCAGCTGAAGCTGTTTTATGGTATCGGCCTTGATGGTAAATGGGTAGAACATTATTTTACTTGCTTATGAATCTCGAATTCGGATATTCTGTCTCTTATGGCTATTGCATCTTCGATGGCTTTGTCCATATTATTGATGAAGGTTGGCCAAGAAACTATATGCATATAGGAGAAGGGGTATTCCCAAATTGTATCTGGTTTCGCGCAAGTGTGCACAGGAGGACGTTTCCTATTGAAGGTATTGTCCTGGATAATTGAAAACAAGTTGCTTGTGTTAATGTGAACGCAACCGGCTTGGCAACAATGCCTGTCTGAAATAACGTATTCGCACGATCCATTCACATCCGGTAGCACCACGCCCAGCAATGCATTGGCTCTTGAGACTCTATCGGACCGGGGGACTTCCCTGAAAGAGTATGATATCTCCCAAGGTATCCATTGGTCTCTTTCGGGGGTGTAGAGTTCTTTCATCCTTGGCGAAATGAGTACAACTGTTACTGAACTGTCGTAAATCTTGTCCCTTAACTTGGATGCGATGGTTTCGTCTTTGAATTGTGAGAGGTCTTCTCCGTCAAGTTCTCCTTTGTTAATATGGTCTCCTTCCTTCAAGCGAGACTGGATCTCATCTACATAGTGACGCACTTTAGTTTGCTCCCAGTATGGTGTACGGTTAGGGAGGCGTTGCACCGATGTGTCGCCATACTTGTAAGATATGAATATCTTGTGACCCATTATTTTCTTAACCAGTCTTTGAGGGAGATTTTAGTATTTTCCCATTCAACGAAGTAGTTGTCTGGGATTGACCAGTATTCAGTCTTGATTACCGGATAGATTTGTAGGTATTCACTTCCAGTGTATATCCCGTCTTTGTCGGCAATAGGCATAACTGCAATATTCGCCGGATATTTCTTTGCCTCTCCAAGGCCAAGTTCCCAATTACACCACTTGGATGCTATGGCTCCTTCTGTGCCCAGGAAGATGAACTTCTTACAACTGTTTATCTTGTCTTTGAGTTTGATTGCAGTCAGGCCTGAGGTGGTCTTAGGCATTCCTTCGTCCATCCAATCTACGTATACATTAACGCCGCATCGCCTAAACAGAGATATGACATTTTGCAAGACCTCTACCTCATCATGCTTGTGTGAAAGGAAGACGGTGACAGAAGAGGATGATGTAGAATCGGTAATACGACCCTCGTTTAGCGCCGCACTAAAACGCAAAGTGTCTCGCCTCTGGAGTTCCAGGTGGGCCTTGGTGATTATATAACTGCTCATCTAAGAACGAGGTAAATGGCAATTCTAAGGAGAATGGCTACAACGGTATAAAGAATCCAGACTGATGGAGACTTGAATACTTCGCAAAAACAGACTTTCTGTTCTTCCCCTATCTTCATGTTGAAGTCGGTTTCTTCTGGGCTCTTTAATACTTTGTTATACAGCTTGCGATACTCTTTCTCCATCTTGAGGTAATAGGCATCAAGGAAGCAGAAGAGAATATCGGCTATGATGGCCGCGATGAAATAAATGTAAGAGGCCTCAGAGTTGGGGTTGGCAGCATATACAGCACAGAGGGCTGAAACAATAGCTACCATCCAGCCTTTCATGCTGAAGGAGTTGGAGTTCATTCGGGTGATGACGCCTTGGATGAAGGAGAGGTGTTGACGGACGTCTTCGGAATATTTGCTATCTGGCATTGCTTTTATGATTTATGTTGTTTATCTCTGTTGTGCGAAAAGTAACAATTTATATTATGACGTTTTTGAAACGAATTTTTTCTGGTTTTATTTGCTCGCGGATGCGGGGGGGCTTTGCGGTGTTATAGGCGGGTGTTCTCTTCTTGGCGAGCGGGGACGCATCGGGTGTCGAGGGTGGAGGACACTTGTGTTCGATGGCGTTCGGTTTCTTGGATTTTTTTGCGTTTTCGGTGAAACGCGGCTTTTAGGGTTCGAAAAATATTAGTAACTTGCAGGCGTGTTTGCTACGTAAGGTGCTGAGTTTTTGCACAACCGGGCAATGAAACACGCGGGGCGGATAGTTCTTTAAAATGTCTTGCAGCGGCGTTGTATTTGCGTCCAATGATGTCCAATTTTGGCGCTATGCGGCGATTGTTGAGCGAAAGGCGTAACGGTTGGGTGTTATTGGATTGAGTATCAGGCAGTTAGGAGAGGCTTGGACATATTTCGACCCGGAAGAATTCGCAGCTAGGGACCTGCTTGAGGGCGGCTGCATGGAAGATGTAATCTGTGCCTGGCATCGCCGAGCGCACGCTTTCCAGACTTCTGACATCGCCGATATAGAATTTTATCTTGTGTGCAACATCGGGGTATTTCGCTTGATACTCGTGGCGCATGTCGTCCTGTTTCTTCTCGTCGCGTGAGAAAATCCTGATCTCAGCAATGTCTGTTCTGAGAAAACGCTTCAATACTGCGTTTCCGAAACTACCGGTACCTCCGGTAATCATCAATGTCTTTCCAGCAAAAATGCTCATGGTATTGTGATAATTAAATTAGTCAACTTTTCAAATGATTTTTCCGCCTTTCCTTTCCCGACGCTCGCAGGCGGAAACCCGGGCGGTTACTTGTGGTCAAGGACGGTGTACTTGGAGTGGTTGGAGATGTACTCGGGGACCAGGTGCTTCATGGAGGCTACCACGGCCATGTCGTCGTAGGTGTGGGACTGGGCGATCAGGGCGTCTATCTCGCGGCTCACATCGGACCAGTCATATTCACGGACACAGGCGATGCGGATCTTTTCGTGGAACGACGACTTCGTCGCCTCCGACTCGCTCAGGACCTCCTCGTAGAGCTTCTCCCCGTCCCTCAGGCCGGTGTACTTGATCTCCACGCCCTTCGCCCCGCTCAGCTCGATCATGCGACGCGCCAGGTCGGCGATGCGCACCGGCTTGCCCATGTCGAAGACGAAGATCTCGCCGCCCTCGCCCTTCGTGCCGGCCTCAAGGACCAGCTCGCAGGCCTCGGGAATCAGCATGAAGTACCTTATGATGTTGGGGTCCGTCACCGTCACCGGGCCGCCGGCCTTGATCTGGCGCTCGAAAATCGGAATCACGGAGCCGTTGGAGCCTAAGACGTTGCCGAAGCGGGTGGTGATGAACTGGGTCTGCCCCTTCACCACGCCGTCACGCTCCGCCTTGTTGAGGCTCTGCACGTAGACCTCGCATATTCGTTTGCTGCATCCCATCACGTTCGTCGGGTTCACAGCCTTGTCGGTGGACACCATCACGAAGCGGCGAACGCCGTATTTGACCGAAAGGTCGGCCAGGATCTTCGTGCCGAGGACGTTGTTCTGGATGCTCTCGCAAGGGTTGTCCTCCATCATCGGAACGTGCTTGTACGCCGCGGCGTGGAAGACATATTCAGGAAGGAAGGTTTTGAATATGTTCTCCATCCTGTCAGCCTTGGTGATCGACGTCACCACGGTGGCGCATGGCACAGACGGGAAGTCACGCGCCATCATCCGGCGGATGTCGTGCTGCGGAGTCTCCGCGGAGTCTCCGCGGAGTCGATCAGCATCATCTTCGAAGGTGCGAACGACGCGACCTGGCGGACGATCACGCTGCCGATGCTTCCGGCGGAACCGGTGATCAAGATGCGCTTCCCACGGAGGGACTCGGCCACGGATTCCAGGTCGACGCAGATCTCGTCACGAGGCAAAAGATCCTCGATGCTGACCTCCTTCAAGGTCGGCGCTCCCTTGATCGCATCATGCTCGGTGTCAACGACATTGTTGGCCGAGAATATTCTTGCGCCGCTTTGCAGGATGTAGTCCTGAAGAACTGTGTCGTTGCGGAACCTGTCGATCCTGCCCGGAGCGACCAGCACGGCGGCGATCCCCTTGCGGCGGATCACATCCGGCAGACTGGCGTCAACCTCGTAGACCGGCTCGCCCATCAGGCGCGTGCCGTTGGCTCCAAGCGCCGGATCGTGGGAGATGAAGCCTCGGAGACGGTAGTGCATCGGTTTCTCGCTGCGGATCGCCTTCGCGAGTCCGATGCCGCCGGCGCGGATGCCATAGATGAAGACATTCTTCGCAGCCTCCGTCCGGAAATAGGTGTCGTAGACCCATTTGATAGAAACGCGAAGCAGCCACATCAAACCGGTCGCGATGGCTTCCGCAATCAGGATATGCCGCACCTGCACGTGGGCGAACACCCGAGACGGGCAGCTGTTCGTGAAGAAATGGACGGCTATCACCGCCAATGCGGAGCATCCCATCGCCTGCGCCACACGGATGAGGTCGTTGAACGATGAGTAGCGGATGATTTCCGAATATGTCCGGAAGATGGCAAAGAATATGAAGTGGACGCCGACGCACAGCAGCATCAGGTGGGTCAACGGCCAGAAGTTCAGCTGAAGGGCGGTGCCACGGTTGAAGCACCAGTAGACGAACACTCCGGACAAAAACAGAATGGCACTGTCCAGAAGCAGCACGCACCAGTACGGGAACGTGCGCTTCGAGAAGTACGAGTCAACTATCTTGCGGATCGACAGCATTATGGAAAATAATTTTGATTAATAGGTATTCCGGTGAAGTAGGCGGCTAGTCTCTCTCAAAGAGGTCGCGGGTGTAGACCTTGGCCCGGACATCGTCCAGGGCGCGGTCGTAGCGGTTGGCGATGATGGAGTCGGCGCGGCACTTGAACTCGGCGATGTCGTTGACCACCTTGCTGCCGAAGAAGGACGCGCCGTCCTCCAGCGTAGGCTCGTAGACAATGACCTCGGCGCCCTTGGCCTTGATCCTCTTCATGATGCCCTGGATGGCGCTCTGGCGGAAATTGTCGCTGTTGGACTTCATCGTGAGACGGTAGACCCCGATCACGCATTTCTTCTCGCGGGCGCTGTCGTACTGGCTGTTCTCGGAATAATAGCCGGCCCTCTGGAGCACCTGGTCGGCGATGAAGTCCTTCCTGGTGCGGTTGGACTCCACAATGGCCTGGATAAGGTTCTCCGGCACGTCGGCGTAGTTCGCCAACAGCTGTTTGGTGTCCTTCGGGAGGCAATAGCCGCCGTAGCCGAAGGACGGATTGTTGTAGTGCGAGCCGATGCGAGGATCCAGACACACGCCGTCGATGATGGACCTCGTGTCGAGTCCCTTCATCTCCGCATAGGTGTCCAGCTCGTTGAAATAGCTGACGCGGAGGGCAAGGTAGGTGTTGGCGAATAGCTTCACCGCCTCCGCCTCCGTGGAACCCATGAACAGCACCGGAACATCCTCTTTCAGAGAGCCTTCCTTGATGAGTGCGGCAAAAGTGCCGGCAGCCTCATCGAGAGCGGAGTCTCCCCTGTCGTAGCCGACGATGATGCGGCTCGGATAGAGGTTGTCATAGAGCGCCTTGGACTCACGCAGGAACTCAGGAGCGAATATGATGTTTGGCACCACCACCCTCATCGTGCCGTCGGCGAGGCGTTCCCTGTACGAGAACCTTTCCCGCACAGAGGCGGTGTAGCCCACAGGGACGGTGGACTTGATGACCATCACTGCATCGGGATTAACCTTCAGCACGAGGTCGATCACCTCCTCCACGTGCGACGTGTCGAAGAAGTTCTTCTTCGGGTCGTAGTTAGTGGGAGCGGCGATTACCACGAAGTCCGCGTCCCTGTAGGCGGCCTCACCGTCAAGCGTGGCGGTGAGGTCGAGTGGCTTCTCGCAGAGAAACCTCTCGATGTACTCGTCCTGGATCGGGGACTCGCAACGGTTTATCCTATCGACCTTGTCGGCGATCACATCAACGGCAGTCACCTTGTGGCGCTGGGACAGCAGGGTGGCTATGGAGAGGCCGACGTAGCCAGTACCAGCCACGGCGATCCTCAACTCTTTCAGATTTCGCATAAGATATGTTTTTGGGTTATGGTTTTGCCGGCGCGCCGGAGAGACCGGTGCGCCGGCGGAGTCTGTGGACAGATGAATGGTAAGGCCCTCTCCTGCCGGATCAGCGGACGGATTTACCTGGCTTTGTTGTCGGAGCTGTAGTAGGAGCCGCCATTGTGGCCGTAGTAACCGTAATGGCCATAGGTGCCGTAGTTCCCGTAGTAGCCGTCGGAGGATGCGGTCCCGTTGAGGACGCAGCAGAGTCCCCTGTACTCTCCGTCGCGGTAGAGCGCGTCGAGGTCCGGGAGCATGACCTTGTCGAACTGACCGGCCCTGACGACAAAGAGCGTCCTGTCCACATAGTCGTTGATGACGCGCGCGTCGGTGACGATCTCCACCGGCGGGCAGTCGATGATGATCACATCGTACTCATTCCTGAGGACGGCGATCGCATCGGCGAGGCGCCTGTCGGCGAGCAGCTCAACCGGGTTCGGAAGGATGGATCCCGCCGGAAGAGTGTCAGGTACCGTCATCGCGTCCTTCGAACGGACAATCACATCGTGCACATCGGCGACGATCCCAGCGAGATAGTCGCTAAGGCCAGGCTTCGGCGAGCCGACAAGCTCGGAGAGCGTGGCGTGACGCAGATCACCGTCGATGGCCAGCACACGCTTACCCTTGATGGCAAAGCTGACGGCCAGGTTGGACGACACGAATGACTTGCCTGCCCCCGGGCTGAATGACGTGACGGCGACGACCTTGCTTCCAGGTTCGCGCATCATGAACTCAAAGTTGGTACGCAGCATCCTGAACGCCTCGTTGACCACATTGCGGTTGCCGTGACGAACCACGATGGAATCGGCTCCACTGAGGGTTTTCCGCCTTCCGAACGCCTTGGTGGCAGTCTCGGCAGAGGCGGAATCTCGCCGGCGAAAGGCACGGAGACTCCCTTGAGGTCGCGGCGGGAGCGCACCTTCGTGTCGGTCGCCATCAGCAGATAGATGATCCCGGCAGGAATCATCAGACCCAGGAGAAACGCCATCATCATGATCTTCATGGACTGCGGGGAGACCGGGAATATTCCTGAAATAGGATGCTTGATGATCCTTGTGTTGTAGGCGGTGAACGCCTGCGAGAGCTCGTTCTCCTCGCGCTTCTGCAAGAGGAAGAGGTACAGGGCCTGCTTCACGGTCTGCTGACGCTCGACCGAGAGGAGCCGCTTCGCCTGGTTAGGATTCGCGGCGATGCGCGCGGTGTTCTGGCGGGCGGTGCCCTGGAGATTCTCGTATTTCGTGTTGAGGGCAAGGATCTCGTTGTCTATGGACCGGGAGATCGACCCCCTCATCGAGGCCAGAGCCTGGTCGAGATCCTTCACGAGCACGTTCTCCTCGCCGGAGTTCGCCACAAGGTTGTTCCTCTGCAGGATCTTGGAGTTGTACTCGGAGATGCCGTTCTCGATCGTCTGGCTGCTCAATCCCATGTTGGCGGGAAGCGGCTGGTTGCGGTTGTCCTCCTTGCCGATGTAGTCCTTGATGTAGCGCGCCATGTAGAGCTGGTTGCTCACGTCCTGGAGCTGCTGGTTCAGCACCGTGCTCTATTGCATGTACATCGTCGCTGCGGCACCCACGTCAGGGATCATGTTCTCCGACTTGTAGGCGGAGATGTCGGAGTCCACGCCCGCCAGCTCGCCCTCGATCACCCTGAGACGGTCGTTGATGAACACAGAAGTGGAGTTCGCTATCTGGTTCTTGTCACGCACCCAGTTCTCGTTATAGACGGCGATCAGGGTGTTAAGGATGTCCTGGGCACGCTGGGTGGACACGTCCTTGATAGAGAGCGAGATGACGTCGGCGTTCTTGTCGGCGAGGTTCACCTGGAGTCTGTTCAGGTAAGACTGTGTCACGCCGCGCTGGCCCGACTTTCTGACGTTGACCGGCTTTTTCATCGCCTCCCCGGAGTAGTCCTTCGTCTTCTGAACGATGATCCTTCCGACAGGAGTCTGGAGCGTGTCGCCGTAGTGTCCCACGACCGGCTTGCCGCCGACCTTCTCATTCTTATGGATGAAGTCATTCAGGGTGACGCTCCCACCCTTCTCGCTGACGGTGAATCCGGCTCCCACGTTCTCATCCACATCGAGCAGGTCGGCGGAGATCGGCAGCGACGTGCCGTAGAGCACGTTCCTGTGGAAGGTGCCGTCCACCGTGTAGCTCATGTACAGGCGAAGCCTGGCCACCACCTCGCTCATGATGTCCGGGGATTCGAAGGCGTGCAGCTCGTTGTTGACGTTTGACTTGACGGCGAAGAGGCCCATGTTGCCGAACTCGCCGACGTCCCCCGGCATGGACGCGCCCTTGGTGTTTGACTTGATCAGGATGTCAGCGGAGGTGTTGTACGTAGGGGTTGACCTGAGGATGTACAGGACACCTAAAGCCAGGCAGACCGCCAGGCTCAGGGCGAACCAGTACCATCTGGACAGGCAGCGGCGCACAAGCTGGCTGATCTGCACGGTCTCCTCCTGCTGCCGGGTATTGTTATCCGTGTTGATGTTGTTCTCCATTGTTTTGAATCGCTTTGATGTTATAGTGTTTCTTCACAAAGTTCACGGGCGGATCATTTCCCCGACCCGCTCCTCGTGGCGATGATCACGATCGTGTTGGTGATGGACGCCGCGAGCGAAGTCAGCGAGATCCAGAACGAGGTGGAGCGGACATTGTTGCCGTTCACCGTGGACTGCCTTGCCCGCACGTCGTTCGGATCGACGTAGATCACGTCGTTCTGGCGGATGTAGTAGGCCGGCGAGGCTATCAGGTCGGCGGCTGAGCAGAGGTTCACCTCGTAGGTCAGCATCTTGCCGTTCTCGTTGCGCAGCACCTTCACGTTCTCGCGCTTTCCGTAGATGGTCAAGTCACCGGCGGTTCCGATGGCGTCGAGAATCGTCACGGCATCCTTGTCGATGGCGTAGCGCCCCGGCTTCTCAACCTCGCCAAGCACCTGATAGTACAGGTTCATGAAGTCAACGGTCACCACGGCGTCCGTCGCCTGCCCATGCTCATTGAGCTCGTTCTTGATCACGGAGGCGATCTCGTCGCGTGTCAGCCCCGCCACGGCCACCTCGCCGAGGACAGGGAAGTCGATGCAGCCCCGGTCGTCCACCGTGTAGCCAGAGATGTAGCCCTGGCTGTAGCCCGACAAGATGGTGCTGCGGGTGTTCTCACCGAGACGCTGCGTCACGTACGGCAGGTTGAAAAGGGCTGTCAGCTCGGGACTCTTGCAGTTCACGATGATCGAGATCTTGTCCTTCGGCCGCACCGTGATCCCCTTCGCGCCACCGATCCGCTGGCCCTCCACCGACTCGAGGTCCTGGAAGTAACTGATCTCCTTCGGCGTAGAACAGGATGGAACTGCCAAAATGCCTATGGCCAGAAGCCATAACAGTAGTGATATTCTTTTCATATTCATATTCTTATTCTTATGAAAGATTATAATTCGACTATTACTTATCTGTCTCCACTTTCTCCAAAAAAGCGGGAGGAATGAATTTGGTTGCGAAAAGCGGCGACACCCTCAATGGTAACTATAAGGCGCCTGTCGTGTTTGATGCGCTTGATGTGACCCTCATAACCTTTGAATATGCCGTCAATGACTCTCACGCGGTCACCTTTGTGGAACTGCGGGCCATCCTCTCCCAGATACTCAAGACCCGAGTCCTTAATGTCGCAGAGCTTTATGAACGGTTCCATTTGTTCATCCGGAATGATCAATGGCTTTCGGGTCCGATGGTCAAAATACGGAGATACGCTGCCCACATGTTTCAGTCGGATCATGTCCAGAGTCTCACAAGTTGATCTTATGAAAATCAACGACTTGATAATTGGCTCCTGAACATAATCAAGACCACCATCCGAACATTTCTCCACCAAATGATGAGGGTAGAAATAGCGGATCGCGGCAACGTCCAAGGTTTGTCTCAGCGGTTCAATCCGATTGTGAAAAATGCGAAGCGCATACCAATTAGGAATCGAACTATACGCAAGTCTGATGTCATCTAATGGATTAGACCCATCAAAAGCCAATTGTGTCATTGGTTAAAAACAAGATGCATAAGCAGTTACAAAATGAATACGAAAATTATCCCCTCAGCCTATGAGCAAGGGTAAGCCCTACGGTTGTCAGCATCTTCATACCTGATCTCGAAGAACTCCAATCCAAGAGTGTCATTCGTAACCTGCTTATGAAGCTCAAATATAACACTTCCCCGAATAAAAAACAACATACTGAATAAGTATTATAAGTATTCTATTCCATCGCAGGCGATGCCTCTACCCCCCCCCATTATCACTTAATATATTAATAATCAATGAATTATTAATATATCCAATCAAATGCTGTCCAATTTCACCGGTGTAAATGGACCAAAATGAACCAGTCAGGCCCCGAGGATCACACGGGAGAGTTCCTCCGGGGTGTCAACTATGGCCGAAGGAGTGTAGGCAGCAAGTTCTTCCTTGCTCCTGAATCCCCAAGTGACTCCGATTGTGCGTACCTGAGCGTTCGCTCCGGTCTGCATGTCCACATTCGAGTCTCCGACATAGACAACCTGCTCTTTCGCGACCTTTGGAACATCAGCCAGAATCTGCTCCACAATCGCGGGATCGGGTTTGATCGGCTGGCCGTCGCGTTGGCCGAGAATCTTCACGAAGTCATATTCACCGAAAAAGTGACTGACGAGTTTCTCCGCGCCGTCCTGATACTTGTTGGATGCGACGGCGAGGCGCACTCCCCTGTCAGTTATTGTCTTCAACATTTCGGGGATGCCGTCATAGGGTCTGGTGCAATCGCATTTGTGAGTGTCGTAATAGGGAATGAAATATGATGCCATCCTCTGTACGTTGTCTTCAGTGGCATATTCAGAAGGAATGGCGGCGCGGAAGAGGTTGTAGATTCCGCGGCCGACCATTTGGTAGTATTCATCTTTCGGATGAATCGGGAAGCCGCACTGCTCCAAAGCATAATTGGTGGCGTTGCCCAGATCCTCGACGGTGTTCAGGAGGGTGCCGTCAAGGTCGAAAATAGCTAGTTTTGTCATATCCTATTCCGCATTCTCAAAGCCGAAATATTCACCTTTATCCTCATAAGGGACACCAGTCTTCATCCAGGCTGGCATCGGAGCACCTTTCAGGTAGTAGTCGAAGAACTGCTGAAGCCTGATGGACAAGTCCTTGCAGTTGCGTCTCTGGACGAGGTTGTGCGCCTCCTTGTTGTACTGGAGCAGCCATGCCGGCTTGTCGAGCCTGCGGAGATCCGAGAAGAACTCGATGCCCTGATACCACGGAACGGCTCCGTCAGCGTCGTTGTGCATGATGAGCACCGGTGTCTGCACCTTGTCAACATGGAACACCGGAGAGTTCTCGATGTAGAGATCGAGGGCGCCCGGCTCCCACATACTCTTGCCGATCCTGCTCTGACCGTGCTCATACTGGCCGGCGCGGGTGATGCCCGATCCCCAACGGATGCCACCGTAGGCCGATGTCATATTCCCGACCGGTGCTCCGGAACCGGCGGCGGCGAACATATTCGTACGTGTTATGAGCCAGGCTGTCTGGTAGCCGCCCCAGCTCTGGCCCTGGATCGCCATCCTGCTCTTGTCGGCGATGGAATATTTCTCGCAAAGGGCCTCGGCTCCGGCGCAGATGCAGTTGTAGGCGCTCTCGCCCGGATGGCCGACCTTATAGACGATGTCCGGAACGAACACGATGTACCCCCTTGATGTGTAGAACGGAATATTCACGGTCGAGCGTGAAGGGGCAGGTGTCCAGAACGAATAGAGATTGTTGGCGTTCTTCTCGTAGAAATAGATCATCACCGGAAGCTTCTCGCCTTCCTTCACTCCGTCAGGAACGAAGACAAGGCCCTTGAGCGGTGTGCCGTCGTATGCGTTCCAGTGGAAAAGCTCGGCGCGGCCCCAACGGTAGTCCGCCATCTGAGGGTTGATTGCAGAGACCTTTGTGGATGTCTTGAAATTGTCGTCAGTATAATAAAGGTCATAGCAGTTGCGGAAGTTGCCCTTCTGATAGAAAAGCCTGTCAGTGGTCATGGTTCCGGCTACATACTTGAAGCTGACTGTGTCAGTGAAATACTCAAGAGTCTTTGCCGGCTTGGCAAGGTTAACACGTCCGAATCCATTCTCCTGGCTTTCCTCGTTGAACACACTGAGATAGACAGTCTGCTTAGGATCGAGCGGCCTGGCCACTCCGCAACGGCGTGCGTTAGGCTTCCTGGTGTCCGGTTTCGGATCCATGATCTTGAAGCGGTTGTGGGTCTGACGGCCCACTCCCCCTGTGAGATTGACGGCTGTCTTGCCGTCCGGAGAGAACTTCCAGATGTCGTAGCGGTCGATGATCAGCACGGCATCCTCGTCCTTGAACCATTTCGGAGAGAACTCGTGCGCCGGAGCGGCGGTCGGATGATCGTCCTCCTCATCGTAGAACGGAACTCCGGTCCGGGCGGTAAGGTTGACCTTCTCACCGGTCTGAGTGTTGTAGGTGAACCAGTTCATCTCGTCGTTGTCGAACCAGACAAGGTACTTCCCGCTCGGCGACATGTCGAAACGTCCGACGTCAAGCCCCTCCGCGACAACCTTCCTGGAACCGTCCTTGACATTCACAAGGGTGAAGTCGTAACGGTTGTTATAGTCCCAGACAGTGGTGCGGGCATACTTAGCGTTATCGCTGGCAAGCACCCATTCGGAGAGTCCACCGTTCATCAGGCGGATGCCGGCGAACTTAGAGGTGGTCAACGGCACGATCCTTCCCGGCTCGGCGAGATCGATGGTGGCTGAATATGTCTTCTTGAGAGTCTTGTTCACATTAAGCCTCTGCTGCGGAGGAGTATAGACCGCGTCCCAGTTCCAGATGTCCAGCTGCGCGGTCTCGAAGTCCACGATCGTGGTGTCCTTAGGAGGACGGATCGCGCCGATTCCGAGGAAGAGACGTTTCCCGTCAGGTGTAAAGTAAAACTCTGTGTTCTCGTTAAGAGTCCAACCCGGGGTGCCTTCAACCTTCGTTCCCTCGGCGATGATCTCTTTTGTTGAATATGCCCATCTGCCGTCCTTGCTGATGACGGTCGTGCTGTCTGTAGCCTCCACAATCGGTCGGTGAGCCTGTCGAACCGTCTTTCCTGTCTTGATCGCTTGAATGCTTGTCAGGTAGAGGGCCTGGCACTTGTTGCGGTTCTTGCTCTTGTCCTTGGAACCGAGGAAAACCAGCTGGTCCTCAGCGTCGTTCAGAGTCAGGCGGCTGTAGGACTCAGCCCCTTTGGCCAAAGTGTCAAGACAAGCGGGAGCGTGCGCGATCATCACAGCCGTGACGGAAAGCGAATCTTTCTTGTCCTTCTTCGAGGTCATCAGAAGCACGGTGCCGTCCTGGTTGAACGAATAGGCATCGATGTACTTGAGAGTGTCCTTCCTGTCTGTGGCCGGGTTAAGGATGATGAGCCCGGACTTGTCTGTGCCCTTCTTGTCCGAAGTGTCCTTGTAGTGCTTCCAGGTGGACTTATAGGCAACGTAAGGCTTGGCCAGGGCGCCTGTAGTGTAGGAATCCACACGGCCGTATTTCTTGACGGTCATAGTCGTGAGATCAACGGCGGCGAGTGTGTCTTTCGTCATATCCGCGGCCTTCTTCTTGTCGATCTTTTCCTGACGTGTCTTGGCGAACTGAGGCTTGACGCGCAGGTAAAGCCACTTGCCCTTAGGGTCAAGGGACGGCTGCGATCCACGAGGTATGCTGATCTCACGGCATTCCGGCTTGCCTTTCCGCCTCGGGGTCATATTCCTGACATAAAGGGTTCCGTCCCCTTCCTGAGGGTTGACGCACCAGACCAGAACGTTGCCGTCATCACTTTTCTGGATGTCCGAAACGCTCTGCCACGAATCATAGACACTGTGGTCCATCTCTTTCTTCTGAGCCGACGCTTCTGTCACTCCAGACAGGAGAGCGGCAATCGCCAGTAATGGCAATGGTTTGAAATTCATAATATTCTTAAATTTGTTTTTACTTGTTGGATTGATTTGTCACTTCGACAGGCTCAGTGACCTGACTTGCGGATCCTCTCATAGTAATCATGGCGGGCCGGATTCTCAGGGAACCACCCCTTCAACACGCGTTTTTCCTGCTCGAAAACCTCCAGGATGCCCCAGAAGCAGGAAAAGGCGGCGGCGCCAAGAACTGTGGACGCGACTTCATGATTCACGAATATCGAAGCGGCGGAAAAGGCCAGTCCTGCCACGAGCAGGATCCACCAGCTGCCCTTGCCCCAATGATATTCCATTTTGATGACAATAGGATGACATATCCCTATTATAAGAAAGGTCGCCGCACCGACGATTATTCCACTGAAGTTCATGCTTGCTTACGTTTTCAAAACAACAAATTTACAAAATAATATTGACTTCCAAGTCCGGTACCTACGATTCACGATAGGGACAAGACAGTTTACCTACATGTTGGTATTGTGAGAGAAGGCGTCTGGCGGTAACTTTGCGGTCGGATAGTGATTATCGTCACAAAACAAGAATCTTTTAAGCCAAATGAAATGAAAAAGGCCCGCGGTCGAGAGACTCCGGGCTTTTTTTTGAAATTTTCTGTAACAATCAACGGAAATATTCGTTTATATTGTGAAACGAAAAAGAAACGATGACAAGAGAAGAGTCCATAACATTCTACAAGACGCACGCCCGGAGGCTATACAACACCAGCCTGCGAATAGTCCGCGACAGCGGCGAGGCCGAGGAGATTATGCAGGACACCATCCTCAAGTTCATCTCATCCGACATCGCTCCCAAAGATCAGGCGCAAGTGGCGATGTGGCTCAGCCGCACCTGCATCAGGAAATCCATCGACGCAGTCAGACGGAAAAAGCGCGAGAGGCTCTTCCTTGAAGAATATGCCGCCGACGCTTCTGAATATGACAGCGACACTCCGTTCGAGCTTCCCGGGACTATGGCCGCCGTCGCCCAAGTACGCAAGGCCATAGAGGAATTGCCGGACAACTACAGGCTGGTTTTGAATCTTGTGCTTCTGGAAGGCCTTGACTACGAGGAGATCGCCAATCTGACAGGAGAACGGGAAGGCACTATCAGGACGCAGTACTCAAGAGGCAGGGTGAAACTGGCCGAAAAATTAAAGAAATATGAATATGACAGACTTTAAAGAATATATCGACAATAATCCGGAGATCCTGAATGATCAGGAACTGCCGGCCGGACACGAGGCCCGGTTCGAGGCAAGACTGGACGCGATGCTGGACTCCAGACGCAAGACCTGCCATCGGAAGAGGCTGTTCACGGGCATATTCAGTGCGATTACAGCCGTGGCGGCAGCCGTTGTGGCCGCTGTGATATTCATAGACCGCCCGGCAGAAGGTGAGGTTGATTGGTTCGCCGGAGTGGCTGATGACCCTGTCGCGGTGTATATGGCATATTCAGAGAAAATCGCGGTGATGTACGAAGAGATATTCACAAAGGATCTGGATGAGAGGTGGGAGACGACGGTGGGAAGCATCACCAATGAGAATGTGGCGATGATTGACCAGCTGCCGGATGAGCTTGACTACAAGACCAAGGCGCATATTCTGAAGGAATACTATGGAGAGCTACTTAATGGATTAGATAAAATCAACAAAATAAAAGAGTTATGAAAAAGTTTATGTTTATCGGAGCCGCCGCGCTCGCAATGTTCACCGCGACCGGCTTTACCGCCCCCGTGGGGTATCCGGCCGAATCAATGTATCTGACAACAACCTCAAAGGTTGATGCGGAATACACCACTTGTAAGTTCAACTGCAAGGATTTCAGCGGGTTGGAATTAAGCGGGATAGTCGAGGTCAACCTTGTCAAATCAAACTCGTACAAAGTGGAGATCACTCTGCCGAACGTGCTTCAGGAATATCTTCAAGTGTATGTCAATCACGGTATTCTGAAGATCGGGTGGAACAAGAATATTCCGGCAAATCTTCAGAAAAAGTTGGGAAACTGGACGTGCAAGGCAGAAATCGCGATGCCGGAACTAAGAAAGTTGGATATGTCAGGAATCACAAGCTTGAAATGCGATGACACTTTTGATCTTGGGGACGAGGAGCTTTCGTTGGACATCAGCGGGGCAAGCAAGATCAAATCACTGAGTGTCAATGCAAGGAAGTTGGACGCTGAGATCAGTGGAGTGTGCACCTGCAAGTTGTCCGGAAACTTTCCCGAAAAGGCTGAACTCGATCTATCCGGAACGTCCAAAACCAGTTTCCAGATCAACGCCGACAAACTTGAGGTTGACATCAGTGGAGCCACCAAGACCAACATTGACGGGAAGTTCGGTAAAGTCGAACTTGACGCATCCGGGACAAGCGAGGTCAACCTGAACGGGAAAGTCGGCACACTGGAGGTTGACGCTTCAGGAGTATCTAAGGTAAAGGCTATGGACGCCGAGACCGAGAACGCTATCCTTGAGACATCCGGAACGGCGAATTGCAGTGTGAACGTAACCCGTTCCATAATGATCGAGGACGCGACCGGTGTGTCCAGCATCAACTACAAGGCTCCTAAGGATCTTGGTGTGATGATTAAATCGATCGGAAGATCCGCTTCGGTTCAGAGGGTCAATTAATTTCAGCCTGTCGAAGTGACCGCTAAAGGGCTTGCAGGGAGGCGTGGCAAAGTGTCGCGTCTCCCGTTTTTGCCATAAAGAGGTACTCCTCGTCACTGGCCTTGCGGATTCCGAACGACACATCATCGCCGCGATGAACCTCACGCCGGAAATTGATGTCTATCCTGGTGAACAGCCCGCTTGACAACACGCTCTCCGGCAGGAGGTTATAGAACATCTCTATGTAATGGGTGTTGTTCAGATGCCCGTTGAAGTCACACTCACTGTAACCGACCTCCTTGTGCTTGATGAAATCCGGCAGGAAATCGATTATACGCCTTGGACTTTTGCAAGGAATAGGAATATCCACGTCCGTAAGCCCGAGCTCAGGGAAAATCGGCTTTCTGGTGTGTATGTCGATCACGCACCACTCGGTTGTCCCTCGGCCGATCTCCTCTCCTTCCGCGTCCGTCAACTTGACGCATCTGTTATATGTAAGACCTTTGCCTTTCACCGGCCAAACCTTGACGTTATAGTTGTCGTAAAGGCTTGGCCGGTCATCTATCTCGAAAGCCGAACGGAGCAGGACCCACGAACGCCCCGCTTTTCTCATCACATCGATTCCGCAGCCTTCCTTGCGGATGTTCTGTCCGATCGCGTTGATGATGCTGCCACAGATGGAAGGCACGGTGGCTTGACCCTGATAGTCTATGTTCTCCGGAGCCACGGAATATTCAAAAGTGTTTATGATCTGTTCCATAATCATTGTGTTTGATTTCTCGTCTGCAAAAGTACCGTATTTGCTCCTTGTGACGAAGAAAGTGTTTTCAGAGGTATGAAAAATGTCACAAAACCCTTGTTTGGCGGAAAAATTGCAGTATTTTAGGGACGAAAATCCAGACTCGGGAATTTCGTCCCGGCATATCACGGGACGGTTTTGACGGGATTGGGACAAGTTTTAAGGCTATGAACACACCATTGAGGGTCTCGAAAGGCTACGCCAGCCAAGTAAAATACGCGGTGCTGATGCCGCTGTTCTTCTTCGTGTTTTGCTTTGTCTATAATCCGTTCTCTTTGTCGGATTTTTACGACATTGGAGGAAAATCGTGGACATTCCATCTGCTGATGCTGTCCTGCATTATGATCGGTGTACTGGCCCTGACACGGCTTGTTTTCTCGTTCCTCTACAAGTATATTCCTTTCAGATGGTGGCATTATGCGGTCTGGTGCTTCGGAGAAGTGCTGGTAACGTCGTTCTTCTTCGCGCTCTACACCTCGCTGTTCTACAAGAAAGCCGGAGGTATGCCATATTTCACGGCACTTTCCTACTGTTTTGAAGTCGTGTGCCTGACGCTGGTCTATCCATACCTGCTCTGCATTCTGCTGAGGATCATATCCAACAAGAACTACGATCTGGCCAACGCCGGGCAGGCTCCGGAGGAGTCTCTGGTAAAGTTCTACGATGAGCACAAAAGGCTGAAACTGACGATAGACCCTTCGGCCGTGCTTTATGTCAGCGCGGAAGCCAATTATATCAACATCCACTATCTGGAGAACGACCGTGTCAAGACATACCAGCTGAGGAACTCGATGAAAAGCCTTGAGACTGACGCCCTCAAGCACGGATTCGTGCGCTGCCACAGGTCATATTACGTCAATCCTCGCCACATCAAGGTACTGAGCAGAGACAAGGACGGTGTCATCTACACGGAGTTCATCCGCGACGGAGTCGGGCATATTCCCGTCAGCAAGCAGTATTACGACAATCTAGCCAAATTACTGTAAATAACCAAGAATCCTGACATTAGGGTCACGGGAAAGCTGGCCGGGGTTCGTCCCGGGCTCTCCCTCAGGAACCGTCAACCCACGCACCTCATAGAATTTTGTCCAGAATTCAGTCACCCTTCCGGCGCTGTCGTGAAAGGACATCGGAATCGTGCCGAAAACAAAATGCTTATCCCCGCTCCCTGTTACTTTCGGATTCATATCTTTCACATCATCACGCACCACCGCCATTCCTTTCACATTATGGTCACGTTCTTTTAACCTGTCTTTGAAAACAAACGACTTCTGCACGAGTTCCGAACAATAGATCGCGCTGTCACTCGGCATAAATATGTCATCGTAGGGCCTTCCGAGGAACTTTCTCGCATTCGCCACACTCTCTTCAACGTCCACCCCTTCAATCCTCCCCACAAGCACTGACTCCCTATCACTCAATCGGACCAGAAAACTGTCCAACGGGTTTTCCACAACTCCATATTCCGGAATAGCCTCAACGACGTTCCCGTCTGAGAAAACCGCGATATGATCGATTCCAAGTCCATCCACCCCGTCCGTCACATCCGTGATGTTGTTCCCTTGGCCATTGACCACGAACAACAGGTCCCCATTCCTCAAATCAGTGATTGTAATGCCTTCTGAGCATGCGACAACGCCAAAGGCAAGCACCAAAAGAAGTGCTTTTTCCAATATCTTATGAAGATAATTCAACATCATTTCATTTTCCTGACACAAAAATAACGAAAACACCCCACACATAAATCATAATCAGATAAATTCAATTGAGTACGGCATATTGAAAAAGCTCTTTGGATGATTAAACGTATCGCTAAAGCGGTTCTCCAGAAGCAAGATTAACGGCGAAGGGCGCCTGTGGAAGAATGATTTGCACGCTACGAGCGTGATTAAACGAACAAAACGCTTGTGGCGGACGTGTAAATCCTCCACGGGCGGTTTTAATGGGGAAACACGCCTGGCGAGAATGGGAAGAGATGATAAGGGAAAGGATACATAAATGGCCTGAAATCCTACTGGAATCCAGGCCTTAAATTGTTATAAACTATATTCCTGACTATTCAGCGGAATCGTCATCTCCGCCGTATTGAGAGATGTTGTCATCCGGAAGGGTGGTGTCGGCCGGAGCGTCAGCTGAAGATCCTGCAACATCCTCGTTCTCGGCGTCCTCCTCTCCCTCAAGCCATCTCTCAAGAGCCTCGGCATCATCGGTTTTCACCTTGATCTTCACAAGGTTGATGGAATCATCCGTCTCGACGGTAACAGCATAGAAACTGGTGCCGTCAGGTTTTGGATACTTGACAAGGTCAGGGAGATAGTCGCTGAAACCTCTTGGATATTTCTCATTGAACGCTGCGGCAAGCGCTTCGGACATATTCTCGTAGCTTACCACGTGTCTTTTCTTCTGATCTGGTGCCATACTCATATAAACCAAATAAAGATTGTTTATCGTTTTCGGGTGCAATATTAAGACATTTTTCCGAATTGAGAAGCAATCCGCGAACTATTTTCTGAAAAAAAATGATTTCTGCCTCTTCTTCTTCTCCGGATCACGCTCCACAAAGACCGGTTTCATCGTTCGAGGATCGATTCCGGTGTAGTACATCACGGATGAGGTGGTCATCGGAGTCGGTGTGAAATCCTGCACCTGATCCATATATATTCCTTTCAAAGCAGGATTTTTGGACAGGTTCTCCATATCCTTCATCGTGCAGCCTGGGTGCGAGGAGATGAAATATGGAACGATTCCGGTGCGCCGTCCGTTCTGGGCGCAGATCTTGTCGAACTCATAGCGCAATCTCTCAAAGAGCTTGAAAGACGGCTTGGCGATGTACTGGAGCACCTTGTCCTCGGTATGTTCCGGAGCCACCTTCATTCGGCCGGAAGTGTGGTCAAGAATCAAAGTCTTGAGGTAAGGCTTGGATGTCTCGTCCACAAAGCCTTTCTCATCGAGGAACAAATCGTAACGGATCCCGCTGCCGATGTAGGAATGGCGTATTCCCGGCACGGCATCGACCTTCCGGTACAACTCAAGCACCTGTTTGTGAGAGCGGTTCATATTCGGACACGGAGCCGGAAACAGACAGGATTTCCTGCGGCATTTGTCGCAAAGGTCCGGGTTCTTGCCACGCATCATATACATATTGGCAGTAGGGGCCCCGAGATCGGAGATATTCCCCGCAAAGCCTGGCATCTTGGCCAATTTCTTAACCTCAGCGACTATGGACTCCTGCGATCGGGACTGGATGAACTTACCCTGATGCGCGGCGATGGTGCAGAAATTACATCCTCCAAAGCACCCTCGGTGAGTGATGATGGAATCCTTGATCATATCATAGGCCGGGATCCTCTTCCCCTTGTAGCGCGGATGCGGCAACTTGGTGAAAGGCAGGTCCCAGAACGAATCCATCTCCTCGGTCGTGGACGGTGAATATGGCGGATTGATCTGCACATAACCATTCCCGACAGGCTCGATGATCGTCGCAGGATGCATCATATTGGCGTGAGTCTCAATCAGATGAAAGTTCTCGGCGAACGCTTTTTTGTCCCGTTTGCACTCCTCGAACGAATGAAGCACCAACGGCTCCTTGACCTTCCACTTTCCGCTCATAAGGAAAGCGATCTGCGGGATCCTATGGATTTCATGAATATTCCTCTGCGCCTCAATGGCTCTCGTCAGTTCCAACATCGGCTTCTCCCCCATCCCGTAGCAAAGGTAGTCAGCCTTGCACCACTGCAATATGGACGGAACAAGTTCATCTTTCCAATAGTCATAATGGGTAAGCCGACGGAGCGAAGCCTCGACTCCCCCAATGATGACCGGAACATCGGGATAGAGTTTTTTTAATATGTTCGTATAGACACTGACCGCATAATCCGGCCTCTGTCCGGCCTTGCCTTCCGGCGTGTAGGCGTCGTCGTGACGGAGACGCTTGCCGGCAGTGTAATGGTTCACCATCGAATCCATAGCACCGGCGTTCACTCCGAAATAGAGCCTCGGAGCGCCTAACTTCTTAAAATCCCTGAGGTCATCCCTCCAGTTAGGCTGCGGAACGACAGCGACCCGGTAGCCGAAATGCTGAAGCCAGCGGGCTATGCAGGCCGTGCCGAAAGAAGGGTGGTCCACAAAGGCATCACCCGTGAAAAGGATGATGTCGATGTAGTCCCACCCTAAGGCTTCAACCTCCTTTTTGGAGGTCGGGAACATATAATCCGTTTCGGACATCGGAAATATTCCTACATTCTTTCAGGCAGCTCGATTCCGAGGATGCCCATCGCCTTGCGAAGGACAGCGGAAAGCGTGTCGATCAGCACCAGACGCATCTTGAGCACATCCTCGTTCTCCTCCTTCAGGATCGGAGTGTCGTGATAGTACTGGTTGAACTCCTTGGCGATGTCGTAGGCATAGTTGGCGATGACGGCCGGTGAATATGCCTGCGCGCCTTCGGCGACTCTCGCCGGGAAGGTGTTAAGGAGCTTGATGAGTCTGATCTCCTTGGCGCTGAGCTCAACCTTCGGCAGAGGAGAGGCGGAATATTCAATGCCTTTCTCCGCGGCCTTGCGCAGGATGGAGCGGATGCGGGCGTGGGTGTACTGGATGAACGGGCCGGTGTTGCCGTTGAAGTCGATGGACTCCTTCGGGTTGAAGAGCATGGTCTTCTTCGGATCCACCTTGATGATGAAGTACTTAAGGGCACCGAGACCTATCATGTGATAGAGTTTCGCCTTGTCTTCATCGCTCATGTCGGCCAGCTTTCCGGACTCGTCGGAAGTCGCCCTCGCCTCCTCGTACATCTTCTGAAGGAGGTCGTCGGCATCCACGACCGTCCCCTCACGGGACTTCATCTTGCCTTCCGGCAGCTCGACCATACCATAGGAAAGATGGAATATGTTGTCGGACCATTCGAATCCAAGCTTCTTAAGGATGAGCTTAAGTACCTGGAAATGATAGTTCTGCTCGTTGCCCACAACGTAGACGTGGGAGTCGAGATGGTACTCCGCGAAACGCCTTTCGGCTGTGCCGAGATCCTGCGTGATGTAGACGGAGGTGCCGTCGGAACGGATGAGAAGCTTCCTGTCCAGACCGTCAGCCGTGAGGTCGCACCACACGGAACCGTCCGGATCCTTGACGAACACTCCCATATTCAAACCCTTCTGTACCAACTCTTTGCCGAGAAGGTAGGTCTGGGACTCGTAGTAAACCTTGTCGAATGTGATTCCGAGAGCCTTGTAGGACTCGTCGAAGCCCTTGAGCACCCAGCCGTTCATCCTGGCCCACAGATCGCGGACCTCCTTGTCGCCGGCCTCCCATTTCTGGAGCATCTCGTGAGCCTCCCTAAGGCAAGGAGCCTCCTTCTTGGCGGTCTCCTCGTCCATTCCTCCAGCCACCAGATCATCCACCTCTTTCTTGTAGATGTTGTTGAAAGCCACATACATGTCTCCGACAAGATGGTCGCCCTTGATCCCCGTGGACTCCGGAGTCGCTCCGTTGCCGACCTTCAGCCATGCGAGCATGGACTTGCAGATGTGCACTCCCCTGTCGTTGACAAGAGTAGTCTTGATCACGTTGTTGCCGCTGGCCTTCAGAAGCCTTGACACCGAGTCACCCAGAAGGTTGTTCCTGATGTGTCCCATGTGAAGAGGCTTGTTGGTGTTCGGCGACGAGAACTCGACCATGATGTTCTTGCCGGTCGTCGGCAGGTCACCGAAGTCCTTGTCGGCCACGATCTCTCCGAAGAGCTCGTTCCAGAACAGGTTGGAGAACAACAGGTTGAGGAAACCTTTGACGCAGTTATATTCAGAGATTTCCGGCACGTTCGCCTTCAGCCATTCTCCGATGGCGTTGCCCGTGTTCTCCGGGGTGGAGTGCGACAGGCGCAGCAGCGGGAAGACGACGAGTGTGAAGTCTCCCGTGAATTCCTTTCTGGTCACGGAGACCTGAAGCGCCGACGGTTCGATGTCGGCGTTATAGAGTGCCTTGATGGCTTCTGAAGCCTTCGAGGCGATAAAAAGTTCCGGGGTCATTAGCCGAGATAGGTTTTAAGAAGTTTGCTTGCGGATGGTTTCTTGAGCTTGCGGATCGCCTTTTCCTTGATCTGGCGGACTCTCTCCCTTGTGAGGTCAAGCCTCTCGCCGATCTCCTCAAGGGTCATCTCCTGGCAGCCGATGCCGAAGAACGACTTGATGATCTCGCGCTCACGGGTCGTCAGGATCTGGAGTGACCTCTCGATCTCCGTGCTGAGGGACTCGTTCACAAGGCCTCTGTCGGCCATCGGCGAGTCATCGTTAGGAATCACATCCAGAAGGCTGTTGTCCTCACCCTCGACGAACGGAGCGTCCACGGACACGTGTCTTCCGGACACCCTGAGGGTGTCGGAGATCTTGTCCTGCGGGATGTCTATCATCTCGGAGAGTTCCTCATTGGAAGGGCTTCTCTCGTTCTTTTGCTCGAACTGTGAGAGGGCCTTGTTGATCTTGTTCAAGGATCCTACCTGGTTGAGCGGAAGCCTGACGATCCTGGACTGCTCGGCGAGAGCCTGAAGGATTGACTGACGGATCCACCACACAGCGTATGAAATGAACTTGAAGCCTCTTGTCTCGTCAAATTTCTCGGCGGCCTTGATCAGGCCGAGGTTACCCTCATTAATCAAATCCGGAAGGCTAAGCCCCTGATTCTGATACTGCTTCGCAACAGAAACCACAAATCTAAGGTTGGCCCTTGTGAGTTTCTCCAAAGCTTTCTGGTCACCCTTGCGGATTCTCTGGGAAAGCTCTACCTCCTCTTCCGGAGACACCAACTCCTCGCGGCCGATCTCCTGGAGGTACTTGTCCAGGGACGCGCTCTCGCGGTTGGTGATTGACTTTGTAATCTTTAATTGCCTCATATCTTGTAATACACAAATTTCCCTGACGGAAGGCGCGGAGCCGTTTCCGTCAGGGAAACACTATCCTATAACCTTCATCAACTACTCTTTACTGAATCCGAAGAAGGCTTTTCTACCGTTGGCTGTGACACCTTCGATATAAACCGCCCTCTTTGCGGACTTGGCGATGTTCAAAACATCCTGAGGTGTGCCGACCGGCTGATCGTTGACATAGGTGATGATCATTCCTTCCGAAGCGCCAGCCTCAAGCATCTTGCCGCTTCCGACGGATGTGACCTCGACACCTTTCTTCAGACCGAACTTCGCAAGAGTCTCCTTGGAAGCCTCCTTAAGAGTCGTGCCGAAGAAAGCGATCTCTCCGTCACCGACCACAGTACCGTTCTCGGTGCTGCTGCCCTGGAATGTGACCTCAAGTTCCTTCTCCTTGCCGTCACGGATGATCTTGACCTTAGCCTTGTCACCAGGATGGAAGGTATTGACCTTGACCTGAACTGCGGAGCCACTCTTCACATCGGTTCCGTCAATGGCCACAATCACATCCCCTTCCTTCATTCCGGCCTTGTCAGCGGAGCTGCCTTTCGCAACCTCTCTGATATATACGCCTTCCGGAGAAGAAAGTTTCAATTTTTTCAACATATCATCGACAGAATCATATTTCAGATTCTTGGCAAGACCTTCGCTGAGATCAGACATAGCGATTCCAAGAACGGCTCTCTTCACTGACCCAAAGTCAATCAAGTCTTCTACAACCTTCTTCACAATATTCACCGGCACAGCGAATGAATATCCCGAATATGCTCCCGTCTGTGAAACAATAGCGGTGTTGATGCCGACCAGTTCGCCGGTCTTGTTGACCAACGCTCCGCCTGAGTTGCCAGGGTTGACAGCCGCGTCGGTCTGGATGAAGGACTCGATCTGGATTCCGCCATTGTTTCTCTCACGAGGATCGTGCGCCATCGAACGTCCCTTGGCGCTGACGATGCCGGCCGTGATGGTGGACCTGAGCTGGTAGCCAAGAGGACTGCCCACGGCCAGAACCCACTCACCGAGCCTCAACTGGTCGGAATCCCCGAACGGAAGCGTCGGAAGTCCCTGAGCGTCAATCTTTATCAAAGCGACATCCGTAGCCGGGTCAGTACCGATGACCTTGGCGTCATATACCTTGTTGTTATTCAGGGTGACCTGTACCTTCGTCGCGTTGGCGACCACATGGTTGTTGGTCACGATGTAGCCGTCAGGACGGATGATCACTCCAGAGCCGCTACCCTGCTGCTCCCTGGTCTGAGGGCCTTCATCCCCGAAGAAGAAACGGAAGAACGGATCCGTCATCTGATATTGCTGAGTCACCGTCACCTCCACATAAACAACAGCATCAACCGCAGCCTCCGCGGCGTAAGTCAGATCCGGATAGTCCGACTGTGCCAGATTGACAGTCTTTGTGACCGTTCCGTTCTCTGTACTTGTCACATTGTCTCCATCATTCACGGTGGCCGCCTTGACGACACCGTATGCCGCCAGCACGCTGAACAATACTGACAGCACCACTGTTAACAAACCTTTTTTCATTTCTGACATATTAATTAAATTTATCAATATTCAATCACAAGCATCCGGATGGTGTTTCCGAAGCCTTAGGCAAAAAATCAAATATGATGCCATAATATTAAGGGAATATTCGTATATTTGCCTTTTACAGAGGCCACCCTCCGGCGGCCGGAAAACAATGAATTAAAAAACACACGAATATGAAACTCAACGTATCAAGCTCCGAGCTTCTGAAAGGACTGATGGACATCTCCAAGGCCATCCCGGCCAAGTCCGCGCTTCCGATTCTGGAAAACTTCCTGTTTGACCTCAAAGGCAACATCCTTGAGGTCACCGCATCGGATTCGGAGCTCACCCTCAGGACTGAAATCGAAGTGGACACCACCGAAGAGGAAGGCAGGATCGCCGTTCCCGCAAGGCACATCATCGACCTTCTCAAGGAACTTCCTGACCAGCCTGTATCGATCTGCACCGCCAGCGACAGCTCGATCGAGTGCAAGTGGACGAGCGGTAACTCCGTGCTGCCTTTCTTCCCTGCCGAGGACTATCCTGAGATCAAGGGGACGAGCGACGACGCGGAGAAACTTGAATTCCCGGCCGAGAGCCTGATCGAAGGCATAAACAGCACGATCTACGCCACGGCAGATGACGAGATAAGGCCGGCGATGAACGGAATATTCTTTGATTTCGGACCGGAATCCACCACTCTCGTGGCCTCAGACTCGCACAAGCTCATCTGCTACACGGCCAAGGAAGTGAAGACCCCGGAGAAATGCTCGTTCATTCTTCACAAGAAGCCGGCGGCCGTCCTGAAGTCCATCCTCGGGAAAGACGACGGAACTGTTGAGATCGCGTTCGATTCCAGCACCGTCCTCTTCACCTTCGGGAAGACTACCATGGTGTGCAGGCTGATTGTCGGCAAGTACCCTAAGTACCGCGATGTGATTCCTCAGAACAACTCCAGCGTGCTGAAGATCGACAGGGCGATGTTCCTGAATACGGTAAGGCGTGTGGCCGTCTGCGCCAACAAGGCCTCCAACCACATCAAGCTGGATCTCAAGCCGGGACAGTTGGAGATCACCGCACAGGATCTCGGTTTCGCCATCGCAGCCTACGAGAAGATCAACTGCGACTACAGCGGTGACGAGCTGACCATCGGATTCAAGTCAACATTCCTCACGGAGATCCTCGCCAACATGAGCTGCGAGACAGTCGTGATGAAGTTCGCCGACGCGCGCAGGGCTGCCCTCATCATTCCTTCAGAAGAGGATGATGAGAGCGGAAAGATCTGCGGAATCCTGATGCCTATCATGGTTTAACCTTCGGAGAATCAAAGCTATGGAACTTTCTCTTGAAAGGCCTCTGCTTTTCTTTGACATTGAGAGCACGGGGCTTAATATTGTCAATGACTGCATTGTCGAACTGAGTTTTGTCAAGGTGTTCCCTGACGGACACCATGATGTGAAGACCTGGAGGGTCTGTCCTTGGGACTACACTCTCCGCAAACAGCATCCGATCAATCCCGAAGCCAGTCAGGTGAACGGGATCAAGGATGAGGATGTCGCAAAGGAGAAGAAATTCATCGAGATTGCGGCAGAGGTCGTGGATTGGCTGAGAGACAGTGATCTGGCAGGGTATAATTCCACAAAGTTCGACCTGCCGATGCTGTCCGAGGAACTTGAGAGGGTACGTGCCTATTGTATGCGCAGGCTTGCGGATCCAAGAAACACTCCGGAGAACAAGGCCAAGGCACAGGCGACCCTTGAGGCCACGGACATTGACCTGCACTCCAAGCAGATGATAGACGTGCAGACAATCTACCACTACATGGAGCCGCGCAACCTCAAGGCCGCATACCGTTTCTATTGCGGCGGAGAGGATTTCGAGAACGCCCATTCAGCCGAGGCTGACACTATGGCTACATATGAAGTGCTTAAGGGCCAACTGGATATGTACCAGACTCCGACAAAGTACCACGAGCAGGTTCTCAAGAACGATGTCGAGTTCCTGTCCGGAGTCGCCGGCCGTCCACGCACCGTTGACTATGCCGGCAGACTGATTCTCGGCAAGAACGACGAGCCGACCATCAGTTTCGGAAAGCACAAGGGCCACACGGCCAGGGAGGTATATGAGACCGAGCCGGCCTACTTCGCCTGGATCGAGAACGGTGAGTTCACGATGGACACCAAGCGACAGTTCGCACGCCTGAAGGAGCAGTTCGACAAGGAGAAAAAGGAAGCCGCCAAAGCCAGAGAGGCCGAAATGAGCAAGCCACTTGAGGGTGAAGCGTTTGACAGTGCAGTAGCCGGTCTGAAGGACAAATTCTCCGGCAAACTCTTTTAACTGTCGGCGGAATGCGGCATTTCCTGCGGGAAATTGATTTATGAATATAATAGTAAAGACATCATCCGGCCACATCACCGTTCGCCCGGACACAACGTGGGAGAAAGACAACGAGGACTTTTACCCTCCAGAGTTCGTGGACGAGTTGACATATTCCCCCGTCCTTTTCGCCCGCATCCTGAAGCCAGGCCGCAGCGTCGGGAGGAAATTCGCGTCAAGGTACTATGACTCAATCGGTTTCGGAGTCCTCCTCTACCCGGAGAATATGCTTGACGGCACCCCGGAAGGCTACGCCCAGGCCATCTGCCTCGACCACACCTCCTTCCTCCCGTCACCAATGTTTCCTCCAGAAAGATTGGAGAGAAACGGTCATTTCCGCCTGTTCCGGAACGAACATGACCTTTTTGTTTTTGACCAACCATCGTTGAATATGATCGAGGATGCCATCGTTGAAGCCACAAAGCTACTCTACATCCGCACCGGCGACCTCATCGCCATAGAGTTGTCTGACAGGAAGCCGCTCACTTACCGTAACGAATCCAGAGCTCATGTCACCGGCTCTTTCGGCCAAGACAAAGTCCTTGATTTTCAGATCATTTTCTAAATAACATTTCGTGATGAACAGGGTTCAGTGAAGTGTCACCACAAACCCTCCGCGCTTCGCGCTCCGTCCCTCCCAAGCTGCGCTTGGGCCCCACCCGCTTATAGCCGCGGGTGGCTAAGGTTTGTGGTGACACTTCACTGAACCACAGTAGCAAAGTTTAGTAGCGACACCTCAATGAACAATGGCAACCAATAATATAGGGCTGGTCGTGATGGCCAGGAGATGCCAAGTACATAATCTCAATAGCCACCGAAAAATCAAAAGTCAAATTTTGGTAACGTGCAAAATTTGACTTTTGCCTTTTTTCGGTGGCTAACTGATACTTTATCGCTTCGACAAGCCCAGCGACCAGTTTTTCCTTCTGGAAGTCCAGCGTGCAGTCACTCCTTCAGGGAAATCGGCGACCAGTTATTTTATCAGGAAGATCAAGGGCCTACTATGTCATCAAGCGGCGGAAGCCTTTGGCGATGCGGTCAAGGCCTTGCTGGAGACGGGCACGAGGGCAGGCGATGTTGATGCGCATAAAGCCATCAAGGCCGTACATCACGCCGGAGTTGATCCAGACCTTCTCATTGAGCAAGAGGCTGTTCTCTATGTCGTTAGCGGACATATTCAAAGCGCTGACATCCACCCACACAAGGTAGGTTCCTTCCAGTTTGCTGACAGGGAACTCCGGAAGGTTCTCCTCAAAGAACGACAGCAACGCGCGGTAATTCCCGTAAAGATATTCATTAAGCTCCTTGAGCCACGGCTCACCCTCGTTGTAGGCGGCCTGAAGCGCAAGCACACCGAAAGGATTCACCTCACACAACTCGTTGATATTGATTACCCTGTCGATGATTTTCTTCCAGTCAGGATTGTTGGTGATGATGTTGGATATTCCCAAACCGGCGATGTTGAACGACTTGCTTGGAGAGTTCATCGTGACGGTATTGTCCTGGGCTACCTGTGAGATAGAAGCCATCGGAGTGAAGTGATAGCCAGGCATTTCCAGTTCGCAATGGATCTCGTCGCTTATGACGATCACACCGTTTCTGCGGCAGATGTCGGCTACCCTCTCAAGGTCCTCACGAGGCCAGACACGTCCGCAAGGGTTGTGAGGATTGCAGAACAGCAGCACCTTGGCCATCGGGTCGGCGGCACGTCTCTCAAGATCCTCGAAATCAATGTACCAAGTGGCCTGATCACCTTCCGTGTCGTAGATCAGTTTGTTGATTGAGAGTTCACAAAGATTGTTCTTCGCGGTGGAGAAGAAACAGTTGTACGCCGGACTCTGGATGATCATCTTCGGCAATTCACCGTGAGGGCCACGTCCACGGTTCGGCTTCTCGACAACCTCGCCGTCCACAATCTCGTACTGCGTCAAAGCCTTGACAACCACCGACATCGCCGGAACCACCCCTGCAATGTAGAGGTACCAATCCTTCTCCGTGTGCCACCCTCTGCGGCGCTCCCACCAGTTGACGGCAGCCTCGTAGTAGGAATCCGGCACGTGGGTGTAGCCGAAAATCTCTTGATCCACACGATCTTTCAGCACGTTCACGATCTCCGGAGCCACCTTGAAGTCCATATCCGCCACCCAAAGCGGAATCACATCCTCCGAAATCGGCCCGACCGGACTCTCCGCATCCCATTTGACGCAGTTCGTGCCGCGCCTTATCGTCATCTCGTCAAAGTTATATTTTCCCATAATATTACAAATTTTCAAATTTCATTTCCTGCCCTCACGATCATCTTGTCAGAAAAGCCAAGTCGGCATATTCATAAAATCCAGCATTATCTTGACATCAGCAAGTGATTTCCACCGAACAGACTTCGAAGATAGCAAAAAACAATTAAATTTGCGATGATATGAGATTCTACGAATATATTTTCTTGGCCACCGCGTTTGCCGCAAGTGTCTGCGGATGCGCGCGGAATGTCAGCGGAGACTTGCCGCAGGACGTTATCGAACCGCAATTTATGAATATAATCCCGGAAGCCGATGGGGGATATTCATTGGTCTCGATCTCGCCGTTTGACGGGAGCAGGGACACGATATCCATCAGCCAACCTCTTGGCAGATTGATAGTTACGAGCACTTCCCACATCGGTTTTCTGGATGCCGTCGGGGCGGACTCGGTGATTGTCGGGGTGTCGGGCGGTGAATATGTCTGCGACTCTTCAGTGACAGCCGGCCTAAGCAACGGAACGGTGGTGGACATCGGTTATGACGCAAGCCCTGACTACGAGAAGATAATGGCCCTGAAGCCGGACCTGCTCCTGACATATTCAGTCTCCCCTGTGAAGTCGCAGTTCTTCTCGAAACTTGAGTCGCTGGGAATAAAGACTTTCATTGTCAATGAGCATCTTGAGCGACACCCTCTGGCCAGAGCCGCCTACATACGCCTTTTTGGAGCGTTGACAGGGAATATGGCCGCGGCTGACTCGGTGCTTAAGATCGTTTCGGAGAACTACATAAACTTACGTGATTCAGTTCAAAGTAATCTGAACAGAAATATTGAACTGGATTCCAAAGGAACGACTCACAAACAAAGAAAGATTCTGGTCAACATCCCGTACAAGGACCAATGGTTCATTCCCGGACAGGAAAGTTATCTCACCACCCTGTTCAAGGATGCCGGCGGGGAGATTCTCGGAGCCAAATCCGGAAGCTCAGTCTCGGGCCAGATTTCGGTCGAGACGGCATATTCATTGTCAAAGGAAGCGGATCTTTGGATGAATGTCGGTTGGTGCCAGACTCTGGAACAACTCCTTTCCGTCAATCCCCTGTTCGACGACTTCTTGATGGATATTCAGGGAAACGCCTCGGCCAGAGGATACTCCAATGCCGAAGGATGCGCCACGAACTCCAGTGACACCTCCGCAAGCGTGGTCTGGAACGACAACAACCGCCTCAACCCCAAGGGTGGCAACGATTTCTGGGAAAGTGGTGTGGTACACCCCGACCTCCTTCTCCGCGACCTCATCGGAATATTCCGCGGCGAAGACAACCGTACTCCTATCTATTACAAATCAATCAAGTAGCCAAACGCATCCCGCCTTCAATAACATCTTCCTTTCTTAGGTGCGCAAATATATTCACACCCTGAACACCAAGAGGCATATTCCTGAATTATATTGCCAGAGTCTGTATTAGTCTTTCGAAGGCTTAGCCGTTTATCACAAGGTGAACATCTGGGAGGCGCGGGTGCGGGGAAGGGTCTGGAGGTTGGTGATTTCCTTTGCGGTGAGGTTACCGTCAAGGCGAATCGACCTAAGGGCATCGGCGGCGGAGTCGAAGGCGAGAGATGGTGTGTTGTTGTTCTCACTTAGATGGCAGAGAAAGATGTTCTTGAGGCCGGGATGCCAGAAACGGCGGATGGCCGAGGCGCACTCATCGTTGCTCAGGTGACCGTTGCCTTGACATATACGCATCTTGAGTTCGTGTGGGTAAGGGCCCCCGATCAGCATTCCGGAATCGTAGTTCGACTCGAAGACAACCGCGTCGGCCTTCCGGGCATATTCAATAGCCTCGTCAGTCACCCTGCCGGCATCGGTCATCAGGAAGAACCTTACCCCTGACCACTCGATGAAATAACCTACGGTCTGGGTCGCGTCGTGCGGCACCACAAAATGACTGACCAACGGGAGTTCCTCTTCCGGAATATCCCCACGCAGTCTAATCCTGACAGGACCTTCATCCGGAAGGACACAACGGTAATCCGAGATGTAGTCCCTTGTGAATGTGTGATGAGAAAGAGCCTCGTGCAGCACGGCGGTCGCATATACAGGCTTTTTCAGATGCTTGCAATACGAACCCAGCTGTCTGATGTGATCAAGATGATCATGTGTCACAAGCACTGCCTGAAAGGAATCCACACCTAAGCCGTGCTCCATCAGAGTCTTCTTCAAACGCCGCTGGCTGACTCCAGCGTCGATGAGAAGCCCAGATCTGCCGTCGGAAAGGAAATAGCAATTGCCGCAGCTGCCGCTGGAAAGACTAAGAAACTTCAGCATCACTTCTTCTCCTCTTCGCAATATTTCGAGATCACGCTGTAGGCATCACCGACACCGAGCTCACCGGCCCTCGAAAGGTCGATGCAACCTTTCTCCTTGTCTTTCAGATAGATGAGTACAAGACCTCGGTTATAGTACGCGTCTCCCATATAAGGATAGACATTGATCGCCTTGGTGTAGCTGTCAACCGACTCCACGAACTTCGAGGACAGGCAGTAAAGATTGCCAAGGTTGAAATAGACGTACGGGATTCCAGGAAGGATCCTGTCAGCAGCCAGCATATCCTCGATGGCCTCCGAATAGTCATACGTCCGGCTCACCTGATCACGAACACGGGCTCTGGTGGTACCCTTGTCATCCATAGTCAAGGTCTGCACGTTGTTCTCGATGGATGAGATGAAATCGATCATCTCGGCGCGGAGCACACCCCTGTTCAAATAATAGAAAGCCTTGTAATATTCTGAATATTTTCCCTTGCTCTCGGAATTCACCGCGGCGTCGAACTGGTTCAAGGCTGAAGTGAATTGCTTTGACTGCACATCGTAGAGTCCTTTGATGAAAGCCCTGTCAGCATCTGTCAAGGACTTAGGATCCCCGGCGGCAAGATAGGAATCACCATAGAGCGACGCGTCGATTCCGTGCGCGAATTCAGGTTTGACAAGCGAGTCGGAATTGGAGACCGTCATCACGATCGGAGAGTCCGAGATGAACTTGTCGATCAGCGGGTTCTCGTAGCGGTGTCTCAGAGCGATGTTCTGGTTGTCACGCCGTGCCGCAAGGCTGAACTTGTAGAGTGATTTCAGACGGATGTTGATGTCCCTGTTCTGAAGAAGTTCGTTGTCGAAATCCTTTTTGGCGAAATCCGCGTCCAACGCGATCAGGGAACTGTACTTCTTGGTCGTGTCGGCGAACGACCCCTCGTCCGCGGCATTCTTCGCGCGGTACTCCTGAACTTTTTTCTGAGCCGTGTCGTAATCCTGCTTCGAGGACTTTGTACGGCCGAGCATATTCTTCACATACGAGCGGTTCAGATAGGCCTTGGCGAAGTCAGGGTACAGTTCGATGGCCTTGTCGTAGTCGTCAAGGGCATCCATCCAGCGTCCCATCCGGACAAAGTACGAGGCACGGTTGTAGTACGCGAGCACGTTCTCCGGATTGATGTTGATGACGTGGTCCATATCCGCGAGCGCATCCTCCATATTTCCGACCTGCGCGTTGATAAGGCTTCGGTTGTAAAGGGTAAGCGCGTTGCCCGGCTCATCCCTCAAAACTCTGTTCAGGTCGCTCATCGCGGCGTTGTAGTTGTTCTGGTCGTAGTACATCAACGCCCTGTTGAAATAGGCGAAAGTGTTGGTCGTGTCCAGGCCGATCGCCTTGTCCATGTCGGCTATCGCATCATTGTAGTCTTTCCTCAAGGCATAGACGCGGCCACGACGGATATATCCTTCCGGATCGAAGCGATCCAGCCTGATGGCTCTGTTGTAGTCCTCCAAAGCCTTTGTCGTGTCATTGAGGAAAAGATAGGAGGCTCCCCTGTTCAGATATGCGGACGGATCTTTCGGCTCCTTTCTGATATAGCGGTCAAAATCGGCCACAGCCTTGTCGAACTGCTGGGCAAGGAAATATGTCACTCCCCTGCTGAAATACAATCCGTCAAGCCCGGGCCTTAGTTCCATTGCCCTTTCCAGATCTTTCAAGGCCTCGTCGTACTTCCCGAAACGGCTGAGGGTTATGGCTCTGAAATGGTAGCCGTTGGTGAACACTGGATTGAGCCTTACTGAAGTGTTGAAATCAGCCTGCGCGCCACGAAGGTCACCAAGGTTGTATTTCGCGATGCCTCTGTAGAAAAAAGTCCAGCAGTCTGTCGTGTCCAGACGCGCAAGGATGTTGAAATGGCTGATTGCCTCTGAATATTTTCCGTCCGCAAGAGCCGCGCGGCCTCTGAAATTAAACACATCCTTATCGTACTGCGCGTTGGAGACCAAAGCGAGGCACAACAGGAAAAATAGAGTCAGCGCGAATCTTTTCATATAAATATATTTCACTTTAATCCTTAAAATTCCTAATTTTGTCGTTTGCAAAGATAAACATTTATCGTGCCTTGAAGACGCTTTTAAGTAAAATTTTCGCATTGATTCTCCTCACGGTCACCGCCGGGGAGCTTTTCGCGCAGCAATCGGAGGTCAAGATGGTGCCCTCTGGACGCAACGCCGAGAAAGTCATCAACTCAGACAACCTCAGGATGCAGGTTGAATTCCTCACGGACACCACATTCAAAGGCAGGGCGACAGGCTCACGCGGAGCCGCCGAGGTGGCCCTTTGGATTTCCAGACGCTACGAGAACGCCGGGCTCATGCCGTTTGACGGCAGTTGGAGCCGATCGTTCAAAGTCGGGGATGCCGTGGGACGTAACATTCTCGGTTTCCTGCCTGGAAAGAGAGAGGCATCCAAAGAAATGTACGTCATCATCGCCGCCCATTATGACAGTCATGGGATAATCGACGGAAATCTCTACCCAGGTGCTGACAACAACGCGTCCGGGGTTGTGGCCATGCTCAGCGTGGCGGACATGTTCCGCAAGATGAAAGATCTTGGACGTTCATACGGAAAGAATATAATCTTCGTGGCGACCGACGCGAAGGAAAAGAACTCTGCCGGTGCGGAGGCCCTGATGGACGACATCAGGAACGGCAGACTGAAAGATCCTGTGGACGGCGAGACGATCACGATGGACAGGATTCGCTCCACCGTTGTGCTCGACATTCTCGGAAGCACCCTTGAGCCTATCCACAAGGACAGAAAGGATTTCCTGATCATGCTCAGTGACGGGCAATATACTTTTGACCTCACAAGGGCGAACGAAGGACAGGGAATGGGGCTTGACATATCAACCAACTACTACGGCAGCAAGAGTTTCACCGAGATGTTCCACAGCCGGTTCGGCGACCAGAAGATATTCGTCCAGAACGGTCTGGTCTGCGCAGTGTTCACCTCTGGCATCACGATGCTGACCAACAAGGTCACTGACACCGCCGACACCCTCGACTACGAAGTTTTACGCAAAAGAATATTCCTGATCTTCCACTGGTTGGAAAAAATACTCTGACAATGAAAGAATTCTGGTCAATGATAAAGCGCTATGTCGCGCCTTTCAAGAAATATCTCGCCGGCTCGATAATTCTGAATATCCTGTCGGCGGTGTTCAACATCTTCTCGTTCGCGATCATCGTGCCGATCCTGCGCATCCTGTTCAAGATCAACGAGACGGTATATTCATTCACCCCGTGGAACGAGGTTTGGAATATGCCGTTCAAGGATCTCGGGGACGCGTTTATGGCGAACGTCTATTGGATGCTGGAGCAGCAGATCTCCGCGCTCGGAGCGTCAACCGTGCTGCTGTTCCTGTGCATATTCCTGGTTGTGATGACCGCGCTGAAGACCGCCTGCTACTTCGGCTCATCCGCTGTGATGGTTCCGATCAGGACCGGAGTGGTGAAGAACATCAGGATGGACATCTACAACAAGATCCTCGCCCTTCCGCTCGGCTTCTTCTCGGAGGAGAAGAAAGGAGACATCATCGCCAGGATGAGCGGTGACGTGCAGGAGGTCGAGAACTCAATCACGGGGTCGATCGAGATGCTGATCAAGAACCCTATCCTCATCATATTCTACTTCGCGGCTTTGCTTGTGATCAGCTGGCAGATGACAGCGTTCACGATCCTGTTCGCCCCGCTGATGATGTGGGTGATGGGAGTCGTGGGAAAGAACCTGAAGAGGAAATCGCTTGAGGTCCAGCAGCTTTGGAGCGATGTGATGGCGCAGGTGGAGGAGACTCTCGGAGGTCTTCGCATCATCAAGGCGTTCATCGCCGAGAAGAAGATGTCCGACAGGTTCGACAACGTCACCGAGGCGATGAGGAGAAAGAACAACCGGGTGACCATCCGCCAGTCCCTCGCCCACCCGATGAGCGAGTTCCTCGGCACCGTGCTTATTATGATCGTGCTGTGGTTCGGAGGAGCGTTGATCCTCGGAGGAAAATCGACAATCGACGCGCCTATATTCATTTATTATATGGTGATCCTCTACAGCATCATCAACCCTATCAAGGATTTAGCGAAGGCTGGGTACGCCATCCCTAAGGGTATGGCCTCGATGGAGAGGATCAACAAGATTCTGGACGCGGAGAACGACATCATCGAGCCGAAGGAGCCGAAAGCCTTGGACGGATTCAACGGGAAACTTTCGTTCGAGCACGTTAACTTCCGCTATCCGGACGGGCACAGGATGATTCTGGATGATGTGAGTCTGGATATTCCTAAAGGCAAGACAATAGCGATCGTGGGTGCCTCCGGTGCGGGAAAATCCACCTTGGTGGACCTCATTCCGAGATTCTATGACCCGACCGGCGGAGCCATCACGATTGACGGGACGGACATCAGGGACATCAGGATCGCGGATCTTAGAAGCCTCATCGGTAACGTCAATCAGGAATCGATTCTGTTCAACGACACGATTTTCAACAACATAGCCTTCGGTGTCGAGAACGCCACGATGGAAAGCGTGATCGAGGCGGCGAAGATCGCCAACGCCCACGACTTCATTATGGAGAAGGAAGGCGGCTACGATTTCAACATCGGAGACCGCGGCATCAAACTGTCCGGCGGCCAGAGGCAGAGAATCAGCATCGCAAGGGCAATCCTCAAGAACCCGCCTATCCTGATCCTGGACGAGGCAACCGCATCGCTTGACACTGAGTCTGAGAAGATTGTGCAGGAGGCTCTTGACAGACTGATGTCAACCAGAACCACAATAGCCATCGCCCACAGGCTCTCGACCATCCGAAACGCGGACGAGATCATCGTTATGGACGAAGGTCGGATCGTGGAGCGTGGCAGACACGAGGACTTGCTTGCGCTGAACGGATATTATAGGAAACTCAATGATATGCAGGCACTTTAATGCCTCGCAGGAATATTCATGATACACCGCGATGAAAAATGTTGTCAGACAGATAAGGGTCCCGCTGATTGAAGGACTTGAGATGATGAATATGCAGGAACTGGATCTTGCGATGGAGAAAGGTGCGTCAAAGTTCGCCGTCTGCGAGCAGAACTGGCCCAAGGACGCCCCGTACGCTCCGGATTGCAACGGTTCCATAGCCCGCGCAAAGACCCATCTTGCGGTTATGTTCCACGTGAGGGGGCTTGACCTCAGGGCAACCGCGATGGAGGACAACGGAAACAGTTGGGAGGACAGCTGCTGCGAGTTCTTCGTCACGGATCCGTACGACGGGACATACTACAATTTCGAGATGACCTGTGTCGGCTCGCTGCTTGCGTCCAAGAGGACGAGCAGGATCAACAAGACACTCATCCGGCCGGAACTCTTGGCAAGTGTCATAAGGCATAGTTCCCTGGAGCGCAAGCCTGTCACGATCAACGACAGGATATTCAGCTGGACGGTTGCTATGCTGATCCCGTTCGAGCTGATAGGAATCGACAGGGACAACCTTCCGGTCAGCCTGCGGGGAAATTTCTACAAATGCGGAGACCTTACCGCTCATCCGCACTTCCTCAGCTGGAACCCGATCAAGACCCCGAAACCCGACTTTCACAGACCCGAATTCTTCGGAGAACTGATTCTGAAATAAATCTATGAGTATGAGAAAACAACGGATTCTGGCTATACTGCTGTTCATCCTGTACCTCTGCGCCGTGGCGTACTGCTGCTTCGGTCGTTTCAAAGACTTACCGCAGATCGGACAGGACAGTCTGTGGGGAATCCCGATGGACAAGGTTGTCCATTTCATAATATTCTTCCCGTTCCCGATCCTTTGCTATGCGGCGTTCCGCCCTAAAAGCGAGAAAGGATGGAGGATAGCCCTGGCCGTGGCCATCATTTTTGCCATAGGTTGCGCCGTGGCGGCCGGAACGGAGATCGGACAGTCTTTCACCACCTACAGAAGCGGAGATCCGATGGATTTTCTGGCGGATTTCACCGCACTCGCCAGCACGTCGGTGATCACGTTGCTGGCCGAATTGCTGATATTCAAGAACAAACGATAGTATGATCAAACGATTAATAACCCTATTCGCTGTCGCCGGGGCATTTTCCACAGGCCTTGCGGCGCAGTCTGTAAAGGAATTCAAGGATGCGGTTGACTCACTCCAGACCCTTGTTGTCGAAAGGACAGGTGTGTCATCGCAGGTCAAGGCCAAGAAGGTCGTCAGACGAGGCTATGATCTTGACTTTTATTTCACACCGGCTATGGGAGATTTCCCTTGGCGGTCAAAGGACGTGAAGTGGCTCAGGAAGACACTCACGGATCTGATGCCGGAATCTTGTTCCAAGTACGGGATCGGGAATCTGTTCGTGGGCAAGAACAGGCTGGAATCATACGTTGTGCCGCAGGTCGGCAATGACGGGAAATCCATTAACAACAAATTCAGGACAAAGGACTTACGTAACACCCATCCGTTTGTCACCAAAATGGATGAGGAAGACTTTTCCAAAGGTCTGGCAGGACGTAACATAGCCCTCTGGCAGAGCCACGGCCGCTATTTCGAGGAGAAGACCGACCGTTGGGAATGGCAGCGCGCGCCGACGTTCCAGACCGTCGAGGATATGTACACCCAAAGCTATGTGCTTCCGTTCCTGATTCCGATGCTGGAGAACGCCGGAGCCTACGTTATGACTCCTCGCGAGAGGGATCCGCAGACCAACGAGGTCATCTCAGACAACGATCCAGCTTTCGAGGATGGACGTGGAGAGGGTGTCAGAATCGAGGGAAGATATTCAGAGACAGGAACTTGGTCGGACGCTGGAATTGGATTCGCGGATGCCAGGGCGACATATTCATTGCTGGAGAATCCTTTTCAGATGGGAACGGCCCGCCAAGCGGAATGCCGTGAGAACCATAGGGGAAAGGCGGCCGAGGCACGCTGGACCCCTGAGATTCCGGAACGCGGGGAATATTCAGTCTATATTTCCTATAAGAGTCTGCCGCACAGCACTCCTTGCGCCCATTACACAGTCAGGCATCTGGGCGGCGAGAGTGAGTTCATCGTCAACCAGAAGATGGGCGGCGGCACCTGGATCTACATTGGCACATTCGAGTTCGACAAAGGTTCAGAAGGTTGCGTGATCCTTGACAACAGCGTCCCGAAAGGCTACAACGTCACCCGCAACGCTGTGATCACAGCGGACGCAGTGCGTTTCGGCGGCGGAATGGGCAAGATCGCAAGAGGCCTCAAAGACCAGCCGGTCAATGAATATACCACCTCAGGGATGCCGTCCTTCACGGAAGGAGCACTCTACTGGATGCAATGGGCCGGGGCCGATTCCACAATCCTGAGCAAATACGACAATGACTACACGTCCGACTACGGCAACCGTGGCGCGTGGGTCGGCTGGATGTCCGGTGGTTCAAGGACAAATCCAAAGGCCGAAGGACTGAATATTCCGATAGACCTTTCGTTCGCGTTCCACACGGACGCCGGTACGACTCCGAATGACTCGATCATCGGCACGCTGTCCATATACACCTTGCTGTGCGACGGCAGCGACAAGTTCGCCAACGGAGAGGACAGGCTTCAGCAGAGGATGTACGCTGACTTTGTCCAGACAGAGATCGTGAACGACATCCGCAAGGAATTCAATCCGGAATGGAGCAGAAGGGGCTTGTGGGACCGATCCTACAGCGAATCCCGCACGGCGACAGTTCCTGCGATGCTGCTCGAATTACTGTCTCACCAGAATTTCGCGGATATGAAATTCGGACTTGATCCGTCTTTCCGCTTCACTGTCAGCCGCGCGGTCTATAAAGGAATGCTTAAATACCTGAGCGCCCGCTATGGTTGCGAATATGCAGTGCAGCCGCTTCCGGTCAACTCTTTCGCTACTTCATTCACTGGTTCCAAATCCGTGAGGCTCAGCTGGAAAGCCACCGTGGACTCGCTTGAGGCAACCGCCGTCCCTACCGGATATATTCTTCAGACAAGGATTGACGACGGGGCCTTTGACAACGGCCGTGTGCTGGATGGATGCAAAGTCTCAGGAAACGAGATCTCAACCAAGGTCTCCATCGTCCCTGGGCACATCTACAGCTATCGTGTGACCGCATTCAACAAGGGTGGGAAAAGCTTCCCTTCCGAGACCCTCAGCGTCGGCATCCCGGAATCAGGCAACGGCAAAAACGTCCTGGTGGTCAACAACTTCACCAGAGTCTCCGCTCCGGCGTGGTTCGACACCAATGAATATGCCGGATTCGACGCGAGCCTCGATGCCGGTGTCCCATACGTAAAAGAAATCAATTTCATCGGCCCTCAGTACCAGTTCCGCCGCGAGCTGCCTTGGCTGGACGATGACAATCCTGGATTCGGAGCGGCCTGGACCAATGAGGCCGGAAAGGTCTTCGCCGGGAACACGTTCGACTACTGCGGAATCCACGGCAAGGCTCTCATGGCGGCCGGATATGCTTTCCACTCTTCGAGTGTGGCGGCGTTCTCCGCCGACAGGACCTTGGCTAAAAACGATGTGGCCTTGGATCTCATCTGCGGAAAACAGATCACTACCGTTGTCGGCACTGGCAAGGTGCCGGACAGGTTCCAGGTGTTCCCTACTGGCCTACAGCAAGCCATCAGACGCTACACTGAGGATGGCGGGAACGTGCTCGTCTCCGGAGCGAACATCGGCACGGATGTATGGGACGGGATCTACCCAGTGCACAAGGACAGCTTATACACGTCTTCAACAAAGGAATTTGTGGAGAAGACGCTTGGCTACAGATGGATGACAAACTACGCCAGCCGCAACGCCACTGTCAAGGTTAAGAAGAACGGCCCAATCAGTCTGAGCGTGCCGGAATTCCAATTCCACAAGGAGCGCAACCCGTTCATCTACTGCGTGGAGACCCCTGACGGAATCGTGCCATCATCTGCTAAGTCGAAATCATTCCTTCGCTACTCAGACACGAACATCTCGGCCGGAACCTGCTTTGAGGGGAATGGTTACAGGACCGTCTGCATCGGCTTCCCTATCGAGGTCATCAGCGGGGAGGCCGCTATTGAACCACTGATTAAGGACATAATGAAATTTCTTGACAAATAACCAGTTATGACTACAAGAGAATCCGAACTCATCGAACTCCTGCACAAGGAAGTCAAGCCAGCCTTGGGCTGCACCGAACCGATCGCCGTCGCGCTGGCCGCCGCCAAAGCCACGGAAACCTTGAAAACAGAAGTCCCCGTACTCTCTGAATATGAAGTTGACGTGGAGGTCAGCGGAAATATTCTCAAGAACGGAATGGGAGTCGGAATCCCCGGGACCGGGATGGTCGGGCTTTACATCGCCTCCGCCCTCGGAGCGGTCTGCGGGAAAAGCGAGTACGGTCTTGAGGTGCTTAAGGACCTGACCGACAAGGATGTGGATACAGCGAAAGGATTGGTGGACGCAGGCAAGGTACGGATCAAGGTCGCTGAGAGTCCAAAGATCCTTTACGTCAAGGTCACGGTTAGCTCAGCCGGCCACAAGTCCTGGACTGTCATTGAGGACGACCACGACAGGATTGTCGAGACAGGACTCGACTCCTCTGTCTCCGATTTCAGGAAAGGCGGGGACGGGGAGACAACACCGGTGAAATGCACGCTGGACTACAACCTGACTGTCAAGGAAATATATTCATTCGCCCAAAGCGCCACATTCGAGGACATCAAGTTCATTCTTGCGGACAGAGACTTGAACCTTGCGCTCGCGCGGGAAGGTTTGAGCGGAGACTATGGTCTCAACGTCGGCAAGGCCATCAGGGAGAACCAACAGGAGGTTTTCGGGGATGATTTCATCAGCTTTGCGATGGGGATGACCGCCGCGGCCTCGGATGCCAGAATGGCAGGATGCAAGCTTCCGGCGATGAGCAATTCCGGCAGCGGCAACCAAGGGATCACGGTGAGTATGCCCGTGATCGCTTACGCCTTGAAATACGACGTAGATGACGAGCGGCTGGCCAGGGCGCTCATCCTCAGCAATTTGGTCGCCATTCACATTAAAGGATATCTTGGAAAGTTATCAGCCCTGTGCGGCTGCGTGATTGCTTCGACCGGATCAGCCTGCGGAATCGTGTTCCTCCGCGGAGGAAGCTACGACCAAGTCTGCTCGGCGATCAAGAATATGATCGGAAACATCACCGGTATGGTCTGTGACGGTGCCAAGGTCGGATGTGCGATGAAAGTGGCCTCCGGAGTGGCCTGCGCCGTCCAGTCCTGTGTCTTGGCCCTGAGGGGGACCTGCATCAAGGAGACCGACGGCATCATCGACAAAGACATCGAGAAGACAATCCGGAATCTCGGCCGTATCGGCTCCGCCGGCATGCAGTCCACCGATCACCTCATCCAGCAGATAATGCTCTGCAAAGAGTAGTTTAAGTCCAAATCAAGCAGCGGGGCTACGTATAACATAATCCCGCCGCCCGAAAACCTTGCATCAATCTTCAGAAAATATTTTCCTAATATTCACTCACAGATCGGCTTGTCCGGTAAAAGCTCTACATACCGGACAAGTTGCCCGAATCGTGCACTTCGTCCGGCAAAACCACTATTCCACCGGATGAGCTGAACGAATATTGAAATGTGAATATTAGAAACTATCCTTTTTCATTTCCTGCTCTCTTAATTTAAGGGAACTATATAGGAGTTGACTAACTTAATCTTATAGGAACGTTGTCCCGGGTGTGGTGTTCCGGACTTCCAGGTGTGTAAAACCCTACGCACCTGAAATGACATTCGTTTGACAGTCAGCGAGTTTGTGTCCCAGGTGCGGAGATGTTCACGCACTTAGAAGTTGTCGTCCCTGGTACAGGGCATCCTGTTGGTGTTCCGGACTTCCAGGTGTGTAAAACCCTACGCACCTGGAATGACATCCGTTTGACAGTCAGCGAGTTTGTGTCCCAGGTGCGGAGATATTCACGCACCTAAGAGTCGTCGTCCCCGGTACAGGGCATCCTGTTGGTGTTCCTTACTTCCAGGTGTGTAAAACCCTACGCACCTGAAACGCCATCCGTTGGATAGTACACAAACCGTACTGAACTATTACGAGTTGGCGACACCAGCATTTTGTGAATATGGCGGCACGCAAACACGCCCTAAGTGCGACGAGATGCCCGCGGATATGCCGCCTACCGATCTGGAAACCATAGGCGGCATACTACCGTGTCTCACTATGGCGTAGAAGCGTGATCGTATGCCGCTATTTTACAAAATGGCAATACATTAGTCCTTTGAAAAGGCAACCATGCTCGAAGCACTTGCCGGGTGTTGCGACTGACAGGAACGGACAGCGAAATGCGATCAAACTTCAATGGGAACAGACGTAATGTGTAAGAGTAGTCAACTCGTATATAATTACCTTAATTTTTCCTAAACGAGGTATCATTTCAGCTCCACAACCAACGCAATAGTAAGAATGCTTTGATCGTTCAATAGAAGACACATCGTTAATATTTATGACCTGCTTACTTTCATCATACGCATAGTGATATTTGATTAGTGCCATCTCTGCCATATACTTAAATTAAACAAATATAAGCATATATGTCATATATTCATCAATTGTGATGCAAGAAAAAAATTCAATAATACCATATGCTTTATCATTCGGATGCATAAAGAAAAATATTTCTGTTTTTTAAGACGAATTTTCTGTTTCTTTTCAATTTTTACGTTTAGTGTGCCGATATTGCAGACGTGTCTCTGAACGGTTCGGAGACGAATGTATTTAACTTCAACATATCAAACTATGAAAGATTCAGACAAACTATGCGTTGTTAATGACACGGCTGCTGAGACAACAGCTGTTGATGGCAGCAAGGGAAGCGGCACAGACTTAAGCGCCGAGGAGATGTTCAGGATGAGGTATGTCCTTTGTCGTGAGCTGATGGAAGAAAAAGATCGGTACAGGAACCTTCCTGAGGTGGAGAAGGATGCGATCGCACAGCGGCTCTCACAATCACAATACCTCAATCTCACCAGTGATTGGGCTTTCAAACACCTGTTCTACAATCACAAAGATCTGTTGGTTCTGCTGCTTAATGACATTCTTGACGAGACTATAACCAACGTTGAGTTTCGCGAGTCTGAGCTAACGAAAGTGTTTGAGAACGACAAGACTGTTGTATTCGATCTGTGGTGCAGGACAAGCGATGGCAGAGAACTGATTGTTGAAATGCAGAAGACATATAGAAAGGATCAGCGGGATCGTCTGTTCTACTATGGGGCTTCATTGATCCGCAATCAGTTGAAATCAGGGGGTAAGACGTATCACGTTAACCCGGTCAAGATCATTTGCATAATGAACTATGAGGAACCTCATACAACGGTACCGGATGGCAAGATCATATTCCAATATCGCACAACAGAAGTTGAGACCGGAGAATTATATGGGAATCAAATGTCAATCTATTTCTTTGAACTTCCAAGAGTTATGCGACTTACGAAAAATTTTGAAAGTCCGGTGGCAGGATGGTGCGGAATATTCAGAAATATAACTAACTTTGTCACATTGAGAAACGGAGACTACGGTCATTTCCAACGAGTTGTGGAGGCGATGACTATCCGCTCACTCAGCGAACAGGAAATTAAAGAATATTTCAGCGATATGATGACTCTTGAAGATATGGAGCCTTACATCGAAGGCGGACACGAACTTGGCTACCGTAAAGGTCTGGCCGAAGGGCTTGAGAAAGGCGAGAAAGAAAAAGTCGCATTTATCAAAGGTTTGCATAAGGCCGGAGTTTCAGCGGAAGTCATCGCATCCGCCGCCGGACAGAGTATTGAATATATTCAGAAAATACTTGAAGTAAGCGAGTAACGAAATACCAATACCAGTCACAATAAAGAACCTTTGGGCACAGAAGACATATTCTGTTATCCCAAAGGTTTGAAGTTTTTACTGGTGATAACGCCGCATCACAAGAAAAAAGCATCCACTTTCCAAAATAGGATAATGTCTCTTAATTCACCACAATCTCGTCAATGAAGATGAAGGCGTGGTTGCGGTTCTTGGTTATGTCGTCACGTACGGCTTTGTACTTTATGTAGCGGGCTTTGGCGGTGACGGTAGTGCCTAAGGTGTGCAGGAGAGCGCAGGAATCGTTGTCCGGGATCTCCAACAGGCAGACGACAGGATCGCTGAAATTGACGCCGTCCTCCGAAAATGCGACCTCGGTCCTTACCGGGAATCCGACCTCGGCGGAAGTGTGCGAAAGGAACGTGGCCCCTACATAATGAATATCCTTGACCGCTCCGAGGTCTATCGTGACATCGACATCACAAAGGAAGCCTTGCCAACGGTTGTCCTTGTAGAACCAGCCGCCAAGGTTCCCGTCCACAAGGGCGTTGTCTCCTCCGGCTGGATAGCCATTGGAATATTTCCGGCCGTTATAGGTGATCTTCACACCGGCCGCAAGATGGTCAAGAGGTTTCAGAGACTCCGGTCTCGGACCGATCTCGTTCCTCAAATCAAATGCGTTGTAACCTTTTGAGCGAAGGCTCTCCGCAAGCCTCACGGCATTCTCCCTGAAACGAGGATAGTCCTTGCTTCCGGCCGGACTCCAGCCGATCTCCGCGATGGCGAACGCACGGGGATACAGCAGGTACTCCATATACTCCCCTGTCGGAACGAACTCAGACCAGAGATTGGCCTGAAGACCGAGAAGATGCCTGACATATTCATCAGCTATTCCACCGGTCGGCTCGAACGAATAGACCTGCTCCAAAGGACGGTAGCCGCTGAACGACTTTGGCTGGGAGAACGGAGCGTCCTGGCTGGAATCGAAGTAGCAGTAGTCTCCCGGAGACATAATCACATCGTGGCCCATACTTGCCGCCGTTATGCCTCCTTGCGTGCCTCTCCAGGACATCACAGCCGCGCCTTCCGCCAGACCTCCGTCCAGGATCTCGTCCCAACCGATGGCGTGACGGCCTCTTGACTCCAGAAATCTTGTGATTCGGTTCACGAGATAGCTTTGCAGTTCATCCACATCCTTAAGATGTTCGGTTTCCATACGGTGGCGGCAGTCCGGACACTCTTTCCATCCGCTCTTCGAAGCCTCATCGCCCCCGATGTGGACATATTCATAAGGGAACATCTCTATCACTTCATCAAGAATCCTCTCGAACATCTCGAAGGTCTTGTCCTTGCCAGGGCAAAGGTCGCCGGAAATCCGCCGCCCGCCGTCATGGCGAAGGCAGGCCAGTTCCGGATATGCGGCCAGCACCTCACCGGAATGCCCGGGAAGTTCTATCTCCGGAATGATGTCAATATGCCTTGCGGCGGCATATTCAACAATCTCCTTCACATCGGCTTTGGTCAGATAGCCTCCGGATGCGAGCGGAGAGCCTTCCTCTGAATATTGCCTCCCCAGTTCCCTCCATTCCTCGAAGTTCCTTCCTACCCTCCAGGCCGCCTTGCGGGTCAATTCAGGGTATGCGTCGATCTGGATCCTCCACCCCGCATCATCGGTCAGATGCAGATGCAAGGTGCTCATCTTGACCGCGGCCATAGCGTCCAACTGCTTCAGGATAAAATCCTTGTCCCGAAAGTTCCTGGAGATGTCCAGCATCAGTCCCCTGTGGCGGAACCGTGGATAGTCCAGAATGACGCATCGCGTCAAGATGGAATCCTTATCCATCATCATCCCAAGGCTTGTCTTCGCGCGATAAACACCAGCTTCGGAAACGGCGAAAATATCTATGCCCTTCTTTCCTACAGCCAGCTTATAAGCCTCATTCCTGGCAAACTCCGGAATATTCAAAGAATTGATTTCCTTGAGGAAACGCTTGTCGCCAAGATGGACACGCACGTCACTGCCATCCACCTTTGGGAAATATTCCTCCATGAATATCTCGTACTTGACCGGAACCGGAATGATGTCCTGTGGCCCCGAAGCGGCGAATGCCGACGGCACGATGGCCATCAGCGTCGCAAGCACTATAAGTTTCTTTTTCATAAGCTGGTTGATGTAAGTAGAACTACTTGTCAATCAAGACACTTTTAATTTCCTTGAATATGTCCGTGTTGTCCATCACGCCGCCGAACCTCCAGGCGGAAGCGCCATAGGAATAAAGGATAACCGGGGACGCGGTGTGGCTTGTGGCCGAATAGTTCACCTCAAGTCCGCTCTCCCCTTTCGTGAAATCCTTGCTGCCAGGCACAAGAGTGATTCCACCTGTCTCATGGTCGGCCGTGACAATCACAAGGGTTCCTTTGTGAGTGTCAGCGTAGTCAAACGCGGAGTTGACCAGTTTGTCAAATTCCTCCATCCACCAAAGCACCTCGTCAGTATTGTTGGCGTGTGCCGCATGGTCAATGTGTGATCCTTCGATCATGGCGAAGAACCCTTTCTTGTTCTTTTCCAAAATCTCAAACGTGTGCCCGGCCAGATCAGTCAGAAGATCAGAATTGATCTCCGCCTCATCCAACTGCTTTCCCTCGTCCAACAGGCCAAGGATCGGGGTCGTCCATGTGGAATAGAACTTCTCGGGAGTCTCCACGTAGGTGAATCCGGCGTTCACAGCCTTTTCGACAAGATTCTCATCGGTATATTTCTTTTCCGTGAAATACTTCCTGCCCCCGCCGACTATAACATCTGGTTTGAATTCAATCAGATCCTCTGCTATTTTCTTCCTTTTTCCACGTTTGTCCACATGGGCATAAAATCCAGCCGGTGTGGCGTCAAGAACGTAGGATGTCACAACGATTCCTGTCGAAAGCCCTTTATTCTGAGCTAATTCAGCGATACTCTCCGGCTTGGTGCCATCCGGAAGCATTCCAAGCATGCTGTTGTTTGTCTTGTACCCGGTGGCCATCGCAGTGGCGGCGGCCGCGGAATCCGTTGTCCTGTTGTTAGCCGAATATGTCTTGACCACGGCGGCGTACTGAGCCCTGTCAAAACAGGTAGGCTCATAATTCTGGTTTATCATCCATGAGGCTGTGGCACCGAGCCCCATTCCGTCCCCGATAATCAGAATGACATTCTTAACCTTTTCATTCTTAGGGGCCTTGTCTCTTGCCACCGATGGAGTCGCCATCAAGGCAACCAACAAGATAAACGCTAGTGACTTTTTCATTCTGCTGATCTTATGTGTTATTCTTTCCTGCAAAGTTAAATTAAATTCAGCAATATTCGTAAATTTGTCGTATTATGGCAAATGGCAGACTTTATCTGATACCATCCCCTCTTGGGGAATATGATCCCGCGGAAGTCATTCCGCGACCGGTGCTTGACAGACTCAAAAGCATCCGGAAATATGTTGTGGAGGAGGTGCGTACCGTGCGACGTTACCTTTCCGCGGCCGGTTTGAGAGGACACATAGGAGAACTTGAGCTGAGGGAACTCAACGAGCATTCCTCCGCCAAGGATGTGGAGGCCTTGCTTGATATGTTCTCTGACCCTGACGGGACACCGACCGATGTGGGGTTGATTTCAGAGGCCGGTCTTCCGGCCGTGGCGGATCCGGGGGCACAGCTGGTGGCACTCTGTCATATTCGTGGAATACAGGTTGTTCCGCTTGTCGGGCCGTCCTCTCTGATGCTGGCGCTGATGGGTTCGGGACTCAACGGCCAGAGTTTCGCGTTTTGCGGGTATCTTCCGGCGAAGACCGATGAACGCCGTAAAGCGGTCAGGGAGATTGAAAGGCGTTCTGCGCAGCTGGACCAGACGGAGATATTCATAGAGACTCCATACCGGAACGATTCGATGATGGCGGATCTGCTGGCCACACTCCAGCCTCAGACGAGGCTTTGCGTCGCGGCGGACATCACCCTGCCGGAGGAGACGGTCCTGACGAAAAGCGTCAAGGAATGGAAGCGGTCGCCCATCTCCATCGGAAAACGGCCATGCGTCTTCCTGCTGCTGGCCAGTAGCGGTCACTGAGCCTGCCGAAGTGACCTACAGAATGGCAAGAGCCGGTCACTGCCCCTGTCGAAGAGACCATAAATGGCAAGAATCGGTCACCGAGCCTGTCAAGGTGACCATAAAAGAGGAATTAAAGGAATATGAGATACGACGGAATAATAGAACTTGAAGGCATGGAGTTCCATGCCTATCACGGATGTCTGGAGAAAGAACGGAGAGAGGGCAACACTTTCATCGTGGACTTTCATGCCGAGACAGAACTGAAAAAGGCGGTAAAGACAGATGATCTCGGCAAGACCATCGACTACGGGCGTGTCTATGACATTGTGGCGGAGCAGATGGCCATTCCATCCAATCTGCTGGAGAATGTCGCGGGGAGAATTTTGGATGCCATCCGCAAGGAATTCGATGATGTTCTCTTTCTGAAAGTCCGGGTTTCCAAGAAGAATCCTCCGGTGAACGGGCCGTGCGCCTGGTCCCGTGTCACCGTGACTTATGGCGATCCAATCTGGAGGTTTTAGGATGAGGATAGCGTTTCTGACACTCGGCTGCAAGCTCAACTACGCCGAGACTTCGACTTACGAGAGGGGTTTTACGGCGAACGGCCTTGAGGTCGTTCCGTGGGAGGAGCAGGCTGATGTCTACCTGATCAACACTTGCTCTGTCACGGAGAGGGCCGAGAAGAAGTGCCGCAATGTGATCCGGAAGATGCACAGGGTCTCCCCCGGAGCCAGGATCATCGTCACAGGCTGCTACGCCGAGCTTCGCCGGAACGATCTGCTGGCCATAGACGGTGTGTCGCTTGTGTTCGGCGCCAAGGAGAAGTCCCGTGTGGTTCCTGACACAATGGAACTGATACTAAACAGCGGCAGTGATGGCACAGCCAGCCCTTCCGCGCTTCGCGCTCCATCCCGTCCCGCCTGCGGCGGTCCACCCGTTCACGAGGCCACGGGCGGCCACGGGGCTGGCAATGCCATCACTGCCGCCTCCACGGCCACCAAGACTGTGACTCATCATGGTTCACAAACCAATGAGGCTATTGACGAGAATACTGTCCTTGAACAGCCCCTGAAATCGATGATTGGTTCTTCTGATCAGGAACCGATGAGCGCGGCGGAATACAAGGAGATCTCGAAGGAGACGATGGCGGCGTTCTCGTCGGAGGAAAGGACGAGGTCGTTCCTCAAGGTGCAGGACGGATGCAACAACTTCTGCGCCTACTGCACAGTGCCTTATGCGAGAGGAAATTCAAGGAATATACCGATTTCGGAAGTGCTGGAGCAGGCCCGCAGGATAGCAGGAGCCGGAATCAAGGAGATTGTCATCACCGGAGTCAACACCGGGGACTTCGGCAGGACGACCGGCGAGAGTTTCCTCGATCTGCTGAAACGCCTCAACGACGTGGAAGGCATCGAACGCTACAGGATCTCGTCAATCGAGCCGAATCTCATAACGGAGGACATCGTGGACTGGATAGCCTCCGGCACCAAGTTCCAGCCACACTTCCATATTCCTTTACAGTCAGGGTCGGACACGATCCTCAAAAGGGTGGGCCGCCGCTACACGACGGAATTCTTCGCCGACAGGATCGACTACATCCGCTCCAGGATGGATCCCAAGGCCGGGCAGGACGACAAACCCTTCGTGTTCTTCGGGATAGATGTCATCGCCGGACTGCCCGGAGAGACAGAGGAACTGTTCGAGGAGACATATTCATTCCTCAAGGACCGCGTAAGACCGGCGTTCATCCACGTGTTCCCCTATTCCCGCCGCCCCGGAACCGTCGCCGCCGGGTGGAAGGATCAGATCAAGGATGCCGTCAAGACGGAAAGGGTGGCAAGGCTGGAGGCGCTGTGCGGCGGGCTGCACACGGCGTTCGTGGAAAGGAACAGGGGCAGACGCTCGCAGGTGCTGTGGGAATCCGACGAGAAGGACGGGATGATGGGCGGCTACACCGGCAACTACATCCGCGTTGAGAGACCTTACGACCCGGTGCTTGTGAATATGATAGAGGAGGTCACAATCTGACGCCTCGTCCCAAACGGAAGTAAGGCGGCAAATAATCATCAAACGAATGGAATTCAAGAATATATGGGCAAGGCAAGACTGACATTCTTAGGCACCGGCACCTCGCAGGGGGTACCGATCATCGGCTGCAAGTGCGATGTGTGCACATCACCGGACACAAGGGACAAGCGGTTCCGCTCGTCCGTGTTCGTTGAATATGAGGGGCTTGGCATCCTCGTGGACGCCGGGCCGGACTTCAGGATGCAGATGCTCGCCCACGACCTGTGCCACCTTGACGCCATCCTGCTGACACACAACCACAAGGACCACACTGGAGGCCTTGATGACGTGCGCTCGCTCAACTACATCGACAAGCGCGCCGCCGAGATCTATTGCGAGCGGAACGTCCTCGACGATCTTATCAAGGAATATCCCTACGTCTTCGCTTTCCCGAAATACCCCGGAGCCCCGGAGTGGCATCTGCATGTCATTGACGAGAATCCGTTTCTGGTCTATCCGAACGCAAAGGACATGGAGCTGGTCTGGGTGCACGATGTCGGCTACCATTACAAGACTCCGGACGGAAGGCTGATCCCTACCGGCCGGAAACTGGAGGACATCATCGACAAGGCGGATCCCGCATCGATGGCCGCCTCGACGGACGGCGTGGAGATCATCCCGATCCGGGGACTCCACGACAGGCTCCCGGTGCTCGGATTCCGCTTCGGGGACATCGCCTACATCACCGACATGAGCTTCATCCCGGAGAGTGAGTTTGAAAAGTTAAAGGGTCTCAGGCACGTGACCCTCAACACGGTAGGCTACAAGAAGCACCACTCGCATTTCAGTCTCGACGAGGCCCTTTCACTTGCTGACCGCATCGGCGCCGAACACACGTGGCTCACCCATCTCTCACACTCCTTCCCACGCCACGTACAGTTCTCCAAAGACCTTGAAGATCTTTGCCGCCGGCGACACATACACTCAATAGTCAGCCCGGCCTACGATGGACTCACTATCGAATAGGATCCCCGCATCCGGGCTGGCTCGTAAATGACTCGTAAACGAGACTAATGCTGGATATTCATTAATCGGATATATTTCAGAATCAGATCGTTCCACTTGGCGTCGCCCGGCTTCTGGTAGCGGCAGTTGCCGTTAGGATCCGGCGTGAAGATGGTCTCGCCCTTAGGTGTCAGCTCGACCCAGCCGCGCTCAGACATGTAGAACGCGCTGTCGCCCTCAACCGCGTTGATGACGGCGAGCGGATCCCACATCTTCTGCCCCGTGTCGCACTGCGTGAACTTATAGATCCACTTGATCGGATGGGAGTCTGTCCAGCTGATGTCCTGCAGCACGACCTCCGGCTTGTAGTCCAACGGGTCGCCGACCTCGCCAGGAGAGAAGATCACGTTGACCGACTTAGGCAGCAGCTTGAAGAACCGGAGGGAATAGTCGATGGCCTGGGTGAAGTTGTAGTCAGGCTCGACGGACTCTCCGAACACACCGCCCATCGCATAGACATCGGTCACCTTCTTCGCCACAAGTTCCACACCAGTGAGCGGTGAGAACTCGTCCGGTCCGGACTCGAGCAGGCGCGCGAGCGTGGTCACGAAGCCCACTGAACAGATCTTCACCGAGCTGTCAGGCTGCGCCGCCAGTATCTTACGGTACAGTTTGTAGCCCTCCATGTAGTCATCTGTACTCTTTACGGTCTGCTTGAAAAGAGGTCTGGCATCAGTGTCGCGCGCGTAAGGGAAATTGTGATAGGAGATGAAGACCACAGGACGCTCGATGCCGGAGCGCTCAAGCCCGATCGGAATGTCAGGATAGCCGTAGAAGTTGTTCAGCGCGTCCACCGCGTCTGCGTTGGCGGCCCCCATACGGTCGATCATCACGCCCAGAAGGTTGCAGCGCCCCATGTCCATGTAGCGGTAGAGCATCATCAGCGCGAAGAGGTCATCGGTAGAGCTGCCCATGTCGCAGTCGTAGATGATGCGGTTCTCCGGCATGTCGTAGTTCGACTTGACATTGATGTCCTTCGAGCAAATGTACACCGTGTGCTGTCCGTTCTCGCGGGCGAACTTCACAGCGGCGGCCAGACTGTCCTCCGGGAATATCCTGTTGCTGTCGAAATAATACTTCTTGTTCTCGGGATTGTACCATCCGCCCACAAAGCCCTCATGCTCGCGGGCATGCTTGATGACCGCCGGCAGACTCTTTTTGTCGAAGCTGTTCTGCGTGGCCGCGTAAGAAACCACAATACCTTCCCTCGGTTGGTCAAAGGTGTCGATTCCGATCGTGAAACCATCCGGATGGGCCTGGGCGAAACCCCATAAGAAATTGACAAGTTCCTTGTCACTAAGATTCACCTTGTTCCTGTTCGTCTGAGCGAAGGTGAACAAGCTGCTGGTTAATAAAGCCAATAGGATAAATAATCTCTTCATAACTCATAAAATTATAGTTTCGTAAAAATACGAAAAGAATTCTAATAAACAAGAATATATCCACGCCTCAAACTTTCATTCCGCATCCTCGCAGCCGATGAAAGGATCATTCTGACACTTTATGAGTTGAAACAACTATTGGTTATATTTCAAGATATATACATCGGAACATCACCGTTGTCGATGAGCTGGCGGAGGATGTCAAGATAGTCGGGGGAATAGTTTTTCGAGGGGTTGTCGAATTCAGCGACGATCTCTTCAAGGGAATATTCGCCATCCTTGCCTTTAATATATTCAATCAGCTCACGCCTTGTCATCTGCTGTAGGGTACGGGTCGGGGCGGAGGCGCGACGCGCACGGCAGACATCACAGGTGCCGCAGTCCGTGGTCTTGGTCTGGCCGAAATAGCGGAGGAGATAGCGGGAACGGCACTCGGAGGTCTCGCTGACATATTCAAGCATCGCCTCGCTGCGGCTGTGGTAACTTTCCTTGAGCATCGCATAACGGGACGGCATCAGATTGACGTTGCCGGGACGCAGGCGGTCATGATGAAGCACCACCACATCGGAGTGATCAGTCGGCACATAGCTGATGACATGAGCGAGCGAGAGACCATAGAGCGACTGCCGGAGCTGCGGAACGGTCTGGCCGGCGCGGCGGGCGACATATTCCTCGTCAATCTGCTGAAGGAATGAGAATATTCCCGTGTAGCTCCGCATCAGCGCCTCCAGCACATTCGCCTGCCCCTGATCCGCCAACTCAACGTCGTAGAGCGACTTCCTGTCCACATTGATCCGCACTTTAGTCGGAATGTCAACCTCCTCTGAATATGTCAGATGCTCCGTCCGCTCAAGGTATTTGAGCGCATAGAACGCCGGAGCTCTCTGCAAACCGAACCGGTTGCAGAAATCCTCGATCTTGAACTTCAGCTGACGTCCCATTCCAGTGTCGTAGGGAATCTCGAAAAACGCATGGAGTTTCTGGTACACATCCTCTATATATTCAAGAGAAGGAAAGGAGACATCCTCTATCTGCTTCGCCCGCCGCACATCGACACTGTTCCAAAGCTGCACGGCGAAGGAGCGCTTTCCGTCACGTCCGGCGCGCCCAGCCTCCTGAAAATACGCCTCCGGACTCTCCGGAAGGTCGTAATGCACCACGAAGCGCACGTCCGGCTTGTCTATTCCCATGCCGAAAGCATTCGTGCACACCATCACCCTGACCGCGCCGCTTTTCCATGCAGCCTGACGCTCCGCCCTCGCCTGACCACCAAGCCCGGCATGGTAGAACGATGCCGAAACTCCCTGAGCCATCAGGAACGCCGAAAGTTCCTCGCATTTGCGCCGGTTGCGGGCATAGACTATTCCCGTCCCCGGCACACCGTTGCAGACGTTCAGTATCTGGGAATATTTATCCTCGACCTGACGTACTATGTAACTGAGGTTAGGTCTCTCGAAACCACTCTTGAGCAGCAGTTTCTCCTTGAAACCGAGACGCTCCATGATGTCCTGAGCGACTGACGGAGTGGCAGTGGCCGTGACAGCGATGACAGGAGCGTCGATCCTTTCCCGGAGTTCGCCTATGCGCAGGTAATCCGGACGGAAATCGTAGCCCCACTGGGAGATGCAGTGAGCCTCATCAACAACAATGAAGCTTACGTCCAAAACGTCAATATACGACCTGAACAGTTGCGTTCCAAGCCTTTCCGGAGACAGATAGAGAAATTTGTAGTCCCCGTAGGCCGCGTTGTTCAGAGCCAGATCCACCTCGTGGCGGCTCATTCCGGCATGGATCGCAAGGGCTCTCACTCCCCTGTCGTTCAGATTCTGGACCTGATCCTTCATGAGGGCGATGAGCGGAGTGACAACCAGTGTGATACCGTCCCTCATCAAACCAGGAACCTGGAAACAGATTGACTTGCCGCCACCCGTAGGCATGATGGCCAGCACATCCTTTCCCTCCAACGCGGCCGTGATGATCTCCTCCTGCATCGGACGGAAGCCATCGTAGCCCCAATATTCTTTCAACACTTCTGACGGCGACATGTTCAAAAATCGTTAAACCGTTTTATCTCAACCTTTTGCGCATTTTGCTGGCAAACTATTTGCAGTGAAGCACTGCCGGCGAAGCAAATGTACGAAATTAATCGCTTACTCATTTGAGTAATGGATAAAAATTCCTTAAATTTGCCGCGCCTTTTGTAAGGGTTCTAAAATAAGTTGCCGCTGATTCGGCGAAAATTTGCGGCAGGTTGTTTTTCAAGAACTGATTAGGGAATAAGTTTAACTTTATAAAACACATTTTACTATGCCTAAGATGGATTTAAGCAAGTACGGAATCAAGAGCGTGAAGGAAGTCCTTTACAATCCGACTTACGAAGTTCTCTACAACGAGGAGACAAAACCTGAGCTTGAGGGCTATGAGAAAGGTCAGGTGACCGAGCTCGGAGCCATCAACGTGATGACCGGCATCTACACCGGACGTTCTCCTAAGGACAAGTACATCGTTATGGACAAGAACTCAAAGGACACTGTTTGGTGGAACACCCCTGAGTACCCTAACGACAACCACCCGATGTCCGAGAAGGTTTGGAAGGTTGTGAAGAAGACCGCCCAGCAGGAGCTCTCCGGAAAGAGGCTTTTCGTTGTCGATGGCTTCTGCGGAACCCACAAGGACACCCGCATGAAGGTACGCTTCATCATGGAGGTGGCATGGCAGGCACACTTCGTGACCAACATGTTCATCCGTCCGAAGAACCAGGAAGAGTTCGACCAGGAGCCTGATTTCGTAGTTTACTGCGCTTCAAAGGCCAAGGTCGCCAACTTCGAGGAGCTCGGACTCCGCAGCGACACCTGCGTCGCCTTCAACGTAAGCAGCAAGGAACAGGTTATCCTCAACACCTGGTACGGCGGCGAGATGAAGAAGGGTATGTTCTCCATGATGAACTACTACCTCCCTCTTAAGGGCATCGCAGCCATGCACTGCTCGGCCAACACCGACATGAACGGCGAGAACACCGCCATCTTCTTCGGTCTCTCCGGAACCGGCAAGACAACCCTCTCCACCGATCCTAAGCGTAAGCTCATCGGCGACGACGAGCACGGCTGGGACAACAAGGGTGTGTTCAACTTCGAGGGCGGCTGCTACGCCAAGGTCATCAAACTCGACAAGGAGTCTGAACCGGACATCTACAACGCCATCCGCCGCGACGCCCTTCTTGAGAACGTGACCGTAGATGCACAGGGCAAGATCGACTTCAACGACAAGAGCGTGACCGAGAACACCCGTGTGTCCTACCCTATCTACCACATCAACAACATCGTACGTCCTGAGTCACAGGGTCCTGCCGCAAAGCAGGTCATCTTCCTCTCAGCCGACGCCTTCGGTGTCCTTCCTCCGGTTTCCATCCTTGATCCTGAGCAGACCAAGTACTACTTCCTCTCAGGCTTCACCGCCAAACTGGCCGGAACAGAGCGTGGTATCACCGAGCCTACCCCAACCTTCTCCGCATGCTTCGGACAGGCATTCCTTGAGCTTCACCCTACAAAGTACGCCGAGGAACTCGTCAAGAAGATGAAGAAGAGCGGTGCCAAGGCTTACCTCGTGAACACCGGCTGGAACGGAACAGGCAAGAGAATCTCCATCCGCGACACCCGCGGAATCATCGACGCTATCCTCAACCATAGCATCGACTCGGCTCCTACCAAGACCATCCCTTACTTCAACTTCGTGGTTCCTACAAAGCTCGAAGGTGTTGACACCCACATCCTCGACCCTCGCGACACCTACGCCGACGCCTCACAGTGGGAGGAGAAGGCAAAGGATCTCGCCGCAAGGTTCATCAAGAACTTCAAGAAGTACGAGTCCAACAGGGCCGGCAAGGCTCTTGTAAAGGCTGGTCCTCAGCTCTAATCGACAATTTGTCTTACATGAATATGGCTGGTCAGGGTTCCTGGCCAGCTTATTTTTTTCAATATACTGGTTACATGAGACAAAGGAATATCCCCCTTCCCGAATTTTTCACGTTACAAAAATTGCGGGAAGGGGGATATTCCTTTGTTTTTAGAGATTAACGTAAGCACCTATAGATTATGTTCTAATGGTTCGACAGGCTCACCAAACGGACTTAATCTGACAGTACAACATCCATTGCGGTCACTGAGCCTGCCGAAGTGCCGTGATGATATTTCATTAAAATCAGAAAACACGCGAGGCAAGGGTGCCGAGGTAGAGGAAGACCAGACCGAGGACAAGACTGAGGACGGCAAGCCTCCTCTTCATTAAACTCTTATTCAATGAATATCCAGTCTTTCCTCTTCATAAAATCTCGCGAATATACTCCTAAGGCGCTCTGGATCGTGAATTATGTCCCTTAATGCCTGAAGACCGACGGCATTGCTGGATTCGGGAATATACAGTTTGAGATAACCTCCGTAGTCATACTTCTCGGCGAGATGCTCCAGCATTCGTTTCCAATGGCCTTCCTTGTCCAACTCCGGATAGTGTTCCATTCCGAACTGGACGGTACGGCGCAGAATCCTCATCGGTTCTATATCACGGTCAGCCTCGGCGACGATCTTACCGTAGATGCTTCTGGGCTCGCAGCCTGACGAGGCACGGTGATCCTCCGCTGCCTGAGCGATCGTCTCTATCTTGTCAGGGGTAAACCATTCTTTCAAGTGCGGATCCTCCCGGATTATCCTGCCGGAAGACATATGGTGCACTTCCCTGCCGTCAACCAGACCGGTGTCGTGGAAAGCGGCGGCGGCATAGAGAACGTCCTTGTCAACGTCATAGTGAACTGACATATTCATAGCCTCCTCTATCACCTTGCGGACGTGATCCTCCCTGTGCGCCTTGTCAAAAGACGCATAACGAGGAATTATTTCACTCTCGACATATTGAACAAGCCCTGGATTCAGCATATTCCTGAATGATCTTGACATTTTCATTCTTGGATCAGCCTCTTCGCTCAGCCGACTGTCGAGATTGGTTCCGCTTGTGAGAGCGACTCCAGAAGCCCGGCGCAGCCTTCGGTGATGTCCCTGTAGGTCTTCTCGAAATCTCCGGTGTACCAAGGATCGGAGACATCTGAATCCTTCCCGGCATATTCCATCATCAGATGCACCTTGGACATATTCATCGGGCTGATGATCCGGGACAGAAGCCGCCTGTTCGAGGCATCCATCACGATGATGACATCATATTCAGAGGCTTCGGCATCCGTCACCCTGTGGGCACTATGCCTCCCGAAAGGGATTCCGTGCCCATGCAGCGTCCGTTTCGCCGGAGGATAGATGTCGTTCCCCTCCTCTTCGTAGGACACAGCCGCCGAATCAATCCGCACCTCCTCAAGCCCAGCCTTCCGGACCATATCCTTAAAGATAAACTCCGCCATCGGGCTCCTGCAGATGTTCCCGTGACAGATGAAAAGTACACTCTTCATATAGCGTTAAACCAACTTACTTGTTAAACTTGTCATTGAAGCCACTATTGGCAGAACAAAAGAAAAAGCCTCACAAGCTGTTGAACTCCAACATTCTTGTGAGGCTTTCTGCGGTGCGGAAGGGACTCGAACCCTCGACCTCCGGCGTGACAGGCCGGCATTCTAACCAGCTGAACTACCGCACCCTGCGACTTTGCATCCATCGTTTCTGGTTGTTTTCCTGAATGCGGATGCAAAGATAGGCATTTTTTCTTAACCTGCAAACTTTTTTACTTGATTTCTATGATTTTTTTCGCCTGAGGCACTTCCTGCTTCTGAAGCTTAGGGATATTGACCTTGAGGACACCATTGACCACAGAGGCATTAATCTTCTCTCTTTCAACATCATCCGGAAGAACCATCGTCTGCTGGAACTTAGAATATGAGAACTCACGTCTCAGATAGTGTCCGTGCTTCTTTTCTTCATTGTTCTCCTCTTTCTTCTCCATGTTGATGACAAGATCACCATTGTCATCGAGGCTGACCTTGAAATCGTCCTTGGTCATTCCTGGAGCGGCGAGCTCGATGTCGTAGCTCTTCTCGTTTTCTAATACATTGATCGCTGGTGCCGTGGCGTTTGTCCTGGCCATCCAATCGTTGTCAAAGAAATCATTGAAAAAGTTTGGTAACCAATTCTGGTTGTTGTACTTTTTTGATACTGGTAACATAATCAAATCTCCTATTTTTATATATTCTTTATCTTTTCTTTTCCCCGTTCTTTCGAGCGGGACATCTGAGATTCAATCAATCTGCATGCCGATGCCGGAAAGGTATCAAAAGGGCGACACTATGTCACTATTCCATGACAAAATGTCGCCTCCGGCTGTCATTATGTCGAATTTACAACATATTCAAGGACTAGAAAGGCTTCTTGAAATCCTTGAAGTTTTTCGCAAGTCCGCCTGTACTGGTCTCCTTGTAAAGGGACGGAAGGTCCTTTCCGGTCTGCTTCATCACCTCGACCACATGATCAAAGGACACGCGGTGCTTTCCATCGGAGAAAGCGGCGTAGAGATTCGAGTCAAGGGCACGGGTGGCGGCGAAAGCGTTTCTCTCGATACATGGGATCTGTACCAAGCCGCAGATCGGATCGCAGGTCATTCCCAAATGGTGTTCCAACCCCATCTCGGCGGCATATTCAATCTGCGAAGGACTGCCACCGAAAAGTTGGCACGCGGCGGCGGAAGCCATCGCGCACGCCACCCCCACCTCACCTTGACAGCCGACCTCGGCACCCGAGATGGAGGCGTTCCGTTTGACTACATTCCCGATGATCCCGGCTGTAGCCAAAGCGTGAAGCACACGAATATCCTTGAAATCATGCCCCTTCGCCAAATGGTAGAGGACTCCCGGCATGACTCCGCTCGATCCGCAGGTGGGCGCCGTCACGATGACTCCGCCGGAAGCGTTCTCCTCACTGACGGCAAGGGCATAGGCATAGACCAGTCCACGGGTCTGAAGAGTCTGCTTGTAGCCGGTAGCCTTGACGTAATACGTCGGAGCCTTCCTCGGAAGGTTGAGCGGTCCCGGAAGGACACCCTCATGGTCTATGCCCCTTTCCACGGACGCTTTCATGGCCTCCCAGACCTCCTGCAGATAATCCCAGATGTCCGGCCCTTCGCAAAGGTCAACATATTCCCAATAGCTGCGTCCTTTGTCCTCGCACCATTTCTGGATCTCCGCAAGGCGGTTCATCTCATAGACATCCGGAGTCAAGAACCTGTCGTCCGGCCTGCCCTCGGACAACGCTCCGCCGCCGACACTGTACACCGTCCACTCATCCGTCTGGTGGCCTTCGGTGTCAAACGACTTGAAGCACATCCCGTTGGGATGATAAGGAAGGAACACCTCCGGCTTCCACACAATGCTCACCGGGGCGATGCGTTCCAGCACTTCGATGATCGCCACATCCGTCATGTGTCCCTTGCCGGTGGCGGCGAGGCTTCCATAAAGCGTCACCTCGAACGAAGCCGCGTCCAAATGCCGCTCGGCAAAATCCTTAGCGGCCTTGTTCGGTCCCATGGTATGGCTGCTGGACGGTCCCTTGCCGATTCTGTAAAGTTCTTTAAGTGATTTCATAATTCTCGTTCCTATTTCTTTGAATATCCCGATGTCCCTTACCAAGCCCTCACCGCCTGAACGGCGCATTTCTGGCAAAGACGGGCATCCTTAGAATTTATGCTGTACTCCGTGTCACGCATAAGGTAGCCGTTGCCAAGGACAGATTTGCCGAGCGTCGGCCTGATCAGAGCCTCGAACCATGTGCACGCGGCCACGTAACGCCCGTACTGACGAGTCAGATGATAACCGTCACGGGTAAGCTGATAGACCTTGCATGTCTGCGGGACATCATCCTGATTATTCAGGCGGGTCCCTCTGGCGATCTGTATGGCGTCTCCGCACGGAATCACGACAGGAAGGTCAAATTCCTGTGACGCACGCCTCACACAAGCCACTATGCCGGAATACATACGTTCCTGATCGTTGTCGTACAGTTTGAACATTCCATGCGACGAGTTGGCGGCATAGGCCCAGGTCTCGTGCCAGACAATGGACGCGTGAGGATTCAGAGCCTCTTTCCTTATGATGTCAACCAATCCGGGAATCCACTCCTGATACGTGTCGTATATTCCCGTGCGCCCGGATGTCTCCTGAATGGTGATTATGTCCCACGGCTCATCCTTCAGTCCGTCATGCAATGTGGCGTTCTTGCTGACGGTCTCCCATTTGTTCCGCGTTGACTTGTAGTAGATGTAATTGGCCAGGCCCTCCGCATACTCCTTGCAGTGTCTCTCCAACGAGCAGCCTCCGATATAGAGCCTCGCCACAATCACATTATGGATTCCGGCCGCCTCCAGAAGCCCTGGCAGGTATTCAGTACCGTCATCGGAAAAGCTGTTGCCTACAGCAAGGATCCTTAATGTGTCCGGTCTGGACGGAAGAGGATAATTCTCCATGCGTTCCCGGGCACCCATGGTGAACAGTGCCAGAAACATCAGGGCAAAACAAAAAAATCGTCTCATTCTGTGTAATTTTGATCGCTAATTTACGACATTCCTTAGGAATATTACTAATTTTGTCATTCATTTAAGGATTTAGACAATGAAAAGAACAATCACAATCATAGGTTCGGGCATGATGGGTTCAGCCCTCGCGTTCCCGGCATTTGAAAACGGCAATGAAGTCAGGCTTGTCGGCACTCCGCTTGACAAGGAAATCATAGAAGAATGTAAACGTTCCGGCAAGCATCCGAAATTCGACAGGCCTTTCCCGAAAGGTGTTGAATATTTCCAGTTCGAGGACTGGCAGGAGGCCGTGAAAGGAGCGGACTTCGTCATCGGCGGAGTGTCATCGTTCGGTGTGGACTGGTTCCTGAACGAGGTACTGGCGTATCTGGATCCAGCCATGCCGGTTCTCTCCGTGACCAAAGGTCTGATCAATCTTGAGGACGGGACATTGATCTCCTATCCTGCTTATTGGAAGACCGAGCTTCTCAAGAAAGGCATACGCAGGGAGGTCAACGCCATCGGCGGCCCGTGCACATCCTACGAGCTCGTATTCCACGACCAGACAGAAGTGGCTTTCTGCGGCAAGGACACCGCCGTCATCAAGATGATGAAAGAGGCCATGCAGACCTCCTACTATCACATCTCCACGACCAACGACGTGATCGGCCTTGAGAGCGCTGTGGCGCTGAAGAACGCCTACGCCCTCGGGATAGCCCTCACGATCGGTCTTGTGAACAGACAGCACGGAGCCGAGGCCGGTCTCCACTACAACTCACAGGCCGGGGCATTCTATCAGGCCACAAAGGAGATGACCAAGCTTCTGAGACTCCAAGGAGCCGACGAGGACAGCACGGTCCTCGGAATCGGAGACCTCTACGTCACGGTGTACGGTGGAAGGACCAGAAAGATCGGCATTCTTCTGGGTGAGGGCAAAACCTACGAGGAGGCACTTGATATCCTCGCCGGGGTCACTCTCGAATCTCTGGTTGTGGCACGCCGTGTGGCCAAGGCCATCTACCGCAAGGCCGAACTCGGAATGGTCGATCTGACTGACTTCCCGCTCATGACTCATGTCAATGACGTGCTCGATCACGGCAAGGACGCCGAGCTGCCTTGGGATTCGTTCACGTTCGACAACACGAAATAACAGTTCCATTACCCGAGATACGGGCATCGGCTGACACCGTGTTCTCCGACACTACCATCGACTCGATGATCTTGTCCGATGACAGACCTGTCATCTCAGCCAATTCCTCCGTTGTGGCCTGACGACAGTTCTTCTGTCGGTTATCGATTTAGTGATCTTGAATTGTCTCATCGCTTAAAGTTTTTCAGTAATATTCATCTGTAATACTGCCCGACAAGCGATTCCGCAACCATTTTTAAAGAAATATATCAAAAAAAAGAGTGTGGCTGAAAGACCTTCGGCCACACTCCGCTTATTCAGTCTGCTTCGGACTACTCCTCCGGAAGGAACATCGGGTCCCAGGCCGGGAGGAGGGTCGGCTTCTGGTTGAGCATATTCATAACGTCCGAAGGAACGTACTTCTTCTCGACCACTAGACGGAACATATAGTTGTCGAACCACTCGTCGGTCATAATGAGGTTGCCCTTGTAGCCGGAATCAGCCCCCCAGCTGTTCTCAACCATCCACTTCACAGGCTTGCCATCCTTGAGATCCACAGCGATGAGGGTCATCGCGTGGGACGACCCGCTGGCGTGAGTCTGCACCCTCTGGCGCTTGTCCATCGGGAATGTCGTCCCGAAAAGAGAACCGTAATCGAAGTTGTTCAGATCCAGGGTACCTTTCTGGCGATCCATGAACTTGGCCACATCGCAGGAGAAGTACATCGCCGTGTTGTCCTTGATGGAAGCGATGGCCATCTCCTTGATCCTCTCGATAGGAAGGTTGATGTAGAGCCAGTTCTGTCCGTCATAGACGTGACGGTCATAGTCGATCTCATAGACCTTGCCATATTCACGGGTAGGATCGTTCATCACCATAATGTAGTTGTTCTCAAGATCCGCTCCGACATATTCATTGTAGAAGGACTTTGGGGTATAGGTCTTGGTGCTGACGAAGTTGCCCTTTGAGTCGTAGCGTGTCCACTCGAACTCAACCGGTGGCTCACCGAGGCAGAGGACAAGCATCCTGTAGATCTCCTTGAGCATCTCGGTCTTCATCGCCGGACAGTCCTTGGCGGCCGCGTCACGCAGTTTGAGGCCGTCCTCACGAAGTTTGGTGGCGATCTGGGTGCGCATCTGGGAAGTGCTGTTGGCGCAGTAGGTCTCAGGCATCACATCGGACGGAACGACACCGTATTTCATAATGAGGTTGGACACTCCGGTGAACTGACCACCGTCCCCGATCGGGTTGCGGAACAGCCAGTCAACCTTGCGGTCGTCAAAGCTCAGTTCCTTCGTGTCGATCACTCCCTGAAGGAAAAGGTTGGCCTTCTCAAGCTGGTCGTAGAAGAACACATAGTTCTGCGAGAATGTGAACGCTCCAAGGTCATATTTGTCGATCATCCTGGATCTGAGTACATTGAGACCGGTGAACAGCCAGCAACGGCCGGAGGATTTCTGGTTGGTGCGCCCCTTGGTCTTCACCTCGTCGGAGAAATGGGTGTCGATCATCGCGATGTTCTCGGAATTGGCGGCGAGGACATTGATGGCGGCGGCGTTGAGGGCGTTGCGGACAGCCTTGTCCGAGGCCGTGCCTTCATAACCTTTACGGATTTCGGTCAGCATCTCGGCTGAGATGCCCCCGTTCTTGGACTGTTTCTGGGCGAAAGCGCCGGTTCCGCAGAGAACCAGAAGTGCAGACGCAAGGATAAATGTTCTTTTATTCATAAATATTCAAAGATTTGGGGTAAATTTAACGAAATTTTTCGGGAAAAGCCGAAGAATTGTAAGTAATTTGCAATCACAAAGCCGATTTGACGATGAAAGCCAGTCCGAAAATATTCATGTTGGCAACCGCCACACTGCTGCTCGCCTGCGCCGATCTGTTGACCGGAGGCACTGGCCTGACCGGACTGGATGCGGGCATATTCCTGAAACTCAGGCTGCCGAGGATGCTGACCGCTGTTCTTGCCGGAGCGTGTCTTTCCCTGGCTGGGCTTCAGATGCAGAGTGTGTTCCGCAATCCGCTTGCCGACCCGCACATAATGGGCGTGAGCGCGGGAGCCGGAACCGGAGCGGCGATGGCCACCCTACTCATCGGAACATCGCTCCCGGCGGCTTTATCGGGATTGACAGTGGCCACCGCGGCTTTTCTGGGCGCGCTGCTGACCTCCATGCTGGTTGTCACCGTGGCCTCAAAATTCCAGAGTACCACCACATTGCTCATCTTCGGCGTGATGCTGGGGTTCATATTCAGCGCATTGACATCTATCCTTGAATATTCCGCCAACGCCGAGAGCCTGAAAGTCTTCTACAGCTGGTCGGCGGGAAGTTTCTCCGGGAGCCGGCCGGGCGAAGTGGCGGTCATCGCAAGTGCACTCCTCATCGGAGTGACGCTTACCTATATTAACAATAAAGGGCTGGACATCGCTCTTTTCGGAGATGAATATGCCAGCTTGGCCGGCGCGGACATCTCCCGGATCCTCGGCATCGCGATGATCGGGAGCTGCCTGATGGCCGGGGCGGTGACGGCGTTCTGCGGGCCGCTTGGTTTTGTCGGAATCGTGGCTCCACACATCGCCAGAGGCTTTCTCGGCACGTCCGTGCACATGAAGGTCATCCCGGCGGTGATGCTCACTGGGGCGGGACTGACCCTCGTCGCCGACATCCTTTCAAACGCCTTCCCCACTCCCCTGCCGGTCGGAAGCACGATGGCGCTGATCGGCATCCCGATCATTCTGACAATCCTGATGAAAAGGAGGTGAAAAATGCTGAAAGCGATTGAATTGACAATCGGCCACAGAGGCCAAGCAGTCAGCGGACCACTGACTTTTGAATACCCAGACGGACAGTCCGTGATGCTTCAAGGACCGAACGGCAGCGGGAAGAGCACGCTTATGAAGACGATAGCGGGACTTCTTCATCCCCTTTCGGGCGGATTCTCGGCCGGAGGCCCGGTCGTGATGGTGCCCACACATATTCCTAAAGTAAAAGGATTCTCTGTCAGAGAGTTCATCCGCACGAGCCTGTTCTCGGCATCGGGAATATTCAGGAAACTGGACTCCGGGGCGGAAACGGCGATGGAGGATGCGATCCGGACGCTCGGACTCGGCTCATTGGCCGACAAGGACATCAGCCTCATCTCCGACGGGGAGTTCCAGAAAGCCTGCATCGCCACGGCGTTGACCCGCAAGGCCAACGTTATCCTTCTTGACGAGCCCACGGCCTTTCTGGATGTGGACAACCGGATCATGGTCCTGCGCACTCTTCAAGAACTGGCGCACGGCACTGGAGCCACGGTGATCTTCTCCACGCACGACATTTACGATGGCGCGCGGTTCTCCGACGCGACACTCTCGCTCGGAGATTTTCTCTGCAAGGGATAATTTTCCAAGGGCCAATCAGCTTGTGCGCAATCCTATGTCGAGCTAATTAACAAATTATATTTCAGCAAGTTGTCAAATCCTGCCAGTCAAAATCAGAGGGCAGCGTTTCAGAATTGATTGACTATCAGAATGTGGCATTCCACATTCCGATTATCAATAAATTAACATTTTGCCTCAGGGAGAAGTTTTGAAACCACGAAACAATTACGTATCTTTGTACAAACACGTGACCATTGGGATTGCGGCCACGCGTAGATAAAACTGGGAAGGATAATGACGGGAAAGATTTTCTTCATAGACGGACACGCGTTGATATTCAAAATGTATTACGCGTTTCTCCGTAGGCCGATGATCAACTCCAAAGGGGCTGACATGTCTATCCTTTACGGATTCACCAAATATATTCTTGAACTTTTAGGGCGTGAAAAACCGGACTATCTGGCCGTGGCTTTCGACCCGCCGGGCGGCACGTTCAGGAATAAGATGTACCCCGAGTACAAGGCGAACCGCAAAGAGACACCGCAGCTGGTCATCGATGCCCTTGAGCCGTTGATGGAGCTATGCAAGGCGATGAATATCCCGACCTTGATGCTGAAGGGGTTCGAGGCCGACGATGTGATCGGATCTATGGCCAAACGCTGCGCCGGAGAGGGGTTGGATGTCTTTATGGTGACCCCGGACAAGGATTACGGGCAGCTTATCGAACCGCACATCTGGCAGTACAAGCCGGGGAAGGCCGGCAACGACAACGAAATCATCGGAGTCAAGGAAATCTGTGAGAAGTACGGAATCAATTCTCCGGAACAGGTCATCGATATGCTGACAATCTGCGGGGACACGGCCGACAATGTGCCCGGAGTGAAGGGTGTCGGCGAGGTCGGTGCCGGCAAGCTGGTCGCCAAGTACGGTTCCGTCAAGGAGATATACGAGCATCTGGACGAACTGACACCTCGGCAGAAAGCCCAGTTTGAGGATGCCCGGGACCACATCGGGCTCAGCCACGAGCTTGTCACCATCAAGACAGACATCGAGGTTGACATCCCGACCGAGAGAATGAAGGTCAATCAGGAATACGGCCCTGAATTGGCGGATCTCTTTGAGAAATACGAGTTCAATTCCCTTAACAGATTCATAGGCCACGTCGGCGCGGCGGAGAAAAAGCCTGACGCCGAGCTGCCTGAAATCGCCAAGGTACGTCCGACGGAGGCGGTCAAGGCCGCCGTGAAGGCCGGAATGTGCTCGGTAATCACGGAAGGAGCCGACGGGGGCATATTCACAAAAACAAGAAGGATCATTGTCGGGGCTCGCTCCGGGAAGAGGATTGTCGCGGCGGAAGGTGGGGTTCAGGAGTTCAAGGCGCTGCTTGAGAATGACGCGGTGGCGAAATGCGGCGATGACCTTAAAAGGCAGATGAATATTCTGGCGGCGGGCGGAGTGACGCTTCAAGGCAGGCTTCACGACATCGCCTTGATGCACTATCTGCTTGACCCTGAGAAGAGTCACAAGATCGAAGTGCTGGCGCAAGGCATTCTGGGAGTTTCTCTTGAGGGTGTCTCCGGGAAAGATTCAGCTCCGGCCACCGGCTCACTGTTCGATGACATTCCTTCGGACGAGGTCTTAGCGGACAGGAGCAAAGAAGCAGCCGTTCTGCTGTCGCTTCAGGAAAGAATACGCGAGGATCTGGTAAAGGCGTCGGCCGCGGACCTGTATGACACTATGGAAGAGCCTCTGCTGAAGGTTCTCTCCAAGATGGAGCGCAACGGGGTCAAGGTCGATCTTGATTCCTTGAAGGATTTCACGGCGCATCTTCGTGAGGAGGTCGCGTCCCGGGAGTCCAAAGTCCGTGAGATGGCCGGGGAACCGAACCTCAACGTGTCTTCTCCGAAACAGATCGGCGAGCTATTGTTCGAACGGCTGCACCTTTCCGACAAGCCCAAGAAGAACGCCAACGGGACATATTCAACGGAGGAATCCACCTTGCTTGATCTGGCGGAGAAGCATCCTGTCATCGATGAGATTCTTGAGTATCGCGCTGCCCGCAAACTGCTCTCGACCTACATAGAGCCGTTCCCAGGGTACATCGACCCTTCCGATGGCAAGATCCACACGACTTTCAACCAGGCCTTGACGGCGACAGGACGGCTGAGTTCCTCAAATCCGAATCTCCAGAATATTCCTATAAGGTCAGAGCAGGGCAAGGAAATCCGCAAGGCATTCGTGCCGAGCGCCCCGGACGGTCTGATCCTTTCGGCGGACTATTCACAGATCGAGCTGAGGATCATGGCGCACCTGAGCTGCGACCAGCATCTGATCACAGCCTTCAAGCAAGGTGTGGACATCCATGCGGCCACGGCGGAGAAGATTTTCGGCATCCCTCACGAGCAGGTCACGGCCGACCAGAGACGCATCGCCAAGACCGCCAACTTCGGCATCATGTACGGAATCTCGGCGTTCGGCCTGGCGCAAAGGCTGCGGATCGGCCGCAAGGAGGCCCAGAAAATCATAGACGATTACTTTGCCGGTTTCCCGTCCATCCTCTCGTTCATCGAGGACACGAAGGCCTCGGCCCGCGAGACCGGCTATGTCGAGACCATCTTCGGAAGAAGAAGGTATATTCCTGACATCAATTCCAAGAACGGAACGTTGAGGACACTCGCCGAGAGGAACGCCGTCAACGCTCCGATCCAAGGCACATCCGCGGACATCATCAAGATGGCGATGATCGAGGTTGACAAGGCGATGGCCGAAGCCGACATGAAGAGCCGGATGGTTCTCCAGATCCACGACGAGCTTGTGTTCGACGCGATCCCTGAGGAGATTGAGGATCTGAAGCGGATTGTGATTGACAGGATGGAAAATGTTGTAAAACTTTCAGTACCACTAACAGTAGAATGCAATTATGGGAAAAACTGGCTCGAAGCCCACTGATGAACTGATCATCTTGGCACAAAGAGGAAACGGTCTGGCTTTCACAGCTCTCTGGGACCGTCACATAGAACAGCTTAGGTCTTACATCAAGGCCCGTTTCAAGAATATAGACGACTACGCGGCGGATGACATCTGCAGCCGCAGTTTCGAGAAAGCCTTCAGGCAGATCATGTCCTACGACCAGTACAAGAGCCGTTTTTTGACATGGCTCTGCACTATCGCCAAGAACACCGCCTTGGACACTCTGGAGCAAGAGCAGAGAGTTCATCCAAAGAACCAAATCGTCTATCTTGACGACGAGAGCAAGCCGTCCGGAGTGGAGGTCATCCCGGACCAGACGGAGGATGCGCTCAACACCTTGATCAAGACTGAGAACGAGGAGGAGCACGCGAAATATGTCGAGCGTCTTCCGGAATTATACCGTGAGATAGCCCGCAAGAGGCTCATCGAGGGAATGAAATACAACGAGATAGCCGAGGCGCTTGACATGGAGCTCAACACAGTCAAGACTCGCATCCGCCGCGCCAAGAAGATGATCGATGATCTGAGGAAGCAGGAGGAAGGCGCATGATAGGGTTCGCCGACTTCGAGGCATTTCTGAAGGCGTCGTTCCCGGACATGACTGACGGGATGGTGGAGCGTTTCCGTCTTATGGACGCAGGCTACCGCGACTGGAACGCCAAGATCAACGTCATCTCCCGCAAGGACATCGACAGTCTCTATGACCACCACGTCCTCCACTCCCTCGCGATTGCCGAATATCTCCGCACACAGCGTCCGGAGGTATATTCAATGTTCACCGCGCCACTTCAGGAAGGCTCCGTCGCACCGGTTTCGTCTTCCACAAATGTCAATGCCTCCAGGGCCGGATTAAGGGTTCTGGACCTCGGCACCGGTGGAGGCTTTCCCGGCATCCCTCTCGCTGTGATGTTCCCGAACGTGAGGTTCACCCTCTGCGACTCGGTCGGCAAGAAAACAATCGTCGCCAGAGAGATTGCGAATATGCTCGGCCTTGACAACGTGGAGATCGTCAACGCCCGCGCGGAAAGTCTTCCTGGCCGTTTCGACTTCGTGGTCTCCCGCGCCGTGGCCTCCCTGACCGACTTCTATCCTTGGGTGAAAGGGAAATATTCCCAGTCCATCCTCTACCTCAAAGGCGGCGACATCAACGAGGAGATCTGCGCCCTGATGTCCCGTGAGCGCCTCCGCAAAGGCTCCGTCTCCACCTGGCCCGTCACCACCTGGCTCTCCGACCCATATTTCGCCGGCAAGTTCGTGATCGACATCCGCCGCTGATCCGCATCCTCGGTCGCCGAACCTGCCGAAGCGAGCCTGTCGAAGCGACCGTTTCCCATGTATCCAGTCACTTCGGCAAGCTCACAGTGACTTTAGCAATCGTTGTGACCATCCCCTGAAAGCAACGTCCAAGGATTGCCCTGAACCATGTCCAAAGCCTCAAGCCGCCCGATCATGAAGTCATTGTCATCATCATCATGATCCGTGGCCTTGGCCTTCCCGAGATAGCGGAGTTTTCTGAGCAGATCACGCTCGTTCTCATCAGCCACGTTGTACGCCCGCTGGACAATCTCATCGAACGGAGCCTGCCTCGTCAGCAGATCGCTGGCGACCTCCTTGGAGATTTTCTTCTCGATGATGTCCGTCGCATAGACAAGCAGACGTCCCAGAAACCGAGGGCAGCTGATGTCCCCGGACTCCTTCAACAGAGGGGCATAGCCTCCAGGAATCTGAGCCCGTACCTCTCCCCCGCCGGCGGTATTCCCTTCAATCATCCGCGCCTCCAATTCAGAATAATCCCTATGGCCGATCAACGAGCACAGCAGCGACCTGAAATTATCCTCATCAAGGACATCCACAGCATGAACCATCAGACGACGGATCTCGTCAGCCGTCTCGGCGGAGACGCGATCATATTCCTTGATGATCATTGAATATATCGTAAAATCACCGTCATCATTATGACTCAAAGTCACTTCCGCATCCCTGTACATCCCATTGATCCTTTCCACCTCATAGTTCACTGAATATGCGAACTGCTCCGGCACAGGCGCCGGGAACCGCACCATGATGATCAGCCTGTTCCCCTCCACCACAAGTACCGGCGTGAACACACAATGCCTTGCCTGCACCTCCGTCAAGTACTTGTTCCCGTCAACGTGCGGCCGAATCCCCGCATTCCTGAACATCAGTTCCACGCACTCCGCCAGAGACATCTCCTTTCGCACATCTTTTTGTGAAGCGACATTCGTCTCATCATTTTTCTGTTTCTTTCCTTTGAACAAATTTAATATTCCCATGATTATAAATTGGTTATTACATTATCATACATCTCAGACCTTCTTCCGTACTCACATGTTATTTCACCTCATCCCAGCACCTGAACGCCACAAAGGTAGTGAATATTTTCATATCCATAGAGATTCTTTCCCTTTTGATCAGTATAGAGCAAAGAATCACGCCGAATCTATCACTATGTTAATTGACATATTCCTAATATATTCATTGCCAAAAGAATTTGGATTTTCGCCGAATAGTGCATATCTTCGCCATTGCTACCGCAGGTTTCTTCGCCGCGGTAAACATTAGAGCATCGGGAGAAATCATCTCCTCAACCGAGAATCTGACAAACTCTTTTGAATAAAGGGACCGTTCCTCCCGAGGCTCTTTCTATTCGCGGCCTCACGTAATAAAAAAGGCCATGATATACGAGTTGACCATCTTTCGTTTATAATGTTGATAGGCTGACGGTTATAGCAAACGCTTCTTGGTAATAAATTGTCTGTATATGATTTAATCTCCCTTGCGGTCATCATTGTCGTTACGGATTTACAAAACGCCTTCATGTCAATGCCGGACTGAAGTGATTGAAAGGCACATTCCCATGAAAATCTTGCACCATCGCCTTGGAGTTTTTCAGCCCGATCCAGCGTCCACCGGCACAAACTCGTCCTGTGGCTGAATGCTTTTTGTAAAATTCTCACCATCGTTTTCCTCAGCGCAGTCCGTCCGGTGGACTCTGATCTGACCGGACAAAATGCAAGATTTCTACATTTCGTCCGGCCAGCAAGGCTCCCACCGGACATAAATAACAAGTATAGTTCGCTAAAAAATGCCAGTAGAAGTTTGATAAATGAATATAAATTTCTAAATTCGCCCCAGTGGATTTAACCACAACGGCCGCATAGGCCCATTGACATACGAAAGTGTTGACGCACCGTCCTCAACCTGAGAATCTGACAGTTTAAAAGGAATAAAGGGACAAAGCTACACTCTCATCACGCGTAGAACTGACACGCGGGACGGCGTACCTTTTGCAACGCCCCCGAGTCATTTCATATAGGTGTGGAGTACCGTACCGCTTGTCTTTATTCAGGCTTTGTCAGAGCCCTCAGTTGAACAAGCTCCTCGGGACTCCACACTTTCTTTGTTTATGACATAAAACAACTATATATCATGGCTAAATGGTTTGATAAACAATTTGAACTGAACACAACGTTTGTCTCAGAACAAAAAAACTCAGACACTAAGAATGAGCATAATGATGGCTATGTGAAGAAGGCTGTTAATCCAGATTATGATATGACTCATACCAATTTTTCATATTGAAGCAAAATGAATGTAAAAAAGATATACGATGAAGATTTACGAATCGCTCAAGCCCTAATTAATAGGGACGAGACGGTAACTCGTAGTTATTTCTATCGACATTGTTATCCTTTGTTTAAATCAGTATTCGATCACTACTATACGGACTGCAATAACTACAAAGAGTTTATAGATGAGATCTATATTGTAGTTCTTGCCCCAAACAAAAAAACAGGAAAATGCCAAATGGAAAACTATAGAGGAGAGAGTACATTGACGAGTTGGCTGAAGACTGTATGTTTATTTTACTGCTATAAGCGGTTTGAAATCAAGGAAAAGATGCCAAAGCAAGAGCAATTCTTCCACACAAATGGGGAAAGCGATGAGGACAGTGATAGAATCAACTCGATTTATGGCTCTATAGAAATAGATTTTTCAAATCTAAACCATCATGATGCTATGACAATCATAGGACAGATGCCCAATAAGCGCTACGGAGAACTGATACGTCTTCGTTACTTAGAACTTAAGACAAATGATGAAACAGCAAAGGCTTTGGGCATGACAATGGAAAATTACTACAATAAGCATAAACTCGCCAAAGAGCAGTATGAACGAATCTTAAGAAAGGAGGTAAGTCATGAATAAAGATTTTGTACCACCCGTTAGTATTGAAGAGTTTGCTGCGTATTTGGATGGGAATCTCACGGATAGTGAAATGAATCGCATAGACGCATTGATATCAATGAATCTTGATATGGAAGAAATAGCCACCCTTTCTGGTGAAGTTATTGAAGACATCCAAGTTTATATGCAAGACGAATTTGCTTATAATGCAGATATGATGGCCTTAGATAATATTGATTTTGATATACCGAATCTTGATACACGGGATACAGATATAACTCCTCATATTGGAACTGATACTCCAAATTATAAAGAAGTTGCAAGTGCAGCAAATGCAGCAGACGAAATAACTGATATTGACGAAACTGTGGAGGAAGGATTTGGTAATGGTAATTTTCTGCCTCATAAAGACGAAGATTCAATAAGTACTAGTAATGGAAATAATGAAGGTTACGCACATGAACCTTCGGATTTTCCTTTAGATGAAGATTTTTTAAGTAGCTAGTGCTAGATCGCCATAATAATGAATGTCTATATCTATAACTAACGTTACTAAAATTATATGTACGATTACGATTATTTTGAATTTGATTCAGATGGTGATGGCTATCCAGACACCTATGTAGAGGTGTACGATACCAGTGGAGATGGGAACTATGACTCAATGAGTGCAGTGTCAGATACTAATGGAAATGGATATATTGACACCTATGTTGAAGGAGTAGATAGTAACCATAGTGGTCAATTTGATACATTTGTTGTTCAACAAGATACTAATGGTGATGGAAATATAGATGTAGTCCAAAAGGCTCATGATTATAATCAAGATGGTCAGATTGATAGCGTTACCATACATACCGATACTAACAATGATGGACAATTCGATTATGTTTCCAAAAACTATGATTCCACAGGAGATGGTCAACTAGATAAACTGGATGTTTATATTGATGTAAATGGTACAGGACATGCAGATTATCACGAAGCATACAATTACGATCCATCTTCTGGACAACTTATTCCATCCATGGCTTCAGGTTTGGAAATTGGTGGTACAATGTACACCGAATTGGAAAATTATCATCCAAACGAAGAGTATCCTGAAGGTATTAGTGGGGATCCACAAGAATCAATGGCATATTGGGAGTGCCAAGGTGATACGAACAGATGTGCTTTATATTCACAAAAATTTGTCATAGAAGAACTTTCTCAAAATGGAACTAAAATAGATATCGAAGAATTTGCTCAAGTTGCTAAAGAGCACGGTTGGTTTACAGAAGAGGGAGGAACAACTTTCCTCAATATGAACAACATGCTTGATTATTATGGGATTAATAATGAAATGGTTTTTCATCAATCAGTAAGTGATATCGAAGATTGTCTGAATGAGGGTGGAAAGGTTATAGTATCTATTGACTGCCACGAAATTTGGTATGGCGAGGATAACAACATTTTTGCTCCTGATAGTTCTTCCAATCACGCTGTTGAAGTTATAGGAATTGACCGCACGGATCCAGAACATCCGATGGTGATACTCAATGATTCTGGTTCACCGAATGGTCGAGGTGAAATGATACCCCTCGAAGTGTTTGAAGGAGCATGGGAAGACGGAGACTGTCAGATGATAAAGTGCTATCCAAGTAAATGATTTTTATGATTCATAAAATAAAGAATGATTAGATATGAATAATGAATTTTCAACAGAAGTCCTGATAAAGAATCTTAAGACAAATGCATTCATTCTGAATAGCAGTATGCCTATGGGATATGTTCCTAATCTCCCGATTCTCTGTATATTAAACGGAAACTTGTGTATGAAGATACCTTTCCTGAAATATAAAGTGACAGGTGAAATTGACAAGACTTTCGTTTACCCGACGAGATATGTAGCAACAGTTATAATTCCTGAGCAACAAATTGTTGCTTTTGAAGATTTGTCTTTGCAGACAACATTTGCAAATGTAAGTTTCTCTGACCCTATAGGAACTTTTCGCCATGATGCCATTAAGGATTATGACAAACAGGCTTACGACAACCTGCGTTCTGTTTTGTACAAAGAATATGACAAGATTGTGGAGAGTCTTGTAAATGATGGGAAAGGATATTCAGCTGACGATGAAAAAATGTTCAAGAAACTCTTTAATAAAATTCTTGAACCGTCTTTACGACCTTTCTACAAAGCAATAGACAAAGATTTTGCAAATAAATACATCAAAGAATAACATGAAATTGTCAAGAAATACAGATTTCTTTCAGATGAAAGGAACTGAAGTTCACGTCAAAATGCCTGAACAATCTTCTTTATCGGGGAATCTGAGAGTAATTTCTGCCTCAGAAAGGCAATCCAATACAGGAATTATCGTGTTAATAAAACAAGCGGTAGATGTTCTGGAAAAATGCGGGTTCAGAAAGTTGTCCGCAAGAGTAAACCAAATTCAGAGTGATTTGAATAGAGAACGCTTTGTTGTATCCGTAGTTGGAGAATTCAATCATGGCAAGAGTACATTTTTGAATCGCCTTTTGGATAACGCGGCAAAGTTGCCAGTGGCAGATTTACCGACAACAGCAGTCTTGACTCGAATAAGATATGCTAATCAACCTAAAATGGCCATCTTTGATGAAAAAGGCACCCGCAAGGCTATGTTGGACATTCACGAGGATTCGTGGAACGGTTTGGTTGCCAATAATTTTGGCAAAGAAGAACCTAAAGGTTGTGTCATTGTGGGAGTTCCGAATTCATGGTTGGGTAAGAATAATATAGAGATTGTTGATTGTCCGGGTGCAGGTGACCTGTCAGAAGAAAGGGCAAAGGTTATTGGTGATGTCTTGAATCGTACCGACGGTGCGGTGATAGCACTTAATGCAACAGCCGCTTTGAGCAACAGTGAAAAGATCTTCATCAAAAATCGTATATTGTCTCGTAAAACGCCATTTACCCTTATTATCGTCAACAAATTGGATTTGGTAAAAAAAGACGAGCGTAATAAAATCATTAAGTACATAAAAGATGTCCTTGCTCTAAATAAGATGAATATACCAATTTATATCCCATACGAAACAGAGATGCCTGATGATACTTATGATAGTATTATCGGTATGGACAAAGTCATGACAGCAATCGTTGGCTGGATTCATACGCCGGAAAGACAACACCTGATTGACATTTGGGCTAAGGGGCGAATTTCTGAGATAGTCAATACGGCTATTGAAACTTTGTCTGAGCAGGAGAAATTATTGAAGTTGGATGACAAAAAGCGTTTGGAGATTATTGAATCAAAGAAACAAGCACTTGGCAAGTTGGAATTGGAATGGAATGATTTAGCATTAAAGTTACAATCCAAATCGAACGATTGTTATGCTCGTTTCTTAGAGAAGGCCGAAGAGTATTCTTTTGAGATTGTTGAACGATTGCAATATGAAGCCTCGCATGCAGGAAGTCCTGAGAAATGGTGGAAAGAAGACTATCCGTATCGATTAAGGGTAGAATTGGCAAATATGTCCGTTGCTCTTGAAAACGTCATATCGAGAATAATTTCTAATGATGTTAAATGGTTCAATGATATAATGAATCAAAAATTCCGCTCTGTTATTCAGGTTGGCAGTATTTATATAACAGACAAAGATGAATATCGTGCGCAGAAGTCACAGCGCGATCTTGAATTTGAGGATTTAAGTAAAAAGCAAAATTATGCACGAATTGGCACTGTGGCATTAAGTTTGGCTTTGGCTCCGGCATTTGGACTATTGGCTACAATGGGCGTAGGTACTGCTGGTACATTAATCACTTCTTCATTATTCAAAAAGAAGATAGAAGAACAACGAACCTTGGTAAAAGAAGCGATTGCCAAGGATGTTCCTGCGATAGTCATGCAAGCAACAGCTAATAGTGAAAAGCGAATTCAAAGTCTGTATGATGACATGCTTGATGATTCGAATAAGAAAAAGCAGGCATGGTTAGAGACACAGTCAGCAGCAATTGAAGGTGCAAATTCCTCTCAGGTTCAAAGTCAACTTGATAGTATTGCAGCAAACAAAACTCAATTGACAGAGATAATTAATAAGATACAGTAATTTCAAATACCCTTATAATATGGCACTTGATCAAGAAAAATTAAATAGATTCCGTATTCAGAAAGAGCGTTTAGGCGGTATGTTGTCAGACGCTTCTGAAGTTATTAACGATTTGAATATGTCCTCTGCGAGTGAGAACTTGGACAAATTAAGCAAAAAAGTTAACAACGATACCTTCAAAATACAAGTAATAGGTACTTTTAGCAATGGCAAATCCACTGTTATCAATTCCCTTTTGGGAGAAGAAGTTTTGCCTGCTTATGCACTTCCGACAACTGCTGTGATTAACGAGGTGAAATATGGTGATAATAAGGAGGCCATCTTGTATTTTAGGAATCCACTGCCAGAGAACTTGCCAGCAAGTTTGTCTGTAAAAGCACTGGAACACATGAAGAAGCATGGTATGAAGAATATACCGCCTCTTCATATTAGTTATAATGAAATTGAAAATTATGTGGTTATTCCTATGGGAAAAGACCCAAAGGAAATGCTTCTTGAAAGTCCTTATGAGAAAGTTGAACTCTTTTGGCCACTTCCAATGCTTAAGGAGGGAGTTGAAATTATAGATTCTCCAGGATTGAATGAATCCGATACTCGAGCTCGTGTGACAATGGATTACTTAAGTAAAGCAGATGCCATCCTTTTTGTCCTTGCTGCAGAACATCTGTGTAGTAAGGATGAAATGGAATTTGTTGAGAACTTTCTTAACGCATATGGTTTTACCGATCCTTTCTTTGTTGTTAATAGATTTGATTTAATTCAAGAACGTGAAAAGGATCTTGTGATAAAATTTGCAGAAATGAAATTAGCGGGATTTACGACAAATCCAATATATTGCATTTCTGCTCAAAAGGCACTTGATGGATTGGTAAAGCACGATGCAGGATTAATCGAAGAATCAAGGATTACACCTTTTGTTACACATCTTACAAATTTTCTAACAAAGGATAAGGGCAAGATTAAACTTTCACAGCCAGCTCGTGAATTGAAGAGAATTCTTAATAATGAGGCTCTTTATAAGGTTATACCTAACCAGAGAGCCATGCTTGACAGTTCTTTGGATGAAGTTAGAGTACGTTATGACGCTGCTAAGCCAAAATTAGAGATGCTTAAAACTAAGAAAGAGCAACTTATCAGCAAACTAAAACTAAAGATAGAGCAAAGTAAACATGAGTTCATAAGAGCATCCAATAGCAATTACTTGTCAGTTGCAGAAATGATTCCTGGATGGATTAACACATTTCAACCCAAGAACAAGTTCAGCGTTATACCAACTAAATCAAAGGCAACGATTGTGGTTTCAGAAATAACAGATTATGTAGTTGGGAAACTTGAAACTCAGCAAAAAGAATGGAAGAAATCAGTACTTCAGCCACTTGTTGAAGAACGTTCACAGTATATATTTGAATCTGCAGAACAAGATTTAACAAACTTATATGCAGAAATAGATTCATTAAATGTGAGTATTTCTGGACAGCATGATGTAGATCCCAACACTGTTCCATTATGGCAAAGATTCGCAGCAGGAGCCGGAGGTCTTCTTCTTGGAGATATTGGATTAGCCTTTTCTGGAGGAGTTAATGGTTTTAGTAAAGACCTAGCTAAAGTAGCAGGTCTTGAAATAGGTGCAGGTGCACTTCTCTATTTTATTGGTGCTCTTAATCCAGTCACTCTTGTTGCGATATTGCTGACTTCACTTATTACCACATGGAAAACAAGTTCTTCTACTGCAATGGAAAGAACAAAAGAAATAGTAAGCGATCAAATTGTAAAACAGCTGTCCGCCAATGCTGATGAGGACTCCAGTCAGAAGGCTGAAGCAATCTGCCAGAAATTGGATGACATTGCTAATAGTATATCTACTGCCATAGACGTGGAAATTGGACAGACAGAAGAGCAGGTGCAAAGTATCATAGCAGAAATGCAGAGAGGACAGGCAAGTATTGATGCAAGGAAACAGGTTATTAATTCTTGTGAGAATAAAATCACTGCTCTTAGCACAGATTTAGATGCTTTTACATTCGAATTGATAGAACAAAAATAGCAAAGTGATTGATAATGGCAAGTGCAAGATACTTGCCGTTATCATAAGAATGTATACCGAAAACAAAATAATATGTTGAAAGATAGCAACTACTTCTCATGGAGAAATATCAGCGAAATGGCTGATATAGATTCTCACATTGTATTTGCAACTACATTGATGGGTAAATATGATTGGGAAGAAGCAACGAAACATAGTTTGGAGAAGCAACTTTCTGCAATTGTAGATAAGCAAAATGACAATTTGCTCAACATCAGCGTTATCGGTGAATTCTCTACAGGAAAGAGTTCATTTATAAATGCGCTTGTTGGCTATGAATTGCTAGCTGTTAATGTGATTCAAGGAACTACGGTTGCGATCACTATCATAGAGTATTCCGAGGACTTCTCTATTACTATTACTGATTTTTCAGGTAAGTCGTCTAAGAAAATTTATAGGTCCATTGATTCACTTCGTCAGCAACTGCATATTTACACGACTGATGCCGCCTATGCCAAAAAGATAGACTATGTCATAGTAACATTGCCGTCTGACATTCTAAAGAATGGCTACCGAATAATTGATACACCTGGAACCAATTCTTTAGAGCTGTGGCATGAAGAAGTCACACGACGTGCTATTAGGGAACTTTCAGACTTGTCCATAATTCTAACAGATGCCACCCAACCAATGCCGGCAACGCTTATGTCATTTTTGGACAGCACTCTTGGTGATTCTGTTAAGAGCTGCGCTTTTGTGGCTAATCAAATAGATCGAATTGGAGAAAAAGAACGGGATGGCATTATCAAATTTATCGGGAAGAAAATATGTCAGAGTTTTAACATAGAAGAACCAATGGTATTCCCATTTTCTTCTGTAGCTTTAACGAATAACTTTGCTAAAGAGACTGTTAATGTAGATAGCGATAGCCTATTATTGACAACAAGTAGTTTAGAACAGTTGTTGTCCTATACGGCAAAGCAGAGATTGAGAGTTCAGGCACGGAAAATACTTCATTTGGTTGATAACATATATTCAACCTTAGATAATAATATAAAAAGAATTGCAACCCAATACCAACAAGAATTGCAAATACTTGAACGCTCAAAGCAGACAGATCTTAACCCCTTCATATCAAGTCAGATAGTAGCTCGTCAAAAGAGTTTCACGTCTGGAGCAAAAGATTATAAGTACTATGTTGAATCTGTTTGTAATTCTCTAGCATCCAATGCTACGAGTAGTATTGAAACTAAAATAGAAAACTGCGCATCCTTAGATGATTTATCCAATTATATCAAAAGACGTCTTGCAGATGATATCAAGAATGAAGGGCAATCTATTATTAGTGGTACAGAAGCGCAATTCTGTGAATTAAGAGAGCTGTTTAAGAAGGAATTAAAGAGATTCCAAAATGATTTTGAGAGAGAATTTGAAAAGTTAAAAATTCTTTCTGTTAAATTCAATGTAGAGCCTAAAGATGTAGCTATTAGACATTCTGTAAATTCTGCAAATATTAGTTCCGCTACTACACTAATTACAGAAGAACTCTCAAAAGAGAACTGGGCTTTTGGCGGTGGAGCTGCAGCAGGAGCTGCTCTTGGCACAGCAATAGCACCTGGATTCGGCACATTATTCGGAGTTTTTATAGGCTTGCTTGCTGGTGCAGCAGCAGCTCCTGATACGTCAGAAGTTCAGGGAAAGATTAAATCAAAATTATCACTCTCACTTCACTCATACTATAGGTCAATCGCAAGTGACTGTATGACTAACTACAATAATTATGTAGATGATATAAGCAATTATCTTGAAACAGAATTTAACAGATACTATTCAACTTATGCTTCAACAATTAGACAAAGGATAAAGGATTGGGAAACGCAGCACCAAATCGCAAAATGCAGAATCCAAAATATTGAAAAAGAGATTGATAGTCTAAAAAATAGGCAACAGTCGATAAAAAATATAATATCAAAATATAATAAGAATTAAAATTATGAATATAACAGAAAAAGAAAAATTCGAGTCCTTATGGACTGATTTCATTGCTCTTGTAAAGGGAAAACTAATTAGTACGGCTGCAAAGCAAAAACTATCGACACCATTAGCGAATTTGATTCTATCAGATGCTGTATCATCTTGGAATTCAGAGTATGAAATTAATGGAAAGTGGCTGAGTAACTTGAAAGGAGTTGACCCCAAGAAAGCTGAATTAGTGGGAGAAATTCTGCTGAACGATATTCATTTTGATGAAATAGCCACAAAGAAAGAATTATCCACTTATTATAATTATGCCATACCTGCGGTTGGTGCATGTGCGGGTTGTGCTATTAGCATATATTTAGGCTATGGTAAATTGGTTCAGGCTGCATCTACTATAATTCCTGCGGTCTTGCTTTATCCAGCGGTAAACACGTTTAGAAATAGAATGAATGAAACAAATAAGGATAAATGTATCGAAGGCTACATTGCACAGTTAGAAAAATATAAAAGTAGTGTTGTCTCTGTTCTTAGTTAGTTTGTCATTAACGTAGGGATATTCTACGTGTTTGAGTAATGCCTGAGCGTTGATATTCAAAATTGCATCTCAGAATATTCGATGATAGATTTTGCCTGAAAACCCACTCTATTATCACAGAAGTTTAACGAGAAGGAGGTAAGAACATGTACACATCAGACGCTGAAAGAGACTGGGTGCACCGCATCTGCGGACTTGGGCAGACTGTTGGAGCGGCAGAGTCGCGGACAAAGGAAGTGGCGGTGGAGGAAGCCGCCGGACAGAAGCCGCTGCGCGAGACCCAAAAGAAAGGTCACGGCTTTGGCGATGTAGCCGGCATGGAGGAATTGAAGAAGATGGTTACGGAGGGCTTCATCAATGTTCTTCAGAATCGTGAATATGCAGAAGCCTACGGCATCAAGCCTCCTGCCATGCTCCTTTATGGTCCTGCCGGTTGCGGCAAGACCTTCTTCGCGGAGAAGATGGCTGAGGAAATCGGGATCAACTTCATCAAGATTGTGCCTGATGACCTTGCCTGCACTTGGATTCACGGAACGCAGCAGAAGATCGGGGAGGTTTTCAAGGATGCGGAGAAGAAAGCGCCAACACTACTGTTCTTCGATGAGTTCGACGCGATGGTTCCCTGCCGCTCGGGAGACGAGGGAAACCAGCACTATGACAGCGAGGTGAACGAGTTTCTTTGCATGCTCAACAATGCTTCAGACAAGGGGGTCTATGTGATTGCGGCCACAAATCATCCGGAACGGATTGACAAGGCCGTGCTGCGCACAGGACGCATCGACGAGATGGTGTACATTGACATGCCGGACGCGGAAGCACGCAAAAGTCTTTTCACTTTGGCTCTGGCAAAACTTCCGACTGAAGGAGAGATTGACACCGACAGACTTGCGAATATGACAGAGGGCTATAACTGCAGTGACATCAGTTACATTGTGAAGTCGGCGGCCCGCAGGAAGTTCAACGAGAGCATAAAAGGCAAGGATGGCAGGAGAATGGGCATAACGCAGGAACTTCTGGAAGCAATCATCGGGACAAGAAGTCCTTCTGTGACAGCCAGATCCTTGCGTGAGTACGAGCGGATAAGATGCGAGTTCTCACCAAAGGACAATGGACTGAAACCAGTAACAATCGGATTCAAACATTAAAAAAAGAACGTATATCATGAAAGAAAAGATTTTGGAGACCCTGAAGAGCTTGGGGTTCAGCTTGACAGAGGTTGGCACATTGGATTATGCCTTCAAATACGAGGGAATCAACTTTCTCTACATGTACAACGAGAATGACGAAAATTTCCTCAACCTCTCAATTCCTGGCATCTACGACTTGGACAAGGAGAACATCCTCAAGTACTATACTTTGTGTGAGAAGATCAACTCAACACTCAAATACGTCAAGGCCTACACCCTCAATGACGCACTCTGGCTCTTCTATGAGCGGGAGCTGTTTGAAAACGATGATCTTGAAGGGCTTCTCAGCCGCATGATCCATCAACTTACGATCGCTCTCTTCATGGTCCGCAACACCATTCTGGAGATGGATGGCGATGAAACGACAGATGACAATAACTAACGAATATTCAAAACGATATGACCAAACAAGACATGGTGGTCTCCGCTCTTGAGGCGCTTGGCTACAAACCACAGAAAGATGATGACGGAGACCTTCGAATCCGCTATCAGATGAAGAGCTTCTATGTGATGGGAACTCAGTTGGAAGAAAATTTCTTATCCGTCATATTCCCTCAATTCTATGAGTTTGAAGAAGAGGAAGTGACCAAAGTACTCGCGGCGTGCAACAAAGTGACGCGTGACATCAAACTCGCCAAGGTTTATATCGACCAGACTTTCAAGAATGTCACCGCAAGTTGCGAATTTTTCTACAATGACGAGGAGAGTATGAAAGTTTGTCTCAAGAAGTCTTTGGAAATTCTCGGCTTGGTTCGTTCCGGTTTTGTGAAAACTATTCGTACTTTTGGGGAATAATGAAAATGACAGACACATGGGAAAACTAAGAGAAATCAGAGGGCTGAAATGCCCTAACCACGACCACGTAAGGGACAATCATTACTTTCTTTATGAAAGTGTCGGCTCGATCAGCCCTAACAGCGGCACGCGATGCAAAAGGTGCGGCTACACAATGGCTTTGCACAAACCACAAAAGTAAATGAACATGTTGATAGCGATTTGCATAACCATCCTTGTGTACAGCATCATGGGCAAGGATATTCATTCACTTCTGGAGGAGGTGAAGGGAGTTGACTGGAAGGGGAAGATGAGTGATGTGATGGAGTCGTTGAAGCCTTATACGCTGAGGGTCGGGAGGACGGCGGCGAGACCTCTGCTTCAGTTCTGGTTCGTGATGGGTGACGGGAGGACCTCGACGCTTGACAAGGTGCTGATCTATGCGGCATTGATCTACACGGTCTCCCCTGTCAGCCTGATTCCGAGTTCGGTGTACAAGCTGCTGGGCGTTCTGGACGAGGGTGCGGCTGTCGCCTACGTTTACAAGAAAGTGAAGGACAACATCACGCCCGAAATCCACCGAAAGGTCGAGGATGTCCTGACAGCATGGTTCGGGCTTGACTGCGAGAGGGTTCTGTGATGGGGATTCACCCGCCCAAGGGGTGCTGGTACTCCTCGCAGGAGAACCAGAAGCTGGTTAATCTTGTGATGAAATCGGTGGATAGGTGATAGATTCCGGATGGAATGTCTCTCAATATACAAAAATGGAAGACATCATAAAAACCCTGACTCATGAGCACAATGGACAGAATCAAGAAGTTAATTAATAATGAGAACGATGAAGACGCCAGGAACGGAGATTCGCGACATCGCCGTGGATAGGAATGTACTGAGGGGCTATCTTCAGAGAATGACGGAGGAAAGCCAGAAGCAGTTTAAACCGTACTCCGAGGCCCGTCATTGCTATGTAGCCATCAAGGCGAAATTCGAGTATGTCTTTGACTCCAACAAGAGAGAATGTAAACTGAGTGTTTACAAGCGGACTGGCGACATACATGTTGTGGAGGTTGAGATAATCGAGAATCTTATTGATGTTGTCAGGAAAGCCGTATTGCTTGAAGACAAAGACATCAATAAGGTGGAAAAGGTACTAAATAGCAAGGACATAGTGGATAAGCTTTACGACTGGATCTACCATGTGGAAGAAGGAAACTACGACAAAGATGTCATATTCAACGGCGATGAGCCGCTTTGGAAGAAGTACAACAGGATATGGACCTTGCATCTGCCGGAATCGTTGCGTATTCCTTCCGGGAAATGGGAAAGCCCTTTCGCCTCTTACCAGCAGAGACCTTTTGTCTGGGCGGCTCCGACAAAATATTTCAAGGTAAAGATCTCCCAAGTTGACAATCAGTCTGAATTTCTGACAATTCAGGACGGGGTGCTATATTCAAAGGACATGACGAGACTGATCTTTTGTCTGGAGGACAAGGAATATTTTACCGTTCCGGACTCCGTCACTTGCATCGACCCTTTCGCTTTCTGCCTTCAGAAAAGGCTCAGGAATATAACGTTGCACGGCGAAATCAATATTATCGGAGCGGCGGCGTTCATGGGATGCGAGTCTTTGGAGACATTCACTGTGCCGCAGTCTGTTACGGAAATATTCAATGACACTTTCGACGGATGCAAATCTATGAAAAGCATCCAGTTGCACAATGGAATCACCAGCATTGGAAGTCATGCGTTCAGGCATTGCGAAGCATTGGAGAGTGTCAGTCTTCCAGCCGGATTGACCCATCTTGACAGCTTTGAATGCTGCTATTCTTTGAGGGAGATAGACATTCCCGGGACGGTCGAGACCATAGACGGATTCATGTTCTGCAGGAATCTTAGGAAAGTCACATTGCATGAGAGAGTCAGGAATATTCATGACTATGCGTTCCGTTTCTGCGACAACCTTGAAGAGATCAACTTCCCGGAAGGATTGGAGGGAATAGGCGCGCGGGCTTTCTATCCATCCAGCATCAGGAACGCAGATTTTCCGAGGTCACTGAAGAAAATCGGCGCGGAAGCGTTCTACTATAACGAGGAATTGAGCCACCTCAAGTTCAGGTCGGCTGTCGAAGTCGAGGAATGCGCGTTCGCCTGTTGCAAGGCAACCGACATCGAAAAGCCCAAAGAGATGACTTTTGGTCCGAAGGTCTTCGTGCAGGACACATCGTTTGACAAGTTCTGCTTCTGGGATTGACCGGTAACACCGTGGGCATATTCAAAAAAAACATAACAGAAGAATTTCATATAATTTAAAATAAACACCACAATGAGAAAGACTTACACTCTAATATTCGTTGTCCTGATGATGTTTGCGTCTTGCGATAAATACGATGACAATTCTATCAGGAATGACATCCAGAAGTTAGATGAAAGAGTTTCTGCTCTTGAAAAATGGCAGGGCGAGGTGAACCGGAACATCGCATCGCTTCAGACCATTGTCGAGGCTTTGAATGGCAGAGACTACGTTACCGATGTCTCAGAAATCAAAGATGACGAAGGCTACACTGTAGGATACAATGTTCATTTTAACAAAGGCGGTTCAAAGACCATAACATTCAATTCTAAAGAGCCATCCATTCACATCCCTGTCATCGGAGTGAAAACCGGACCGGACGGTATTTACTATTGGACGCTGGATGGAGAATGGATGCTGGATGATACCGGTAAAAAAATCAAGGCTTCGGCATCTGACGGAACCACGCCTAAATTGAAAATTGAAAACGATTATTGGCTTGTTTCTTATGATAACGGAAAAACGTGGGAAAAGCTTGGCGCAACGGCATCCGATGGCAAGGATGGCGCTGACGGCAAGGATGGTGCTGACGGCATCACTCCAAAGTTCAAGATTGATGATGGGTTCTGGTTTGTATCCTACGACAATGGAAAGACTTGGGAGAAATTAGGAGCCGCCGAGCACAAAGGAGCTGACGGGAAAACTCCTGTGCTAAAGGTCGAGAATGGCTTTTGGTTTGCCTCCTACGATGATGGAAAGACATGGGAGAAAATCGGTCCGGCGACTTCTCCAGACTCTGGTTCAGGAACTTGCATATTCAAAAAAGTGACCGTGTCAGACTCCTACGTCACTTTCGTCCTTGCGGATGGTACAACCTTCGCCCTTCCTGTCGGAGAAGAACTGTCCATCTCATTCACAAGGTTGGATGCAGGGGTTCTATCTCCAGGCTCAATATCAAAAATCAGGTATGAAGTCACGAGCCCGTCTAATAGGATTGATATTGAAGCTATTAGTTCATCAGACCTAACCACGGAAATCGATGCGGATAACTCTTCAAACAAAACAGGTATCATAAAAGTCTACACGGGTGAGACAGTAGGCAGCCAGCCTAAAGTGGTGGTTCTCGTCAGCAACGGGAGCAAGATCATAATGAAAAGCATCCATTTCGATAAAGGAGGGCTTGAGATAAATGACAATTCTTCCAGAACAGTTGACTACAAAGGTGGTACTATTTCCCTCGAATTTCTGACAAACCTAGAATATGATGTGATCATCTCCAGCGGCGCGAAGGCATGGATCAGTCAGCTTGATACCCGTTCCCTTGCAAAGCATTCACTAAAATTCTCGGTTTCAGAGAACCTTGGTGAGGAAAGAACCGGAACTATCACCATCCAAAGCCGAAGCAGTTCACGAAAGATAGTGTATACCATTACCCAGAAAGGGATATGCTCTCTGACACTTCCGGATGGAAATGGCTATATGCCGTGCGGTGGTACGCTCACATCACAATACTCTCCAGATGATCCTTCCAATGGTCTGGACAAGATGGTCGATGGTAATCCTAACACTTCATTCAAAATCAGCGGCAAGTCATCTTTCGAGATTACTTGGGAAGGGAATGAGGTCAAATCATTCAAGAAATATTACCTGCATTTCGGGTATGACAGCAACACAAGACCGGACAGAATTGAATTGCTAGGATCAACTGACGGAGTCACATGGAATAACATCATTGGAATAAAAGGAAGCAAACTATCACTTTTGGAACGTGATTTTCCTACAAGTGCGCAATTCAAATTCATCAAACTGAGGGTCAACAACTCCGGCAATGCGGAAACCATCACCATCGCCGAGTTCCACCTGATTGGAAGATCCAATGATTATTCCACATTTGACGATGTCGTGGCAAATGGTTCGTCATTCACCAACACGACATCAACTCCAATGGGCAATCACTACGCAAACAAACACGTTACCACAGAGGCGGATAGAAAATGGCTGAGCACAGCCAGCAACGAACCAAACACGTTGCCATCCTCTCCTTCATACTCTTGGAGAGAATACACAGTCAATCTCTATCCTTTTGGCGAACCAATGCCTGCCGATGTAAACCAGCACGGTGTCGGAGACTGTTCCGCCTTGGCTGTTTTAGCGGAGATGGCTTATCAATTCCCGGACTTCATCAAATCAATCATCAAAGACAATGGCGACAGGACATACTCTGTGAATATGTTTGACCCTCAGGGCAAAGAAGTAATCGTTACTGTCAAATCCACTTTCCTTGGCAATGATGGTGGCATGTGTGCAGCGACAGGCAAGAAAAACGAACCGACCTGGGCCTCCGTGTTGGAAAAGGCGATAATGAAGTGGAACTACATCTATAAAGTGAATCCAGACATCTATGGCATAGGCAGCGAACACGTCGCTCCGTTGTTCACAGGCAACGGAAACAGTTTCGCATATTCACCTAACACAGTGTCAGCTGGCAACCTGAAGACCATCGTAGACCTATGCTTAAAGGAAAGGATGATTGTAATCGGAGGATTCAACACCGGAGGGTTGTCTGTGGGACAGTATAGGACAGTAACGGCTCACGCCTATTCATTCATGTACAGCGGCAGCACGACCGCGCTGTTTTCCATGAGAAACCCTTGGGGCTACAGTCCAGGCTCCAGTGATGGCAAAGAGGATGGTATTCTTGACATAGTAAATGACGGGATAGTACCTCCGACCATTGACCTACGCATCATCTATCCTGGCGCGGCGAAAAAATATGCGAAGAAAGACCTTGGCCCTTATTTACCGCCAAAATGGTAGATTTGTTTTCCAAAGTCTTGTGCGGCTTCACAATGACCCTGCATAAGCCACAAAAGTAAATGATTATGTTGATAGCGATTTGCATAACAATCCTTGTGCGCAGCATCTTGGGCAAGAATATTCATTCTCTTTTGGAGGAGGTGAATGACAACATCGAACTCGCCGACTCCTTATGGATTGTCACCAAAGGAGGTGAACAAAGTGTGATGACTTCAGATCTGGAGACGATTTTCCCTTTCACAAAAGCCAGTCATTTTGTTGACAGGGATATGCTCACAACCGTCATGCCGGACCACACCATCCTCAAGTACACGCTGCGTGGCGAGCTCATCAACACTGACGGCAGACATGTAAGATAACGGCAGCGAAAATGAAGAATACCGTTCTACCAATATTATTGTTTCTCCTTGGTGTCACCCTGCCTCTTTACGCGCAGAATGACTATTATATGAGACAGGCACGGGCATACCAAAGGGAAGCCGAATACTATACAAGGCTGGCTTTGCGGTATGAACGCGAGGTTGAGTACTACAACCGTCAGGCACAGGGTTATCTTCGTGAAGCCGGGTACTATTCAAGGCGCAAGGACTACGACAATGTGAAATTCTATCAGCAACGAGCCAAGAATGCCACGGACAAGGCGGAGGACTATGCAAGAAAGGCCCGGAACGCAAGAAACCGTGTCCAGGAATATATGCGGAAAGCTGAATATGCGCTGAGAAAAGCGAAGTAAGTTTGCCCACCACTGACAATGCCGCCAGGAATGAATATATCCGGAGGATTGACGTTTGGCTGGACAAAATGGTTCAGAACGGCGTTTCTCCGGGGATATGCGGTTATGCCGGACAAAAGTCAAGTGATAAATTCAAGAAGAAAAAACACTCCATAATTTATAAAACATTTGATTCATGACAACGAATGGAACAATCGCACGGATTATGGCAGGCGTATTAGCTCTGGCCGCGATCACACTTGGAGCAAGATGGCTGGCTATCAGAAGGGTGGATAACCAGATTTACAAAGCACACGTGCTGGACCGGAACTGGAAGGTGTTGGCTGGCTTCGAGCGTGGTAAAAGGATGGGACGGAAAGTAGCGGTCGAGATGTACCCGAACACGGTGACTTACAGGGGCGGAGCTCTGGCGCAAAGTGTGCTGGGGTACTATTGTCCGGACATTCCGTTCAACAACAGCAGCGGACTGATCGGCGCACACGAGGAGGAATTATATTCAGGGAAAGACATCATGACGACGATTGACCTTGGCTGGCAGAGACTGGCGGATTCGCTGCTGTGGAACGAAGCCAAAGATATTCAAGGATTCGAGCAGGCGTGTCTTGTGGTGATGGATGTCAGGAACGGAGAGTTGCCGGTCATCGTGAACCTAAGTCACAAATCGGACGATGGTTACGGACTCGGGAACTGGGCGATGGAACAGGAATATGAGCCGGGGCCAGTAATGGAACCCCTCACATGGACAGTGGCGTTGAAGGACGGAATGTTCAGGTCTAAGGAGGCAATGGCAGAGGTAATCTCGTCGGGAAAGATAGCCAAGACCTACAAGGCCATGCCGGAGCACTTTACCCGTTCGTTCAAAGACTGTCTGCTTCAGGACGGCTACATCAGGGATGACATCCATGAAGCGAACAATGCCGTGATCTATGGCCCGGAGTCAAAAGACTGGTCAGAATCAATGGTTGACGAACTTGCGCAAGGATGGACGATGAAGATGACCGCAACACACATCGCGGCGTTCTACAGCACACTCGCGACCGGGGTGCGAAGACTCCCCTACCTCGTGAAAAAGATCCGTAATGAAGAGCCCAAAATCATAGGCGAAGAGAGGAGTCTCATCATCGGGAAACTTGATGAATATGGTTCCGCAAACCTTGTCGGAAGAAGTTCAAAATCAAGATGGTGCGGCTATGCGGCGGAGACTTTCGCCGGGATATTCCCGAAAGAGAATCCTCAGTTTGCAATCGTCTGCGCGGTTTTCACAACACGGCTGCCGGAAGCCTACCGGAAGACATGTGTCCCGGAAAAAGTGGCGACGGAGTTTTCTGAACGTTCGAATATTAAAAAGTAAGGTGATGAACAGGATATTGACAATAATAGCGGTATTGCTTGGCATAGGATGGATGGTCGCGGGACGCGGCAACAAAGCCGCCGACAAGCCGGCAAATGAATATGAAAACAAAGACGTGGACCGGGAATCCACCCTTGACTCTTGCTGGCAGCAAAAGGCCGACTCGCTGCTGCGGAAGGCTATCCGGAGCGACAAACGGATCAAGGGAGCCTGCATTGCGGTCATGAACGTCTGGAGCGGAAATATTCCCGTCATGGTAAACCTCAGCCGGAATGCAAACGCTGATGAATATTACAACTTCGCCGCCTGCCTTGGCTACGAGCCTGGTCCCGTGATGGAACCGCTCACATGGACGGTGGCTCTCGATGACGGAATATTCCATTCAGAGGCCAGGTTAAAGGAGTCCATCTCCACCGGAAGCATTCTGGAGGCATACAAGAATATTCCCGGGCACTATGTAGAGGCGCTCAGGTCTTTCCTGCCGGAAGGTGGTTGGAACACGATTGAAGTCGAGGGAGTGAAGCAAGTGGAGATGCCCGACCCGAAGAGTCCGGAATGGTCCGAACAAACGGTTCAGGCCCTTTCAAAGGGATATTCAATGAAAGTCTCCCCTCTGCACGTGATGACATTCTATGGCGCGTTAGCCTCTGGGAATATAGTCGGCGCGCATCTCATTTTAGGCGCCGGAAGGGATGTTCCTCTGTCAAGATACAACGAAATCGACAGAAGCCTGATTATCAATGCACTTGGATGCGACGATAAGGACGGCCTCGTCGGCATGGCGTCGGTGTCAAGGTTCAATGAATATGGCAACTCTTCCCGCGCCGGTGAGACCTTTGCCGGATTCTTCCCCAAGGATGAACCCGAATATGCCGTCATCTGCGCCATATTCACAGACCGTCCATATTCCGGCTACAGGATGACTGGAGCGGCAAAAAAGGTAGCAGAGGAACTCTCCGGTCTGATCTCAGCCGGAATGGTCAGGGAGACATTCCCGGATTGGCGGAAGTTCGAGGAGACGTGCTACTCCGAGGACGGAGCCGTGATGGTGCGAACTTGGTACCGGGAAGGCAGGAACAACAACCCTAAGTATCACAACGACTTGTATGTCAGGATGCCTTCCGGGAAAATGAGTAGAATTCTCCCCGATTTCATATCCGGTTACCGAAGCACTGATATTCAGAAGATAGAGAAAGAAGACGGCGGCAGTTATTATGTCACGTCCGGTGAGCAGGTTGCCTCATCGGAAAACCAGCACAACAGCGTTCCCCTCAAAGCATTCAGACTGAATGGGCAGCATCTTGAATATGTTGACATCGACACCGGAGAACCTCCGGTGCGGGATGACACGTCAAGTGGAAACTGGTTGAGGCGGTTTCTTATCCGGCTTATGAATCACTTCTGACAAGCGGACTTTGTTTGTCAGCACAAAGTCTTCACATCAAAGGATAACCTCTTCTCTATACCGTGCGTGAAAGATTTGCTTTTTGAACACAGAATATCGACACAGGAAACTTAGTGTGGGAGAAACCTCTTCAGACGCACGGAGATGACTTTCAAGACACCACTTGTCACTGCAAACAAGCTCTGGACTTGCTCGATAAAAGGCCGGCCACACCACCCTTCTGAGATAAAGATCTAGCAGGAGAAGCCTTCGTACATCAAGTAGTTCTGCTGGCTACACCATTCTTCCGAGATATAGCTCAAGCTTGATGGCTGTGACACCAGATTTCGCCGTGGCACTTAACCATCATGAAATCAATATATTAGCACTAGCATCCTGTTCTGATAACGGCATAGGATGGTGATGTTATAATATTCATAATTAGCCAGATAGATGCCACGACGACAATCCTGCCGTCGTTGTGTTTGGGCGTTATTTCCGAAAATGTGGTGGATGGTTATGAGTCAAATGATTGAATTCAGATCAACATGTGAAAGAAAGCACGGGATTGCCACGGACATATTCATTCACATCTCAGATAGTATGCGCCTACAGATTGACGACTGCGGATTTGTATTTTATGCGGTAGTCCGTTGAGTCAGCGTCAAGGACGAAAACCTGATAACTGTTTCCTCCCGGGTACACACGGACCACGATGTGCCCCCATGGCTTGAATTTGCTCCAAAGTTCCTCTCCGAGTTTCTTACGGGCCTGATCAACGGTTATGTAGTAGTCGCGCTCCCCTCTCCAGACCTGAGGGTCGGATATTCTTGTCATAGTGGACGGAACCGGATGGTTCTGGCTTCTGGCGTCGATTATGATGACCTGAGGCGACAATGTCTGCATGAAGAAGGCGTTGCAGGTGTCATAATACCCATGGTGGTTTGCTTTCATCACTGTCACCTTGCCACACACTTTGGCGACCGGTGTCTCGAAATCCCTCTCCATGCACTTGAATATGGACGGCCAGTTTCCCCCGGAGAGGTCGCCTCCGTTGAAGTACGAGAATCTCCCGTAGCGCAGACGAATGGCGCAGGAGTTCATGTTCTCGTCAAACAGAGTCGGGTCTCCGCTGTACATCTTCACGGATTTTTTGCCGTGCCCCGTCCAGACCTCACCGTTCGCGGCCAGATTCCTGATCTCAAACTCCCTGGCGTATTTCTTCGGATTGTGAACCATCGCGAACTGCTTCCTGCTTCCGATGGCGAACTTCTCCGCTGCCATGCCCTGTTCCACAGAATAGTTCACAAAACCTATATAATGCTCAATGAAGCCCTTGTTCGCGTTCAGGACATTCTCTCTGGATGGAAAATCATAGTCTGGATATGCCCTGTCAACCAACTTGTTGAAATGAATATGCTCGCCCACGAGGGTTATTCCCGAAAGCGCATAGCCATGCGTGCCGGGCAGTGCGTCTTTCACTGTGCCGATGTGGTCATTGTGAAGATGAGTGACCAGCGCATAGTCAAGATTCTCCTTGTCAGGAAGTTGCGCCATGAAATGCTTCATATAGATGGCCTGCCACTCACCCGGTTTCTTAGTGTTGTCAGGATGTTGCTTGTCCTTCGCCTTCGCGTTGTCACCGGCGTCGATCATCATCGAGGTACCGTCCGGCATCACGATCAATGCCGCATCGCCTCTTCCCGTGGCGATTGTGTGGATGTCCAAATACCCCTCCTTCCACTCCGGAAGATATTCAGGAGTCTGTGCGAAAACATTGAGTGTGTTAGTAAGCATTGCAAATGCCAATAAAGTTCTTCTAATCATAATCGTTTTTGCTGTGGGACAAAAGTACATAAAAACTTGCGTTTTCAGACCAACTGAGTAACTGAGTAAGCGTTAAAAAATAAGTTGAACTAAGAAGCTGTTTTGAATTGTTTGAAATGTTCTTTGAGGTGAAAAATCTTCAT
>ERZ780167.60-NODE-60-length-103359-cov-9.931087_pt1 | contig 103359 bp, 81 predicted proteins | sample MGYA00510982_ERZ780167 | MGnify/ENA primary metagenome ERZ780167 (study PRJEB29588, sample SAMEA2146107) | human gut metagenome | biome: human gut; feature: human-associated habitat; material: faeces | place: Denmark | collected 2008/2010 ... | reverse complement strand
TTTTCGCTAATCACCAAATTTACAAATAGTTATAATTCATCGAACTCACGTTAAAATAATGCGCGTGTCCGGAGGGCACGTCTTCACACGCACAAATCTGAAATCCATAACCGACATGCTTCCTTCCGAAGACTTCATACGCATCCATCGGTCATACATCATACCGATAGCGGCTGTCGCATCGTTCAGCAAAACACGCATTACTCTAAAAAATAAAGATACAGACCTTCCCATTGGCGCACAACATGCACCGGCGGTTATCAAGAAACTGCAGGAACACATTATCTCCGAAAACCACTGACAGCATACACCTGCATAACGGATGGCCTGTCTTAACCGCAGATATGTCACCACAGGATGACATACATAAATGGAGTTTGTGTAAATAATTTGTGTAAATAAAAGATATAGAAAATGCAAAAAAACAATTACTTATATCGTTAAAACCGTATAAGATTCTTATCTTTGTCCGGGAGTATTTTTTATACACTACATGAGAGAACGCCAGCCAGCAATCTACTGACGGCAAAACGCTTTACTGCTACACGTTTGCCACGTCCTCAAATTGAAACTACTATCAATCAAAATATCAATAAATTAAAAACCGATGTTTATGAATAAAATGTTCCTATTGCCGTTATCCTTGTCATTAATGATGGCATGTACATCAAAAAAAAGGAAAACGGACAGAAAGCGCAAAGCACCACGGTGGCAGCAGACTCCGTGATGTCAAAAGCAACATTTGCCGACACTACGCTCACCTACCCAGGAAGCAAAGTCACATTCCACGTCAGCCTTGACGGGAAAACCCTGAAAATACAACCGTCAGGACTCACCGTGAGAAATGAGCCCGTGACTCACGACATAACCGGATACACTGTGACAAAAGCCGAGATAGGCGATCTGAACAACGACAGTTATCCAGAAGTGTTCATAAGTCTAACATCCGACGGAAGCGGAAGCTACGGACAACTCATCGGCTACTCTGTCAACAATGGCAAATCGATGAGTCAGGTGGCACTACCCGACCTCAAGGACACACCCGAACTGAGCAAAGGCTACATGGGACATGATGAGATGGCCATTGTCGAGTCAACATTCTGTCGCCGCTTCCCGATATACAAAGACGGTGACACAAACGGACAGCCGACAGGCGGAACTCGCCAGATACAGTATAAACTCATCGATGGCGAGGCCTGCCGCATACTGAAAGTTGACAAGGTGACAGAATTCTGAACATAAACCTGAACATCAGTATGACACATAAAAGGAGCTTTTTGTTCTGACAGGAATTATTTTAGGGCGGAATAAAAAGCTCCTCACAGAAAAGCATGACAAACACTCCCCACATGATGAACAACAGACCTGTGGCTGACAGACATGGTTTTCCCGAAAACCGGACATGACCGAAACATAAACAGACACAATGTACACACCTACGAATCCATGCCTGACAAATTGCTCTTATGCATAGAAAAGATGGCCAAAGTCAAATGACCAGCAAACAAAAATATATCTTCATCAAAAATATAACTATCTATATTTCTGCATGTTACATATTTTTCATATATTTGCATCGGTCATAATACCTATGAACAATACATATGCCTGATCGTATAAACGGAAGGAAGGTCCGAACTATTTTTTTGTTCGTAAATATGAAAACTCAAGGTTTCTGAAACCATTCCGTCTGTATACAACTTTGCTAAACATCTTTACCATAAACAAAATAATAATTTACTTAAACCATTATGAAAAATCACTTTTACCTGAAAGTTAAAAAACTGATGCCTTTATTGCTAGTACTGACGTGTATGGCATACTCAGTTCAGTCCATGGCCCTGAACAAACCTACTCTGAAAATCAACAAGACAAACTTCAGCCGCGACGCAAAATGGGACGGCTACTACTACATCGACCAGGCGAAATTCACATACGACGCCACCGGTTCTACCAGCCGTACTCTCTGTCTCTATCTTGACGGCCGGCTGATAAGCCGCACAGCACTGATCGGCGAAGCATCCACATACACACGCACACTGCTCTACGGCGGCAACTACGAAGCATGCATCGAAGCATGGGATGGCAAAACCAAAGTTGTGAGCGACAAAATTACGTTTACCGCCGCCAGCGCCTACAAAGCCTTCGACGCTGCCTACTACGTAAGAAGCCAGATACGCCATTATCCGCGAATCATCGACATCTCGTCGTTCAACGTACCTATAAGCGAGACATCATATTTCGTAGAAAACATCTGGTCGGAGAATGGTTGGGTGTCTGTAAGCGACAACGGCACCATACTCACCAAGTGCGAGCTGCACTACGGCGTATCCGAAGAACAGAACAAACAAATGTGGGACTACATCGACAATACTCTTGCAGCCCTCTTACCGGAAGATGCTACCGACCTGCAGAAAGCAGTCATAATATACAGCTACTTCGGAACATACAGCAACACCGAATACTATTTCGGTCCACATTGTTACGACATCTACGGATTTGTTGAGCGTGAGACCGTATGTGACGGCATTGCAAAAGCTTTTGCAGCTTTCTGTGAGGAGGCAGGACTCAACTGCATCAAGGGCGGATCGGGCGACATAGGTCATTCATGGAACGTCATCGAGATAGACGGCATATGGGGACAGACCGACATTACGTGGGATGCGCAAGACGCAGGAGACGGACACGCCGGCTTCGGCAACTTCATGTGTACCGACAACGAGTTTATCGACTCACACACATCACAACATCAGGAAATAACATGGAGCTGCAGCGGAGTCAAGTTCCCGGCATGCACCTCAGCCGAATACCGCTCCGGCTATGAGTTCGGACCGGACAAACCGGGCGAGTTCTGGTATGCTCCTGACGGCCGGTTCTACACAAAGCGCAACGGCAACACATGGCGCTACAACCCGAACACAACCGAACCGCTCGAAAAACTTCTGAAAATAGACGACCTGCCACCACTCGACTATCTCACCGGACAGGTGCCTTCAAACGCATACCTCACAGTTCCGGAAAAAGTGGCACTGGGCAAAAACATATATATGGCAGCCGGTGCACCGTTCAACACAAAGGTGAAAGATTACAACATGGGCTATGCGTGCACCATAACATACGTCATACAGAAAGACGGCAACACCATAACAACCATAACCGGCGCGCCGTTCGAAATATCTTATTACGAGCCGCAGGAAAAAGGCGAATACACCATCGTGGCACACATAAAAAACAAATACGGCGAGACCTCCGTATCGAAAAATGTCACTGTGGCAGATATCGAAAAGATAGAACTTGACCTTTCCATATCAACAGTCAACATCCACCCCAACGGTTATGAATACAACGGAGAATTTGTAGATGGCGATTACGATTACATCATAACCGGTTCGACAACCAAGAATCTGCTCAACTTCTACAATACAAACAATACTAACGTGACACTCAGAGATGTAAACATCGATCTGAGAGGCGAAAGAGGCACGGACGAGACTCACTCTGCCATCTTCGTAAGTGACGCTTCTGTGAACCTCATACTCGAAGGCGACAACAAACTGTATGCCGGCAACGACCGTTCGGCCATCTACATGGAAGGTGACTGCGCGGCAACAATAAACGGCGAAGGCAGTCTGTATGCCAACGGAGACTGGGCCTGGGCAGCCATAACATGCGTGGACGAACAGACACTCACCATCAACGGCGGTAACATCACGGCCGAAGGCGGCGACCACGGAGCCGGCATTGGCGGAAGCTGGGGCCGTATTGGCGGAAACATCATCATCAATGGAGGAACAGTGACAGCTCTCGGCGGATACAGTTCGGCAGGTATTGGCAGCGGACACGAAACCGAAGCGGGCATGACACCTGTGATAAACGGTGGCTCGGTGAAGACAACCGGTCTCTACGCATTCGGCGGTGGTCTAGAAGGTCAGGAACTCATTCCGGTGAACAACGACGGAACAGAACTCACACTCTACAATATAGACAACACATGGTTTGAGTCGCTGACAGTCGGCGGCAAGGAATACGGCAAACCCAACGGCGCACACCCATCCGACAACATGTACTATCTGTATCTGCCGGCATCGGGCGACGCAGTGCTGAACGGAGTACCATTCCGCCTCGAAGACGGATGGCCTATCACCGACAATATAGAGAACATGGAGAACGCCGAAGGCCTCAGCGCAACAGGTCAGAACGGAACAATCGTCCTGACTGTGGACAAGGCGCAGCAGGTAAGCGTATGCAGCATAGACGGCGTACAGATATTCAATGCGTTCTGCAGCGAAGGCCAGCACATGGTGAACAACGTGAACAGAGGCGTTTACATCGTGAACGGCAAGAAGATTGTGGTAAGATAAACATTCTGCAACAGTTTTCGGAACATATATGGAAAGCCTCTCCGCCACTGTGGAGGGGCTTTCTTTTTGTCCTTCGAGTCACCCGTTTTATAGCGGAACGGGAAATGTATAAATATGCAGAAACCGGGAAGACAAAATGAATAAATATACAGCGTAACTCGAAAATACGCGCGTTTTTTCGTCCGACCGCTCCTTCGGTCGCAAATTCGCGAGTTTTAAGAGGGTTTGTTATCTGCCTGTCATACAGCGGCTTACGCATTTTGACAATCCAAAGGCAAGCTCCCGGGCTTGTGATTAAGCCCGTTTCAGGGCACGATATAGGCTTTATCAGGCCCTGATATAGTGCAAACCGGGCTCTGATATGGTGCATATCACAGGCCAAAACAGGCTTTATGACGAGGGCGACAGAATTTCCCTCTGATTCCGGACAGACTCGACGGTTGCGGAAAAGCCCGTTTTGCGCGATACGACACGAAATTTTCCGTCCTCCGTTTTCTATTTTGAGAATTTATTTTGTCAAAATTTTTTACTGTCAAAAATGAATAAATATGCAATACGGAGTGCGATAGAGTACATTTCGGACAGTATGACAGCGCGCCGCCATAAGTGACAATATGCAGGCAAAGGACTGCCGCGCAGAACACGCTCACGGCGGACGGAATTGCTAAAGAAAGCGGACGGAACAGAGAACAGCGCAATGACGACAAATCCATACGGACGATGCGTATGGCGAAAACAGAAACAAAAGGTTGACTGGAACCACAAAAGGGCGGTACAAAGACGCCACACCACGGCTACGGCCGCACACAAGGAAGACACCGAACAGAAAAGGGGCGTATCGCACGGATACGCCCCTTACACCTTATGTACACTGTATAAGCTGTCCTACCGATGGATCAGCGGTTGCTCATAAACACTGTTTTCTCCTTCTTTGTGGTCATGTCCTTATAGACGGTGACACGTATCACGAGACTGCCTTCCTGCGGTTCGGCAATCTTGCGGCCGTCGATGGTGTAATAGTCCACGCGCAGTACTTCCTTGGCAGCGGTGCCATTGTCAACAGACTCTATGGCTGTGACGGCAGAAGAATTGGCGTCGTACTCTACGTTGACGGTCTTTACAAACTCGAACAGCATGTTCTCATTCACCGTGATACTGCCGCTTCCGGCGTCGTACTCAGCCACCCATATAGCCATAGGATCAAGAGTCAGCCTGCCGTTCTCGAGGTCGATGACGGCGTGAATCTTACCCATGTTGTTGGTATCCGGATAAGACATGCCGGTGGGCATGTTGGTGGCTTCGTCGTATTCACAGCCGGTGAGAATGCGGTATGTGCCGTCGTTGGCATAGCCGGTGAGCGTATAGTCGAGCATAGCCTCGCCGGTCTGTGCGTCGAACGTGCCGCTGAGGTGCACGCCGTAGCCGTACTGGTCGGCCTGAAGCACATTGTATATGTCGATGCGGTTGCCCTTTATGGTCACATAGCACGGCCTTGACTCAATGTATTCGTCCTGACTTCCGGCAGAGCCCACGTAGGAAGTGTTGCCCGATGTGCCGTTGCAGCGCACGATGCTCGAGCCGTTGGCGAATGTGCTTGTCTGACGTTCCTCGCCCTGCACGGCAACCACCATGATGTCGTTGTCGCTCTCCCATGTGTCGTTGCCGGCATATGTGTATTCTATCGGACGCACAATCTCCACATCGTTCTCCGTATCCCATGGATAAAGATACACCATGTATGTGTCCATGTCGTAAACGGGTGTGCCGGAGGTGATGCTTATGCCGCCGTTCTTTTCGTTGTACTCGGCATCGAAGTCGAGACATCCCGTCATGTAGAAACCGCTCATGGTGAGTGTGGCGCTGCCCGAAGGACTGATGGTGAATGCCTTCATCGACGCCAGGTTTTTCACTCCGTTATACTCCTGTGAGTTCAATACTAGATAGTCGCCTGCCATGTCGCTGAGTGCAGGGACCTCCGTTGTGTTTTGCGCGCAAACCGATGTTGCGGCGGCCACGGCTGTGGCCAGTATCATTGTTCTTATCATCTTGCTGTTTATTGAATTATTATTTTCTTGACTGTTTGTTTTGTATTGTCGCCCGACATGCGGAAGATATACACTCCGCGTGTGGCTCCGGCGGTGTCGAACGTAAGCTCCTCGCCGCCCGCAGCGCTGCCCGCCGTGGCTGAAGCGACACATTCGCCCTGCATGTTGTAGAGCTGCATGCGTATGTCGTTGTCGGCATATCCCATGACAACGCGTACGCTGCGGCCGTCGCAGACAATCATATGCGGCGACTCTGCAAGTCCGGCATCAATGCCGGTACGGATGAGTATGCTCTCCTTCACACCCTCGTATGCATCGAGCTTGCCGTATCCCCACAGACAGGTTGGCAGATCGTCGCCCGTGAAGGAGTCGCGGCGCGAGGTCTTCTGCATCACCTGGAGCACATTCTCCGGCGTCATTTCGGGATTTGCCTGCAACCATGTGGCCACCACTCCGGCAACGAAGGGCGAAGCCATCGACGTGCCCTGCATGTAGCCATACTCATATTTGCCACCGTTCCAGTTTACGGTGCAGTACTTTGTCTTGCTGCCTGTGTAGTAGCTCGAGAGCGAAGATATGATGTAGGTGCCGGGAGCAGCGACATCAGGTTTGAGCCGTCCGTCGGCCGTAGGGCCGTGGCTTGAGAACGAGGCGAGCTCATTCATCTTCTCGTCTATGTAGTGAGGCACTCCGTACTGCAGGCTGTAGTCGCACGTAACGTATGCTCCCACAGACACGGTACGCTTGCCTGTACCGCCTATTTCGCCCACGGTCATCGCGTCGTTTCCGTCAACAAATCCGGGGACATCATAGCTGCTGAAGAGCGATGTCATGTTTTCGGTCCACATGTTCACGGCGCCCTTGTCAGACGATATAACGTATATGCCGCGACGGTAATCGGGCGTATTCAGATAGTTGAAGCTGAGCATCAGGTGCACCTTGCCGTTAATAGGATTCACTTCACCTTCTACCGAGAGGTTGCCGGTGACGGAATCTTCGGCCAGAGTGAATTCATAGCTGCGGTTGTCGCACTGTCCGTCGTTGAACACTGCCGGTTCGTAGACTTTCTTTATGGTGTTGCTCTTGGCACGATAGACAAAAGGCACGAACTTGATGTCCATTCCCTTGTCACACCATATCTCGGCCGTTCCCGACTGCGGATATGTGTATTTGAAGTCGAGAAACGTCGCAAGCGTGTCTGGCTGCTCTCCTTCGAAAGTCTTGGATGCATGACATTTTGAACCGCCGTCGTTGCCTGCCGCTCCCACGATGATGCGTCCCGGACCGAGCATCTCACCGGTCAGCATGTCGAAGGTGGACGATCCGTCGCGCGGTCCGAGGTGACTGCCCAGACTGAGATTGACAACACAAGGCTTGTTCACCGACTCCGCATAGTCGAATATGTATTTCACGCCGTCGATAACGGTGGTGTTGTCTGCATTTATCAGTTCATTTCCGTTGAGAGATACGAGCACGATGTCGGCATCGGTGGCAACGCCATACACGTTCTTGCCGTCGGTATTATCGGCTCCTGCCGCAATGCCCAGCACGTGAGTGCCGTGTGTGGAGGCATTGGTGTCGTAGCCTTTGGCCAGTATGTCGTCGGTTGTTGTGTATTCACATCCGTAACCGAAACCTGCGGGAGCCGTACCTGTGACGTTCTGGTCCCACACACGCTTTATGCGAAGCTCGCTTTTGTCGCGGGTGTAGAAGTTGGGATGGCCGAACTCAAAACCGTTGTCCACCACGCCCACCACGACACCTTTGCCGCGGTATTCCTCGGGTAGCGACACTCCGTTCTGCACGTCGTCCACTCGTGTATCCTTGCGGGCCTTGTCCAGACTGGCCGTTACGGGTGTGCCCATTTCTATGTATCTCACTCCGTCGATGGCCGCAACCTTGTCGAGAACGTCGAGCGGTATGTCAGCCGTAAGTACATTGCCTATAACGGTTCTGACTTTCACACCATACTCTTTCAGCATATCGGGACTGTATCCGTCGCGCAGATGGACAAAGGCCGATATGACAACACTGTCGTCCGTTGCTCCCGTCTTAAAGTAGTAGGCGCTACGGAGCTGTCTTATCTCGGCCGGAGAGCCGCTGTGTCTGACAGTCTCGACAAAATGACGGGTGTATGGGGACAATTTGCTTTGTCCCCACAGACTCACCGACATTGCAGTAATAGCTGCCGATATTAACAGTCTTTTCATATCTGTTGGTTGTTTATGGCTTATTGAACGATAACCTTTTTGGCTGATTTACCGGTTCTCACGATGTATATTCCGGGATGCAGTGTGCGTTCATAGGCTGCGTCTGTGAACGAATCAACCAGCATGCCGTCGCTTGAATACACTGAAATCTTGGCACCGTTCGGATTGCTTATGCTGATGGTGTTTTTGCCGGTGGTAACCGAAACACCCTCGTCGCCCGTCACATTGTTGATACCTGTCGTTACGTCGAGACGTATGTCGAAGAGATAAAGGAACTCGTGGAACTTCGGAGATGTTACGTGGAATCCGAAATAATAGATGCCGTCTTCGTCCACTCTTACCGGTACCGAATATTCAGTAACAGGATGTTCCTCGTCCACACCGGGCACCTCTGTTATGTTGAGCAGCTGTGTGGTCTGCTCCTCCGGGGTGCGGCCTTTGCCGAATGTCACTTCCATAGACTCCGGATACTTTGGCAACGACGAATAAGCCTTGAACGACAGTGTGTAGTCAACGCCTTTCTGATAGTTTATCGGAGGAGCTATCATCCAGTCGTCGGCATCGTTCTGCTGGCTGTAGATGTACACAGCGCTTCTTGTGTTGGAATCATAGTTCCAGCAATATCCGTCGCCGTTGCTGTCGATGAGAGTATAGTAGTTGAGCATATCGGCAGGACCGGTGAACATACCACCGTAAGGAGGATTGAGCGGTGTGCCGAGAATCATGTTGTTGGAATATCCCCATCCGCCTTCCTTACCGTTGTACATGGCTGTCACGGTGTAAACATAGCGGGTCATGTCTTCAGGATGTGTCTCTGTGAATGAGCACTCTTTCAGATTCTCTGCCACGGTTACCTCGTAAGGATATCTTACTACCTTGTATGTGATATTGTCCTTATCGATAGCGTTTCCGTTGATGCCTTCAGTAGGAGCATCCCATGTCAGTGTGGTTGTAAGGCCTTCGTTTGTCAGCTTTATGTTTGTCGGCGCCTTCGGAAGATCATATCCGGCAAAGAATGTACGGGTGATTGTAGGACCGTCACCATATTCGTTGGACACAGTCACTTTCACCGTGTGGTTGTCGTTAGGAAGTGTTATGGCGTCGCTCTTGAACAGAGAGCCCGGAGCAGCAGTGGCATCCACGAGCACCTTGTCGCCTTCTGTCACCTTAACATTCAGTTTTTCGTCTGTCAGCGGAGTGCCAAGATAGCTTTCAGAAGGAATCTGGAACTGGAAATAACCACTCACAGAACTGTCGTCAGGAGTGACGAATTCGAAGTCTGAAACAATGCCAGGAGCACCCTCATTCGGCTCTTTCAGCCATGCACCGCTCACCTGATATGTACGTGAGAGATATGATACGATGGTGCCTTCAGCGTTTGTCAGATTGAGTTCCACTATCGGCGTGTACTCGCTGTCAAGCTCTATGCTGCTGCTCTCGAATATCCAGTACACCTTGCCGGTGGCTCTATTAATGAACATTGCCTGCTCCGTGCCACCGTTAGCGAGATAATCGTCCGGACCGATAAGGTTCTTGCCGGTTATGGCCTTCACCTTCACAGCCATTCCGTCAGTCTTTCTGATCTTATACAAATACTGTCCCTGATCCTTTGTATCAAGAACCACACTGTAAAGCATGCCGTTGTTGTCGGATACAAGAGTCTTGAATCGCAGATTGCTTTCGAAATCCTTGCCCACTCTCTGCATATCTCCTGTCTCCGGATCGACTTCTACCAGATGTGAGCTTGTGTAGTCAACGACTATTCCATATATCTTGTCGTTGGTCACGTCGTAGGCAAGCGATGTTGTGGTGCACTGGCAGTTATCGGCCAGTTCCTTCTCGTACAGCACCTTATATGTTTCGCCGTCAAGAATAGTCCACACCGGTTTCTGCTCCGGCATGTTGGCCTCGTCGCTGTAAATGTTGCAGTATATCTTGCCGTTGTGATATACACCACCGCCTGATATATAGCGGTTGAATAGCACGCTGTTGTCGTCCGGCTTGAAATTATCGTCATATCCGAATTTATACAAACCCGGAATCATGTCGTCAAGCTGGTTTATCGGGGAGGATGTTACTATGCCGTACATCTCCACACCTTCCATTGCTATTCTCTTGTTATACTCCTGAGCCACAGCACTGTTCGTGTTGCAGAACAACAAAGACAGCTGCAACGCAAGACCTAAAAGTATGTTTTTCTTCATAACCATGTGTTTAATTAGGCGTATTCTTAAATCAGGCACTGCCCGGAAAAGGCAGTGCCCATTAACTGTTATTTATTTCTTAACCAATTTCATTGACAGAGTCTTTCCGTCAGATGTAAATGCCTTCACAATGTAAATACCGTTGCCAAGACCTGACAATGACATACTGCCTGCCGCATCGTGTGCGTTGAGAACATTCTGTCCCTGCACATTGTAGATTGATACATACTTGATGTCGTCGCGGAGATACAGTGTCGAAGTAGAAGCATCGTAGTGCATGCTGCTGCTTTCCACATTCTCTCTGATGCCGGTGCTTGTCACATTCTCAATCTTGAAGTCGTCGAGAGCAATCATTCCTGCGTTAGGAGCGTCAGCGGTAAATTCGAAATAGAAGCAGTAATCCATATCATAGGTCGGTTCATATTTCACCGTGAACTTCGTCCATTCGGTAACAGGATCCTTTATGCTGTACAGTATTGGAAGTTCAAGTCCGCTTTCATCCTGAGTGTATGCGAGCACTACGTTTGCAGTAGTCTTGTTTTCACCGTTGCCAGGCATATAAAGATAGAACGAAATCTCGTATGTCTCACCCTGCTTCAATGTGAAATAAGGTGTGTAGAGAAGTTCGGTTCTTCCGTTGAGCGAATACTCATTAGCCACTGCAGCATATTCTCCTGAGTGTGCGGCAACCGTATTCTCCGGCATCTTTGTTATGCGGAACAGTTCTGAAGAAGATGTTCTGCAACCCCACTTGTTTGCAAAGAGAGTTTTCTCGTCGATGTCGATGCGGTTCTCGAAGTCCTGAGTATAAGGAAGTTCTTCAGGTTCTGCCGAAGTGAACAGACGCATTACCTTGAGACTCTTTATCTGAACTTTCACACCGTTGGGGCTTTCAACGTGTATGCCGAAGAAGTTACCTTCAGACTCCGGAGTGAATGTGGTACCGATTTCCATCACGTTATAATCGTTCATTATGACGTCCTTGAAACCTCCTATCACTTCTGTCTGGTCGTCAACCGACTGACCGTTGCCACGTGTAAAGGTAATGTCAGCACTCTGGTTGAAATCTGTCTTGAACTCACACAGTACATAATATGACTTGGTAGGATCGAGTGCGATCTCCGGTGAGATGAGCCACTCATCCTTGCCGTTGGTTGCCATGGAAGCATCTGCGCTTGTCCAGGTGTTACCGTCCTTGTCTGCGTCAACAGCGTTCCATTCGTTCTCACCTTCAGAGAAGTCAGCCACGTATGCGCGTTCTTTGAGATATCCGTCGGTGAAACTGCTTATCGACAGCACGCATGATGTAGCCTGACCTACTTCTGTCTCAATGCTCGGTACAAATTTGTAAATCTTCTGTCCGGCGAACTTGTCTCCGTCAACATACTGGTATGAGTATGATACCTCAAGACCTGTGTTAGGATCGAGAGTGACAGGATCCGGCATGGTTTCAGAATGTTCTACAATGAGTTCGTCGCCATCATATATCTGAGTCTTTATAACAGAACCTTTCTGTATAGGTTTGCCCTCAGCGTCAACAAGCGGATGGCTCCAGTGGAAGATAACATTCTTGTTGGAATTGACAGCCATTGCCCTGACATTTGTGACAGCAGCCGGCTTCACCGGAACGATAACAACAGATTCCTCTATGCTGAAGTCGTCGATGATGATCTCACCGCCCTCGGCACCGTCAGTGTTCACCTTGATTGCGAAGCAATAATCGCCAGCCTCATCAACAGTCACATCCACACTTTTCTTCACCCAACTGAGATTTGTAGACTCTTCTGTCTGCATCAGCGGTTCGCCGTCCAATGCAGAAAGGCTCTGATCGGTTGCCTTGTAAAGGGCCACCTTGTTGTTTGTTCCACGCTGGAGCATGTTAAGCATGAAGCTTACAGTATATGTCTTGCCCGGCTGCAAAGAGAATTTCGGAGTGTAAACAACCTCTTCTCTTGCCTCAGGTGCGCCGCCGGCAGCAAACAGGGCGTTAGCTCCTGAATATGCCTTTACTCCCAATATTGAAGAAACGTCAGCCACCTTCTCAACCCAGAAGCCATACTGTTCGCTGCTGCGATCCATCTTCCATCCTTCAGGAGTTGTGGTATAGCTGTCGAAATTCTCCGTATAAGGCAGTTCGACAACGGGCACTTCTTTGTCGTCTCCATCTATATAATATATACCAACGCTCTTTATTGTCATCATGTTGGTTGTCTTGCAATCCTGGAATGCAAGGTAATATACGCCTTCCTTGTCCACACTGAACTGCGGAGTGGAAGTCTTTACAAATCCGTTATAGCGTATATCGTCAAGAGAAATGAGCTCTCTTGTCATACTCTCTGATGTCTGACTGTCGCCGAGCCAAACCTTCAATGTTCCTTCATAATTCGTGCTTGTAGAAACTCTGAACTTGACTACATATCTCTTGCCAGGCTTCAGCGTCACACCAGGTGTTATAGCCCAGTCATTGTGCATATCCTTGCTGCCTCTGTTCACGGTCATGCCGCCGTCGCCATAGGTCACGGCCTGCCATGTGTTGCCGCCGTCCTTGTTCTCTACAACCCACTCGCTGTAATCACCGGCTGTCATGAACTCTCTCACAGCAACGGCCTCGCCCTGAACGTCCTCGAGGTTTATCACCTGCTCAACAGGCAGTGACTCCACACCATCAACAGAAGCTACAACCATAAATCTGGCTGTTCCGCCGAATGTTTCCGGGTTGTATGTGTAAGAATCGGCAGCACCCAGTTCTCTGTCTTCAAGGGTTGCCACCTTCACACCATTCTCATATATGCTGATATTCAGCGTAGAGAGGATAGGAGCATCCGTAACATCATAAGACGGATTCTTCCATTTCAGAGTAACACTCTTATTGCTGAAGTTTGAAGAAACCTCAAGATTCTCAACACTCTTAGGCTGTGCCTTGGATGTCTTCGTAACAGATATCTTGTTGACAGACAGAATACCGTTAGGAGCGGCAGTAGCAATGTTGAAACCGATGTATGCAGTTGTTGACTCGGTGCATGTCATACGGATAATCTTGTCCACCGAACCGCTGTTCAGATTTATGCTTTCTGTCGCAAGGATATTGGTCATACCCTCAGCTGTAGGAGACGTGCCCCACTTGACGTTCAGTTCATCAGCATCGAACGCACCGGCCTGTGATACAGTATATCTTATCAGATAATCGCTGCCCGCTTCCATGTTCAGAGCCGGCGTGATAAGCCAGTCGTTTGCAGCGCCGGCGGCAGTATTGCCGTCATACGACGGTCCGTTATAACCGTCTATCATCGCCCACTTCACGCCGTCGGCGTTTGTATCCACTACCGTCCAGCCGTTCAGAGGATCGGCACCTGTGAAATCAGTCGAATAGATTTCTGTTTCTGAAGGTATATCCTCTTTGTTCTCCTCTATTGCGAAAGAATAAAGCTGCAATGTGTTGCCACCGCTTTCAGATGTGTTATGGAACGAGAAATAATAGTTGCCGTCGATTTCCGGAGTGAAATAAGCCACCTCCACGTTCTCACCACTGTTCTCCAGAGTGAGTTGTTTCACAGGAGTCATCAGTGTCTTATCCGTTCCTTGTGTAAGAGTAATGATGTCATATCCCTTCGGAATACCCTGTACGGCCACATTGGTTGTTATCTTATAGGTAACTCCACCTTTCAGTATTATCTGCGGAGAGAAGTAGTCATCGTCGTTCTGTCCGGTCAAAGGCATTTCCAGCATCGGACCGAAACCTGACATAGGAGTCCATGTATGTGAGTCCTTGTTGTTGTCGGCCGCTGTCCATTCTTTATAATCTGTTGTCAGATTGACGCTGTAAGGAACTTCCTTTACAGGGTCTTCCGGATCGACCACAGAGCCACCGTCCTCATAGAGTTTGAACTCGAAGATGAACACAGTGCCATTGAACGGCGGGGCAACATTGTGGAAAGCGAAGTGATAGCTGCCGTCTTCCTCTACCTCCACCTGCACTTTCTGTGCTGCGGGATACTCCGAATTGTCGTTCAGCACCACATCGGCCACCTTTGAGAAGGTGCTCATGTCGGTGTCGGATGTTCCGCGCTCAAACGTCACAGTGCACGGTTCGCCGTCGGCCTGACTGCAGAGATTGAACTCGGCGGTGTATTTCTTTCCAGCCTCAAGATTGAACGCCGGCGATACATAGTAGTCGTCGCTTGTCGAAGAATAGTCCATGGTCATCACGATACTGCCATAATAGACACCCTGAATGTATGCCCACTTAGGCTTGTATGTCCATGTCGTCCCCGGCTTAGGACTGTTGTCCACAGCCGTCCAGCCTTCCTGACTGTCGGCGAAATTGATTTCATACGGCAACACGCCCTGCGCCTTACCGACATTTATTCCCGCGATGAAAATAAATGTGAACATTAGTAACAATAATCTTCTCATATCACTTAATCTATTAAGTTAATTTATATTCTCACCCCTCAATCTTTTCCACACCACCTACCTGTCTCTTGTCCGGAATTATATGTATCCGGCATGTCGCGTGATACGTCATGCACGTCCCACCGACAACCACAGTGATTCACAGAATCCTGATAAAAACAAAGTCAAATGATGCCAAAAAGCGATTTATCCGATCGGTACGGAATTATCCTAATGTCTATTTTCAATCCATGTCTCGGCGCAATGATTATTATCATGTATAATTATCTTGCGTACAGACAAACCAGCTTTATCCTCACCGTATGGTATTGTTACTTCTCGATAAAAACTCCAACTGATTCATACAACCATGGCTATTAAGATTATTCATCCATATTTCTCAGTTTTTCAAAGCCGTCTCTCTTTACAGGGAACAGGTTTATGCATGTAAAGCATAGATAAAATTTCATAAACAAAACTACATTCGTTAAGATATTTTAAATCATTAATAAAAGTGTGATAATGTAAAACAAACACACAGCTTATATAACAAAATTCATTTATTTCAAGCAGTTAAAGTTACTTTCAGACATCTTACAGGCAACAATAAACAGTACTTTACGTATTAGCCGTTATGATTTATTAACACTATATTCTATTCATAACTTACGCATTATGCCCTGAACATCACAAAGAATACACACGGACAGACCACAACGAACCCATATCCACACAAAAACATACAGCCATAAGCATCACCGCTGTAACCGTCCGGACAACGCCATACACCACATTATTATATATTGTCCGGCCACCATCCTGTGCACACAGCTCCCACCTCGCTTCTTCATACTGTCGGCGGTAAAAAACGGACACGACTCCTCATAAACATGCAGAAACCGACACGACAGAATGAATAAAACAGGTTAAGACAAAAAGACTGCAACTTCAGTACCGCACAGCGTTGCCGCTTTCTGACGGAAGGTGGACAATACGGGGCACTTACAGTTTTTCAGTATCCTGTGATTTTTCCGTCTGAGTTTTCAGTTCTACCCCGAAAAATAAGCGAGTATTTGCGAGCTGACTCTCCTTCGGACGCAAATTCGCGAAAAATAAGAGGTTTATGCAAAACACTGGACATCAACAACTTGCATCCAAAAGACATTTTTCCATTATGCAATAAGCACCATTTCGGCACACGATATGGCCCGTTTCATGGCCTGAAACGCACCATATCACGCTCTGATATGAACGAAAACGGAGGCTGAAACAGGCATAACCGGAACGCAAGACGTATTGTCCGACCTTCTACTATGGGGTACATCACAAAACGGTACGGTCTGAACCGGCCTTTATTATGTGTAATTTAACATTCCTTTACATCTCTTTTGCGATTTTATTTTGTCAAAAAAAAGTCAAGAAAAACTGTAAGTCCTCTGTCCGGGTTTTCTTTGAAAACACTGATATCAGCACGTTATGAAAGATACAGAAAGCGTGTATCTTTCTGTTGATGAGGATTTACAGATTGCGGAGACGTGAATTTGTTATTACGCAAATTTGCAGTTGCGCTCACCTTTCACTATCTTTGTATAAGATAGGATGCAGTTCGGCAAAAACCAATCTGAACAAACTGTGTTTCTTCATTTGCTTTTGCGCTCACCTTTCACTATCTTTGCACTACCGTTATCAAGCAATCCTGATAACAGCAGAAACAACCGGACAAAACAGTCATACAACAATAAACTTAATCAGAATGGATAATGAGATACTCTACGTTCTGCTTGACAACTATGCAGAACACGAACCGGCCTTTCTGGCATCGGCAATAAACTGTGAGGAACGCGGATTGCGTCCCGAACCAAAATACATCAACAAGGTGGTTGCACCTACAACCGACGCAGTGCGCTCATGCGGAGGATTCCGCACACTGCCCGATTACTCGTTCGACACCATGCCCGAAACCTACGCGGCGCTCGTTCTGATAGGCGGATACGGATGGCTCGACCATGCCGTGGCAGACACGGTGGCACCGATAGTGAAAGCCGCACTCGACAAAGGCATCATCGTAGGAGCCATATGCAACGCTGCGTCTTTCATGGCACGACACGGTTTCCTTAACAACGTGAAACACACCGGTAACGGCATCGACCAACTCATACAATGGGGCGGAGACAACTACACCAACGCTTCGGGATATATCAACAAACAGGCTGTGGCAGACAAAAACATAGTAACGGCCAACGGCAGCGGTTATCTGGAGTTTGCACGTGAGTTGCTTTTGTTGCTAAAGAATGATACTCCGGAGTCTGTAGAGATGTTCTACAAATTCAACAAAATTGGACTTGTAGACCTGTTCGGACTGAAATGACAACATCAATCATACCACATACCGACAACCCGTGTGTCTGTCGGTATGTGGCATAACAGACATTAGCACATTATGCGCTTACAATCGGTATTACGGTCCGTATGCTGCGCATAAAGTGTCAGCATTCCGGCAATATACCCGCCTTAAACCACATAAGGTCTGAAATCTGCTTATACTATTATCACTTATCACAACACATCGTTTTATGGCGAGCTCCATCGACTTCGTAGAATTTGTATGTTCACAACTCTCAGAGCTGGGCAATGTGCGCCACCGCAAGATGTTCGGCGAATATCTGGTTTATGTCAATGAGAAGCCGGCAGTGCTTGTTTGCGACGACATAGCGTACATAAAAAAGCTGCCGGAAGTGGCCGATATGATGGCAAACGCCGAATGTGGCACACCCTACGACGGCGCAAAGGAGCACTACATACTGGATGTGGAGCACCGTGAGGAACTGCTGAAGGTGGTGGCCACGTTGGAGAAAGCTCTGCCCTATCCTGAAAAGAAAAAGAAGAAAAAGGTGTAATCATCATACCGGACAATTACACCTGCGAAAACAAAACCGTATTTTCATTTCACAACATTATGGAAACACAAAGACTCATACTGCGTCCGTGGCGAGACGATGATGCCGCAGCGCTCTACAAATATGCCTCTGACCCGGCCGTAGGACCTGTTGCCGGATGGCCGCCACACACATCTGTGGACAACAGTCGCGAGATAATACGCACTGTTCTGTCGGGTCCGGAGACCTACGCCATGGTACTAAAAGAGACAGGCGAGCCCATAGGCAGCATCGGCATAATGTATGGCGACGGCCTGCACAGTGCGCAGATGGGCGACGGCGAGGCCGAGATAGGCTATTGGCTCGGCGTACCCTATTGGGGAAAGGGGCTCACGCCGGAAGCAGTAAGGCGCATACTGCGACGTTGTTTCGACGAACTGGGGCTGCGCACAGTGTGGTGCGGCCACTACGAAGGCAACACCCGGTCGAGACGGGTGATGGAAAAATGCGGATTTGTGTTTCATCATACGGAGACAGGAAAGCCCTCGCCACTCGGCGACATACGCACCGAGCACTTCCTCAGGCTCACCGCCGGGCAATGGCGCGAAAGCATACAGACTGCCGAAGAACACTTCGACATCAACCGATGGCTCGCCTCTTTTCAGGAGCGGCTCACCCTGCTGTTCGGCGATAAGCTTCGTTTCTTAGGGCTGCAAGGCAGTTACGGCCGCGGTGAAGCCACACCGGAGAGCGATATCGACGTGGTGGTGATACTCGACCACGTTGTTTTTGACGACCTGCGCACGTACCGCCGGATGCTCGACAGCGACAGCCAGAGCAGCCTCATCTGCGGATTTGTGGCAGGCGAAGACGAACTGATGGGTTGGGAACGGTCCGACCTCCTGCAACTGTATCTTGACACGCGACCCGTCATTGGTTCACTCGAGTGTCTGCATAGTCTGTTCACCGATGCCGACATACGCCGCGCCGTACGCATCGGAGCATGCAATCTTTACCATGCCTGCTCGCACAACTTCCTGCACGCACGCAGTTCAGACGCGCTTGCCGGGCTCTACAAGGCGGCACGCTTCACCGTCCGCATGAAACACTTCATGCAGACCGGCTCTTACGTTTCCTCCATGTCTGGGCTTGCAGAAGTGGTCACGCCTGCCGACCGGAGGATTCTCGACCATGCCCGCCACGCAGATTCCATAACCGATAGTGATGTGTTCGACCTCATGAGCCGCGACCTGCTGGAGTGGAGTTCCGCACTCATTGAAGAAACCAAGGAATAAAATCACCATATATGAGCGAACTGAGAAAAATACCGAACGTGGGGCCCCAGACCGAGCGGGAGCTCATAGCGATGGGCTACACCACCATAGAATCGCTGAAAGGTAAAAGCGCTGAAGAACTTTATAGCGAAGAATGCCGCTTGCGCGGATGCATCGTGGACCGCTGCCAACTCTATCTTTATCGGGCTGTAGAATACTTCGTCAACACTCCCAAACCCAACCTTCACAAATGCAGTTGGTGGTTATGGAAGGACGATTTTGCCATGCCCTCACCATGCGAAGCGCTCTGCATACGTTGCGAAATGTTCCCAACAAAATGTAGTGGATGCAGAAACATACGCGGAAAAGTACACTGGCTTAAATACACCGGTGACAAAATATGCAAGGTTTATGACTGTTGCGTAAATCGGAAAGGCATGGACAACTGTGGAGAATGTACTCTCCTGCCCTGCGAACGCTTTACAAAAGATCCCACACTGTCCGACGAGGAGAACGTCACTAATCTGCGACAAATGATAGAAAGACTAAAATCCACAGACAAGAAAAAAATAACAGACAAGTCATGCAAACCGTAACGATAAAATCGGAAATACGTGCCTCCATACGTAACGTATGGAACACCGTGACTACACCAGAGCATCACAGTTGGCGCAGTGGCATAAACCACATAGTCACACATGACGAACAGAATTTCACAGAATACACAACAGACGGCTATGCCACACACTTCACCGTCATCGTATCCAGACCATACAGCTGCTACAAGCTGTATTTTGAAAACAATAATCTGAATGGTCACTGGACAGGAGTGTTCCGCGAAACAATATACGGTACGGAAATAGAATTCACGGAAAGCGTACACGTAAGAAAATGGTGGATGAGACCGTTTGCAGGAACATATCTGAAGAAACAGCAGACTGTATATCTTGCCGATCTGAAAAAAGCATGCGAGAAATGACAAAAACACAATATTGCACCATACGACCGATGCGCAAGGACGAATATCACCACCTTCGCAGATTTCTCTACGACGCCATCTTTCTGCCCGAAGGTGTGGAACCGCCACCACTAAGCGCAACAGACATACCTGAACTCCGTGTTTATATAGAAGACTTTGGACAAAGACCTCACGATGTCTGTTTCGTTGCCGAAACCACCGACGGACTTATAGGAGCTGTGTGGGCACGCATAATGAACGACTACGGACACGTGGATGACCAAACACCATCGCTCGCCATATCCGTAAAAAAAGAACATCGCGGCAAAGGTATTGGCAGTCGACTGATATCGACAATACTGCAAAGGCTACACGATGAAGGCATTAACAGTGTGTCACTCTCGGTACAGAAGGCTAATCCTGCCGTACGTCTGTACTGTCACTTCGGCTTCATGACCTTGCACGAAACAGAAGAAGAATATGTCATGCTACGCGAATTGTCCTCCAAGACCATATCTTCATTATAAAAAACCATAACGTCTCCCTCAATAACACACAACATTAAAAATGTTCAATACCATGAAACATCTTTATGACAACGGAATGTAATTCATCGTCTTTCTACAAAACAACACCACGCCTTCACAAGTCTTTGCAATGTGAAGCAAAAGCATTATCTTTGCAGCCCGTATATATCGGGATGTATGTTTTCAGGATATACATATATGATATAATAACACAAATATTCAGGTATGCGCATAAGTATTATATGAATGTTTGTTGTTTTGATTATTACGGAAGTAAACCGACAACTCATTTTTTATCAGAATAATATTGGAATAATGACGACAAACTTCAAGAAAGTTATTGCCATTTTCGCGGGAAGCCTGATGTTTATGGCTTCGTGCAACGACATTGACGATTCGTTTTATGGCAACGAGGAAGGCATGATTGCCCTTAAATGCTCACGCAGTGCGGACTGGACACTCAGGAACGCAGCCGTCGACACAGACGGTAAAGGCAGCTTCGAGGCCGGCGACCGCATAGAGATGAACATTTCTACCGCAGGTACCACAAGCAATACCACTTTACAGTATTCCGGTTCACAGTGGATGCCGGCACTCAAGCGCAGCGAATACGGCACAGGAGAACTGCTGCTCTCAGCCGTTTATCCTATTTTACCACAGGCTGCCGTGGGCGAAAACATGAGAACCATAAGCATACCTGCCGACCAGAGCACAACCGACAACCACAACGCAACCGATATTCTCTTCGCCAGAACTACCGTAAAAGAAGGTTCTGTAGCTGCGGACATGCAGTTCGCACATGCCATGCACCGCATAAAAATCAATCTGAAAGGTTCCATACCTGAAGACCTGACCATAGAAATAAAATCTCTCGGCCAGGGCACTATATCTGTTGCCGACGGCAGTGTAAGCCCGGACGAGGCAGCCGGATACGTATGGATAAAACCTTACAAGACGGGCGACAGTTCGTATTCTGTCATCATCATGCCACAGGACGCCAAGGCGTTTCGCGACGGCGAAGGCCTCATAAGCTTCAAAAGCGGTGGCAAGTCGGCCAAATATATGCTGAAATCGGACATCAGCACATTTGAGGCAGGGAAACAGACAACGCTCAATCTGACACTGAAAATGGATGAAGGCGGAGTAGATACCGAGTTTGCCAACCAGACACGGTGGGTATATGGTGTAAAAGGCATCGACTTCCCGGGCAGGGAAAACATCACCACATATCCTGTAGGACAAACTAAGTTCCCGGCTGGAGAATGGTTACGCCTTGCGTACGAGAACATGTATCCGCCAATGAACTTGGAAATGCAATTCTTTACCTGGAAGGAAGGATGTGGCTGGTACGACTGTAACAAAAGCCTCGTAAGTGACAGGAATATGTGCTGGGCCGCCACTTCTTCCAACCTCATTCATTGGTGGCTGGAACAAAACAAAAAATACATAGAAGCATACGACCAAGATTACGGTCTGGAATACAGTGACATGAGTCGTCCTGAAGAATACAAGCAGATGACACCCGACAATCTGGATCATAGTGCCGTATTCAATTTCTTCAAGAAATCATTCCGAGACGCCGGAAGTTGGGACAAAGGAGGTGTCAACTGGTTTATTAACGGTAACAGACAAAATCTCAGCCCTAATAATCCCGAATTCAAAGGATTCTTCAGAAGTTTATTCAAGACAGGAGATGATATCGCTACAGAAACGAGAGACATGTCGAAGAAGAACTTCAACCTGTGGATGAAGGATGCATTCAGAAATCATAAGGCAATAGGTTTCTCGGCATTCGATTATGCCGGAACAAACACAGGCCGTCACTCCATGACTATCTGGGGAGCAGAATTCGATGAAAACGGAGATGTGGCATACGTTTATTTCTGTGACAACAACGACGGAATAGATGAACCCAACCATGCATCAATAATGAGATATAAGGTTGTTTACGAGAAATCCACATTGCCAGAGATAAAAGACCTGTGTGCATACATGGTACAACTGCCTGACAACGGCAACATTTCTGCCAGAAAGATTGCGTTCAACTCGCTGGTGCTTGCTGATCTTCGTCTTGACATCTGGAAGACGAAATACCCACACATAAAATAATTATTTAAGAAACAACGAAATAATAAAACAAACAATAAAAAACAATGATTATGAAAAAAAGCTATTCACGTATCATCAGTGCTCTGTGCATGTGCATTATGAGCGGTCTTATACTGACAACATGTTCGAATGACAATAACGATGACAACTCAAGCAAGAGAGACATTATAAAGATAAGAACAAGTGTGGCACCGCAGAAGCGCACTCCACAGCTCGACAACGAAGGCAAAGGCAACTTCATCAAGGGAGACGTTCTGTCGCTTTTTGTCGGCGACGGCACAAAATGCATAACACGCACCGACTATGTATTCGACACAGACGTACTGACATGGAGTGGTCTTAACCTGCCAGAAGGCACCATACACGTGACTTTCGCCGCATGCTATCCGAAACAGACACTTGCCGACGATGGCACTTTCGAATTCAACACAGCTACTGCATCATATAAGGATCTGCTGCTTTCAAAAGCACAGCCGGTAAACGTAGGCACGAAGGATGACGTGAGCCTCACGTTCACACATGCCCTCCACCGTCTCGACATCAACTTCACACCGGGCAACGGATATACAGAGGAAGACCTGAAAGAACTCGTGCTGAAATGCAACGCCAAAACAACATGCGTGGTGGATGCCGCCAAAGGCGAGATAAGCAAGGTGAAAGATACGAAAGACAACTACGCATCTGAAGGATCGGCAGCATCATTCTTCCTCGTACCGCAGGCCACTGCCGACATCACACTGTCCATAAACATGAACGGAGAAGAGAAAGGCATGACTCTGAAAGAGCTGCTCGAAAAGCTCGGCACACCGCAAGAGACCCTGGAGGGAGGCAAGAAATGCACCATCACATTGAACATTGGACGCGACGGAATAACCGTTTCGGGTGGCTCAATAAGCGGATGGGAGGACCAGGTAACGGCTGACGGTGAAGTGACCATCGGCTGAAAACATCAGACTACCGTAAAATAAAAGAAAATTACTAAACAATCAAAACCCTATGCGTTCCGGCGTCTCCGCAGCAAAAGTCTGCATGGAGGCGCCGGATTTTTTACAGGCTGCAGAACAGATTTACAAAGAACGGAACACTCAGATCGACAAGAATGCCATGAAAAATGGCTATCGGCATGACCTCCTTGCCCGAGCATCTGGTGATGGAAGGCAGCAGAACGTCCATTGAATTTACTCCCGCAGCCGATATGGGAGCCAGTTTTCCGAAGTAACGGCGTATGAGTGGAGCACCCACAAGCGACATCATCTCGCGTATGATATTACTGAGCAACGCTATCGTACCAAGCTCGGTAGCAAGCTGCAGACCTATCGACGGTTCCTTGAACTGCGTTATCAGTATTGACGAAAGCGAGTAATAGGCGAAACCGCTGCCCACAGCCATACAGTCGAACACACTCCACTGACTGAGCAAAAGACTTGCAGCAGCCGAAAACAGCAATGTTCCCGTGATGGTGGCAACAGGTACAAGCAGTATCTTCGGACTTACATGTCTCAGGCTTTCGCGCAGACTCTTGTTGCTGCCGATACCAATGCCCACCTGCAGCATAAGCGCGTAGAGTATGCAGAGCGACATATTGTGCATGTCGGTTTTTATTTCATAATATGCACCGGCAATACAACCGGCAACGAAAATCGCGATTACGAACAGACTATTCTTCATTTTTCTCTTCTCCTTTCTTGAAAAACAACTGAAACACTATGCGTGCGGCAATGATGCTTCCGCCCATTCCGAGCATGGCAATGACTGCAGCCTGCCAGCCGAAACGTCCCAGATTGTCAATTATAACATTGTTTGAGCCCACTGAAAGGCCGAGCACGAAAAGCAGTACGAAAATGGTTATTGACGTGCTCTTCTCTATCTTCTCCACTCTCTTTCCATTGCGCAGGAAATGGCCGATAAGCACACCAGCCAGCATGGTCATTACTATGCTGAACATGATTTGTATTGTCTTGATTTTAAGAATTCCACATACAGAACACTGATGACGGCGCGATGGAAAAATTCCACACGCAACATCACTCCGGCCCATGCCTCATACGGGTAGCATGACAGCCTGATATAATAAGATAAAGTGGAAAATCAGATAAAACCGCTGAACCAATGAACATGCACGGTCTGACTGATGTCGGTGCCTTTGTAAAGGCCGGCATCAATACGTAAACGGCGTGTTATGAATAATGTATTGTTCATTGGATATCGAATTTTGCGGCCGCAAAGGTAATGCTTTTATGTATATTTTGCAAATAAATATGCAAAAATCATTCATTACATGCATATAATTACATCATGGATATTTGTGTAATTGACGCACAAAGCGTAATTTTGAATGTTTTTTCGGAACAAGGACATGAGCCAATTATACAATAAAGGAAATCTCACAGAGGGCGGCATCACCGTCACCATGCTGCGTTTTGCACTGCCACTAATGCTCGGCAATCTGCTGCAACAGTGCTACAACATTGCCGACACACTCATCGTTGGCAGCGTACTTGGTGCTCGTGCACTGGCAGCCGTAGGTTCGTCGTATGCTCTCATGGTGTTCATCACATCCGTGTTCATAGGACTCTGCATGGGTTGCAGCGCCCTTTTCTCCATACACTACGGTGCCCGCGACCTGAAGGCTTTGCGCCGCAGCCTGTTCTCCTCCATACTCATCATAGGCGCAACGACACTTGTGCTCAATGCCGTGTCACTTGTTTTTCTCGATCCTATAATCCGCATCATGCAGACACCGGCCGAGATTGAACAGCTCACACACGACTACCTGTTCATCGTCTTTCTTGGAATGGTGCCCGTATGCGTATATAATTTCTACGCATTTCTGCTTCGCGCGATTGGCAACTCGGTTGTTCCACTTGTGTTTCTCGCAGTATCCGTGGTGCTCAACATCGCGCTTGACCTTGCACTTATACTCGGTTTGGGCATGGGCGTAGAGGGTGCTGCGATTGCCACTGTGGCCGCACAGACCGTCGCTGCTGTCGGACTTTACATATACACCAAACGTAGTTTCCCCGAACTTAGCCTCACCCGCTCCGACTGCAAGGCCGACGGTGCATCACTCAGACGCGTGGCTTCATGGTCGTTTCTCACGTGCCTGCAACAATCGGTGATGAATTTTGGCATACTGATGGTGCAGGGTCTGGTCAACAGTTTCGGCACAGCGGTCATGGCAGCATTCGCCGCGGCGGTGAAGATTGATTCATTCGCCTACATGCCAGTGCAGGATTTCGGCAACGCTTTCTCCACATTCATCGCACAGAACTTCGGCGCCGGACGTGCCGACCGCATAAGACGGGGTATACGCAGCGCCGTTGTCGTTACCACGCTGTTCGCCCTCACAGTGTCTGTTCTGGTGTTCTGGCTGTCGCCGTGGCTCATGTCGCTCTTCGTACCTGAAGGCGAAAGCGAGATAATAGCCATCGGAGTGGAATATCTGCGCATCGAAGGCAGCTTCTATGTAGGCATTGGCTATCTGTTCCTTCTCTACGGACTCTACCGCGCAGTGGCGCTGCCCTCGATGTCAGTGGTGCTCACAGTTGTGTCGCTCGGCACCCGTGTGGCACTGGCATACGCCCTTGCCGCCATACCGTCTGTTGGATACACCGGCATATGGTGGTCTGTGCCTATAGGCTGGGCTTTGGCCGACATCACCGGACTATGGTATTACCGCCGCCGGCGCCACATCCTCATGTCAAGATGCCGCAACTAATTGAACACTCCGGAATGAACATGAAATAAAACCGTATGCACGTATGTGCCAACTCATCAATCACACCATATCCTCGCCCATACGTACAACTGGCACACGCACTGTCTTATGGAACGGAATGAAACGTGACACAACAGCTATCACCAGCGTTACGGCAAACAACCAGCCGAGAATATGTTTTAGAGCAAGCAGAGTGCCCTGCTGCTGCACCACGCTGTAAAGCGTATTGGTGGCAAGCTGTGTTGCCTCATCCACTCCGTGTCCCTGCATAATCCCACTGTTGAATGTCGACTGCCAACGGACATCCGCCAACGGGTCGGCTGCGGTCATATTCTCCGACAATTCCACCATATACTTCTGCTGAAGATGATAAAGCACATTGCTGTAAAAGGCAGAAGCAATGACCGGAGTAAGCACAGAACGGAACGTGATAAGAAAAAAAGCATTAGACAACAGATACTTTGGATGCAGGTCTTCCACCGCAAAAAGCGCAAAGGCTATGATAAGTGTGAGCATGCCAAGTCCGCGGAAGAACATCGGCAGATACAACATCTCATAAGTGCTGTCGGGCGAGATGCCGAAATAGAGCATTCCGAAGAACAATGCAAAACACGCCATTCCACCAGCTATGAAGAAACGGAAGCGCCACCGTTGCCAGCGAAACCACCAGAAACATATGAACGCTCCGAGCAGATAACCGGGCAAAAGCCACACATAGAGTGTGTAAGTATGCGTATTGTCAACGTGAAGTATCGTTGTCATGTAACTTGTAAGAAGACTTGTCGACGTACTGAAGAACATCACAAGCATCATATAGAAATATCCGAGAATGGCCTTCCACTGGAACAAAGGCTTCAGACTGACATACGGACGGGGTGAATGGAACTGCTCCCATAAGAACAAAGCCACAAGCAGCGGTGTCACGACAATATAAACACAAATGCGTGTTGACGCCATCCAGTCGAGAGTCTTGCCATAAGTTATCACATATATCAGCATGAGCAGACCGGTGGAAATGATAAGCATCTCGCGCGGATGAAGCTCCTTCCATTGCACTGAACGTGACGGGCGGTCATGCCGGAACAGCAGTATAACCGCCATAATGGCAAGCAGCAGAAGCAGCATCATGAAATAATACATGTACTTCCAGTCGTAATGATAAGCCAGCAGAGCCGTTATGACCATCGACAACTGGCCGCCGCCAAACACCAAAGGATAAAAGTAAGCGTAGAATTCGCTTCTCACATCTTTGGGACTGAATATGAACTTTATGCGTCTTATGACCCAAAGCATGATAAATCCTTTGAGAAAACCAATGATGAAGCTGGCAGCGATGAGCAGTCCTATTTCCGACTGACGCGCACAAAACCAGCTCAGAAAGAACTGCATGGTGAGGTCGGCAAGCAGAAGCGACTTGGACGAAAAGGCATTAAGAATCTTCGGCACGATGGGATAAGACACCGCCATACCGGCCGAAGCGGCATAATAACCTATGGTGATATCCTCCGTATAAACACCGAGTGTGCCCGACACCTCCACCATGCTGCCCGTATAAGTGCCGTTAAGCATGGCGATGGGGAGCATTATGATGAAGACGGCAGCCACGCCAATAATGTCCGGCACCCACCGGCGTACGGGAATGTCGAGTTCGCGTGCGGTCTTCATTTCTTTCTCTCTGCTTCTGTTTCAACCATCATTCCTGCACGCAGCATGCTCATGTTCTTCTCGTCCACATCATCGAAATCAATGCGCACGGGTATGCGCTGCTGCACTTTCACGAAGTTTCCTGCCGAGTTGTCCGTAGGCACCAGCGAATACTTCGAGCCCGTAGCTTCCGATATGGCAGTCACGTGGCCCTTGAAAACACGGCCAGGCACACCGTCCACCTTTATGCGCACAGGCTGTCCTATGTAGATGTTGGCTATCTGTGTCTCGCGGTAATTGGCTGTGACCCACTTGCCCGACTGACGTACTATGTACGAAAGAGTCTGCTCGGCACTTACATACTGTCCCGGCTCTATAGTGCGCCTGCCCATGTATCCGCTGTATGGAGCCGTGACCACCGTGTATGAAAGATTGAGGTTTGCCAGGTCGAGCGCAGCTTCGGCACGCAGTATGCCCGCCTCCACATTCACTTTCTTCTTGTTTGTCTCGTCATATTGCGAACTGGCGGCCTCCTTCTGCCGCATCAGTGCATCGTATCGTGCACGCGCCGCCTCATAGTCAGCCTTCACCTGTTCAAACTGCTGTTCGGGCACCGACTCCTCGCGAAGCAACCTCTCATAGCGCCGGTAGTCCTGTCCGGCCTGCCAAAGTTTGGCCTTCGCCTCGGCCAGATTGGCGTCCTGCTCGGCCACCTTTGTGTGCGATGTGCGTATGCCTGAGGCAAGGACATCGCGCGAACCGCGTGCGTCGAGCAGTGCCGCACATGCCTCCTTCTGCCGTATGACATACTCGCGGTTGTCCAGAACCACAAGCGTGTCGCCGCGGTGCACAAACTGATGTTCCTTGAAACGCACCTCCTGTATATATCCGGCCACACGCACATTCACCGGTGCCACATACTGATCGACAAACGCGTCATTGGTGATTTCGTAGCTTATGTATCTCCAGAAATAATTTATCGTCCAGACAATGCCCGAACCTGCTATGAGAATACACACTATGTTCAGAATGATGTTGCGGCGTTTCTGTCGTTTCAGCCGCCTGTATTTCAGATGAATAAGAGACATATACGTTTATTGTGTTGTTAAAAACAGATGACTTACGGCCTACAATGTTCCTGCAGCCCGCTGTAATTCATAATATGTATACACCACACGCGTACGGGCAGTGGTAAGTTGCAGCTCGGCATTCAGCCTGAGATTGTCTGCATCGAGCAGGTCGGTGAGTATGGCCAGCTGGTTCATGTAGCGGTTGCGCATGATGCGGTAGTTCTCCTCAGCCTGCCTCACCGACAGTTCCAGCGCCTCCACCCGTCCGGCCGCTTCGCGGTGTCTGAGCAGCGCCGTCTGCACAGCCATGCGTACGTTCTGCCGTTGCTGCTCCTCGGCATTGCGCATGAGCCCCACGTTTCTGCGCGCCTCGTCCATACGGTGACGGTTGTTGTAAAGCGACGAAAGCGAGAAAGAGAAGGACAGCCCGATGTTCCAACTGTTGTTATACATGTCGGCCAGCGTACGCGATACCGGACGCGCCAGCGTGTTTGATGCCGTGAGCGAGAGTCGCGGCAGTTGGTCGGCACGTATCAGACGTACATTGTTCTCAGCCAGTTCCGTCTCCTTTTGCAGAAGCCGCAGCGACGGATTGTACATGCAGGCACGCTCCACATAGTCGGCATATCCCTCCACTGCGTAATTACCATCGAGCAAAGCCGTATCGGGCATGAGCGTCAGCCCCTCGTCAAGACCGAGCAGAATGTCGAGCCGCTGAGAAACTATGCGTATGCTGTTGCAGCTCTCTGTCAGCGCAAGACGGTCGTTGGTGAGCTGCATCTCACTGCGCAGCACGTCGTTGTTTGTTATCACGCCCTCATCCTTCAGCCGCCTTATGTCCTTGAGTCTGTGTTCAGACTCCTCTATCTTACGGTACAACACCTGCCGCTGCTTGTAGAGACTGAAAAGCTCGAGATACTGTTCCAGCAGTCCGAGCCTGATGTCCGACAGGTCCGTAGCGGTCTGCAGCTTTGCTATGTCCTGCTCTATGTCAGCCTTGCGTATGGCATACTTTATCTTTCCTCCCTGATATACCGGCTGCGTAAAGTCTATTGTGTAATTCTGCTGCCAGTCGGGCGACTCCGGTCTGGTGGCATTGTCAAGCCCGTTTTTCCACACTATGGGCTGTCCGAGAAATCCTCCGCGCAGCCCTGCCGTAATCTCCGGCAGACGTGCGGTGCGTGCCGTGGCAGCCCTGTCGGCAGCCATCTGCTCCTTTATCCGGTCGGCAGCCACCTGCAGATGACTGGCCGACGCACGCTCAAAAAGCTGCTGCAGACCAAGACGCAGAGTGTCGCTCTGGGCATATATGCCGCCATGCGCCAGCAACGCGACGCCAAGCGACAAAAAGATGTTGTTAATACGACTCAATGGCATTCTGTAAATCCTTTAACAATGTTTCTACCTGTATCAGCCGGTCCTCGCCGAACACACGGTCGATGCGGCTGTAATAAGCCTTGAGCTGCGGCGCTATCCATCTGTGGAAAGCCTCGCCCTCCTCTGTGAGATACACGAGCTTGTTGCGGCGGTCGGCCGGATCCTCGCGCCGGCACACATAACCCTTGCGCTCAAGATTGAGCATAAGCCCAGTAAGACAGGCTTTGTCTTTCGATGTGCGTGCGGCAAGAGTCTGTTGTGTTATCCCCTGTTCGTCCCAAAGACAGCTCATTATCTGAAGCATCTCAAACGTTATCCCTGCGCCTGCATTTCTCAATAATCTCTGCATGGCCTGGCGCGAAGCCATACGCGTACGGATAAGCTGCAATATACAATCACGCGAGGATGTATTACGGCTTTCCTCTATTCTGTCATTATCCATAATTCTTTTAGCGCGTGCAAAATTACATCTTTTTTCTCAAAATTAGTCAAATATTTAACTAATTAGCATAAAATGGCGCAATTTTACCGTTTCGTCAGCCGATTCTTCTCACACGTAACACCATTGACTCCTGCATCTGTCGCCACTCTGCGGCATGCGTGCGACAAGCTGCATCCGGTCTTATGATTACGGAATATTGTGCACCGCTCCCCTTCCATAAGCCGCAGTCAGACCATATCCACGCAGACCTGCATGTTGAACTCGCAGATATATAAAAAAACAAAAAGCGCTGCCGGAAACGTTAAATTTTCATCGTGAAAATCACGCAAAATCCGTGTAAAATCATTTGCAACAGGATTTTGTTCGGAAAATCGCAAAAATGAAGAATCTCTATAAATCACTGTCAGACAGATGCTTACAACCAATAAAATTCCAACTATATTTTCTTCGTCATGCAAAACAGCCTTTATTGCACTCCGAAACGGGCCGTTTTAGGTGGTGATATGGTGCATATCAGGCCCTGAAACAGTTAATATCAGAGTGCAAAACGGGCTTTTTCGCAAGACCGTCAGCACTGTGACGGTTCGTCAAATGTCCTGAACAGGCTTTCCGAAGAGCATCAGGTGTAGGAAAATTCTCTGTAATCCGAAAAACGGAATGTTAAATTCCATATTCTGAATGTAAACGGATGTTAACAGAAATTTGCAAACAAATGCGCAGTCCGAAGATACAGTCTGCCGGCATAAACACCACGGACGACAGCAGGTGCGTGTTAAATAATCGTACGCCAAAGCCGGTTTTTCATTTCCGGCAGACACATATTGACAAATATGTGCTATCTTTGGAGAACGAAGACATATTAATGTGGAGAACCGTCACGCGAAATAAAGACTACAGACTCCACCGTCTGTCGCAATGCGGACACTCTCCTTTTCTCGAGAAGGAGACGTCGCCCGATTTCTATCAGACCATATACGAGATAATAAACCGACAATACATAGAGGGAAATAAATAGAAACAATATGAACAGAATAATAGTTGTGACCGGCGGCGCCAACGGCATCGGACGCTGCATAACCGAACTTTTCGCATCGAAGGGCGACACAGTGTTTTTCATCGACGCCGACCGCGACGCCACAGAGACACAGACCGCAAGGATGCGCAGCCGCGGTTGGGACGTCTGCGGATACGCAGGCGACGTGGCAGAGAAGGAGGAACTGGAGAAGTTCGCCGCCATGGTGCTCGACAAACACCCCGAAGGCATACACTGCCTCATCAACAACGCGTGCCTGATGAAGGGCGGAGTGCTGAGCGGATGCTCCTACGACGACTTCATGTATGTGCAGCGTGTGGGTGTGGCAGCACCCTATTGGCTCGCCAGTCTGTTCAAGAACCATTTTCAGGGACTCGGCTCCATAGTCAACATATCGTCCACAAGGGCGTTCCAGTCGCAGGCCGACACAGAGAGCTACACGGCAGCCAAGGGCGGCATAACAGCACTCACGCACGGTTTGGCGGTTAGCCTTGCGGGCGTGGCGAGAGTGAACTCCATTGCTCCGGGATGGATAGACACAGGCGCATGGCACTCCGACAGCTACGCACCGCAATACAGTCACGGCGACACGGCGCAGCATCCGTCGGGCCGTGTGGGCGAACCCGGCGACATAGCACGTGTAGTTGAGTTTCTGTGCGACCCGCGCAACTCATTCATCAACGGCGAGAACATAACGGTGGACGGCGGCATGAGCCGGCTGATGATATATCACAACGACTGCGGATGGACCTACGACGACGGACTCGGCCACGGAGACGGCAGAGGCGAACTGCAATAGTCTGCACCGTGCGCCATAGGAATCATAAACCAACAACTCAAAAGACAATGAAACGGATAAGAATAACTGTGATGAGAAAGGTGTGCCACCGCGACCTCATGGAGCGATATGAAAACCCTATAGAGCACGCCTGCGACATGGAGGAAGGCCAGGTGTTCATAGCCGAAGGATGGCAGAAGCCCGAAGGACTGTGCGAGAGCGCGTGGCAGAGCATGTCACCCTTCGTCATGGCTCTGGCTCACGGAGGCGGCGACTTCTACGACGGTTGGATGAAAAACAAACATTCGGCCATGATATCGTGCAACGACGGATTCCGCCCTGTCAGCTTTCTCATAGAGGTGGTGGAATGATTCCGCCACACTGACATTATAATATTGCATATATAAAGAAAGGAGAAATATATCATGTTGGCATATACTTATATCGAGAAAGGGCACTTCGAAATGAGAGAAAAATCCGTGCCCGAACTGAAAGATCCTCGCGACGCCATTGTGCGCGTGACGCTTGGAAGCATCTGCACGAGCGACCTGCACATCAAACACGGCAGTGTGCCGCGGGCTGTACCGGGCATAACCGTAGGCCACGAGATGGTGGGCATAGTGGAAAAAACCGGCGAGGAGGTGAAGAACGTGAAACCTGGCGACCGCGTAACGGTGAACGTGGAGACCTATTGCGGCGAATGTTTCTTCTGCCGCAAGGGCTATGTGAACAACTGCGAGGACCCCGACGGAGGCTGGGCTCTGGGATGTCGCATCGACGGAGGGCAGGCGGAGTATGTTCGTGTGCCGCACGCTGACCAGGGACTGAACCGCATACCCGACGGCGTGAGCGACGAACAGGCTCTCTTCACAGGCGACATTCTCGCCACAGGATTCTGGGCTGCGCGCATATCGGAGATAACTCCGGACGACACGGTGCTCATCATCGGTGCCGGACCGACGGGCATCTGCACCCTGCTGTGCGTCATGCTGAAGACGCCACGGCGCATCATCGTGTGTGAGAAGTCGGAAGAGCGTGCGGCATTCGTACGCAGTCACTATCCCGACGTGCTCGTCACCGGACCGGACGATTGCCTGGAGTTTGTCAGAAAGAACAGCAGTCACGGCGGTGCAGACGTGGTGATTGAGGTGGCGGGGGCCGACGACACGTTCCGCCTTGCATGGCAATGCGCGCGTCCCAACGCCATTGTTACGGTGGTGGCTCTGTACGACCGTCCGCAGACGCTGCCCCTGCCCGACATGTACGGCAAGAATCTCACGTTCAAGACAGGCGGCGTTGACGGCTGCGATTGCGAGGAGATACTGTGCCTAATAGCCGAGGGCAAGATTGACACCACACCGCTCATCACCCACCGTTTCGGCCTGTCGCAGATAGAAGAGGCCTACAGCGTGTTTGAAAACCGGCTGGACGGGGTGATAAAAGTGGCCGTGAGCAACGACCAAAAACACAATAACGTATAAACAAAAAATGACACCCGCCCACCCTTCTGAAGAAAACAGGACGCGGCGGGGCGCAAAGAACAATCAGAATAAAACAGAACAAATCATGAGAAAGAACTTCGGAACAAAGACATGGCTCTATCCCATGCCCGTATTCATCGTAGCAGCTTACGACGAGGAAGGCCGCCCTAACGTGATGAACGCCGCATGGGGAGGCATTAACACCGACGACACAATAGGTCTGTGCCTGTCGGAAGGCCACAAGACAACACAGAACATTCTCGCCACAAAGGCATTCACCGTAAGCATGGGCACGGCCGACACCGTGACGCAGTGCGACTACGTGGGCATAGTTTCGGGCAACAAGGAGCCTGACAAGTTTGCAAAGGCAGGCTTCCACGCCGTGAAGTCCGAATTTGTCAACGCTCCGCTGATAGCCGAACTGCCCATGACGCTGGAGTGCGAGCTGCTGTCGTACGACAAAGAAAGCTGCTACATGACGGGCCGTATAGTGAACATCTCGGCCGACGAGGCGGTAATAGGCGACGACGGAAAGATTGATGTATTCAAGCTGAGACCCATCACCTACGACCCGATACACCACAACTATATTGCCCTTGGCGAGAAAGCAGGCAACGCTTTCTCCGACGGCAAGGCTTTGAAGTAAACGCTACGGCCTTCGTGCGGGACGATAATTGTCGCCCTGCACGAAGGTCACGGCTCATTTTTCCTTATCACCGAAAAACTTTTTCCTGTAATACGAACCTGCCGTATAGAGCGCGGCGGCCGGATTGTTGCCCGTCACGCGGTCCTTGGTAACAAGAGTTGTGACGTAAGCGTCGGAGTATTTGTAGAACAGACTGTCGTGGCCCACACAAAGACCAATCACCACATTGAGGTCGGTGTGGGCTTCGTTGAGCAGCCGCGCCTGCAGTATGGGGTTGCACATCGCCGCACCTATACTCTCACACTCGGCCGGAATGCCCATCGAGGTCTTCGGTTTGCCGGCCACCTTGCATATCACCGAGTAGGCCTCGAAGCCATTTGCCCGGAGTATGCGGGCGAAGATGCGCGCCTCGTTTATCAGTCCTATGCAGTTGGCAATGCCTATGCGGTGAGCCCCTATCTTGCGGGCGAACTCCATTATTTCCTGCACACGTGTCCAGCGGCAGTAACCTTCATACTCCACTTCGGCACTGGCAACCATCACTTCACGGTTGCGTCCTTCGTCGTAACGTTCGAGTGCCCACTGCATGTCTTCCTCTTTCAGATTAGTGGTGAGGCAGAAGTCGGGATAAGTGCGGTTCTTGTACTTGCAGTTCTGCGTGCCGCAGTCCACGCAACTGTGTGTCATTTCCTTCTCCATATTTTCTCTTTTTTCTGTTGTTGCCGGCCTTTCGTGCCGTACGTTGCCATGTGCCGGCCGGCGCGGCAGCGGCATACGGCAGCCTTCATCATGCAAAGATACATCTATTATTCATACTTTTCACCGGTCCGGCTGTGTTTTACACTGACATACCATCCTGTTTTTCACTTCCCCACCGCATTGTCCGGACATAACGGCCAAGGCCACGTGCAACCGTCACATACATGTTCCGACTGCCTCAGAAGACCCGCTCCGCCACATGTATGCGCCACCGCATCATGACTGTTACGCCACACCCGATTTGACATAATGTGCTAAAACATATTAAAATAGTATATACCCATATTTGCGTATTGAAAAAATCGATATATTTGCGGCTGTATTCGCGCATGCAGAAATATCTGTTACAGCAGAAGACAACGAAGCGACAAGTACAAGACTACGTATTCATTCAGAAGTTTATTAACTGTTTCACAAACCAATTCATCTCAAACCAAAACTATTATGAACAAGATTTTGTCAGCAGCCGCCATGCTCGCACTGGTTGCATGCGGCCCGAAAAGCGGAATCAACGGTGCATACTTAGTAGGAAACTGGATTGAAGTAATGCTGGGAAGTCCGCACATCGTACAGGGAATGACACTCAACGAGGACGGCAGCGCCGCATCCATCGGCATGGCTACATTGCTCTATGAGAAATGGCAACAGGCCGACGGAAAGATTGTTCTGAGCGGAAAAAGCATCGGAAACGGGCAGACTATTGAGTTTGACGATACATTCAACATAGTGAAACATACGGCTGACACTCTCATATTAGGCAAGAACGAGACATTCAGACTGACATACGTGAAGACGGAAGACCCGAACGGAGTGAAACCATTCAACGTTCTCGACTCCCTGAAACAGAATCCTGACGCCGGAAAAGTTGTGACAGAGGTTTATAAAGGTACGCTTCCCGCCGCTTCGTGTCCGGGAATAGAATACACCGTAAACATATCCCACCAGGAACACAGTGGCGACGGTGTGTTCCATGCCACACTCAATTATCTTGAAGCAGAGGAAGGCCAGGACCGCAGCTATGAGGTTTACGGCAGACAGTACACTCTGAAAGGCGACAAGGCTGACAAGAATTCCACCGTTATACAGCTCATATCCTTCGACGGAAAAGAGATAATGAACTTCCGCAAACTCGACGGTAAGATACAGATGCTCGATAAAGAAATGGCACCGATCGATTCAAAACTGAACTACACACTCACCCTTCAGAAATAAGCAGAGGGGCACATACGTCTCATGAACGGCAGACCGCAATCCGGCATATACAGCAGAAACGGATTGTGGTCTGTCTTTTTTTATTATACGTGAAAGTGCTTACCACCTTACGCATCTGCATTCCGCCCATCCGCAAATGCCTCGGTTTTCATTTACATCTTTCACCGACCGGTTTAACGTAAACGGCCTGTCAGCTGACCGCACAGTGGTTTTCCCACGTACACCATACGCTTCTTCATGCCGTAAAAATGTTCTACCGGACAAAAAAGAGCCCCGATAGAAAATCAGTGTGGATTGATACCGTTGTGTAAGCCTGCCTTTACTGTCCCGGATAAGTGTTGTCCATCTCTGTCCGGATGCTCCCTGCAAGCGCTCTTTCAGATTGTAAGCATATTGCGGTTTTTCCGTCTGAGTTTTCTGTTCTACCCCGTTTATTTTTCGCGAATTTGCGAGCTGACTCTCCTTCGGACGCAAATTCGCGAAAAATAAGAGCCTTATGCAAACATCTGTATGCCAACAACTTACATCCGACAGTGATTTTTTCATCGTACGAAATGCACCGTTTCAACCTCCGATATGGCCTGTTTCAGGGCCTGATATACGCAATAACGCACCATGATACGGACCATATCGGAGGCTGAAACGGGCATAACCGGAACGTCATACGGATTATTCCAGACTACTGTACAGGATATATGAAAAGACGGTATAAGCCGAAACAGGCTTTTATACGACGGATTTAACATTCCTTTACATCTATTTTCCGAATTTATTTTGTCAAAAAAAGTCAAGAAAAACTGTAAGTCCGCCGCCCGGGTTTTCTTTTAAAAAGCCGGAATCGGGCGCTATTATAAACACCAGAAACCCTCACATGTTGTGCGGCGATGGTCAGGCGGTTGAGCCAACACTTATTTCCCTTCACGTGATACCCGCACGGTCCGTGCCGACACAAACAGTAAGGACGGTTTACCGACTTCAGTAATGATTTACTAATAAAACCAAGTCCTCACCGAATTTCTGCCGGGACCATAAAAAATCAATGGTTTGAAAATAAATGACAATCAAAAGGCTGTATTATAAAAATATATGTATATTTGCTCCGTAATAGTTCACCCGCAAGCTTATAAAGCGATGGCAACATATTACATTGTCACTTACATAAACACAAAAGAATTATGAAAACCGTAAAAAAATATTATGTTGCGCCTGCATGCAATATAATAAAGATGGAAACAATGCAGTTTTTATGCGCCAGCCCGCAGCCGGAAGGTTCTTCCACGCACGAAGACCTTGATGAGGAAGAAGACAATTATGAATGGTAATTATATGAAAAGGAAATTTCTTTTTATACACTTGCTGTGCCTGGTGTGCCTTTCCACTCTGTTCGTTTCATGCTCTGAGGACGAACAGCAGGCAGGCCCTTCTCAGGAGAAAGTATGGATGTCGTTTTCCGCAGGGTCAAATGCCATGACCTTCAGCATACTGACCGAAGGCAACAAGATACTGTGGGAAGCAGGAGACGCCATATCTCTTTTTGACCCGACGGGACAGAACAATGAGTTCACGACAGCGCAAGGCGGAGCCGCCGTCACCTTCACCGGCAAGGCTACAGAGGCAGACGGCAACTACTACGCCCTGTATCCGTACGACAAGGATGCGACAATCAGCGGCACACAGATAAGCACCACCCTGCCCGGAGTGCAGGAACCAAGAGCCGGAAGCTTTGCGCAGGGACTCAATCCCTCGGTTGCCGTAGCCGACGCAAACAGGAATCTGTATTTCAGAAACGTGTGCGCTGTGGTGAAATTCACACTCGACTCTGAAAGCGAAGTCATAAGAAGCGTGCGTCTGAGCGGCAACAACGGAGAGGCGCTGGCCGGTCCTGTCAAGGCCGATGTGGCAGCAAGCGACCCCGTGGCCGTCACAGCCGACAATGCGAACGCTGTGAAAGAAATAGAACTGGCGGGCGAATTCACCACCGGCAACACCTATTACATCATTGCATTGCCGGGAACTCTCAGCAACGGACTCACCCTGAAACTCTACAATGACAAAGGAATGATGTTCCAGCGCAAAGGTTCGAGCAAGGCCACTCTCATCGCCGGACGTATTCTGAACCTGGGAACAATAAAGCCGACATCCTTCCAGGTGCCAGCATGCGGCGCTGTCAAGATAGACGGAGTGTATCACATTTACAATGCGGAAGGCTTGGAATGCTGGAGAGCACAGTCCGACTGTCTGAACAGCAAAGCCGTGCTTGAAGCAGACATCGACATGAACGGTGTCACATGGACACCGCTGGGAAGCGACATGCAGAACGGTTTCGCAGGCGATTTCAACGGCAACGGCAAGACCATATCAAATCTTACCGTAAGCAATGATGCCAATGCTGGTTTCTTCGGAGGGCTTTCGGCCGGTGCGAAAGTACACGACGTAACCTTCACCAATGCCAATGTAAGCGGAAAGACTTACGTGGGCACCGTGGCAGGAACGAGCCTCGGAATAATAGAAAACTGCAAAGTGAACAATTCAGAAATCACCGGACAGTATGCCGGAGCTATCACCGGCAACAACAGTGTGCAGGTGAACAAATGTCTTGTTTCGGACACAAAGGTGATCGCATCCACCGCAGCCGGAGGCATAGCCGGCACAAGTCACGGAAAAGTGGAATACTGTTCTGTCACCGGAAACAGCATCATCTCATCAAGTGAGAGAAACAGCCGTGCCGGAGGAATCGTAGGACAAACCACTGAGGAAGGCGGTATCACCACAAGCGGACGCCTGCTCAAGTGTGCGACAGACGGAATAACAGTGTCCGGATCGATGGGCGGCGGCATAGCAGGCGAGAACGGATTCGGCACGATAGCGCAGTGCGTGGCCAACAACATCAAGGTGACCCACAACTCAACAGACAAAAGTGCCAGACTGGGTGGCGTGGTCGGATATAACTCAAGAGGCGATGTCGTTGCGTGCTATTCTGCATTTTCCACTGTCGGAACCGATGGCATAGTTTCCGAATCCATGGGTGGCATCGTCGGATACAACTACACCAGCAAAGCCTATATCTATGGATGCTATTCCACCCACATCACCTTCGCAGGAAGCGTAAGCGGCACCGAATCAGGCATCGGCGCCATAGCAGGATATTCGAGTGGCAACATCATCTCATGCTACGCGATCCTTGCCGACGGAGTAAGTGGCATAAACCTTACTACAGGTCAGGGCACGATAAAAAATTGCGTACAGATTGGAAGCAATGATTTCAACACTCTCATAACTGGAGTTCAAGACCTTACCGCAACCGACGGAACAGTATGGAAAGCGGAGAACATCTGGGAATTGACCCAAACAGGATCATATCCAGAAATACAGGCTGAATACATCGGAGAATAACAATAATCCAAAAAAGTAAGATCTTATACATACAAAAGGCAGGATATTCTTCAAGAAAAGGAATATCCTGCCTTTTCTTTTATGAACCTTCCACACCACATAGCCCAAAATCATTTTTCAGAAAAGACGTTCATGCCTATCATTCTGCATGAATAATGACATTCTGCAACTCAAACAACACCCTTTTATATCTTGAAAAAGATATGAAATGGAGATGATATCATCCAAATTTCCACGACTTAATCTGTATACGAATTTACAGTGTGTTATAATTTACCGATAAAACATTGCATTTTGTAACAATTTAAAAGCATTTATGCGCTTTAGCGTTAAGAATCATAAGATAGCAAAATTAATTTGTTCAAAAGTTACAATTATACGATTTTTGATTTCATTAATTAGTAATTTTACACTCATAAGAAGCAAAAAAGATAGATAATATATCGTTTTAGCTTCAAAACGACACAGATACGTTCAGGAAAAATCCTACACATATAATAACTTAAAAGAGTAAAAGTATGATGAAGAATTTTTTACAGAAAGCAACTATCCTGTTGTTATCATTTGCAGCAACCGCACAGATTGCCTGCGCACAGGACAAGCCTGAAGTATCGATAGGCGCCGATTTCGTAAGCAGTTACATCTGGCGCGGCCATGAACTTGGCGATTTCAGCATTCAGCCTACGGCATCAGTAGAGTGGAAAGGCTTTTCTCTTTCCGCATGGGGATCGGCAAGTATCGGGAGCGAATACGCAAAAGAATTCGACCTTACGCTTGGTTATTCCACCGGTGGTTTCAGTGTCTCACTGACCGACTACAGCTTCAGCAAAGGCACGAATTTCAAGACCGGCAACGCCATAAACGGCAATTATTTTCATTACGGCAGCAATTCCACACTTCATGTATTTGAAGCTCAGATAGGATATGACTTCGACTTCATGTCCGTAAACTGGTATACCAACATCGCAGGCAACGACGGTCGTCGTTCGAACGGAAAGAGGGCATACTCCTCATACGTCATGGTGTCGGCACCGTTCAGGACGGGCAGCATAGAATGGAACGCCACTGTAGGCGCCACTCCGTGGGAAACGTCCTTCTACAACAACGGCAGCAACGGGTTTGAAGTATCCGAGATAAGCCTACAGGCATCCAAGACAATACCCATAACCGAGCGGTTCGGCTTGCCGCTGTCGGCCAAAGCAATATGGAATCCGGCAACGGAGAATGCACACTTCGTCGTGGGAATAAGTCTTTAAAAGCAAGAATAACTAACAAAGATGTATCCAAACAAAACATTATAACACAAAAAAGACACATCATTATGAAGAAAATTGAAGCGATTATCCGTAGGACCAGATTTGACGATGTGAAGGAAGCATTGCTTGCGGCAGACATCGAATGGTTCTCGTATTACGAAGTAAGAGGTGTGGGAAAAACACGTGAAGCGCGTATATACCGCGGAGTGGCTTACGACACAAGCTCGATAGAACGCATTCTCATATCAATCATCGTGAGAGAGAAAAACGTGGAAAAGACCGTGCAGGCAGTAATGAAGGCCGCATACACCGGCGAGATAGGCGACGGACGAATATTCATCATTCCGGTCGAGGACGCCATACGGATACGCACGGGAGAACGGGGCGACATAGCGCTTTACAACGCTGAACACGAGAAATAACAATAACAACATAGAGAGAACGATTTAAAGGAAAAACAAAAGGAAGCAAATAATATGATGTTAGCGACAATACCACTTAATTCAGGAAACACGGCATGGATTATCATGGCCACCATCTTAGTTCTTTTAATGACCATTCCGGGCATCGCCCTGTTCTACGGCGGTCTCGTAAGAAGGAAGAACATGCTTAGCGTGATAATGCAAAGCCTCACAATAGTTGCAGTTATAAGCCTTATTTGGGTCGTATTCGGATACAGCTTCGCATTCGGTTCCGGATTCGACGGCAATCTTTTCAAATATGGTATAGGAGGTTTCGACAAAGTCTTTCTCAGAGGTATAACACTCGATACAACCACGACAGGCGGCATACCTGAGATTCTTTTCGCACTGTTCCAGTGCATGTTTGCCATCATCACCCCGGCGCTCATCCTCGGAGCATTTGCCGAGCGTGTCAGATTCTCAGGATTTCTTGTATTCACCGTCCTGTGGAGCATCTTCGTTTATCTGCCAATGGCACATTGGGTATGGGGCGGAGGATTCCTCATGGAAATGGGAGCCATCGACTTCGCCGGCGGTACCGTGGTGCACATCAACGCAGGTATATCGGCCCTTATCATGGCTCTGCTCGTAGGACGCCGCAAGGACTATAAGCCCGGAAAGCCCATCACGCCGCACAACATTCCGTTCGTATTCATGGGAACAGCACTTCTGTGGCTCGGATGGTTCGGATTCAACGCCGGCAGCGGACTGGCAGCCGACGGACTGGCAGCCAACGCTTTCCTCGTGACACACATCGCAACGTGCATGGCTGCAGTGACATGGATGACGGTAGATTGGATTGTAAACAAGAAGCCGACCACCGTAGGAGCATGCACCGGAGCCGTTGCAGGACTCGTGGCCATAACTCCTGCCGCAGGATCTACCGACATTCTCGGAGCCATCTGCATAGGATTCATCACATCGCTCATCTGTTTCTGGATGGTGGCAGTGATAAAACCGAAGTTCGGATATGACGACGCGCTCGACGCATTCGGCGTACACGGCATAGGCGGTATCATAGGTTCAATACTCACAGGTGTATTTGCAACTCACTTTGTAACAGGTGCCGACGGTGTGCAGGGCGCTCTCTACGGCGACTGGCATCAGCTCTGGGTACAGATTGAGACCACAATCATAACGATAGTCTTCAGCGCAGTGATGACATTCATCATATTCAAGATTGTCGATGCAGTATACGGTATAAGAGTCGTCAAGAGAGTTGAGGAAGAAGGTCTCGACATATATGAGCACGGCGAAGCAGCATACGATCTGTAAGAAACATCAGAAACAACAATGTCAAATAAATAACAATAAAAACCAAAAACAAAACAACAATTATGTCGAGTTTAAGATTCAGAGTAGTAGAAAAGGCTTTTCAGACCAAAGCCAAAGAGTTTGCCATACCGACCGAAAGACCGAGCGAGTATTTCGGAAAGTACGTGTTCAACCGTGAGAAGATGTTCAAATATCTCTCGAGTGACGTGTTTGCAAAACTTGTCGATGTTATAGACAACGGCGCAACACTCGAAAGAAGCATCGCCGACCAGGTGGCTGCAGGCATGAAGCGCTGGGCCATGGAGCTCGGAGCCACCCATTACACACACTGGTTCCAACCACTCACGGAGGGCACGGCTGAGAAACACGACGCCTTTGTGGAGCACAACGGCAAGGGCGGAATGATGGAGGAGTTCTCCGGCAAACTGCTTGTGCAGCAGGAACCCGACGCATCGTCGTTCCCGAGCGGCGGCATACGCAATACGTTCGAGGCTCGCGGATACAGCGCTTGGGATCCTTCGTCACCGGTGTTCGTGGTTGACGACACTCTGTGCATACCTACTATCTTCATATCATACACAGGCGAGTCACTCGACTACAAGACTCCGCTGCTCAAGGCTCTGCGCGCTCTCAACAAGGCAGCAGTGGACGTTTGCCACTACTTCGACCCTTCGGTGAAGAAGGTTTTCTCTTATCTCGGATGGGAGCAGGAGTATTTCCTCGTCGACGAAGGGCTCTATGCAGCACGCCCCGACCTGCTGCTCACAGGCCGCACACTCATGGGCCACGAGGCATCGAAGAACCAGCAGCTCGAAGACCACTACTTCGGAGCAATTCCAATCCGTGTGGCTGCATTCATGAAAGACCTGGAGATACAGGCCCTCGAACTCGGCATTCCGGTGAAGACACGCCACAACGAGGTAGCGCCCAACCAGTTTGAGCTTGCCCCGATATACGAGGAATGCAATCTGGCTGTGGACCACAACATGCTCATCATGTCGCTTATGCGCAAGGTGGCACGTGCCCACGGATTCAGAGTGCTGTTACACGAGAAACCGTTCAAGGGCATAAACGGCTCAGGAAAGCACAATAACTGGTCGCTCGGAACAGACAACGGCACAGCCCTCATGGCTCCGGGAAAGACCGCCGAGGACAACCTGCGCTTCATAACATTCATAGTAAACACACTGATGGCCGTATATCGTCACAACGGACTGATAAAGGCCAGCATCATGAGTGCCACAAACGCTCACCGTCTGGGAGCCAACGAGGCACCGCCAGCAATCATTTCTTCGTTCCTCGGCACACAACTCAGCCAGGTGCTCGACCATCTCGAGGTGAGCTCAGACGAGGACATGAGCGTCCTGATGGGCAAGCACGGCATGAAGCTCGACATACCTCAGATACCCGAACTGCTCATTGACAACACCGACCGCAACCGTACGTCACCCTTCGCCTTCACCGGTAACCGATTCGAATTCCGCGCCGTAGGTTCCGAAGCCAACTGTGCCAGCGCCATGATTGCGCTCAACACGGCCATGGCCGAGCAGCTCGCCGACTTCAAACACGATGTAGATGCAATCATGGCACAGGGCACTTCTAAAGAGGCTGCCATTCTTCAGGTGCTCAGAAAATACATCAAGATATGCAAACCCATACGTTTCGACGGCAACGGTTACAGCGAGGAGTGGAAAGAAGAAGCCGCACGCCGCGGTCTCGACTGCGAGACAAGCTGCCCTGTGATATTCGACAACTATCTGTCGGAAAGCAGCATCAAGATGTTCACATCCACAGGCGTGATGACAAAAGTGGAGCTCGAGGCACGCAACGAAGTGAAATGGGAGACCTACACCAAGAAGATACAGATAGAGGCACGCGTGCTCGGCGACCTGGCAATGAACCACATCGTGCCCGTCGCCACACAGTATCAGAGTGTGCTCATCAACAATGTGTACAAGATGAAAGGCCTGTTCGACGCCGAGGAAGCCGCAAGTCTGTCGGCCGAAAACCTCTCGCTCATCAGAGAGATATCCGAACGCACGGCCTACATCAAGAAGCATGTGGACGACATGGTGGAGGCACGCAAGGTGGCCAACAGAATTGAGAACGAACGCGAGAAGGCCGTAGCATACCACGACACCATAGCTCCTATGCTCGAACAGATACGTTATCACATCGACAAACTTGAGCTAATCGTCGATGATCAGATGTGGACATTACCTAAATACAGAGAGTTGTTATTTATTAGGTAAACATAATTTCCTTCATTGTTAGTTATTTGATAATCAGGTCCGGACAGTCGTGAGACAGTCCGGACTTATTTTTTTGCCACCGTACAAGCACACCACAGCCTTGCCACACCGTATTTCCGCCCTCCGGCACATCCATACGAGAGAGCCTGTCTGGCCAGAAAAATGAATAAATATACAGCTTTGGAAGTAAAAAATTTTGACAAAAAAAATTCTCAAAATAGAAAACGGAACACCCTCCACGGGCATGGTGTGGAACACAAAAAAGGCTTTTCCGCATCCGTATGCCATCCGTCACTGAGTGGTCCGCACACCACCTGCGTGCAAAACGGCCTTTTTCGCACTGTAATACAAGCCATATCACACCATGAAACGTACCGTATCATGACACAAAACAGGCTATAATGCAGTGCAAAACGGCCCGTTTCGCAGCGCGTTCCGATTGTCAACGAAACATAAAAGCGTGCAAAACTCTGACTGTCAGCGGGATGTGCAAAGTGCTCAAAACTCGCGTATTTGCAACCGGAAGCTTGTCCGGACGAAAAAACGCGCGTATTTTCGAGTTACGATGAATATTTATTCATCACAGTGCTAAGCAAATTGCATATTTATGCAGAACCGTTTTCACTCTCACTCCGGCATACGCTCTTGTCGCAAACACCGCACCATGACCTTGCGCGAAGGCCCGTAATTGCCGCCAGCCACATCCGTAAAGTCTATAAGTACGGCCATAAAAAAAGTCCGCCCCGTCTGAGCTGTGCCGGCACATACGGCAGGCAACAGCCACAGACAAGGCAGACAGCTATCACGGTATTGCAAATTATTATCAACCAAAATGCAGAGGTTCGGCCTCAATAAGCCTCCTCATGCACACCACTCACAGCTCTTCCGCTCGGCTCATTGCAACCGGCGAACGAAGCGTCCCATGCAAGTGCCTCGGCTGTGGAGCACGCCACGCTCGGCACACTCGGCACGCTGCGTGCGGCACTCTCACTAGAAAAATACTCCTCGAATATGCTGCGGTAGTAGTATTCCTCCTTGTTCATCGGCGGATTTATTTGGAAACGCTCGGCAGCGCGGGCCATCTGTTCGTCGGTCACAGCTTTCGACGTGATGTCCTTCAGCGTGTCTATCCAGCTGTATCCCACTCCGTCGCTGAACTGTTCCTTCTGCCGCCAAGCCACACTTTCGGGCAGCATGTCTCCAAATGCGTCTCTCACGATCTTCTTCTCGATGGTTTTTCCGGGGCACATCTTCACTGAAGGATTGAGCCGCATGGCCACATCTAGAAACTCCTTGTCGAGAAACGGCACACGGCCTTCCACTCCCCATGCCGACAGCGACTTGTTGGCGCGCAGGCAGTCGTACATATACAGTTTGGAGAGCTTGCGCACTGTCTCCTCGTGGAAAGCGCGGGCGTCGGGCGCCTTGTGGAAATAAAGGTATCCGCCGAACACCTCGTCGGCTCCCTCACCGCTCAACACCATCTTTATACCCATGCTCTTTATGACACGCGCGAGCAGATACATGGGAGTAGATGCACGCACCGTCGTTACGTCGTATGTCTCGATATAGTATATCACATCGCGCACAGCGTCGAGTCCTTCCTCAATAGTATAGTTTATCTCATGGTGCACCGTACCTATGTGTTCGGCCACCTCGCGTGCCTTGATAAGGTCGGGTGCGCCCTTCAGACCCACCGCAAAGCTGTGCAGCTGCGGCCACCACGCGCTTTTGCGTCCGTCTGTCTCTATGCGGCGCGCGGCATATTTCTTTGCCACTGCTGATATCACCGAGCTGTCGAGACCGCCCGAAAGCAGCACGCCGTAAGGCACATCGCTCATCAACTGTCTGCGTACGGCGTTGTCGAGAGCATCGCGCAAGGCATCGACCTGCACTTTGTAGGCATCCACGCCAGCATCTACATGAGTGGCGTTTGTGGCGGCCGGAGTGTAGTTGTCCTTCACGTTGTCATACGATGTCCAGTCTCTCTTGTACCAGGGTTTCATCTTTCCCTCGCGGCTCCAGTAGTAGTGGCCCGGCAGGAAAGGCTCGTAGCGGTCGCAATAGTCTTCGAGAGCCTTCAGCTCACTGGCGCAATATACGCGGCCCTCGTTGTCGTATCCGATGTAGAGAGGTATCACTCCTATCGGGTCGCGGGCTATAAGAAACTCGTCCTTTTCCTCGTCATAGAGTGCGAAGGCGAATATACCGCTCAGCTCCTCGATGAAGTTCACGCCCTTGTCGCGATAAAGCGCCAGGATGACCTCACAGTCGCTGCCGGTCTGAAACTCGTATTTTCCGGCATAACGGGCGCGTATGTCGCGATGATTGTATATCTCGCCGTTCACGGCAAGTATCTGTTTGAGGTCGGGAGAGAACAGAGGCTGTCTGCCGCTCTGCGGATCGACAATCGACAGTCGCTCATGACACAGTATGGCGGAACGGCCACAATAAATGCCGCTCCAGTCAGGTCCGCGGTGTCTGATTTTCTTCGACATGTCGAGAGCCTGTCTCCGCAATGCGCTCACATCTCCCTTTATATTGAATATAGCAGTTATTCCACACATGATCTATTGTTTTTTAAGATAAGCGTCTATGTCCTTTGCAGCCTTACGTCCACCTGCTATGCAGCGCACTACGAGGCTCGCTCCCGTAGCGGCGTCGCCTGCCACGAACACGTTGGCGGCAAATTCCGGCTGCTGCGGTTTAAGGAATCCCATGGCAAGAAGCACCAGGTCGGCCTTTATCGTCTCTTTCTTTCCGGTGGGTTTCATGGTAGGACGTCCGCCGTCGGGCGACGGAATCCACTCCACTTCCTCAACTTCCACACCGCACACATGACCGTTCTTCGTGCCGATGAATCGGTTGGATGTCAGACACCAGCGACGTTCGCACCCCTCCTCGTGGCTCGAGCTGGTCTTCAAGACTATCGGCCATTGCGGCCATGGAGTAGCCGGATTATGACCGACAGGCGGTTTCGGCATTATCTCTATCTGCGTAACCGACACTGCTCCCTGGCGGTTGCTTGTGCCGATGCAGTCGCTGCCGGTGTCGCCGCCGCCTATAACAAGCACCCGCTTGCCCTTGGCGTCGATACGGTGTTCGCGGTCGAAGGTCTGTCCGGCTAGCACTCTGTTCTGCTGCGACAGCATCTCAAGAGCGAAATGTATGCCTTTCAACTCGCGTCCGGGTATGTCCAGGTCACGTGCCTGCGGCGTTCCCGTGCAAAGACACCATGCATCGAAGCCTTCTGGCAGGTTTTGAACGTCAATCGAAGTGCTCACGCTGAATGTCACACCTTCGGCCTTCATTATGTCCACACGACGGTCGATGATCGATTTGTTGAGCTTGAAGTTAGGTATTCCGAAACGCAACAGTCCGCCGATATATTCATCTTTCTCGAACACTGTCACTTCGTAACCCATGGCGTTAAGCCTGTTGGCTGCGGCAAGTCCCGAAGGACCTGAACCCACTACGGCCACTTTCTTGCCGTTGCGCTCGTAGGTCTTGGGCTGCACATAGCCCTCCCTGAAAGCCGCTTCGATTATGGCGGCCTCGTCTTCGCGTATAGTCACCGACGCGTCGATGGCCAGTTTAAGCACACAACTCTTCTCGCAGAGTGCCGGACAAATGCGTCCGGTGAACTCCGGGAAGTCGTTCGTGGCACTCAATATCTCGTAAGCTTCTCTCCATTTTCCCTTGTACAGCGCGTCCTGAAACTCCGGAGGACGGTTGCCCAGCGGGCATGCCCAATGGCAGAACGGCACACCGCAGTCCATACAACGTGATGCCTGCAGCTTGCGTTCACTTGTGTTCAACGTCTGTTCCACCTCGCCGTAGTCGCTTATTCTGTCGTGAACCGGACGGTAACCGGCTTCCTGACGCGGTACGGTAAGAAATGCTTTAGGATTTCCCATATATATGTTTGTGATAAAGTTCTGTTAATGTTTAATAATCTCTCTGTACGTCTGCTATCTTCTGCTGCAGCTTGCGCATCTGCTCTTCGGCAAGTACGCGCTTGTATTCGATAGGTGTCACCTGTATGAACTCGTCGGCATAGTGATTCCAGTCGTCGAGCATCGTGCGTGCCAACGGCGAACCTGTGTACAGATAATGCTGACGTATGAGTTCGTGCAGTTCCTTGCGCGCCGTCGAACTCTCAAGCAGCGACAGTTCCACCATCTCCATGTTGCAGAAGTAGTCGAACGTGTGCTCACGGTCCCAGACGTATGCCAGACCGCCACTCATACCTGCGGCGAAGTTGCGTCCGGTCTTTCCGAGCACTACAACACGGCCGCCTGTCATGTACTCACAGCAGTGGTCGCCCACGCCTTCCACCACGGCTACGGCACCGGAGTTGCGCACTGCGAATCTCTCGCCCACACAACCGTTGATATATACCTGGCCGCTTGTCGCGCCATAAAGCAGTGTGTTGCCGGCGATGGTGTTCTCCTCAGCCTTGAAGTTAGACCTGATAGGCGGCTGTACGGATATGAGTCCGCCACTCAAGCCCTTGCCTAGATAGTCGTTTGCTTCGCCTTCCAGACGGAAACTGATGCCATGTGCAAGGAAGGCTCCGAAGCTCTGACCGGCCGATCCCTTGAATCTTACATTGACAGACTGGTCTGGCAGTCCGTCGTTACCATACTTGGCAGCAACCACACCCGACAGCATCGCACCGACAGAACGGTCGGTATTCGTGATGGCATAGTCGAGCGATACCTCCTTACCATTATCTATCGCGTCGCGTGCAGCAGCAATGATGTCGACGTCCTTCACATGGTCAATGTCGTGCTTCTGCTCATTCACATGATGTATTGCCGCTCCGTTGTCCACCATATGGAGCATACGGTCGAAGTCTAGCAACGATGATCTGCCGTGCTCTTTGTCTTTCCTTATCTCGATGAGGTCGGCACGACCTACTATATCGTCGAGTTTTCTGAATCCCATCTGCGCAAGATACTCACGCACTTCCTGCGCAAGGAACCGGAAATAGTTCACAACATACTTGTAATGTCCGCGGAAATGCTCACGCAGTTTCGGGTCCTGAGTAGCCACTCCCACCGGACACATGTTCGTATGACACTTACGCATCATCACGCAACCCAACACAATGAGCACCGTCGTACCGAATCCGAACTCGTCGGCACCAAGCAGCGCCATGCTTATTATGTCGCGTCCGGTCTTCAGCTGACCGTCAGTCTGCAGACGAACCTGTCCGCGCAGTCCGTTGAGAACAAGCGTCTGCTGTGTCTCGCTTAGTCCTATCTCCGGCGATATACCGGCATATCTCATTGACGAAGCAGGCGAAGCACCTGTTCCTCCCTCTGCTCCGGAGATGACAATCAGGTCGGCCTTTGCCTTGGCAACGCCCGCAGCGATTGTTCCTACACCGCTTTCTGCCACCAGCTTGACGCTTATCTGTGCCTTAGGATTGACATTCTTCAGGTCGAAAATGAGCTGAGCGAGGTCCTCTATTGAGTAAATATCATGATGAGGTGGCGGAGAAATAAGTGATATTCCGGGAATGGAGTTACGCGTTCGGGCAATAACCTCGTTCACCTTGAAGCCCGGCAGCTGTCCTCCTTCACCAGGCTTGGCACCCTGAGCCACCTTTATCTGTATCTCATCGGCGTTCACCAGATATTCAGCAGTCACACCGAAACGTCCTGATGCCACCTGTTTTGTCTTACTGTTGAGCGCAATGCCGTCCACAGTATCGTGGAAACGGCCGCTGTCCTCGCCACCTTCTCCGGTGTTGCTGCGTGCTCCCAGCTCGTTCATTGCAAGCGTGAGAGCCTCGTGGGCCTCCTTACTGATGGCTCCGAACGACATTGCTCCCGTCACGAAATGGCGCACGATGTTCTCCACCGGCTCCACTTCTTCTATCGGAATAGGGTTGCGCTTGAAGTCGAAGAAGTCGCGCAGGAATATCTCGCTCTCCTTCCCGTCGACCTGAGACGTGAATTCCTTGAACTTCTTGTAGCTTCCCAGACGAGTGGCAAGCTGCAAAGTGGATATCGTGACAGGGTTCCACGCATGCTTCACACCGTCCTTGCGATAGGAGAAAAGTCCCACATGAGGCAACAGACCAGACGCGTCAGCCGGCCGGAAGCCCTCGTCATGGAAGGCGGTATAGTCGCATGCAATCTCTTCCAGACCTATTCCGCCGACCGTAGATATGGTGGTTCCGAAATAGTCGCGCAACAGCTCTTCGCCCAATCCGATAGACTCGAATATCTTTGCTCCGCGATATGAGCGTATGGTGCTGATGCCCATCTTGCTCATTATCTTGTATAAGCCCTTGCAGACGGCTTTGATATAATTCTTCTCAGCGGTCTCATAGTTAAGCTGTATCTCGTTGCGCTTCACCAGATCGTCTATCACCGCGAACGCCATATACGGATTTATGGCACTTGCTCCATAGCCCAACAACAGCGCAGCATGCATCACCTCGCGTATCTCTCCGCTCTCAACGATTAGCGCTGTCTGCACACGCTTCTGCACAGAGATAAGATGATGATGCACGGCACTCACGGCAAGAAGCGACGGTATGGCGGCATGTGTATCGTCAACATCACGGTCGGAGAGGATAATGTAGTTCACACCCTCATCCACCGATGCCTCCGCCTGCTTGCAAAGATCGTTGAGTGCGGCGTGCAGAGCTGCCTTTCCGCGCGACGCTTCAAAGACGATGGGCAGCTTCACAGTGTTGAATCCCTTGTAGCGAATGTTGCAGAGGATGTCGAGTTGTGTGTTGGTGAGCACGGGATGCGGCAGACGCACCATCTTGCAATGCGACTCGTCGGGCAGCAGAATGTTCATACCCACGGCACCGATGTATTCGGTAAGCGACATAACCAGCTCTTCGCGGATAGGATCTATCGGCGGATTGGTGACCTGCGCAAACTGTTGACGGAAGTAGTTGAAGAGCAGTTGCGGACGGTCGGACAGCACAGCCAACGGTGTGTCGTTGCCCATGGAGGCAGTCGGTTCGGAGCCTTTGGCACTCATGGGCTGTATGATCTGCTCCACATCCTCGCGTGTATAGCCGAACGCTCTCAGGCGACGTTCGTAATCGTCAACACTGTTCGGCGCCTTACGTCCGCTGCGTAGGGCGTCGAGTTCTATGCGATTGGCCGAGAGCCATTGCCTGTAGGGCTTCATCGAAGCCAGACTGTCTTTTAGCTCTCCGTCGTAGTATATCTTGCCTTCCTGTGTATCCACAAGCAGAATCTTGCCCGGCTGGAGACGTCCTTTCTCCTTTATGTCACCCGGTTCGAAACTGATTACACCGGCCTCACTGGCCACAACCATCATGTCGTTGCGGGTTATCAGATAGCGTGCCGGGCGCAGACCATTACGGTCGAGCATTCCTCCGGCGTAGCGTCCGTCGCTGAACAGCAACGCGGCAGGGCCGTCCCACGGTTCCATCAATATGGAGTGATACTCATAGAAAGCCTTGAGGTCTTCGCTGATAGGATTCTTGTCGTTGAACGATTCGGGGACAAGCATCGCCATGGCATGAGGCAGACTGAGTCCGGACATGACAAAAAACTCCAACACATTGTCAAGCGAGGCACTGTCGCTCATGTCGGGCTGTATGATTGGACGTATATCCCTGACATCGCCCAAAGCCGGAGTAGAGAGCACACTCTCGCGGGCTTCCATCCACGCACGGTTGCCTCGTATGGTGTTTATCTCACCGTTGTGCGCCAGCAGACGGAACGGCTGGGCCAGACTCCACGTAGGAAACGTGTTGGTGCTGAAGCGCGAATGTACCACCGCCAGACCGCTTGTGAAATACGGTTGTGTGAGATCGGGGAAATATTCGCGCACCTGTACCGACGACAGCATACCCTTATAAACTATGTTCTTGCTCGAGAGCGACACGATGTAGAAATCCTTATGCCTGATGCGACGTTCTATGCGTTTGCGTATGATATACAGCGTGCGGTCGATGTTGGCAGCATCTGTCACACCGGTTATGAACACCTGCTTGATGTCCGGTTCGGTAGCCAGCGCGTCCTTACCCAACACCGACGAGTTGACGGGCACGTTGCGGAGATGCATCAGGTTTAGTCCCTCACGCTCAATCTCCTCTATCATTATGCTGAGCATGCCCGCCTGTTCCTTCTCGTCCTTCGGAAGGAACACCAGACCCGTACCATACTTGCCCTTCTCGGGCACAGGAATACCCTGCAAAAGAATGAACTCATGCGGTATCTGGAGCATTATTCCGGCACCATCGCCGGTCTTGTTGTCGGCACCTTCGGCCCCACGGTGCTTCATGTTCTCAAGCACTTTGAGAGCCGAATCCACCAGTTCGTGCGACTTGTTGCCGTGAATATCCACTATCATGCCTACTCCGCAAGCATCGTGTTCGTGTGATGCGTCATACAATCCTGTTCTTTCCGACATTGTCATGTTATTAAAAATTTATCTTTTTACCACTAAAACTATCTATATGAAATATATTTCTCTCAAATTATTTCTATTGTCGTGCAAAAATAGAAAATTTGTTTCAGAATGATAAAACACACAAAATCTTTCGTCAAAAAAATTCAGACGATGTAACAAATTATCACATCACGCATATATTTCGCTATAAAAATATAATATGTGTAAGTAAAAAGCTTGATTTTATAACATATAGTAAATAAGACAATATTTATAAAATAAAAATGCCATAAAATCCACAAAATATCATTCCTTTCACTTTGCAAGCATACAGACCGTAAAAGAAGGCGGAACAAGAACGAATATGTATATTTATGCAAAAACGGATACGGCTTATAAATAATTATGTAACGTCAAGTGCATTAGAATTGCGAAGAAGCGTACAGGAGTACTTCCGGTCGCGAATACGCAAATTTTAGGAACTTTACGCATCACCTTGACAATCAGCGGATTGTTCATCTTTGTATTTCACGAACCAATGGAACGCAGTGCGGAACGGGCCGTTTGGCACTGCAATAAAGCCCGTTTCATGTCATGATATAGTTCGTTTCGTGCCATGATATGGTACATTTCATAGTGTGATATGGCCCGTACGGCGATGCGAAAAAGGCCGTTTGGCACGCAGACGGTGTGCTGACCATTATGCGACGGACGGCACACGGTTGCGGAAAACCCCTTTTTGCTTTCCGCACCGTGACCGTGGATGTTGTTTCGTTTTCTGTTTTGAGAATCTTATCTGTCAGAATTTTTTACTTCCGTGATGGCATATTTATGCATCCGAAGCCTCAACAATAATATGTCTACACGTCCTGACAGACACGTAGCAAACCGGCGTGACAATCGGGAGAAACGACATCACAGAAAGCGCTAACGGCTCCAGTCGCCCTTCCACCGTCTGCTTCCGGGCGCAGGATAGCGGCAAGAGACATCGTCGAGCACGAGCACCCAGTCGGTCAGTTCGCCGTCGGTGGGCGGTGCGAAGGTCAACGGATTGCCGTCATTGTCGAATGTACCGATGGCGGTTGCCTTACCGTCACGCGGATTGAACCACCATGCTTTCAACCGCTTGCCGCGCAGCTGTGAGGTATTTACGGCAAAACGTCGGCCCGACGGCACGTAAACCATGGCGTAAGTGCCTGCTGTGTCACGCGTGGCAACGAGGCGGTAGCGGCCTTCACCGGGCACCGACTGCGCCACATGGGCACTGACTATGAGCGAAGGATCGGGCACGCGGCTGAAGTACGGGCGCGACTCCATGAGCCGGCGGGCGTACATCATCTGTCCCGAACCGGGACGACTCAAGGCTTCCTGCCACGTGCAGAGCGGATTGTTTATAGGGTGGCGGCCCTTGTCGGGGTCGAACATCTGCCATACGGAGTGGTGTCCGTAGGTGTGACCGCATGCTCCGTTGAAGAGATCCCAGTAAAGAGGGCGGCGCACATCCGACGATATGGAATAGCCGAGACGCGAGGCATCGAACGATAGCGGATGGTCCTCGTAGAGCGGTTCGCCGTCGATGACGGGTTTCACAGGCGTGCGGCGATAGTCCTCGAGCGTATTGCTGTAGCATCCGGTGTAGTCGGAGTTATGACCGTTCTGCCTCATGTTGAAACTCAACCATTCGTCGTTGTGAAACCATGTGGACGAGCCCTGCCCGCCTATGGGATGGAACGTCATGAGCTGTGTACCTCCGTGACCGCGCTGCAGTCCGCGCGCCATGGCACGTATCACGGTTTTCTGACTGTCGTTGTCCACATTGCGGTCGCCTCCGAGAATCCAAATCACACGGCTGTCCTTATATCTCCGTCCGAGAAACTCGCCGTAAATCTCAGCGTTGCGCTCGTCGAACAGCGGACGGTTGTCGCGCACTCCCGCCCCTTCATGCCAGTAGCGTCCCCACGTGGGCAGCATGCCCACATACATACCGAGGGCGTTTGCGCGTGCCACGATGTGGTCCACATGGTCCCAATAGTCGTTGTCGGGTCCGTCGGCGACGGCAGGCGACGCCGGGTCGAAGTCGTTGAGAGGCAGGTGTCCGTATGCGTTTGGCACGGTGTGCCCGTCGAGCTCAGCTATGGCAACGGCCTGTATGACGGTGAATCCTTTCGACGCGCGGTCGGAAAGATAGGTATCAGCCTCCTCGCGCGACAGGCGGTGGAACAGTTCCCAGGCAGTGTCGCCGAGATAGAAGAAGGGTGTGCCGTCCTCATGTTGCAGGAAACGATGGTTTTCGGACACAACGATGCGGCCGTGGGAGAAGTCTACGGGACGACCTTTCCAGCCGTCGGCACCGGCCATAAGACTCAAAGCCAGCATGCCGGAGAGAAAAAGTGTTCTGAGGTTCATAAGGTTTTATTGTTTTGATTAGCAGATTATCAGGTTTATATAAGTGAGGCGGCACTTGGCGCGGAGCACCGCCACGAACCGCGACACAGCGCGGTTACGCTTGCGGACATGAACGCCCTTAGAGCCCGCGTGCCTCCACCTCGGCCACAATCTCGCGTGCCACGGAGGCTATGACAGAGGCATTGACGGCGTCGCTCTCGGCCGAATCCTTTATGAAAACGGTGATGTAGCAGTTGCGACCCGACGGCATACGCACCACAGCCACATCGTTGTCGCCGGTCTTTATGCCATTTATGCGGTCCGAACTACCCGTCTTGTGGGCTATGGGCATACCGTCAGGCACACCGGCGCGTATCTTGTCGGCACCCGTCACGGTGGTTGCCATTATGCGGCGCAGGGGTTCGTAGAGCGGCGTATTGCTTTCGAATATCAGTTTCATGAGCTGCGTCATGGCCTCGGGACGGCTCCAGTTGTCATAACAGTTGGTGAGGTCGCGGTGCATACCGTCCTCGTCGTGCTTCAGACGGAAGTCCTTCACGCCGAGCGAACGCACGTAGCGGTCTATCTGCCGCACTCCTCCGGCCATGGCGATGAGTATGTCGCATGCGTTGTTGTCGCTCTCCGCCACACTGTATCTCATTAGTTCTGCCACACTGATATCCACGTCTCCCGTGGGGCGGGCGTCGCGTAGCGGACTGTAAGTGTTCTCACGAAGCATTGCTCTTTCCACATGCACTATGGTGTCGAGGCTCGTTCCGCTGGCAGCAAGGTCGGAAAGCACCTTCATGGCAACGTGCACCTTGAACACGCTCATGAGCGGAAAACGCACCCGTGCGTTCCTTACATAACTGAAACTTCCGCACTCGGCCGACACGCCGACGGTCATACGCTTACCTGAAAGCAAAGAATCGATGCGCTCACCGAGCGACGACGGAACACCGCCACACCACGAACGGCACGGCAGAAGAAACATAAGAAGCAAGAAAAACAGTTTTACACGCATATTCTAAGACAAAAAATAAATTGATATTGCAAATATAGTGAAAGGCGAGCACACTGGCAAGACAAAGAAACTTTTGTTTATTTGGATTGGCAATGTCGAGCCGCATCCTATATTATGAAAATATAGTGAAAGGCGAGCACATTGACAAGACAAAGAAACTTTTGTTTATTTGGATTGGCAATGTCGAGCCGAATCCTGTATTATATAAATATAGTGAAAGCATTGCCAAAGGAATAATAACACACCGGCTGTATGCAAAGACGTGATATATATGTCCGGATCTGCCGTCTGAACAGAAATCGGCAGAAATGTAAGGGAAGTTGATTTCGATGAGAAACCACTGTTTCAATCCCCGATAAGCATTGTTTCTTTCTGCTGAAAACAAGGCAATCCGGGCACTTTCAAATTTAAAGCGTCTTGTGATTTTTTCGTCAGAGTTTTCAGTTCTACCCCAAAAAATAAGCGAGTTTTTGCGGGCAGACTCTCCGTCGGACACAAATACGCGAAAAATAAGAGGATTACACAAAACACTGAACATCAGCGGTTTACATTCAACAGCCATTTTCTCATCTTGCAATAAGCACCGTTTCGGCATGTGATATTGCCCGTTTCAGGGCCTGAAATGCGTAATATCACACCCTAAAACAGCCGAAACCACAGGCTAAAACGGACATGATCGGAATGCCGGATGAACCATTACGGATTACACTACAGGGTATGTGGCGATATGGTACGGGCTGAAAGGGGCTTTATAAGGTCTGATTTAACATATCCTTACTTCTCTTTTGCGATTTTATTTTGTCAAAAAAAAGTCAAGAAAAACTGTAAGTCTATCGCCTGAGTTTTTATAGAAAACACTGACAAGAGGAGTGAAGAGAAACCCGGGAAAGAAGACCCGGCCTTGCGGTGATGATTTACCGGTTGTGGCAAAGTGAGTTTGTCATTACGTGAGGAAACCATCCATACGGCGTAATGAAGAAAACGGAACAACTGTTTTTCGTATCTGAGAACCCGTAAGAAGACAAAAAAAGATCCGCCGGCAGTATCAGCTGTGAGCCGATTGACGTATGCCGGCGGATCGGGTATTGTGAACTCAGTATCGATCAAACTGTCTGATATATACCGTCAGACAAACGGTTGAAGCGCAACATGATACTTGCGGACATTTATCAGTCGTCGTATTCCTTGTGAAGGAGAGTGCCCGCAGCGTTTATGGTGTACTGCACTTCGGCGCGTGCGGTTTCTATCTCAATCTTGTAAACAGTGTCCGAAGGTGTTTCGGTGGCCTCCATCTCCATCTTAACTTTCTGGAAATCCTTGTCAGCCTCGAGCGTTGTTCTCACTGCCAGCGGCAGGTCCTCGTAGTTGTAAATATCGTACTCGGTCTTCACCCACTGGTTGCGGCCATTGAACTTCACTTCCTTTATCAGTCCGTTGTGGCTGATCTTTATCTCCAGCAGACCGTCGTCATACTCCTTGCCTATCACCACCGCACCGCTGTACTGCTGCTGGATGAAGGTCAGAAGGTCTTCTGCCACGGGCACATTGCCACCCTCGCCACCGGGAATTTCCGGATTCTGCGGACGCTCGATGAATGTTCCGTCAACGCTGATATACACATCTATCTCGTCGTCCCATGCACTCTGCAGACGCTCAAGCTCGAAGCTGAAGTAGTGGTTTGCGGCAGACTCGAACTCCTCGGCGTCTTCAACGCGCCACTCGCTTGTGCTGTACTTGCCGGTGAGAGCTGTCATCACCACCTCAGGAACGAGGCTGGCGTAGTTGCGGCCGAAGTCGGTCTTGGTGTAAACCCACTGGTTTGACGCATCGAATACGGCTTCGTACTTCAGTCCGTTGCACACAAACTCAATCTCTGTGGAGTTGTGCTCGCGCTCCATGTCCACCATACGGGCACCCGGATAGTTTGTGTTGAGCCATGCGTTGATGGCATCCGACGGTGTCTGCGGCAGGTAGTCATGATAGTCGTTGTCCTTGTCCACATCGGCAATCTCCTTCACCAGCACACCGGCAGCGGTGTAATAGAGTTCCATCTCTGTCTCAACGCCCGATTCCTTCTTCTCCACGTTTATCACATAAAGTGCTTCTGTGTTGTCCGGTCTCTGCAGGAAATCAACCTCGTTGTCTCTCACCCACGGCGACTTGGAATAAGCGCTGGCTTCGAATGCGGTCTTCACTGCTTCTGGAATCATGCTGTATGGCATTTCCACCTCGGTCATGTTCCACTTACCAGTGCCCCATTCAAACCATGCCGTATGGTCTTTGCCGGATGTCTGCTGTCCGCTTGTTGTGAAACTTGCAACGGCATACGAATCATATTTCTTGGCCCATGTGACGTTTGTAGCGTCGGGATATTTCTCCTCAAACTCAGCCAGCACAGCCTTAGGCACCTGCTTCTCGCTCAGCTTACCGTCGTCAAAAGAATCATTGTTGTCGCACGATACCATGATGAACATCGCCATCATGAGTGTTAAAATAGTGAATCTTCCTTTCATATACATTATTTTTAGTTGTTAGTTCTGATTATTGTTTCATGCTGCGAAATTATTGTCGAATTCTGAAAAGAATCTGAAATATGATTCCAAATTCAGGCTTTTACATTCAAAAAAGTGTTTATTTTTATTAAAAGCCCGTATAAAGCATGATAAGGACATACCAGAACGGTATCACAGACAGGCATATTCCGCAAAGAAAGGAGCCGAAGAATAACACATTGAAAACAGTAGCTGACGGCACGAAAGAGGTAAAACCACCGGAAGAAAAGCCACATTCCACAAAGCTGAACCAGCCAGTCCACGCATAAACCGTAAGGCAACGGCACAAGAAAACAAAAAAGCCCGGCTTCCGAAAACCGGAGCCGGGCCGTTTTTTACCGCTGTTATGAAAATGCAAACAGCAATAAGAAAACAAAGCAAACTATCTGCGAGTATCTTCTTTTATACCTTTTATATTAACTCCCCAACCTGTCACCTTTGTCACGGATGTTTTGTACAATCCGAAGAAATAGCTGTGTTTCTCTTTGTCGAACTCCGGTTCGAGTATTATGTCAACATTAGAACTTTCCTTTGCACGATAAAGAGCCTGGGCTTCTCTCTTGCCCAATCCTCTGTAACGGTTGGAACTCTTAAGAGTCTTATTGCCGTTCTTGTTGAGCTGGATAAAGCCAAACAGAGTCTTTGTCTCTACTGTTCCCTCTACCTTTTTGGCATTTGCATAGTCCAGGTCAGCTGCGACATAAGTGGCGATGACATTATCACCCACACCCATAACCGGAGCTGTCTTCTGGTAAGACGCACAACTTGCGAACATCAATGTAGTTACAGACAATGCTGCGACAACTTTAGTAAATTTTCTCATTTTCTTTCTTTTAATATGAGTTCTGTCAATCAATAACCATTACGATACAAGCAGCAGAACTCGTTATCTGCCCGACCGTCAATTTTTAACCTTTTATGACACAAAGTTACACAAATACACAAAGGCCGACAACCGCGAAAATCAAGGATAGAACCCAAACAAAACATATCGTGGTTCAGACGGTAAAAAACAGTAATCACATGGTAAATAATTTTTCGCGACATACACCGGTCAGTCTGTATTTGCATCATGTCATGGCCGGAAGACCGACTGTATATCCTCACAAACCCGCCTGCAGTGCGGACAAGAAATACGTATGGGCACAACGGTCACGGACTGACAGCAAACGACAGAAACGCTTCATAACAAAAACAAAATCCGGTGCATACATTGAAATGCACCGGATACCATGATAATATTGTACAAAACAGCTTTAAGGTATCTCATACAGAACACATGTTCAGCACATGACAGTTCTGTCATAAGTCAATCATGTCAGTATGATCCTGTTCCATGGCACAAGTCGCACGTGACGTGCTGATGGCCCGTTCCCACTTCCCGGTTGCATGTAGCGCACCACTTGTGCTGACCGGCACTGTAGAATTCCTTTATCTTACGGCCCGTTCCGCCGCACAGACGGCACACGGTCTTGGTCTGCGTGGTAGTGGTTCCTCCTGTACTCGGAGCTGTATAGAAACCTCCACCGGAAAAACCTGAGACAGAACCGCTGCTTTCCACCGGCTGCGAAGGATTATGCAACTTATACTGTGTGTATGCGTTACTGTACCATTCGTCCAACTGTGCCTTGACACCATAGTTGAGATAAACCTTCCGGAGTATCTTGTCGTTGGTGGCATTCACAATCTTTCTTGCCTCTGAATAATGAGAGACGGCATCGCCATATTTGCCTTCATTGAAACTGCTGTGGCCGGCATTGATAAAAGCAAAGAAGTTTTTCATGTCAGCCGACTGCATGTTGGGATTCTTGAGAACGGCGCTCACAGTGAGTCCTTCGCCTAAGGAACCAAGAATGTCACCAAGACTCTGCGCACTCGCTCCGACGCTGCAAAGACAGCACATCGCCGAGAACAGAATACACTTTAATGTTTTCATAAAATCTGATTTTGTGGTTTGTTTATTTTATTATTGATTGTTTTTCCATATATGCTGTGGTGACCGAAGTACATTCGGGTGAACCCGCAGCGACACATAAAACAAAACGTTTGTCTTGTGCAAAGTTACACAAAGCGCGGCATGTCCGCAACCGGCCTGAAGGCGCAGAATTACCGGAGCGGCAACAGACCGGTTCAAACGGTGGAAAATCGTGCCCATACGGTATATATTTCATCGGGACACGACACGTATGAGATGATTACAAAAAAAGAATGTCCGAATTTCGCCACGGCTCATATATATATATTTATTTTCCCATAGTTGTAACAAGCCGACAACGATATCAGACATTCTATATCAGGAAAGCCTAATCCGATAATACCAACATGAGGCTAAACTCTCTGTATGTATATATATATTTAATGCGAATCATTGCGACGGACACTCCATCGCCTGCATAGTACGGTCTCATCGAAGACGCGGAAAGCGCGCCATCATTATATGCACAAAAGTAGGAAAACATCATAAAAGATGCAACCACCATGGCAGCACGCATGCACCATACGCGCAGTGAGTGTGCCTAAACGGTAGAAAAACATATTTATGTGGTAGTTAATATACATCAACATGTCGTTTTACGGCAATGCTGTAAAAATGCGACATGCTGCAGACGCGGATTTGCATGAACTTGCATAAACCGATATGAGAAAATGAATAAACATCCATAGCAAATCACAAATTCATAAATATGCAGTCTCACCAACCGGTCAAAACAAAAAGAAAGAATCCAGACACCTGACCGCAGGACAGACATCCGGGAGCCATCCATGTCTCTCTCAAAAAGAAACGCCCGACGAACATGCAGCCCGACGGACGTAAGCAAAACTGTGTATTTATAGCCGGGAGACGGCACACAAGGCGTTTTCGCGCAAGACCGTCAGCCGTATTATTCTTTCCCAATGCCGCACGACAGACTCACAACAGTCTGAGCGCCTCTCTTATCTCCGAATAGTGACGACGGCTGGCCATTATCTCAACATTGTTGAACGGCGGGAAGAGCACGCAACGTAGCGTGGTGTACTCTACCGAAGCCAGATAGTCGATGTTGAGAATGCAGCTGGCACTCACCTTCACAAAGGTACTGCTCATGGCGAGTATATCCTTGGCCTTGGTGGTGCGGCGCAGGCGGTGCTCCTCCATACTGGTGAGCGTTATCACCCAACAACGGCTGTCATCGTAGTGGAAATAGAGTATCTCCTGACGCCGGAGCAGCATCAGACGGTCCACGGTCTGCACCGCGAATCTGTCACCGGAGCCAGCAGTGGCGGTCTGTGAAGCCGAAACCGAAATGCCGCTGCGGCTATCGGTCCTCACACGGTCGATGACCGTCTGCAACTCTTCAGGGGTGTAGGGCTTAAGCAGATAGTCGAACGCCGAGGCGCGCAACGCGTCGATGAGATATTTGTCGTAGGCGGTGTAGAACACAACATGCGTGTTTGGTCCGATGAGCGGTTTCATCTCCTTCATAAAGTCTATGCCGCTGATGCCGGGCATCTCCACATCCATGAAAAGTATATCGGGCTGATGGCGCATTATGCTGCGGCGTGCCTTCTGCACGTTGGTCTGCGTATCGGCCACGACTATATCATCGTAAGTCTGCAGATCGTTCTCCAAAGCACTTATCGCGCCGGGTTCGTCGTCCACTATGACGGCTGACATTATCTTGGTATTCATCTGATTTGTGTGTTTTATAGGTTGAACTGATAGCGGTAAGGTACTTAAATGGTGACAAGAGTGCCTCTCTCCCCTGTCGCTGAAAGATTGCTGATGTCGAACCGCATTTTTTCCACGTTTCTGGCATTGAGCATCTCCACCGTACGGAAAATCATCTTCAGACCATTGCCTGTACCGCGTTCCGAATTATTGTATGCCCCGGGATTATAGCCGTTGCCATTGTCGCGTATACTTACAAGCACGCCCTTGACTTTGTCGTCGACGGTCACCACAATTTCTCCAGTGTCTTCCATACCGTCGAAGGCATACTTCAGGGCATTCTCCACAGGAATCTGTATGCACATTGACGGCACCAAAACCTGAACGTCAACACCCTCATCCACATGCCATTCCACGCGCGGTGTGTCGGGATTTGTCTCCTCCCGCAGAGCCACAAAGTCCTTCACGAGTTCCATCTCCTCCTCCAGTGTCACAGCCACCTTGTCCGAAGCAAGCAGATTGGAGCGCAACACTTTAATAAAAAGACGCAGCTTCTGCGACAGATCATCATACTGTCTGAAGGCCGGCATGATGGCATTGAGCACGTTCAGAGTGTAGTGTGGCGATATGCGGTTCTTCACATTATCCATACGCAGTTTCGTCACCAGAGCGAGCTGACGGGCATACACCCGCTCGTTCTTGCGGCGTACATACACGAACACAAGCACCGCACCAAGCACAACAATAAGCAACAGACCCACGGTGAAGACAATGGTGGTGCGCTGTTCGGACAGCTGAACGTTCTTTCCTGCTATAAGTATATCACGCTTGAGCAGCGTTGTGTCCTGACGGTAGCGGAAATCTATCTCAGCGATACTCTTCAGATGGCGTTCGTTTCTTATGGAGTCGTTGTATTTGTCCACCATCTCCTTGTAGCGGAAGGCACGACGATAGTCCTCCTGACGCAGATAATACTCCATCAGGCGCTTATTGTGCAGATACATGTACGACGGTCCTATGCGTCTGGCATCATACGGTTGTGACAGATACTTCCCCGCCTTTGCATACTGATGACGGTTGAGCGCAAGCGCTGCCTGCAGACTGTTAAGATAGAACACCACTTCGTCGTTGGCCGTAGAATCGGCATATACATACGAGCAGGCACGGTCGAGATACACTCCGGCAGAGTCGAGCTGGCCGAGAAGTGTATATATCTCACCCAGGTTGGCCTCGGTTATGACGTTGAACGAAGGCTGGTTGAATTGTCTCACTATGGCATACGCCTTCTTGAAACATTCCAGAGCCTCAGCATAACGTTCCTCAAAATAATAGCAGTTTCCCTTGGAATTATAGAAATAATAACGCTCATATTCTAGTTTGGGTTCAGGATTATGTTCGGCCATGTCGAAATAATAGTGTGCCTGCGTGAAGTTATGCAGATCGGCATACACCAGCGCCAGACCTACATATATGCTGTATTTCACACGCCGCGAGCCCAGAGAGTCGGCTACCCACAGTGCCTTACGGTAGTATCTGGCAGAGTTGGCCTGGTCGCCTGTCTGGCGATACTGGTCGGCAAGATTTATGCAGATATTCTCAAGCTCGCGCCTGTCGGATGTGCGGTAGAGCGCATCGTAGGCATGATGAAGGCATGCCATGGCCGAATCACGCTGGTTCATTCCCTGCAGCATTGCATATCGGTGGTTCCAGCATACGGCCTCAAGAGCCTCAGCGTCTTCGTGAGCACGCGCATAAGCCAGCACTCTCTCGTTGGTACGCATGGCATCGTCCGTGTTTCCCTGCAGGAACCGGCAGTAAGCCTCGAACAACTCAAGGTGGTAGAAGGCCATGCTGTCCGTCAGTCCTTTCTGTACTTGGCTGAAACGTTTTTCCATAAGATCAGGGAACGTATAAATCGAGTCGTAGCGGCTTATCAGAAAAGAATCCACCATATCCCGCTCCTGCAGGTTGCCCTCATTATGCGATGTGCATGAAAAAAATCCTAATAGTACGATACTTAATAACCAAAATGTCTTTCTCATTTCCATTTACTTCAATCTGTAAGGAAGCCACAGCATGCGTCCGTAACGCTCCTTGTAGTGTCTCGCGACTCCCGGTTTTGTTAAAAGGCCTAGCAAAGATACAAAAAAAACAAATACCATATATTCTGTCCGACATACAAAACATGAAATTTATATGAATGAAAAACATGGCGACAGGTCATATATCCTTATTATATATAAGGTGTATAACGCTATGCGTAGACACGTGCGGCACATAGTGCTCCGCATTCAGTCATCACAGAATAAATGTTCCGCCACATCACTGTGGGTATACCTCCATCCCCCGATATACAAAAAAAGACTTATCCCGGCGCACCATGTTGGGCTGTTCCCGGGATAAGTCTTTTCGTTCTCCGACACTCCGCAGCCGGATATCTAATTATGGCATTTGTCAGAATTCGCTGCTTTCCGGACGCAGTTTACGCACGGTCTCGGCTGCACGCCACATCTCTTTTTCGCGCATTGCCTTGAGTTCGGCATTGAGTTTCTCGCGATAATCTGGCTGTGAGTTGCTGTCAATGGATATCTGTGCTTCCTGTCCTGTTTTCACAGAGAGGTAGAGCCACTGCATCACGGGCTTGATAGCATCGCGGAAACGCGGTGCCCAGTCGAGTGCACCACGCTGTGCTGTGGTTGAGCAGTTGGCATACATCCAGTCCATTCCCTTGGCAGCGAACAGCGGCATAAGGCTCTGTGTGAGTTCTTCCACGGTCTCGTTGAACGCTTCTGACGGTGAGTGACCGTTCTCACGGAGCACTTCATACTGTGCCTCCAACAGTCCTTCGATGGCTCCCATGAGTGAACCACGCTCGCCAGTAAGATCGCTCGTAGCCTCACGCTGGAAGGTTGTCTTAAACAGATAACCCGCACCTATACCGATACCGAAGGCGATTGCTTTCTCCTCAGCCTTGCCCGACGCATCCTGATATACGGCATACGAGCAGTTCAGACCGCGTCCCTCAAGGAACATGCTGCGCAACGATGTGCCCGAACCCTTCGGTGCAACCATCATCACGTCAACATCCTCAGGCGGCACAACGCCCGTACGGTCGTTCCAAGTGATGGCAAAGCCGTGTGAGTAATAAAGTGTCTTGCCAGCCTTGAGGTAAGGTTTCACCTTCGGCCAGACGGCAATCTGTCCTGCATCAGACAGGAGCATGCATATTATAGTGCCTTTGTCGGCAGCCTCTTCTACAGAAAACAATGTCTTGCCGGGAACCCATCCGTCTTCCACGGCCTTGTCGTATGTCTTGCCCTGACGCTGTCCCACAATCACATTAAAGCCGTTGTCGCGCAGGTTGCAGGCCTGTCCGGGTCCCTGAATACCATAGCCCAGAACCGCTATGGTCTCGTTCTTGAGCACTTCGCGTGCCTTTTCCAATGAAAACTCGTTACTGGTGACTACTGTTTCCAACACGCCACCGAAATTCATTTCTGCCATATTTTTAATTTGTTTTTATGCAACCCGAAGGCCACGGTTTGTTATATTATTTCAATAAATCAGCGGGCAAATATAGCAATTTAATAGCTATCAGCCAAATTTTCTTTCACTTTTTCATAAATTTAATCTTACAGCGACAAGCCTCAACATCCTTTTCCGCACCGGCAGACAGCTTGGCCACGCGCACACAATACTCATCGTCGCCGGTCTGTTCGACGTAAAGATTCAGACGGTCGCCAATATAAGCCTCGGCCACATATGCGATGTCGATGCGGCGTATGTCGTTGTGTAGGTACCACTCGATGTCCCAAAGATCGAGAATATGCTCAATGTATTTCACACTATTGATGTGTCCGTTCACGTCGACATCGCTATAACGTGTGTCAATGCTGCGTACTAGTCGGGCTCCGTCGCCCATCTTCACACGCGACGGCGGCTCTATGGGGCACGGTGTGTCAGTGTCCACATACTCCATTATCAGTCCGTCGCGCACGGCCATAATATCCACAGGCTGGCGTGTCACGGTGTCTATCATCGCCCAGATACTACGTCCGTATCCGCAACGGCGGCCGCTGCTGTCGGTGACGGCATAATTGCGGCTTGTGAAATAGCGCTTCACGCTCTCCACCCAAGTGCCAACACTGATAGTGTCGTAAGCCTCGGACATGGTCTCCATCTCTATTACAAGGCGCGAAAGCACCCATGTGCGGTGTATCGGATTAAGATAATTCATACCGTAGCCGCGCTCATTTGAGTGAAAATCAGCCGCGTTTAGCAGGTTGTTTCCCAGATGTCCCATGAACAGACGGTGCGAGAAATCGCAGTGAAAAGGCTCTACCAGAAAATCGTAGACGCCTACTTTACTCTTCAGTTCCATAATCGTCACTATATTTCTGCCGGTGAAGATAATCGGCCACCGGCTCGTCAAAACTTCTTGTTACGGCTATACGGCCCGAGCGGCTGTACTGCAACAGACATCCGAACTTGCTCAGACAGTAGTACAGGTCAGTAACGTCCTCGGTCAGTCCGGCATACTGCACTGTGCTGTACGTAGGATTCACCTCCATCATACGTGCGTCATGGCGGCGTATGGTGCGCGATATTTCAGGATTCTCGAGCAGTTTCGGTGTCGATATCTTGTAAAGTCCCACTTCGTGTATGAACAGTTCCTCGTCGCGATAATAATCGGCCTTCACCACGTCAATCTTCTTCTCGATAAGCTTTGTTATCTTCTGTATCTGATTTTCGTCGCTCCATGCCGTTATGGTATATTTGTGTATGCCGCGTTTGCTCGATGCCGACACGTTCAGACTTTCTATGTTTATCTGGCAACGGGTGAACACAGAGGTTATCTGGTTCAGTATGCCGGCAAGGTTTTCCGAGTAAACGAGCAATGTATATAAGTTCTTCTCCATGTCCTTACTGTTGATGGTTATTTTATTTCAAGAAGCATCTCGTCCACGCTGCAGCCCGGAGGCGTCATCGGCAGGACGTTGTCTTCCTCTCTCACGGCGCACTCGAGCACATACGGTCCGGGCGTTGCGAGCATTCGGGCAACGGCTTCGTGCAGTGTCTCGCGCCCGGTCACGGCTTCGTAAGGAATGTTGTAGGCGCGGCATACGAGTTCGTACGACGGATTGAGCATGTGGGTGAAGGAATAGCGTTTGTCGAAAAACATATACTGCCACTGGCGCACATTGCCCAGATAATTGTTGTTGAGCAGTATAATCTTTACGGGGGCTTGCTGCTCCATTATGGTTCCGAGTTCCTGTATACTCATCTGGAATCCGCCGTCGCCGGTGAAAAGACACACCGTGCGTTGTGGCGCTCCGAACGTAGCTCCAACCGCTGCCGGCAGACCGAAGCCCATTGTTCCGAGGCCGCCGCTGGTAACGACACTGCGTTTGTTGTTGTATCTGAAGTAGCGGCAGGAGAACATCTGATTCTGTCCCACGTCGCTCACGAGCACCGCGTCGCCCTTAGTGGCCTCGGCCACAGCATTGACAACCTCGCCCATGAGCAGCGGACCGCCCTGCGGATGTATGGCCGGCTGTATGACACGTGCGTCTTCCTCGTCGCGCAACGGACCGAAACTGTCTATCCATTCGTGGTGACTCTTTTTGTCGAGCAGGCGCGTCACGGCAGGCAGCGACATCTTGCAGTCGCCAAGAACGGCCACGTCGGTCTTCACGTTCTTGTCTATCTCGGCGTTGTCGATGTCGAAGTGGATTATCTTCGCCTGCTTGGCGTAAGTGTCAAGACGACCTGTCACACGGTCGCTGAATCTCATACCGATGGCTATCAGCACGTCACACTGCTGCTCCTTCACGTTGGGCGCATAGCTGCCGTGCATACCGAGCATGCCCATATTGAGCGGATGGCCCGACGGCAGAGCCGAAAGACCGAGCAATGTGCGTGCCGCCGGTATATCGGCTTTCTCAAGAAACTCTATCAGTTCGTTGTGGGCGCCTCCCAATTCAACGCCCTGTCCCACGAGGGCGAGCGGACGTTTGGCCGAGTTGATGAGCGCGGCGGCACGCGCCACAGCATCATCGTCGAGCTTGGGGTAAGGTTCGTAACTGCGCACAGAAGTCACTTTTACTGGCTTCCACTCGGTTGTCGCCACCTGCGCATTCTTTGGAAAGTCGAGCACAACAGGTCCCGGACGGCCCGAACGGGCTATGTAGAATGCCTGACTGACGGCCCACGCGATGTCCTCCGGACGGCGTATCTGGTAACTCCATTTTGAAATCGGCTGGGCGATACCCACGAGATCGACTTCCTGAAAAGCATCTGTACCGAGCGCGCTGACACCCACCTGACCGGCTATCACCACTATCGGAGTAGAGTCCATCATGGCATCGGCCACGCCGGTGAGCGTGTTTGTGGCTCCCGGACCGCTCGTGACAAGACACACTCCCACCTCACCGCTTACACGCGCATAGCCTTCGGCGGCATGGGCAGCACCCTGTTCGTGGCGCACCAGCACGTGGTTGAAAGCATGTTTGTCACCTACCGTATAATCGTAAAGAGCATCGAAAACCGGCATTATGGCTCCACCCGGATAGCCGAAGATGGTCTTCACCCCTTCGTTCTGCAGCGAGCGCATGAGTGCCTCAGCTCCTGTTATAATTTCCTTCGACATTTATAATATGTTTTGTAAAACCATGCAGCAGGAAGAAACCCTGTATGTCTGCCGCCGGCTTTATGTTTTTAATCAATTATTCTCACTCCTCCCTTGTCGGCAGAACTTACGCTTCGTGCGTAGGCTTTCAGTGCCTTGCTCACCTCGCGCACCCGTCTGACAGGACGTTGTCCACGTGCCTGCAGTTCCTCGTCGCTCAGACGGACACTTATAGTGCGTGCCGGGATGTCAATATCAATAATGTCGCCGTCGACAATCTTGCCGATATTGCCGCCCGCTGCGGCCTCCGGCGATATGTGACCTATGCTCAGTCCGCTCGTTCCTCCGGAGAAACGGCCGTCGGTGATGAGCGCGCATTCCTTGCCGAGATGCATACTCTTGATGTACGACGTTGGGTAAAGCATCTCCTGCATGCCCGGTCCGCCCTTCGGTCCTTCGTGGGTGATGACCACGCAGTCGCCGCTTTTCACACGTCCGCCCAGTATGGCGTCGCAAGCCTCCTCCTGCGAGTCGAACACACGGGCCGGTCCGCTGAACTTCCATATCGACGAATCCACGCCGGCCGTCTTCACCACACAACCGTCCTGGGCTATGTTGCCGAAGAGCACAGCCAGTCCGCCGTCCTTGGTATAGGCGTGCTCCAGACTTCTTATGCAGCCGGTGGCGCGGTCGGTGTCGAGTGTCTCCCACTCACAGTTCTGGCTGCCCATGACAGTGGAGAACCTGTGTCCGGGCGCACTGCTGTAAATACGCAACGCCTCAGGATCGGCATTTTCGCACGTTATGTCATACTTTTCCATTGCCTCGTCAAGCGTCATTCCGTCAACACGCTTAACAGTTCCGTCCACCAGTCCGCCCTTGCTCAGCTCGTTCATTATGCCGAGTATGCCTCCGGCACGGTTGCATTCCTGCACGCTGTACTTCTGTGTGTTGGGCGCGAGCTTGCACAGACACGGCACTTTACGGCTCAGACGGTCGATGTCCTTCATGCTGAAGTCCACGCCGCCCTCGTTTGCCACGGCCAGCAGATGGAGCACAGTGTTGGTGCTTCCGCCCATGGCTATGTCGAGCGTCATGGCATTGAGGAACGCCGTGCGCGTGGCGATGTTGCACGGCAACACGCTTTCGTCACCGTCATCATAATAGGCCAGCGCGTTCTTTACAATCTGTCGTGCCGCGTCGCGGAACAGTCTGATGCGGTTGGCATGCGTCGCAAGTATCGTGCCGTTGCCCGGCAGCGACAGTCCGATGGCCTCCGTGAGCGAGTTCATCGAGTTGGCTGTGAACATGCCCGAGCAGCTTCCGCATCCCGGACACGCGCACCCCTCAATCTGACGCATCTCCTCATCGCTCACCGAAGGGTCGGCTCCCTTCACCATTGCCGTAATGAGGTCGGCATTCTCGCCGCGCCACCGTCCGGCCTCCATCGGCCCACCCGAGCAGAACACGGTCGGTATGTTGAGCCTCATGGCAGCCATGAGCATACCCGGAGTCACCTTGTCGCAGTTGGATATGCATATCATGGCGTCGGCCTTATGAGCGTTCACCATATACTCCACCGAATCGGCGATGATGTCGCGCGACGGAAGTGAATAAAGCATGCCGTCGTGTCCCATAGCGATGCCGTCGTCAATGGCAATCGTGTTGAACTCGGCGGCATAGCACCCCATGCTTTCTATTTCTTTCTTTACTATCTGTCCGATTTCGTGCAGATGCGTATGTCCCGGCACAAACTGCGTGAACGAGTTCACCACTGCTATTATAGGTTTGCCTAACTGTTCCTGCTTCATGCCCGTGGCCACCCACAGAGCCCTTGCTCCGGCCATGCGACGGCCTTCGGTACATACCGCACTTCTCAACTTGTGTTTCATCTCTGTTCTCCCTTTCAGTTCCAATCCGCACTACAGTTCATCTACGTATGCGGTGGAACGCTAACCATATAAAAATAACAAACACCGCCATACGCGTCGCCTCATGCGACACATAAGCCTACGACGGCTTTTCAGACGGTCTGCATGCAAAGGTAGTCAGTTTTTGTGTAAAGAACAAACAAACCGTCATTATTTATTCGATAAAAATATCAATTTAACAACAAAACAATAATAAATATTGCAATTCAAAAGAAAATACCGCACATTTTGAGGCGTTTTGTGCAATATTCGACCTGCCATATCACGGCAACCGGCCTGTCGCCACAACGCAAACAGAAAACAAAGACTGCCCGCAGAGCACGACACGGGAACATCCTCAAGACCACACCAATAAGCATAATCGTACGCGATTCTGCAAAAATAATACAGTCCATATAAAAGCATTACGACTAACTTTGCATACAAAATAAACCTAAAAACAAAAACACAATGATAAGAGACAGATTTTTTATTGTCATTGCCATATTGTTTCTGATGACATGGCAATGCCGCACCGTTGCACAGATTAAGGGCAACGAAATCACGGTAATGGTGTCGCCCGACCACGACGACTGGAACTACGGACTCGGAGAGAAATGCGAATTCACCGTGTCGGTGTACAAGGCGCAGAACCTCTTGCGCGATGTGGTGATCGACTATGAGCTCGGACCGGTGATGTACGCCGACGTGAAGAAGGAGAACGTAAGGCTGAAGGACGGCACATGCCAGCTGACCGGACGCATGGACAAGCCCGGATACTATCGCTGCAAGGTGCGTGCCCACTCCGGGGGACGCACATACGAGGGACTCGCCACGGTGGCTTTCGCGCCGGAGAAGATAGAAGCGGCGGCTCAGATGCCGGCCGACTTCAAGGCATACTGGGAACGCAACATAAGTCAGGCGCGCCAGACTCCGCTCGACAGCCGCATGCGTCTGCTGCCCGAACGCTGCACCGACAAGGTGAACGTGTATGAGGTGAGCTTCCAGAACGAGCAATACGGCTCGCGCATCTACGGCATACTCTGCATGCCTAAGGCCGAAGGACAATATCCGGCCCTGCTGCGTGTGCCCGGAGCAGGCGTGCGTCCTTATTCGGGCGACACCTATACGGCATCCAAAGGAGCCATAACTCTGGAGATAGGCATACACGGCATACCGGTGACAATGAGCCAGAACGTGTACGACCGGCTTGCTGACGGCGCACTGCGCGAGTACTACCGCTTCAACACCGACAACCCCACATCGTTCTACTATCGCCGCGTGGTGCTCGGCGTGATACGTGCCATCGACTTCATCGACCAACTGCAGCAATACAACCACAAGGCTCTCGGAGTGACAGGTTCGAGCCAGGGCGGCGCACTTTCGATAATGGCAGCCGGACTTGACAGCCGCGTGACGTGCTATGCAGCCGTACATCCCGCCCTGTGCGACCACGAGGCGTTTCTCAAAGGCAGGGCTGGCGGATGGCCGCATTATTACTATTACGACACGAAACCGTCAGACAAGACCATTGAGAACATACGCCACTACGACGTGGTGAACTTCGCGCGCTGCATCACGGTGCCCGGTTGGTTCAGCTGGGGATACAACGACGAGGTGTGTCCGCCTACTTCAATGCAGGCTGCCTACAATGCGGTGAAGGCACCGAAGGAGTTCAAGCCTTACCTGCAGACAGGTCATTACTGGTATCAGGAACAATGGGACGAATGGTGTGAATGGATTTGGAATAAACTCGGAATATATGAATAAACGTGCAATCACAATGACAGCAACCTCAGCAATGGCTGCCGTGGTCATGGCGCAGACGGCCGTAAAGCCCGCCATACCGCAAGACAAGGAAATAGAACGAAAAGTGGAGCAGACGCTCGCCGGCATGACTCTCGACGAGAAGATAGGTCAGATGTGCGAGATAACGGTCGATGTGGTGACCGACTGGAGCTCGCCCGACGACTTCAGACTGAGCCGCGAGAAGCTCGACACCATCATCCGCCAGTACAAGGTGGGCTCCATCCTGAACGTGCCGTTCAGCGTGGCACAGACCAAGGAGAAATGGGCGGAGTCGATAGCCGAGATTCAGAAGGTGTCGATGGAGGCCATAGGCATACCGTGTGTTTATGGCGTCGACCAGATACACGGCACCACCTACACGCTCGGCGGCACGCTCTTCCCGCAGCCGATAAACCAGGCGGCGAGCTTCAACCGCGACATGCCCTACCGCGTTTCGCAGGTGAGCGCCTACGAGTCGCGCGCATGCGACATACCGTGGATATACGCTCCGGTGATGGACCTCGGGCGCAATCCGGTGTGGCCACGCGCATGGGAGTCGTTCGGTGAGGACTGCTACGTCAACGCCGTGATGGGAAGCCAGGCGGTAAAAGGATTCCAGGGCGACGACCCCAACCACATAGGACCTGAGAACGTGGCTGCCTGCATGAAGCACTTCATGGCCTACGGTGTGCCCGTGACAGGCCGCGACCGCACTCCGTCGGCCGTGGGCGAGAGAGATATGCGCGAGAAATATTTCATGCCTTTCCTCCATGCGGCGCGTGCCGGAGCACTGACGCTCATGCCCAACTCGTCCATCAACATGGGCATTCCGTTCCACGCCAACAAGACTCTGCTCACCGACTGGCTGAAGGAGGGCCTCAACTGGGACGGCATGATCGTGACCGACTGGGCCGACATCAACAACCTGTGCGTACGCGACCACATAGCCGCCACTAAGAAGGACGCCATACGCATAGCCATAAACGCCGGCATCGACATGTCGATGGTACCCTACGAGGTCAGCTTCTGCGACGACCTGAAGGAGCTCGTGAACGAAGGCAAGGTGAGCATGAGCCGCATAGACGACGCCGTGCGACGCATACTCCGACTGAAATACCGTCTTAATCTTTTCAATCGTCCCGACACCCGGCCGGCAGACTATCCTGACTTCGGCTGCAAGGAGTGGGCCGACGAGGCACGCACATTCGCCACTGAGTCGCAGGTGCTGCTGAAGAACGACGACAACACGCTGCCTCTGCGCGAGGGAACAAGAATATTCCTCACCGGCCCTAACGCCAACTCCATGCGCTGCCTCAACGGCGGATGGTCGTACTCATGGCAGGGCGACAAGGCAGACGAGTGCGCCATGCAGTACAACACCATATACGAAGCCATGTGCAACCGCTTCGGAAGCGACAACGTGAAGCTCGTGGAGGGCGTGAGCTACAAGAAAGGCGGAAAGATAGACGAGATGGGAACGACAGACATAGAGGCTGCCGTGAACGCCGCAAGCGATGCCGACGTAATCGTGGCGTGCATAGGCGAGACATCTTATGCCGAGACTCCGGGCAACATATCCGACCTCTGGCTGCCCGACACACAGCGCAGTCTGGTGAAGGCTCTCGCCGCAACGGGCAAGCCCGTAGTGCTCATACTCAACGAGGGACGCCCGCGCATCATCAGCGACATTGTGCCGCTGGCAAAGGCAGTGATAGACATCATGCTGCCGGGCAACTACGGTGGAGACGCCCTCGCCTCGCTGCTTGCAGGCGACAGCAACTTCTCGGCCAAGCTGCCTTTCACCTATCCGAGTCATCCGAACTCACTGACCATCTACGACCACAAGCCGTGTGAGAACATGGGACAGATGGACGGCAACTACAACTACGACGCCGTGATAGACGTGCAGTGGCCCTTCGGCGCAGGCATGAGCTACACAACGTTCGCCTACGACAACCTGCGCGCCGACAAGACCGACTTCGGTGCCGGTGACACTCTGACGTTCAGCATCGACATCACCAACACCGGCGACCGCGACGGAAAGGAACCCGTGCTGCTCTACTCGTCGGACGTGGTGGCAAGTCTGTCGCCCGACAACAGACGGTTGCGCCAGTTTGACAAGGTGGAACTGAAGGCGGGCGAACGCCGCACGGTGAAGATGAGCATCAAGGCTTCTGACCTTGCGTTTGTCGGAGCCGACGGCCGATGGACTCTTGAGGAGGGCGACTTCGTCATGACCTGCGGCAGTCAGAAGCTCACAATACACTGCAACGAGACAAAGATATGGGACACGCCCAACATATAAACCCGAAATCATGCACAGAACATCATTGATGGCCGCGCTGGCCATAGCCCTCATGCCGCACTGCGGAGCCAATGCGAAAATAAAAACCGCACCGCTCATAGCGCCGGGCATGGTGATACAGCAGAACAGCGACGTGCGCCTGAGCGGAACAACAACGCGCAAAGGTGCGACGATAAGGATAAAAGCGTCGTGGGACAGACGCACGCTGAAGTGCAAGGCGGGCGACGACGGACGCTGGAACGTAACCATACGCACCCCGCAGGCCGATCACAAGCCGCACACGCTGACACTCGACGACGGCGAGCCTCTGACCATAGACGACGTGCTAGTGGGCGAGGTGTGGCTCGCATCGGGACAGAGCAACATGGAGATGCCGCTGCGGGGATTCGACAACTGCCCCGTGGAGAACAGCACCGAGACAATACTCCGGGCAGGCGAGAACCGCGACGTGCGCCTCTTCACAGTACCCAAGACACAGAGCTGGCAGCCTGCCGACTCGTGCGGCGGACGGTGGATGAGGTCTGAACCGCGGAACGCCGCCGAGTTCAGTGCCACGGCCTACCACTTCGCCACGACGCTGAGCCGTGCGCTCGACGTGCCTGTGGGCGTGGTGGTGTGCGCCTACGGCGGCTCGAGAGTGGAGAGCTGGATGAAGCGCAGCCTGCTCGAGGACTTCCCCAACATAAGTCTCAAGCGCGAGGATGTGGAAAAGGAACAGGAATGGTCGCGCCCCTTGCTTATGTACAACGCCATGTTCCACCCCGTGACATCCTACACATACAAAGGCATAATCTGGTATCAGGGCGAGTCGAACACCGGTAGCTACCGGACATACGCCGACCGTCTGGCACTCATGGTGAAGTCGTGGAGGGAGGAACTCGGCCTTGGCGACATACCGTTCTACAGCGTCGAGATAGCGCCATACGAGGGCTACGGCGGCAGCGGTCCGTTCCTTCGCGAGCAGCAGCACCGCTCGGCCGGACTCATACCTAACTCTGCCTGCATATCCACCAACGACCTTGTGGAGCCTTACGAGTGCGGACAGATTCATCCGAAGAAGAAACGTGAGGTGGGCATGCGCCTCGCCCTGACGGCACTAAACAGGTGTTATGGCCACTCGTGGCTGTCGTGCGAGGGACCGCGCTACAGGGAGATGCGCACCGAAGGCAGCACCGCCATTCTTACGTTCGATCACGTGTCGGGTGGCTTCAGCCGCAACCGCGGCATCACGGGCTTCGAGGTGGCAGGCGACGACCGCGTGTTCCATCCCGCCGACGAGGTGCGCATAGTGGGCAACGCGTCCATCGCCGTATCGTCGAAGAGCGTCGAACATCCCGTGGCAGTGCGCTACTGCTTCCGCGACTTCATGCCCGGCAATCTGCACGGCGCGTCGGGCCTGCCCGTAGTGCCGTTCAGAACAGACAACTGGTGACCGTCCGCCGGTGGCGCCACAAGCCCCACTCCATCTGCCGCGCGACACACGCGACTGTGCCACATGCCATGTCACACCATACGACAAAGCGCAGTCAACGTGTCGCGCGGCATAACTGGAGCCTCTTCCCCGCTCCAAACAAAAAAGCCTTAACCGCATGGAAATGAATATTTATGCAATTTCCGACAGTAAAAAATTTTGACAAAAATTTTTCTCAAAATAGAAAACGACGACCCTAATGCTACCCCGTCGCGGTCAGCCAAAGAGCCTTTTCCGCATCAGCTCTTTTTCCCTCATAACGACACAAAAAACAGACGGCCTTGCAAAACAGGCTTTTTCAGCCTGTGATATGCACCATATCAGGGCCCGGAATGCACTATATCAGGGCCTGATAAAGCCTATATCAGGGCCTGAAACAGGCTCTTTCGCCAATCCATAAGCACATCATCGAATTGCCAGAATGCGTAAACCACTGTCTGTCAAGCAGATAACAAAACCTCTCAAAACTCGCGAATTTGCGCCCGAGGATGCTCTTGCTCGAAAATATTTAACTCTCGCGGAGTTGACGATGAATAAATATGCAACAGCTGCTCAGGATTTGCATATTTATGCAATGCGCACACCTGTGCTTTACATATATTGAAACAGAAAAAAATAAGTAAGATATTGAATAATTATAGATTGTGTTTCTGTTGGGTATATATCTTAAATTCTGAAATAAAGTAACAACAAGACAGCTGCGACAATAACGGGATGCAGGTGTCAGCGGCGGCGTGTCTTGAACGAGAGGATGTATAGGGTAATGGCGGTGGCAAGGAGTATCATTGCAAGTTTGAGCCAGAGCCAGGGAAAGATGAAGAGCACGCAATGGATGGCTGTGAGCCAAAGGGTGGATATGGCAATGACCTTTATGCGCAAGGGGATGGACTTATCCTCACGGAAACTTTTTATGTAGGGACCGAGGCGAGGATGATTCATCAGCCAACGGTATGCGCGTGGCGAACCGCGGAAGAACATGGCGGCGGCCAACAGAAGAAAGGGCGTGGTGGGCAGGACCGGCAGGAATATGCCGATGACACCAAGAACCACGGATACGAAGCCGATGGATACATACAGATACTTCATGATGCAAAAATAATATGAAAGAGAGTAACGGGCAAGAGTTATGGCGTTAAAATGAGGAAGTGGATATACCGGAGGCATGACGGAGACGGATTGGAGTTAGATTGGAGATGAATTGGAGGTGGATTGAAGTTTAGTTTAAGTTTGGCCTTGGGTTTGTTTTGAGATGGGACAGGAGTAATAAATTGTTATATTTTATATATGCCATACTATCTTTATATTGAATGGCTTTGTTATTTATACACAACAGCATATTGCAATATAGATTACTCATGAAAAATCTACAAAGAGATATTAAGAATATTATTCATGAAGAAACAGCAACAGAGGAATTAATAATGTAACTATAATAAGGCGACCCCAGAATGTTGTGCGGCTGGAGTGTCGCGACAAATATTCTGAGGCCGTTTATCAGAAAAGCTATGCAACGATGTGCGGGAATTTGTGTAAAGACAGAACGCAGGATGTGGGTAGTGTAAAATAAACTGTGTCACGCATTATTAACTCATCGGTCGTGGAACGGCCAGCGCCAAGGGGCAGACCCCACCCGTCCCGACGGAGGATGTGCGCATCATTTATTCCAACTGTTCCATGTATCACTGTTCTCTTTGGCGCGTCCGTCACCGGCAGAGCCTTCACCACCGCCGTCAGGCAGACTGCCTCCACCCTCTGTTACGGCAGAACCGGAACCGCTCAGCAGATGTGCCGGGATGCGGAGCAGGAAAACAGTAGGGACTTCATAAAGTTTCTTCATATATTCTATTGTGTATTGTTATTTTATCATGATTTTTCTTCCGTCCACGATGTAAACGCCACGCTCAAGTCCTTCGGCAGACGGTCCTACGTAACGTCCACCAAGGTCATAAACACCGGCATGAGATGACTGTGAGTCACTCGTAGTATGTTGTATGCCGTCAGTTTCTCCTTCGTGATGTCGTATCATGGCTTTTGTATCAGCAGATGGCAACTTGACGTATGCTCTTGTGGCTTTAAGTTTGGTACCATCATTAATGGGCCTTACAAGCTGCGTACCGTCAGCATTAACAAAACGGATGGTCTGGTTTGCAGACGAATCGACAGTGAAAAGATCCGTAGAGTTGTATATTCCTGTGAAACTGTATTTGGATAAAGGTTCTGTCTGAAGAGCATGTACGACAGTAACGGGCTTTGCTTCGGAAATCAGTTTGTCTGTGAATACAGGATCAGTTATTTTCGTGCCCTTAATGGGGCGTACGAGATACGGCACTCCGGCCCGAGTCTGTGAAACAGACCGGAATTCAAGATTGAACGTATTATCGGCATTCATGGTAACGCCAGTGAACTTCTGGAAGTCGGCGCCTTGGAACTGTGTGGCTATATCATCGGCCGTAAGAGCGAAAGGCAGACAAAGGGTGTACCAACCTCCATCACCGACAAAGGTGCGCTGAAGCGTCACTTGGTCAACCGTCGTATTAAGATAAGAGGTTATCGCATCTCTGTTGTCGGCATCCTGAGTATCACCGTTGAGAATGAGAGAAGTTGGAAAATCCGGAATGGCAGAGCCTTTGTAGAGATATACTTCGCCTTTATTAAGAGTGCTGCTGTAACAACTAAATATTATTGGCGAATTGAATGTATTACATTGTATTGTTCTGTATGTTCCACTTCCTTGAAACTCCACTTCAGCAACACCCGTTGCTGATGAAACAGTAATCAACGCCTTAGAATTCTTGTCTTTATTTGTTTGTGTCAGAAAAGACTGTGCTTTTCCATCTTCTTTCTGTGCGAGATATCCATTTCCTGTATTAAAATACCAACCGGAAGCCGTTCCCTCAAGTATCAGGAACTGAACTTGCGGAGTTACAACAACATTATCATCAGTAAGAGCAACAGGCGTTGCTCCTCTATTATTTGAACGTTGCTCTGTACTCAACGCCACTCCCGCAGCCTTGTTGACAATAACCAGTACATCACCCTCTTTCAGTTCCGACGCATCGCGCACGAGAGTAAACACCGTATTGTCGTTCTGAGAACGCACTGCGGTAGATAAAGCTATAAGAAAAACCAGAAACAGAGTTCTGAGAATTACGGTCATAGAGTGTTATTTTTAAGGAATCCCAGTCGGCGTCAGTGAGACAGCATCAATGTTATGGTGGAGCCGAGAGTCGGCGGGAACAATAATTTTGCAAATTTAGTAAAACTAACATTACAAGCCAAACATATTTCATATAAAAACAGTCCACAAGAACATAATAACGTGAGTTTGCCGAAATGTAAATGCTTTTAAACCTGATGATTAGCGTAAATTGTGCATCGTAAGAAACAAAAGAAAGGGCCATATCATCACTTAATACAAAGTTTGATACGACCCTTTTTAGCGTTATAGTTACAATCTGTAACTTTTGAAAACAGTCATTTTAGTTTTTACACAAAACTCTTTGTTTATTTTAAGATTGTTCTGATATACTGAAATTATACCTCAATCAATCAGATACTCCCCACTTCATATTAGGAGTATCTCCCATTTCCAAAACCAGTTCTCCTCCTTTCAACAGTTCAGATGCAGGAAATTTAAAAGACTCTAACTTTTTGCCATTTAAGACAGCACGTTGTACATAAATATTATTTTTGGAAGCATTCTTCGCTTTTATGACAAATTTTTCACCTCTTCCATATTTCTCTCCAAGATTAATAATTATCTTCTCAAATGCAGGGCTCGCAATTTCATATTCAGGATTTACTTTACATCCACCATCTATCTGAAATAATCCAATAGATGTCATAACAGCCCATGCACTCATCTGTCCCTGATCTTCATCTCCCAGATATGCGTTAGCAACACCATATCCATAATATCTGTCTAAAATTGAGCGACTCCATTTTTGGGTGAGCCAAGGATAACCTGCATAATTAAACAAATAAGAAAAATGCATGGATTGCTGATTACCTTGCACCACCGGATGATCCCAATACTGGTCATTAGGAGCATTATATCTCCATGCCTCATCCTGATTAAATCCCCAAGTAAGTCTTTCCATAAAACGCTCTTTGCCTATCAGATTTATTAACTCAGGGACATCCTGAGGAACAAAAAAAGTAAGTTGCCATGCATTACCTTCTACATAATGCTGGTTAGCTCCACTTCTAAACGGATCAAAATCAGGAAGCCATTTACCCTGGCTATCCTTCATGTGACAATATCCTTCACTACTTATCACATTTTTCCACCAATACCCTCTTTCATTAAACGTTTTATAAAAATCCGTCTTACCTAAAGATTTTGCAAACTGTCCGACACACCAGTCATCATACGAATATTCCATTGTGTTTGAGAAACGTCCCTTGTCAAAAGGAACATATCCATGTTCCATATAAGCAACCAAATCCCTGTTACCAGCAAAGCCCTTAAATACCTTCTGCGCAGGAGTGGTCTGCATTTTTATTGACGCTTCCAGAGCCTTTTCCGCATCGAAATCTCTAATACCCATCTGATATGCCCCTACGATTAACGGTATTTCATGTTCACCTACCATTACCGGAATATAATTCAAACCGGCAGGTCCCTTGGCCAACCAACCATTAGCATCATACATAGCAAGCTGTGATCTCACCCATTTGCCAGACCATTCCGGAATAACCAAATTCCAAAACTGATTAAGATTCCAGAAAGAATTCCAGAAAGCATCACAGCCTAACATAACATCCCTTTCAGGATCAGAGACCTTTCTCACCTTACCATCGGTAGAGATCCATTCACCATTAACATCACTCCAGATATTTCTACTACATATGGAACGATACATATTATTATAAAAACGCGCCTTTTCCAATCTATCATCAGTCTGTATAATAATGCGTCCAAGCAGTTCATTCCATGTATCCTTTTGATTTTGAACAACAGCATCAAAGTTCCATCCAAATGGCTCTATTATCTCTTTCCGTAAATTTTCCGATGCATTTTCCACACTGACCAACGAAATTCCGGAGCGGACTTGCACAACAGGATTCTCTTCAGTATCAAAAGAAAGGAACAATCCTGCTTCTTTACATGATTCAGCTACCAATTCATCTGACGAATATACTATTTCATCATTTTTCCAAATCCCCATACCCGCAACAGGCTGATCAAACTCCAAAACAAAATTCAAAGTGTAATTCTGTTCCGCATCATTACTCCATACATTAGGAGAATATTGCCTGCACGTTCCTTCAATCCGATAATCACTGACTTTCTTCACACTAATATTATGCAAAGAAAAGTCATATTCCGTTTGTGGATGCAACTCTACAAGTATCCGATTATCTTTTCTGTCGGCCGGGAATGTAAATCTTTCAAAGCCGCATCTTGTTGTCGCCGTTATTTCCGCTTTTATTTTATAATCAGACAAATCCACGCTATATAAACCGATACCAGCTTTTTCAGAGCGTTTATCAATTCTGGAACGATATCCTTCATCCGGTTTCTGTTCATCGCCTACTTTCACTTTAAGAGCACCATTAGCAGGCATTATGCCCAGTCCTCCCAATGTCCATTCATGGATATGACTAAAGCAACCTATATTCTCAAAAGAAGGCTGATATCCCGCCTGCCATCCCATATTCTGATTATCAGGACTCATCTTAACCATACTGAAAGGCATCCACGGGCCTGGTGCTATCATCCATCGGGAATGAGCCGTACCGATACGGGTATCCACATAGTCAGACAGCTCCTGTTTTCTCTGAGGAGCACGCTCCACTATACCTGTGAATATCTGCTGTCCATTTAAAAGTATGCGATATTTACCTGATATATTTTCATCAACCGCCGGCATTGGCGCTTCCAGTTGATAACGCCCTTTCTCGATATACTTTTTCAATATAACTTTCCCATCCAATTCCACTTCCAACAATGGAGTTCCCGTAAGATGCTCCAAATCAACAATTAGCGGCTGGACAAACCGGTTGCCTTGAGCCAACTCATAGTCAGCTGGATATACATCGCGGATAAAAACATCTTTTACAGAAGACAATCGTGTATCTTCAGGTCCTTCCAGTCTTATGTTATCAAAAAGAATCCATGAACCCTCCAACACCGTAATCCTTACACTATTACCACCCCTTTTAAGGTACGACGATTTGACGGGAACCTCTATACAATAAGGCGTTGCCTTGTCATAATTGCCATATAGTGCCCCACTCTCCTGTACTTTCTCCGTTTGTGAAGGTTTTCTTTGAGAAGCCACATCATATCCCGGCGCAGACAACTGAACCTTATAATCAAGACTGTTAACTGATACCTTTACAAGAGGTAAAAATTCTTTTGCGAAATCAGCAAGATTCACAACAAGTTTATAATCACCCGATTCCGGTTTATCAGCAACATCGAAAAGAAGATTTACTTCATGAGTTCTCCATCCTGAAGTAGGCCATGTGCCTCCCCAAGTATCAACAGGACCCGGTAATATATAAGGAAAGTCTTTATTTATAGAAGACTTACCAATAACAAAGAACTTATCCTCATATCCAAAATCCTTTGACAAAAAATCTTTGAATTTATCAGGAGCCAATGCAAATTCATCAGCCCTTCCATCTAAATTACCTATGTTCCAGACAGTATCAGAAGAATATACATCAGTTACTACTGCAAGACATAAGGCTAATGCCACTTTTTTTATCATAACCACAAATTATAATTATCAATGCGAGTTCTACGAATTGTAAATGCCTGTAAACAGATGATCAGCGAAAACCATTCACAAGAATACTGCAAAAAATGCATGAACCTGTAATGGCCGCGACGCCTGCATGACATCAGGCACGCCACAAAAGGTCCATGCATATTATTGAGAACGACTATTAAGCGATGTTACTTCTTCTGTATCTTGGCAGCGAATCCTCCGCCCGGATACATCTTTATCTTAAGACTCTTATCCGACGACAGCGTTTCCGTCACTTTGCGATAATCGGTACCCTTGCGGTGGGCGTTCACACCGTCGGCGAAAAGCTCGACGTTATAGTCGCCCTGCGGCAAGAACGACAGATCGACATTCATTTCACGCGAGGTCCAGTCGGTGATACCGCCGACATACCACACATCACCCTTGCGGCGTGCAGTAATGATATATTCGCCCATCTTCGCATCCAGCACCTTTGTTTCGTCCCATACTGTAGGTATGGCAGCGATAAAATCGGTTGATTCCGGTTCGCGCATATAGTTGCTCGGAGCGTCGCACAGCATATTGATTGGCGATTCGAGTATGACATACAATGCCTGCTGACGGCAGCGGGTGCCCTGACTCATCGGCTCGGAATAGCAAGGATAATAATTGTCTTTCACAGCATTCTTCATGGCACCCTACGTATAGTCCATAGGACCTGCAACCTGACGGATAAAAGGAATCATCACGTCGTACTTCACCTGATCGTGAGATTCGGGGCTCCACTTCAGTTGTTCCAGACCGTTCACGCCTTCGAAGTTGAGCACATTAGGATAGGTGCGGTTAAGTCCGGCAGGCTTTGACGTGCCGTGCAGGTCGAGAAGCAGTTTGTACTTGGCACACATAGCCGCCGCACGGTAGTTGAAGTCGGTCATGATCTGGTCGTCACGGTCCATGAAGTCCACCTTGAATCCCTTCACACCCATCTCCGAATAGTGACGGCATACATTCTCCATGTCGCGCTCGAAAGCGTAATATCCAGCCCACAGTATGATTCCTACATTGCGCTGCGCAGCATAGTCCACCAGTTCCTTCAGGTTGATTTCATCAACAACCTGCATAAGGTCAGCCTTCAGGTTCACAGCCCATCCCTCGTCAAGGATAACATATTCGATGCCCTTTGATGCGGCAAAGTCGATGTAAGCCTTGTATGTATCGTTGTTGATTCCCGCTTCGAAATCAACACCTTCGATATTCCAATCGTTCCACCATTCCCATGCCACCTTTCCAGGTTTGATCCACGACAGATCCTTCACACGCGAAGGCGCAGCCAGAAGATAGCTGAGGTTGCTTGCGGCAAGGTCCTTGTCCTCGGTTGTCACGATGACAATGCGCCATGGGAAGGAGCGTTGACCATCGACACGAGCGATATAATTCTCACGTTCCTTCACAAGCAGCTGAAGCTGATTGTGTCCGCCCTGCTCCACCTTCTTAGGATACGGAGCGAATACGGATGTGAGCTGATTGTCGCCTTTCGCGCTGGAAAGATAAAGTCCCGGATAGTTCTCCAGATGAGTTTCGGTGATGCACACCTTCACACCCTCTCCGGCGTCCACCACCAGCGGCAGGAACATCAGACGTTTTTTGTTGAGTTTGGAAATGCTGTTGGTTTCATAAATATTCTCGAACGAGTTGAAGAACTGCGATTCCATATTGTCATCATCACCTCTGTTGACATAAGGCACAGAGGCCGTAGCGTCGAACGGGAAAGAGAAGTCAGCCTGTTCGTTCACCACATTGAACTTCTTCTTTGTATTGTTAACGAAACGATAGGCCACACCATCGTCATAAGCACGGAACTCAACATTATATCCGCCCTTGAAACGCAGCACCAGTCCGTTATAGTGATCTCTCATCTCGCTTGTGCGATAGAACGGTGAAGCCACCATCTCGTCAACACTCGTTGTCTTGCTTCCAGACAGACGCGCACCGGCTCCCCACACTTCGCCATTGTCAAGCGTCATTGATATGGCAGAAGGGCCACTACCTGCCGCCCGTTGCACGACACATCATACGTGAGTTGTTTACCGGCAGAGATTGTCGCGGACAGTTTACCCGACGGCGACTTCAATGTAAAAACTTTCTGTGCGTATGCGGAAAATACAAACATTCCGCATATAAGCATAGCAATTATTCTTTTCATGATTTATCAGTTAATATTAAAAATAGCTTTAGGTTGTGGCTCCGCTGTCCTTTAATTATAGTGCATATCTCCAACACCGATCATTACATTAATGACAGTCACGCAAGCACTGCTACAAACAAAATTATCTGAAACACATCCGGAAACGAAGACGTGACCGGGATAATTCCCGTCCACACCATTACCGTGCCCCATCATTCTGTCTGTAAAGATAGCGAAAGGCGAGTGCAGAGGCAAAAAGGAAAAACGGTGTTTTACCGGAGTTGACTTTGCCGAGCCGAATCCTATCTTATGCAAAGATAATGATAAAATATTTAATACAGAGACACCGATGCAGAAAGTATCAAAAATCAGTGCATATAATAAGACTTTACACAAAATGTATTTGTATTACTGCGGTAAAAATGCTACCAAAGAACTGTGATATCATGGCCCTGTAGAAATGCTGTGGAAATATGAGTTGTAATTAAAAACTACGGAATCAATTCCGAATGAGCGTTACTTCCTTACGATAAGAAGAAACAATATAGGCAACTTTCAAATTGTAAGCAGATTTCGATTTTCCGGTCCGGGTTTCCTGTTCTACCCCGAAAAATAAGCGAGTATTTGCGGGCAGACTCTCCCTCGGGCGCAAATTCGCGAATTATAAGAGGACGATATAAGACACTGAGTGTCAGATATTTATATTTGACAACCGCTTTTTCGAGCCGCAATAAGCACCGTTTCAGCATGCAATATTGCCCATATCAGGGGCTGAAATGCTTAATATCGTGCCATGATATGGACTTAACCAGACCGTGAAACGGGCATTATCAGAACGCCGGATGATTTGTTCCGGAATATGGTATAGGGTATATCAAAATGCCGTTCGGGCAGAAAGAGCCTTTATTATATGAAATTTGACATCCCCTTACGCCTATTTTCCGAATTTATTTTGTCAAAAAAAAGTCAAGAAAAATCGTAAGTTGATAGCCGGAGTTTTCTTGAAAAGCACTGATATTGTTCTTTAATAACACATATGTCGGAAACATAATAAAAAGGGACAATAAAAGTACTGCCCAACATGGAGAACAGATTTGGGTTAAAGATAATATAGGCGATAAAAAGAAGCCGGTAAATTCCGGCGTAATAAACGCGTTACGTTATAAATTTATGTATTTTATTCTGAAATTGGCTAACGTACCGAACAAGCTGCGGATATCCATCCCCAAGTATTGCGAATCGTTAAGTTCCTCTCCTTCAAATACTTTTCTTCCGGCATACTCGCCCTCGTCTGTGGAATATGAAGAAATACGTATCACCTCTTTAACAATACCATTATAACATCCGAGTATATGAGTAGCAGCCTCAGCTTTGTCGTCGGATATTTTCCAATACATCCGCGTGCAGTCTTTGAGGTCTTTACGATAGTAAGGACTGGATGTTTCATTCTTTATCATCGCTTCGTACGAATGTTTGATATTCACAAATATCAGTCTGTCGTCATTATTCATCTTCATAATACTTTATATTCTCAAAATGTATTAAACCGATATAATACAGAGTAATCTCCGCATATCGAACTTATAAAATAAAAAAGCGGACCTGCCCTTCATTTCTTCGCATAAAGAGCATGGTCCGCCATTAATGTATTAAAGTCGCTTATCCCTGCGCGTCACAAAATCAACTGAAAGCATATGTAAGGCAACATAAAACGAATACTCATCATATGCCTGTGCGACATGCAGCGCATCGTTTCTGCCGGCAGTCCGGCCGAAGGCGTTACGACTTATGGTTTATGCAGATGCCTTTCTTATACCATTCGTAGAGACGATGAATGCCTTCGTCGATTTCCACCTTATGATGCCATCCGAGGTTGTGCAGCTTCGTAACGTCAGTAAGCTTACGCGGTGTACCGTCTGGTTTGGATGCATCCCAGCGCAGTTCGCCACGGAATCCGATTTCAGCGACGACCTTCTCTGCCACCTCACGTATGGACAATTCCTTGCCCGTGCCGACATTGATATGGCAGTTGCGTATCTCCTTATCGCCGGGTTTGTATGTATCCTTGAAGTCAACATTCAGGAGCACGTGTACGCTGGCATCCGCCATCTCCTCGCTCCAAAGGAATTCACGCATCGGACTGCCTGTGCCCCAAAGAGTAACAGCCTCAGGAGTGATGCCATACTTGGCGAGCGTTGCAAGGATTTCCTCGTCTGAACGGCTGCCGTCAACGCCCTCTACCGGACGCAGGTTGATGTCCTTGCGCACGGCATCCCAGTTGCCTTCGTTCAGGCACTTGGCCAGATACACCTTGCGTATCATAGCCGGCAGCACGTGGCTGTTCTCCAGATGGAAGTTGTCGTTAGGACCATAGAGGTTGGTAGGCATCACTGCGATGTAGTTGCAACCATACTGCAGAGAGAAGCTCTCACACATCTTCAGTCCGGCAATCTTAGCGATGGCGTACGGCTCGTTGGTGTATTCCAGTTCGGAAGTGAGCAGCGCCTCCTCCTTCATCGGCTGCGGTGCCATGCGCGGATAGATGCATGTACTGCCGAGGAAGAGCAGTTTCTTCACACCGTGGCGATAGCTCTCGCCTATCACGTTCTGCTGTATCTGCAGGTTCTGATAGATGAAGTCGGCACGATAGTTGAGGTTGGCCATGATGCCGCCGACATGAGCGGCAGCCAGCACTACGGCGTCGGGCTGCTCCTCATCGAAGAAACGCTTCACGGCTACAGGATCGAGCAGGTCGAGGTCCTTGTGCGATCTGCCTACAAGATTAGTATAACCTCTGCCCATAAGATTGTTCCAGATGGCAGAGCCCACCAGACCATTATGTCCGGCTACATAAATCTTACTGTTTTTGTCCAACATCTTATATAAGTTATTATATCCCCAACCGGTCATCAGGACGCATGCACCTTGAGAAGAATAATCTGTCATCAAGAGCGTTTAGCCGTCGTTTCATTTTCCATCAGTGTACTGGCGCCAATATGTTACATTCACAGTCAGCCATGCATGCAGAATATGACGCCAAGACATCCGGTATAAAGAAGATACGAATCCCGACGACCGACAAGAGATTATTATTATTTCACAATACCTTTTTCCAGATACTCGGCAAGGTTCACCTTCACTTCCTCACCGGCACGTTCAACAGCCACCTTGGCCATATCAGCGTCAACCATTATCTTGACAAGCTCCTCGAACGAAGTCTTCGACGGGTTCCATCCCAGTTCATTCTTAGCCTTTGTCGGATCACCCCAGAGGTTGACAACATCAGTAGGACGATAGAAATCCTTTGACACTTCGACGAGCACACGTCCTGTTGCCTTGTCGATACCTTTCTCGTCCTCGCCCTCGCCGACGAACTCGAGTTCTATGCCCACGTGCTTGAACGCGAGATAGCAGAACTCACGCACAGAGTGCTGCACACCGGTAGCGATGACAAAGTCCTCCGGCTTGTCCTGCTGCAAGATGAGCCACATGCACTCCACATAATCCTTGGCATATCCCCAGTCGCGCAAAGAAGAAAGGTTACCCAGATACAGCTTGTCCTGCTTGCCCTGAGCTATGCGTGCGGCGGCAAGAGTAATCTTACGTGTAACGAAAGTCTCGCCACGGCGCTCACTCTCGTGGTTGAACAGGATACCTGAGCAACAATACATGTTGTAAGCCTCACGATACTCCTTCACAATCCAGAAGCCGTAGAGCTTGGCCACAGCATACGGACTGTAAGGATGGAACGGAGTCTTCTCGTTCTGCGGAACCTCCTCCACCTTACCGTAAAGCTCCGAAGTAGAAGCCTGATATATACGGCAGCTGTCGGTCAGTCCACACTGGCGCACAGCCTCGAGCACACGCAGCACACCCGTTGCGTCAACATCGGCCGTGAACTCCGGAGAGTCGAAGCTCACCTGCACATGGCTCTGAGCCGCAAGGTTGTATATCTCGGTTGGCTTCACCTTGTTCACCACCTGAATCATACTCATAGAGTCGCTCAGGTCGGCATAGTGAAGATGGAAATGAGGACGTCCCTCAAGATGAGCGATGCGCTCACGGAAATCCACCGACGAGCGACGGATTGTGCCGTGCACATCATAACCTTTTTCCAACAAGAACTCGGCAAGGAACGAACCGTCCTGACCGGTAATACCAGTAATCAATGCTACTTTTCTTTCCATAAATTCAATATGTTTTTAATTTGTAATTTCCATTCATTTATTCTGTGGCGCAACCGATAGTAAGAATCTCACAGTCGGTCACCGCCTCCATCTCATGCTCCACTCCTGCAGGCACGCTCACGAACTCGTCAGCGCCGAACACCTCTGTCTCGTCACCCACGGTTATGCTCATGCGTCCGCTCCTTATAAGGAAAAACTCGTCCATCGTCGCATGACAGTGTCTCTCAGCCTTCTCCCCTTCGACAAACGCCGTCACCGCTATCTGCGTGATTGGCGAAGCCACGTCACCGTTCTTCACCAGCACCCTCTTCATACCACAACCGTGCGAAGTGGATACGGGAGCGATAGCCTTTACATCAATCTTTCTCATCATTATTCCTTTCCTCCGGCCGCGCCGTCTTAATGTTACGCAACCGCCATTCGTTCCAATACTTACGATAAAAGAAGTAGAACACCCGATAAGCAATCTCCGAGAAATATTCTTCCGTATAATTGCGCAAGAGTCTCATATTATAACGCTCGCGGCGCACGAACCTGTCCAGCGGTCCATCCGCCTGATGTATTGTTTTAATGTCCTCGTTATACTTGCCGAAGTTTCCGCCCTTCATTATGTTGTCCAGCAACATCCTGCCGGCCTTCGCGTCCGGTTCGGCAATCATGAACCTGCCATCCATACCGAGCACCACCCTCAACACATACATCACAGCCCCGGCAAACTTCGTCATGTGGAACTCACGCAATCGTCGCTTTGTCGCCTCACGGTCAAGCTCACGGCAACCACGCGTCAACAGATAATAATAATCCACTATCTGCCTCATCCCCACACCTTCCTCCAGGAAATGATGCATTATGTGTCCGAGCAGCGCAATAACATTCACATCGTCCGTCGGCGCCGTTATCACGCCCAAGCCCTCCGGCAACTCCACCCTGTTGGTCATCTGTCGCGGAGCCTCCCGTTTCCAGTAATCCATCATCCGCATGTTGCGCCACGGATTAAGCAGGAACGTAGGGAAGAAATGCACTTCTATTACAGGATTCTTCACCACGCTGAAGTCTATGTGATGATAGCTCACCGTCTCGCGTGGCGACAAGCTGCGCACATAATCAACTATGCGCCTGCGGCCACCTTCGAGCCATATGTCTATGTCGCCGCCCTGCCGTCTCAACGGATGTGGATAATAAGCAGCAGCCACGCCCACGCCCTTGAATATGCACGAGCGGAAACCCTCCTTGGCAAACCGACGCTGCACATCCATCGCCTGCATGTTCTGCCTTCGGCTCATCTTCTCTATCTGCACCACCGTCATTGCCCAGCGCATGGCCACCGTCCGCGGAGGTCTCTGCTCATTGTCCAGCGCATCTATGCCGTCGGCACACACACCAATCAGCGCCTGGCGCACAGCCATGTCAAACACCGCCTGCCACTCCTCCGCTGTCGGTACAGACGAAAGTCTCCGGCGTGTGCCCACAGCCACCTGCAACAGTTCGAAGAATATCCCCGTTACTTCCATTTTGCCGATATGAACTGCGGAACCTTCCACAACATTTTTTCCATCTTGGTCAGCTGCGGACATCTAAAATGATGCGACGAATACACCCTTATGTCCTCGTTCCACATCTTCTTTCTTTTAGCGTTGTCTGTGCTGAGTCCGCCCATACGCATCCTCACCACATAACGCTTCATATATTCCACCTTCAGATCATTCTCCAACAGATATCTCACCAACAGATCGGTGTCAGCCGCAATTTTATAACTCTCGTCATAAAGTCCGAGACGCATCATCACGTCACGCCTTATATAACACGTAGGGTGCAACGGCAACCATCCATGGCGCACCTTCCATTTTGCATAGCGTCCGCCAATCCAGTTGCGCACCACCTTGTTTATATTATTCTCATCAACATAAATACCGTCGGCATACACGAAATCCGCTCCCGTCCGTTCGAACACCGCCATGACGTCAGACACGACGTGCTCGTCATAAACGAAATCGTCCGAGTGCACAAGACCTATCACGTCGCCAGTCGCCACACGTATGCCTTTGTTTATCGCCTCATACATTCCGTGGTCCGGTTCGCTTATTATCCTGCCTATACGTCCGCTGTACTCGTTTATCACATCCAGCGACCCGTCCGTCGAAGCACCGTCCACAACAATATACTCCAGATTGTCATAATCCTGTGCCAGCACGCTTTCTATAGCTCCGCGTATTGTAGCCTTACGATTAAAACATGAAGTGATTATAGAAATTTTCATATTTTTTATTATCGTATCCATTGATACCTCATATATAAATAGTTACGTATTACTAATTACAAACCTTTAGCTATTTATATATTATCATATAACAATATAATCTCTATCTATAATATAAAAACAATTTAATTTTACAAATGCTTTCCTATATGTGCTATTAATATTCTACCACCTGCAATATCCTTTCTACCTTTATGAAAATATATACGATTATCTGTATGATATTTACCATTATTCGAATCATCATAACACATTTTCACATGAAGTTCACATAAAACGTCTATCTCTCTATTTTCACAATCTAATTTAAATTTGAACTTAAGCTTTTCCTTATTACTTCCCTGAACAGTGGCAATTTCTGGAAAGTTTGCTTTCTTTGAAAGCTCTTTTAACAGTTCTGTCTGATTGAATTCCGTATGCACTTTCATCAAAATCGGCAGTATATCATGTATTCCATTCAGATGAAATATAATCGTTTGAGCATAATCTTTCAGAATCGAATTTACAGACTCTTTATTATGTTCATGGAAGAACATACATGGATAATATTTTCTACATTCTTCTATAAAATAAACAGCATCGCCATGAAACACCCCCAAATGATAACGTCGAAAATCATACCAACTACCTTTATCATATATAATTTGAGATTTGTCTGCAATACCTTTAATAGGGACCATACTTATAATCCCATAACAGTTCTCTATGGAATTATTGTTTATTTGCTCACATATCTTTTTTAAATCCAAATCCTCTTGATGTCGTTGCAGAATGTTTTGTAACGCATATTTCAGATCCCGTTCCTCTCCTTTTGCATCTTCATTATTATAAATATATTCTCCCAACGACATTCCATCCGGCAACACTGTTTCATATATTTTCTTATCTACTATAATATCATTGTCTTCGCAGAATGAGTACATAGTAGCATATTCTGCTAGAAAAGAACTCATTCTGTTTATGATTTCAGATAAAGAAATACCTTCTGAGCTAAAAGATTGTGGTATAATATAAAATGTTGCTTTCATACAATTCACATACGCTTATGCCTATATTGAAAAAGTAGACTCATCGCTAATTCTGCTTCATCAAAAAATCCTTTAGGCCAATTTGTGATGAATCCATCATCTTTTAAATCCATTTTCTGGCTTGAAAAGTCTTTATCAAAATAATGGATGGCAACATCACCTTTAGTCAATTTCACTTCTGGATTGGCAACAGCCACACGAATAGCATTCATTATATGCTCACTATGACTTTCAATAAAAAATTGTGGCGCACCATCCTCACTTGCACGTTTAGTTACCAAACTCATAAAACGCGACTGTGCCCTTGGATGTAAATGAGCTTCGGGATTTTCAAATATTACTATATCTTCTTTCTTTGCAATAAGTGTTGTTACCAATAAAGCCAAAATATAACTATAGCCAAATCCCACATTTACACTTTTATATAATTCTCTTCCTCCTACAGGCGACATCTCTAACTCCAATGTACTTGCAGCATCTTTCACCGAAATATCAGCTCCATCAAATATATAGTCAAGCCATTCTCTACATACATCCAAAAGTTTATCTGATTTACCAGAACGTGATAATGATGCATCTATTTGTGGATTACGCGATAATATATTAATAAAATATTCCCCATGACATCCGGTTTTTGAATCCAATGCTCCAAATTTATCATAATATAGTCTCGACCCCATTCTATCAGCCGATACATAATGTACGTTTTTAAATAAAGATACAAGCAATGGATTGTCAGTATAATCGAAAGAATATTCTGTAACATTAAGATTATTATCAACAAAAGACAATTCTATTTTTGACGCAAATTTTCCATTAAACTCATAATCAACCAATCGGCCTCTATCTGTAAATTTATCATCTTGCTTATAGTGAAACGAAAAGCTGTTTTTTTCCGAATCTCCTATTTTTTGATTTGTTCGAAAGCCCAAGATAACTTCAGATTTTTTCTTATTGCTCAAAATATCATTAAAGTCTCCAAGCTTTATCCATCTATTTGATGATACAGATAAATTTCGGAATGAATTATATGTATAAACAGATTGTGATAACAGAAGTATTGACTGAAGAACACTTGACTTTCCTCTACCATTAAGCCCTGTAAAAAGATTCAACTTTGACAGGTCAAATACTCGTTTCTTGCTAAAGCACTTAAAATTTGTAAGATGAGCTTGAGTCAACATACCTTTATTAATCTTTTATCCACTTCCAATAATTTTTGTTCATCCAACCATTATAATTGGTAACATCAAGTTCAGACACAAACAAAGTATCATTTTTATCCATATCATTATGTAATAAAGTTGATATGTCCATAGCCTTCAGATTGCTTTTTAGCAACCATACAGATTTTTGGATATGCAGAGCATTTCCCAACGATTCTATCCTTTTAAACAAATTGGTATAATCCTGACCCGGATTATTCAAGTCGTATGATATAATATATAAACTTCTCATAATGTTAGTTGTTCAAAATATCACAAGGGTATTCCCCTTACAAATTTAAATATAAATATTGGATATATGATATATTAAAGTTATTTTTATTGATAACACAAACACAAAAGTTATTAAAACTTTCATAATACTATATGATAAGATTCTGATTTACCTCTTTATTATCCGAATTCTTACACACACAGCAGGATTGCCCTGATAAATACAGTTTTCGTCCATATCCTTTGTTGCCACACTACCTACAGTCAGTATCGACTGCACGTGAGCCGTAACCCCGGGACACACCGTAGCCTGCGCTCCTATCCATGCACCGTCCTCTATTCGTATCGGCGCATTACGATAAGGCATCGACGCCACAGTATAATCATGATTGCCGGTAAGAAGCATTGCCCCCTGTGATATGCAGACATTGCTTCCAATCACCACATTGTCAAGATTGTCTATCCAACAATGCTCACCGAGCCAGCAGTTGTCGCCCACGGTCAGTTTCCAAGGAAACTTCACCGTGACGTTATTCTTTATTACAAGTCCTTTACCTATTTTTGCACCAAAGGCACGGAGCAGAAAAATTTTTATTCCCATAAAAGGATTCCATGAAGCACGCACGAACAGCGCACTCATAAAAAACCATAAGGTCTGCTTTACAAATCCCGCGCCCTTATCGAAATCACCTGTTGAAAATGAAGCAAGATCAACTTTTGCCATATCCTTATCCTGAATATTAAACACCTGCCCGTACTATTCCGGCAGTTCATTATACATCTTCACCATATCCTCCGCCATCTTCCTCGACGAATACTTATCCTCGACAAGCTTCCGTCCGTTGCGTCCCATACGCTCTATTTCCTCGTCAGACAATGCCAGGAACTTACGCAAAGCCGCAATCAGTGCTTCCGTACCTATCTCCGTCCACCATCCGCAGCCGTTTGTCTCCAGCTCCTGCCACGGAGTACCCTTCGTCGTGATGACCGGAGTGCCACAAGCCAGAGCCTCAGCCACTACGATACCGAAGTTCTCGCTGTGTGTAGGCAACACAAACACGTCAGCATGCCTGAACAGCTCCCATTTGCTGTCACCATACACCCCACCCGTGAACTTCACCATATCTCCAACGCCAAGCCGTGCAGCAAGCTGCCGCAACTCGTTGACATAGCTCTCCTCACCCTCGCCGGCTATCTTCACGCAGTAACCCTCCATCTCGTTCTTCAGCGCAGCCACAGCCTCGACAAGGAAGTTTATGCCCTTCTTCACGTGCACCCTTGAAAGAAACAGAATATCCCTGTTACGCTTCCACGAATGTTTCATCTCCACATTGTCAACGTCAATGCCGTTGGCTATGACGGATATACGGTTGTTATATCCCAGCTTCATCAGATTCTGCTTCTCGCTCTCCGCCGTGGCGTGCAGCCTGTCTGCCTCAACCACCGCACGTTTCTGATAAAGCAGCAGAGCCGGCAGTTTGCGCGTCCAATAATGGCGCGCCATTATCCATGGCTCCAACATACCATGAGGACTTAGCACTACCTTCACACCCATCTGCTGCGCCCATTTCTGGGCGAACGCACATCCGGGCATCCAACAACAGTTTATATGCACCACGTCCGGCTTTATCTCCTCTATCAGTGCCTGCCACTCCCGTTTCATCCTGCCGGAAAGCAAGCGGCTTATATAATGAACGTGGCAGTTGCCCAACTCCACAGAATTCGCCGACCCGTGACTCACCACGTGCAGCTCCACCAGTTGTCCGAGCTTCTCGGCAAGCAACTGCATATAAGCCGTAGTGCCGCCCCATGCCCTGTCTATTGTAGGAATATAATGTATTACTTTCATTCTGTTTTCTATCTATTATATATATTAACGTAAGTCCGATACCGGCTGATTATCGTATAAAGCTCCATGCACGTCCTATGACAGCACCGTCCTGTAACCGCCAACCAATATTGTCGTAAATAAAACCGTAACCGGCTGTTATATACATCATATACTGTTTCTACCGGACTTCACTGTCCCATCACAACTGTTCTACAACAGAATAAGCCTTCTCCGCCATCTGTACCGGCGTCAGGCGTGTCCTCACCAGTTCACGGGCGTTGTCCCCGAGTCTGCGTATCCCCTCCGGAGCAATCGTACTTATCACAGACACACACTCGTCAATGTTCTCGAATATCATACCGTTCTGCGACGCCTTTATATAACTATACTCCACACATTGTTTCGTCTCCTCAGTCCGTTTGAATGTGAACACCGGCAATCCGTAAGCCATCGCCTCAACAATAGACAGCCCCACCCATCCCGGTTGGAAATAAATGTCGGCTATGGCAAACAGCTCACGCTTCACGTCGGTGTCATACACCGCGCCGAAGTCATGCACATTCTCAAAACCGCTGAAGTCAGGTTTGTTACGTCCCGCACCTATTATTATAAATCCGAAATTCTTGCTGTCCAGACGCTTCATTGCCTCCACCAGCAAATCCGTGCGCCTGTAGTTGGACTCGAAACGCGCGCAGAATATCAACACCGTTTTCTCCTTTATCCCGTATTTCTCCTTCAGCGCACTCTTGTCCCCACGATACGCCAGCATATCGTCAACGCCCGACAACGTATTGTCAAGCGCCACCATCTTTTTCTTCGGAAATACCTTACGCCACTGTTCCAGCTCCTTCTGCATATACAGCCACACACCGTCCGCCAGCGCCATCTGCCAGCGCAGCTTCCAGTCCGGCCGGCGCTCCTCCTTCAGATAACGCTTCACCGAAATTCCCTGTCCCCACAATATTATCTTCTTATGGTGCAGGAACTTTGTGAGCAGCAACAGCCACGTCGTGATGTGCGCGAAGTGCAGCATCAGCACAATCACGTCATACCTTTTGTCAAACAACACCCACGGATTATAAAACAAGAAGCCCTTCACCTGTTTGTTGGGAATGAACTTCAGCCTTTCGGTATTTATCTTAAAGCCATTCCTGCGCGTGTCGTCAAACGAATTATAGACATACAAGTCCATCGTCTCACACTTTTGCCTCAACAGATCGAAAAACTCCTCCCTGTAATGAGGTACCTCCGGCTGCAATATGGCAATGCGTTTCTTTTTCATATCCTGATTATTCTCTTTTTATCTTTACTGCTTCCTTGCCGGACGCTTAAGATATTCATCATACATCTTCTCCAACTGCGTTGCCAAGAATCTCTGTCCCGCCTCGTTAAAATGAATCTTGTCATGATACATATTCTCCTTCTCTCCGGCTTTCAGTCCTTCTACAAGTTTCACCCCATGAGCCTCAGCCCACTCTATTATCATCTGCCCCATCTCATTATAACGTCCGGCCTTCACCTCGTCCTGCTCAGCATGAAGATAAATAGCCATCGGAATGTTTTTATCCCGTGCAATCTCCAGCAACTGGTCAAAACCTTTGTCAAACAAAGCAGACTTCTGTATCACAGTATTCTTGAATTCAATATTCTTCACCACCTGTTGGTCGGGATCAAGCTTCACCTTTGTTTTCCACAACCATACCTTTATCCTCAATAAAACATATCTGTCGATAAGCTCAGCCCACGCCAATTTATACTGTCTGTCGGGATATGTCGGCACAACGCCTACCACCGGAACGTGTGTCATCACGTCGAATGCATCATGACTGCTACACACCAGAATCATTGCACTGGCACCAAAAGTTCCATTCTCCTTCAGGTAAGCAGCACAATTGTCCGGCCCCCAGCTTCCGGCTGAGATATTCAGCATCTGCGTACCCGTCGCCTCGGAGAATAATGTAGAGGCGAGCGAATCTTGGTCCATCCACGTACCACCGAATATCACAGAGTCGCCAAGCCCAAGTACCCTAACCTTCGTAGAATCCGGTTCACCGTTACGTTGCGAATAAGAATTATAATATATGTGCGCTCCGAACCTATGTCTGTCCTGATTGGGCTGTGCTATATATTCATATTTGTCACTTTCACGATAAAGCAGGGCGTCACAGAAGCCGAATGCGAAACGTAACACCAGCTCACCAACAACAAACACCAAAAATAAGATGAGTAAAACAAATCTCTTCTTTTTCATACACAAAATATCATGCCAGATACTTTCTGTACATCTTTGCCTCGGTCACGACAGCTACCGTCAACCAACATATGACACACATATACCATCCTCCCTGGAACATATATCCCTCAAATATTGAATGTACAGTAAAAAATAAGAATAATGCATATATCAGCACATTCTCACTATCATACCTTATATTTCTCAATCTAGTAAATGTCTTGCACCATAATATAAGAGCAATCACAAAACCAATTACTCCCGTCTGTGCCAAGATAGAAAGCCAACTCGATCCGGATTCACCACGTCCTACCGTCTGATCTTCGTCTGTACCCTGTACGGCAAATCCAACGCCATAAACAGGAGAAGACTGAAACTCTGCCATACGCTGCGCCCAAAGAAAATCCCGCGATGTTACTCCAGTCTCTTCCTGAGTTTCTTGTTTCTGCAACATACGTGTGGCACTATCCATGAAGAATGGGAATGACAGTACACCAATCACTCCGAATATCACGACATATTTTGTGAGTTTCCCAAAATTCGGCGATAACCATTTCAATAAAGCGACAGACAAGACAACGGCAAGACCGAATGCCGAACGTGAGGCAGAAATAATACAAACATACATTGAAGCCAGGAACATCACTATATAAAATATTCTTGTCCACCTTTTCTTCTCACCTTCTCTAAACAACAGATACGCGAAATACAGCATACTAACAGCTGCGGCAGCACTGTTCCACATCGGAAACTTTGCATATCCGGAGAACTCGTCCACACCTCCGTATAGCATCATACTCTCACCAAGTCTCTTTGTCACCTGATAATTCACGCCCTGAAATTTCGCGACAAGACTAACAACTACAGTGCAAGCAAAACCTATAAATATATTATGCAATAGTTTCTTCTTATACAGGTGCCATTTCACTCCTGTTATAAACGGTGCCGCTACTATCAATATCAACGTATATAATATTGGTCGGATATCATATACCGCATTGATAATCGTTGACAACCATATTGCCAATATAAAGAACACATATATCACATTTTTTCTCACGAATCGTACTTGATAACGTGTCATCTTATACATTATAAGCAATATACCTATATAATATATATACGAAGGAAACGTATATGAATACAAATTGCTGAAAAGACAGAATGTTATCAACAATTCAAACCAATTACGTTTTATATATGTCAATATATTTGCCATTTCTTTTATTCATTTATTATATTCTATTTTCATTTATCGCATCTTTCAATGCTTCCAACATTCCTCTTCCATATTTCAAATCAGGCTCCATATAGTTGCCCTCGCCCCATTCGTTCCACGCCTTTATTATTACAATCTGCTTATCTGCAGGTTTATCCTTGACTAAATTTATTGCATTTCTAACAAGATTTTTAAAATACTTAGGATTGCAATCCTCTAATAATATTCCGTTTGCTCCAGAGCGAGGAGTGTGATCCCAATTTGGCGCAATCACGGGAATAGCATTATCGGCACGTTCTTCATCACATAACATATATTTTATAGCATCCTTGTATTTAAAAATCTTAGGATAATGCAACACTCTGGCTCTTAATTCCAGAAACACTTTATAAATAAGATTCTGATGATGGTGAACATTTAATATTGCATCATTGTATGTAGCATCATATCCAAACTCTAATATCTCTTTTCTCAATCTGCCTTTATCAGTCTTACCTACAAAATAAAAGCCTTCCAATCCATTCTTTTTGGCAAGCTCCTGCCATATTTCTATGAATCGCTTCAGTAAAGGACTGTCTAAAGGATTATAGACAATAAATAAAAGTTTTCCATCTACTTTTATATATCTCTTATCCTTGAAAGCCGGTAACATTGTATAAAAGTGATTAACAAAGTCATCTTCTCCGGGATAAGTCTGCTCCATTAAAATTTCCTGTGTTCCATTCTTATCAAATTGTTTCTTTGCCCAAGAATGGTTTGCCCATGCAAGACAAAAAGGAAAATCCGGTTTACCGGAAGCAACTACTTCATCAAAAGGACGTTGAAGTAGTCTCTTTCCATTTCCAAACCAATAATGCCAGTAACAGAATCCTTCTACGCCATATTCTTTGGCCAATTCTGCCTGCGCTTCTCTACTCTCAGGTAATCGAAGATCATAAAAGCCTAAATCTCTTGGTATCTTTGGTTGATAATGTCCTTTATAAAGTTTTTTTGCTCTTGCGACGTTTGTCCATTCCGTAAATCCCGGTCCCCACCATTCATCATTTTCAGGTGTAGGATGGAATTGTGGAAGATAAAAAGCTATAAATCTTGCCATCTTTATTTATTTATAATAGTATTATAACAATTCATCAAATCTTTCGCTATATTTTCAGGATTATGTCTTTCTTTTGCTCTAGCCATACCCTTTATGCTATAATCTCTCATTCTGTTTTTATCATTATACAGGCTTAATATCTCATAAGCCATACGGAAAGGGTCATTTGCAGGTACAAGAATTCCATCAACTCCATCTCCAACAAGCGATGATATTCCACCAACATTTGTAGAAACAACCGGCACTCCTAAAATCTGAGCCTCACATAAAGAATTTGGACTATTTTCAATATATGCAGTATGAACATACATAGTTGAATTACACAACAATGTTGTCATATCCTCCGGTTGCATAAATCCAAGTATATTAATGTTGCAGTCTGAGAATTTTTTCTTCTCTTTATACTCCACCATCATACGAAATTCATTCGGCAGATGTCCTACAACATTCCATTCAAAATCTACATTAAGTTGTTTCAATAGTTTCGCAGTTTTGATCATCATGTCCAGTCCCTTATATAAAGTTGAACAACCTACTGTAACAAGTTTCAACTTTTTCAAGTTCTGTTCATTCAAATTCCATGTAACCTTAGAGTTAATAAATGCAGGTCTTAGTGCTTCATCTACATGGAAATACATACGTTCCGGATTATAAATCTTAGTAACAGCCTTATCCCAACAAGTCCGTCCCATATAATATTTTACATTCTCAAAAACCTGTCGCTCCATTTTCTCTCTAGATTTTTGTTTTATAGATTGTATACAATACCAAATATATCGTGCAAAATTACCTTTCATTGCACATATATACGTAAAGATATTATATCCTGGTGGATATTTTGCATTATAATATGGAGCTATTGCACCTTGCATATGAACAACAACAGGAATATCCGTATATTTTGCAATCAGTCCAAAAGGCCACTCTGTTCCGAACACATGAATTAAGTCCGGTTTATAATTTTCTACTGTTTTAATTGCTTGTTTAACTAATTTACCTGATTCCACGGTCCAAGTAAATTGATTTTTAAGTTTTTCAAATGTTGAAAGATATATATTGAGTGGAATATAAGTAACTCTATCTATAACTTTCACACTTCCATTACCGTTAAAAGCTATATATAATTCAATATCTGTATTATTCTTTAAGATTCTTTCCAAACTATCTTGCCAACCACCAAGAAGTGTACCAAGAGACTCTTTATATATGGCAGGACAACTTCTATTAAACCAAAGGACTTTCATTTATTTATATTCATTCTTAATTTTAATTCCACAAGAAATCTCTGAATATTATAATCTCTTGAACGATTAAAATG
>ERZ780167.57-NODE-57-length-106822-cov-6.609552_pt1 | contig 106822 bp, 82 predicted proteins | sample MGYA00510982_ERZ780167 | MGnify/ENA primary metagenome ERZ780167 (study PRJEB29588, sample SAMEA2146107) | human gut metagenome | biome: human gut; feature: human-associated habitat; material: faeces | place: Denmark | collected 2008/2010 ... | reverse complement strand
GCGTGGGCTTCAAGATTACCTCCGGCCCCGTGCTCGACAAGCCGGGCGACCTGGCGGGCATCCTGACCAGCCTCGAGCCCAATGACGTCCTTTTCATCGACGAAATCCACCGCCTCAGCCCCGTGGTGGAGGAGTATCTCTACTCGGCCATGGAGGACTACCGCATCGACATCATGATCGACAAGGGTCCCTCGGCCCGCAGCATCCAGATAGATCTGAACCCCTTCACGCTGGTGGGCGCCACCACGCGCAGCGGCCTGCTGACGGCTCCGCTCCGTGCGCGCTTCGGCATCAACCTCCATCTGGAGTACTATGACAACGACGTGCTGAGCGCCATCATCCAGCGTTCGGCGCGCATCCTCGATGTGCCCTGTTCGTCGAAGGCGGCGGCCGAGATTGCCAGCCGCAGCCGTGGTACGCCCCGTATCGCCAACGCCTTGCTGCGCCGCGTGCGCGACTTTGCGCAGGTCAAGGGTTCGGGCAGCATCGATACCGAGATAGCCCGCTACGCCCTCGAAGCGCTGAACATCGACCGCTACGGGCTCGACCAGATCGACAACAAGATCCTGACGACCATCATCGACAAGTTTAAGGGCGGTCCTGTGGGCCTCACGACCATCGCCACCGCCTTGGGCGAGGATCCCGGCACCATCGAGGAAGTCTACGAACCGTTCCTCATCAAGGAAGGCTTCATCAAGCGTACCCCCCGCGGCCGCGAAGTGACGGAGCTGGCCTACAGGCACCTGGGGCGGAACTTGTATAACGGAGGGCAACCGTCGTTGTTTGACTGAAAACGATTGAATTATGGCAAATCTGAAATCTCTTGCTAAAGAAACCGCCATCTATGGCCTGAGCAGCATCGTAGGGCGATTTTTGAATTACCTGCTGGTGCCTGTCTATACCATGGCGATGTCTGCGCAGAGCGGAGGCTATGGCGTGGTGACGAATATTTACGCTTGGGTAGCTTTGGCATTGGTGTTGCTTACCTTCGGCATGGAGACGGGCTTTTTCCGCTTCGCCAACAACGGCAAGGACGACCCTATGCGTGTTTACTCTACTACATTGATGGGCGTAGGTAGCGTGTCGCTTACGTTTCTTGCTTTAGGATTGGTGTTTCTGCAACCTATCGCTGGCCTGCTGGGTTACGAAGCCCATCCTGAATACGTGGGCATGATGATGGCCGTGGTGGCCATGGACGCCATCCAGAGCATCCCCTTTGCTTACCTGCGCTACAAGAAGCGGCCCATCAAGTTCGCCGCGCTGAAGCTCTTGTTCATCTTCCTGAACATCGCGCTGAACCTCGTCTACTACGTGGCGATGAAGGGCAGCGACGTGGGCTATGCCTTCCTGTTCAACCTGGTCTGCACCTTCACCGTCATGCTCTGCATGATACCCGAGCTGCGCGGCTTCCGCTACGTGCTCGACCGCGCCCTGCTGCGCCGCATGCTGTCCTACAGCCTGCCCCTGCTGGTGCTTGGCCTGGCAGGCATCCTGAACCAGGTAGCCGACAAGATTATCTTCCCCTACGTCTATCCCGATGCTGCCGAGGCCAAGGTGCAGCTGGGCATCTACGGTGCGGCCAGCAAGATAGCCATGATCATGGCCATGCTGACGCAGGCCTTCCGCTATGCCTACGAACCTTTTGTCTTTGGCAAGAGTCGCGACAAGGACAACCGTGAGGTCTATGCCGCCGCCATGAAGTATTTCATCATCTTCACCCTGCTGGCCTTCCTGGCCGTGATGTTCTACCTCGACCTGCTGAAGTTCATCATCGGACGCGGTTACTGGGCCGGCCTGCGTGTGGTGCCCATCGTGATGGCGGCCGAAATCTTCATGGGCGTGTACTTCAACCTGTCGTTCTGGTACAAGCTGATCGACGAGACGCGCTGGGGCGCCTACTTCTCGCTGACGGGCTGCGCCGTGCTGGTGCTCATCAACGTGCTGCTCATCCCGCGCTACAGCTACATGGCCTGCGCCTGGGCGGGCTTTGCGGGTTACGGAACGGCCATGCTGCTGTCCTACTTCGTGGGGCAGAAGAAGTACCCCATCCGTTACGACCTGAAGGCCATCGGACGCTATGTGCTGCTGGCCGCCGTGCTCTACCTGGCTGCCGAGTACGTGCCCATCGACAACCTGTGGCTGCGCCTGGCTTGGCGCACGGTGCTGCTGCTGGTGTTTGTCGTCTACATCTTGAAACATGACCTGCCCCTGAGCCGCATCCCCTTGCTGAACCGGCTGGTGGCGAAGAAATAATTCTGTGAACAAAACGAAGAAAACGATGATGAGAGACATGAAATACCTGCTGCTGGCTGCCGTCTGCCTGCTGGCAAGCGTGGCCGCCCTGGCCGACGAAGGCATGTGGATGCCGGGCAACCTGGACAAACCGACCGCCCGCACCTTGAAGAAAATGGGGCTGGAACTGAAGCCCAGCGAACTGTACAGCCCCCGCAAGGCTTCGCTGAAGGACGCCGTGGTGAGCTTCGGCGGCTTCTGCTCGGGCGTGGTGGTATCCGAGGACGGACTGGTGCTCACCAACCACCATTGCGGCTTCGGCAGCGTGCAGGAGCACTCCAGCCTGGAGCACGACTACCTGAAGGACGGTTTCGTGGCCCGCACGCGTGAGGAGGAGCTGCCCAATCCCGCGCTCTACGTCCGCTTCCTCCTGCGGCAGGAGAATGTGACGAAGCGCGTGCTTTCCGCCGTGCGTCCCGGGATGGACGAGTCGGACCGCGCCAATGCCGTCGACTCGGTGATGCTGGCCGTCGGGGCCGAAGTGTCGCAGAAGGACTCCACGCTGACGGGCGTGGTCGATGCCTACTACGGCGGCAATGAATTCTGGCTCTCCGTCTACCAGGACTTCAACGACGTCCGGCTGGTGTTTGCCCCGCCCTCGTCCGTGGGCAAGTTCGGCTGGGACCAGGACAACTGGATGTGGCCGCGCCACACGGGCGACTTCTGCGTCTTCCGCATCTACGCCGACCGCAAGAACCGCCCCGCCGACTACTCGCCCGACAACGTGCCCTACCATCCCCGCTACGCAGCCCCCATCTCTCTGGAAGGCTACCGCGAGGGCGACTTCTGCATGACGATGGGCTATCCCGGCACGACGGAACGCTACCTCTCGTCGTTCGGCATCGAGGAGGCCATGAACGGCATCAACCAGGCCCAGGCCGACATCCGCGGCGTGAAACAGGCCATCTGGAAGCGGGCCATGGATGCCAGCGACGACATCCGTATCAAGTATGCCTCCAAGTACGACGAAAGCTCCAACTACTGGAAGAACAGCATCGGCACGAACCGCTCCATCCGCCGCCTGCACGTGCTCGAGAAGAAGCGGGCCCTGGAGCGTGACCTGCAGGACTGGATACGCCGCACCCCTGCCGAACGCGACAGCCTGCTCCACCTGCTCACCGACCTCGAGCTGGCCTACAAGGACCGGCGGGCGGCCAACCGGGCGCAGGCCTACCTGCTTGAGAGCTTCCTCAACGGTCCCGAGCTGGTGCAGCTGGCCCTCAGCATCCTGAACTTCGACTTCGGCGCTGACCCGAAGGTGGTCGAGGCCAATCTGCAGGACATCGTGGACAAGTATGCCAACCTCGACCTGAACATCGACAAGGACGTCTTTACGGCCCTTCTGAAGGAATATCCCCGCCACGTGGAGGCCGAGTACCTGCCGCCCCTCTACGACTCCATCGCCACCGTCTATGGCGGCAACGAGCGGGCCTACGTGAACAGCCTCTATGCCCGTACGGCCATCGCCACGCCCCGCGGGCTGCAGCGCTTCCTGGAGAACGACACCACGCTGAACCTCTTCAACGACCCGGCCATCAGCCTGGGCATCGACCTCATCACCCAGCTCTTCGACATGAACCTGCAGATGCAGGCCTCCAATGTGGCCGTCGACCGCGGCGAGCGATTGTTCAACGCCGCCGTGCGCCGGTATTATCACGACCGCCGCTTCTATCCCGACGCCAACTCGACCATGCGCTTCAGTTTCGGCACGGTGCGGGGCTACGACCCGGCCGACGGGACGCATTACCGCTACTTCACCACCGTACGCGGCATTCTGGAAAAGGCCCGCGAACATCGTGGCGAGCCCGACTTCGCCCTACAGCCCGAGCTGGTGAGCCTGCTGGAGGGCGGTGACTACGGCCGCTATGCCGACCGCAGCAGCGGGGAGATGAAGGTGTGCTTCATCTCGGACAACGACATTACGGGTGGCAACTCGGGCAGCGCCATGTTCAATGCGCGCGGCCAGCTGCTTGGCCTGGCCTTCGACGGCAACTGGGAGGCCATGAGCAGCGACTACCTCTACGAGCCCCGCCTGCAGCGCTGCATCGGGGTGGACATCCGCTACGTGCTGTTCATCATCGAGAAATATGGCAAGGCGGGCCGGCTGATAGAAGAATTGAAAATCGGATAAAGGGCGTATTCATCGAAAAAGAAAAGCAATGTTTCCTGGTGGAATATTGCTTTTTTTATGCGGAAACATTGCTTCCTGCCGTGGCAAACATTGCCGCCTCCTGCCGGAGGGAAGCGGCCTGACTCTTGGCTTATATCAGCTGCTGGGTGGGCTGGGGAGAAAGCATGTCGGACGGGACGGCTTTCTGTATGGCGTGCCGGAGGGTGTCGAGCAGGGTGTGGCGGATGAAGTGGCGCGATGTGAGCATCACGATCTGCCGCGTGGGGCGGGGCACGGCGAAGGAACGTACCAGCTGGCGCTGCGCCTCGCCCAGCTGGAGCACGGCCAGGCCCGGGATGAAGGTCACGCCCTTGCCTCCCTCCACCATGCGCATGAAGGTTTCCATGCTGCCCAGGTGGTAGGTGAGCTGGCTGGCGCGGGCGTTCTTCAGCTGGCAGAAGCGGACGAGCTGGTCGCGGAAGCAGTGGCCTTCGTCCAGCAGCCAGAGCTGTGTGCCGGCGAGGTCGGACGTGCGGATGGTGTCGCGGGCGAAGAGCTCGTCCTCGCGGGCCACGTAGGCGTAGAACGATTCGTAGAAGAGCGGGGTCTGCACGAAGTTGTCCATGCCGTCGAGGGCGGCCACGATGCCTGCGTCAATCTCTCCCTCGGCCAGCGCCTGGCTGATGGCGGCCGTCTTCATCTCCGTGACGCGGATGTCGAGCTGCGGATGCCGCTTCACGAGCTGGGGGAAGAAGCGGGGCAGCAGGTAGGGGGCGATGGTGGGCAGGATACCCAGGTTGAAGGTGCCCGTCAGCGTCTGCTTCTCTTCGGCCACGATGTCCTTGAGGCGGGCGGCTTCGGCCAGTACGTGCCGGGCCTGCTCCAGGATGAGCCGTCCGGCGGGCGTAGGCTCCACCGACTGGCGGGTGCGGTCGAAGAGGCGGGTGTCTAGCTCCTCTTCCAGCTTCTGGATGAGGGCGCTCAGGGTGGGCTGCGTCACGCCGCATTGTTCGGCGGCCTTGCCGAAGTGGCGGTGCTGCTCCAGCGCGAGGATGTATTCCAGTTGTTGCAGGGTCATGGTATCGGTTGTTCAGGGTTCTGCGGTTTATTCCTTTTTCTTCTTCGACGGCTTGGCCCATCCTTCTTCGCTGAAGTCGGGTTCGGCTCCCTTGAGGTCGTTGTTGTGCTGGAAGAACTGCTTCCAGTCGTCCTTGCGGCCGCGGGGCTTGGTGTAGCCCCGTTCTTCTCGGCTGGGCTTGGTGCGCTTGGGTTCCTTGGCCGGCTTCTCGGCACGGGGCTTTGCGGCCTTCTTCGTTTCGGGCTTGCCGCCTTCGCTGCGTCCGTCCTTCTTTTTCTTCTTTCCGTCCTTTTCATCGGCTTCGCCGGCCCGTTCGACGGATACTTTCCGTCCGTTCCAGCGGGTGCGGTTCAGGGCCTTGATGACCGTGTCGGCTTCGGTTTCGTCCACCTCGAAGAACGAGAAGTTGCGCATCAGGTCGATGCGTCCCAGGTCTACGCGTCCTTTCGTGTTGCTGTTGATGAGTCCGATGAGGTCGTTGGGGAAGAAGTTGTCCGTCTTGCCGATGTTGATGAAGAGGCGTGTGAAGCCCTCTTCGGCCTTGCGGCTGCCGCTCTTCTTGCCTTTGCCGTCCTTGGCCGCCTTCTTCTCTTCCTTGAGGCTGACGGTCTCGATCTCTTCGCGGTCGCGGTAGTACTCGGCGAAGCGGTTGAACTCGTGCGACACCATGCGCTTGATAAGGTCTTCCTTGGACAGCCAGTCCAGCTTACGGCAGACGTCGGGCATGAAGTCGGCGATTTCTTCCTCGTTCACCTTGACCTTCTCCAGGTCGTCGATGACCTTGAGGAGCTGTTTCTCGCAGATCTGCTTGGCGGTGGGCATGACGCCGGGTTCGAACTTCTTGCCGATGATGCGTTCTATCTCGCGCATCCTGCCCTTCTCGCGCAGGTTGATGATGGCGATGGAGGTACCCGTCTTGCCGGCGCGACCGGTACGTCCGCTGCGGTGGGTGTAGCTTTCGGTGTCGTCGGGCAGGCCGTAGTTGATGACGTGTGTCAGGTCGTCCACGTCCAGTCCGCGGGCGGCCACGTCGGTGGCCACGAGCAGTTGCAGGTTGCGGATGCGGAACTTCTGCATCACGGCGTCGCGCTGTGCCTGCGACAGTTCGCCGTGCAGGGCGTCGGCGTTGTAGCCCTCCTGCATCAGCTTGTCGGCTATCTCCTGTGTCTCCTTGCGGGTGCGGCAGAAGATGATGCCGTATATCTGCGGATAGTAGTCAACGATGCGTTTCAGCGTCTCGTACTTGTCTTTGGCGTGTACGGCATAGACGATGTGCTTCACGTTGGCCGTCCCTTCGTTCTTGCGTCCGATGGTGATTTCCTTGGCGTCGTGCAGGTAGTTCTTGGCGATGCGGGCTATTTCGGGGCTCATGGTGGCCGAGAAGAGCAGGGTGTTGCGTTCCTTGGGCACGTCGGCCAGGATGGCGTTGATGCTGTCGGTGAAGCCCATGTTGAGCATTTCGTCGGCCTCGTCCATCACCACGTTCTGGATGGTGGCCAGGGAGACGGTCTTGCGCTCCATGAGGTCGAGCAGGCGGCCGGGCGTGGCCACGATGATGTGTACGCCGCGTTTCAGGGCCTTGATCTGGCTCTCGATGGACGAACCGCCGTAGACAGGCAGTACGCGCAGGCCGTCGATGTATTTGCTGTAGTCGTTCAGGTCGCCCGCTATCTGGAGGCAGAGCTCCCTCGTGGGGCAGAGCACGAGCGACTGGGGAATGTTTTCCTTTACGTTGATTTTCTGTATGAGCGGCAGGCCGAAGGCCGCCGTCTTTCCGGTGCCTGTCTGTGCCAGGGCCACCACGTCGTTGTTTTCACCCAGGAGGTAGGGGATTACTTCTTCTTGTACCGGCATGGGCTGCTCGTAGCCCATCTCTTCGATGGCGCGGCGTATCTCCGGCGACACACCGAGCTCTTCAAATGTCTTCATTAAATCTTTGTATTTCTTTGATTTCGGGTGCAAAGATAGTGCAAACCGAGTGAAGTACAAAAGCGGAAACGCAGTTTTCGGCTTTTTGCTTCCTGCTTTGCGGTTACTTGGTCAGCAGGATGCTTCTCAGCTGCTTCAGTTCCTGCTTGCTGAGGCCGATGCCGTCGCGCAGGTACGTCGGGATGTCCCCGTAGAGTCGTTCAGCCTCTTCCTTGGCTGCGTTCAGGAAGTCCTCGCGGGCGGAGAAGATGGTGGTGATGGCCTCCTGCGAGCGGGCAGGCAGGTTGTAGGCATAACGGGTGGCCTTGGGGATGTTGAAGTAGTCGTTGCTCAGGCGGTAGTCTTCCATGATTTTCTCTTCGTTGACGTCGAGGGCCGAAAGGACGAGGGCCGACACGACTCCCGTGCGTCCCTTGCCCGAGGAACAGTGGATGACGATGGGATAGTTCTCCTTGTCGAGCAGCAGGTCGAACACCTGGCGGTACTGGGATGTGTATTTCGTGATGAGTTCGCGGTTCATGCGTTCCACGATGCGGTAGACCGTGTCGCTCCGGATGCTGCGGTCCTGTACGCCGTCCACGATGCCCTTCATGTTGCCGGTGGCGATGGGGATGGATACGAGGTGGAAGTTCTTGCGCAGGCAGGGGTCGGTGGCCGTGCCTTCTTCGGGCGAGCGGAGGTCGATGATGGTGCGGATGCCCAGGTTCTTCAGCTCCTTCAGCGAGCCGCATCCCAGGCTGTCTATCTCGCCGGAGCGGTAGAGCATGCCCCAGCGTACCGATTTGCGCTGCGGATAGGACGGATAGCCGCCCAGGTCGCGGAAATTCTGTACACCGGGAATGTTGACGTTGCGCGTGGCTACCTTTATCTTGTACTTGTCGCCGAACACCAGCTGGTAGTAGTAGCGGCGGGTGGGGTCGGAGGTGATGATGGTCAGGTGCTGGTCGGAGATGGGGGCGCTGGCTACCAGTTTGTCTTCCGTCTGCTGGTCGGGGTCGGTCGAGGCATAGACCTTGACGTCGCCGGGGATTTCGGGGATGATTTCCCACTTGACGATGCTGTTGCCCACGTTGTTTTCCTCGCACACGACGGAGATACGGGGACGCGTGTTGCTGCACGAAGGCAGCAGCAGGGTCAGCACAAACAGGAAGTACAAGTCTTTACACATAGCTGCAAACTCTCTTTAGGGGGTGAACAATCGCCCGCCTCTGCCGGCAGGGAGCTCCTCCCTGCGGAAGCGGTTATCACAAATATATGCAATTTGCATTCAAGAGAGTCGTTGCCGCCAAGGCTTTTATACTTCTTTTTCTATCTTTAAAGTTTCTGCAAACTCTCGGGAGACGCTGTTGTTGAGGCTGCGGCACGACTCGGCGGCAAAGGCGATGCCATAGTTCACCACGCGGTCCCAGCGCGCTTCGTCCAGTTCGTAGAGCGTGTCGTAGCGGATGTCCTCCTTCAGCAGGCCGTAGATGACGCCGGCGTTGAAGTTGTCGCCTGCACCGACGGTGCTCACCGTCTCGACGGTGGGGATGGGGTAACTTTTGCAGACATGGTTCGTGCGCAGGGCAATCTCCTTGTGTCCGGCCGTGCAGATGAAGTTGGGGCAGTAGAACTTGATCTTGTCCTTGTAAATCTTGTCTACATCCTGCAGGTTGTACATGTACAGGAAGTCGTCGGCCGAGCCGCGTACGATGTCGGCATATTCCAGGTTTTCGATGATGGTCGGTGCCAGCTTGATGGCTTCCTCCTTGTGCGAGGAGCGGAAGTTGGGGTCGTAGTACACGATGGCTTTCCTGGAACGGGCCATGTCCAGCAGCTCCAGTATCTTGTCGCGCAGCACGGGGTTCAGGGCGTAGTAGGAGCCGAGGACAACGATGTCGTCTTCCTCCACGTCGGGCCATACCACGTCGAGTCGCTGGCGGGGATAGTCTTTGTAGAAGATGTATTCGGCGTCGTTCTGCTCGTTGAGGAAGGCGAGCGAAACGGGCGACTTGCCGTCGGGGAAGACGTTGACGTGTTCCGTGGGCATGCCGTTGTCGCGCATGAACTGAAGGATGATGTTGCCTACCCGGTCGTTGCCCGTCTCGCTGATGAAGCGGATGGGGACGCCGGCGCGGCTCAACGACACAAGGCCGTTGAATACCGATCCGCCCGGTACGGCCGCCGTGGGCTGTCCGTCGCGGAAGAGAATGTCGAGAATGGTTTCTCCGATACCGATTACTTTTCGCATAGTGAACGTGATTTTTCACCCAAGTAGCCGCCGTGGTGGCGCTTGGAATATTCTTCGATGGTGAAATGTGTTTGCTTCATGGTCTGCACCACGAGTATGTCGCCGATGACGGTCATGACGGTGGTCGAAGTCGTGGGAGTCATGCCCAGCACGCAGACTTCCTTGGGGCTTCCGGTGTGGAGGCAGACGGTGGCTTCCTGCGCCAGCGGACTGTCGGGGTTGCCGGTGATGACGATGAATTTCAGTGCGGGGTTCAGGTTATGGGCCAGCCGGGTGAGTTCCACAATCTCACGCGTCTTGCCCGAGTTGGAGATGAGCAGGAGCAGGTCGTTCTCCTGCAGGATGCCCAGGTCGCCGTGCTGTGCTTCGCTGGGGTGCAGGAAGACGGAAGGAATGCCCGTCGAGCAGAAGGTGGTGGCGATGTTCATGGCTATCTGTCCGGCCTTTCCCATGCCCGAGGTCACCAGTTTCCCCTTGCGGCGGTGTACGTGTTCTACGATGAGGCCGACAGCCTTTTCATATGCGTCCGTCACGGGGATGTTGAGCACAGCCTGTGCTTCTTTCTGCAAAAGCTCTTTAATGGAGTCTATCATGATTTTCTTCGTTTTTTGTTCTTCCGGCGTCCTGAGGGGACTCGGAACATACCGAATGCAAATATCTGCAATTTTCCATAAACGGCAATAGGTTTTATTGTATTTTTGCGGGCAGAAAACGTTAGAAAGCCGATAATGAAGAAGTTTGAAACCAGAGAACCGGAATATCACGTGCACACGCTGTCCAACGGCCTGCGCATCATCCACGAACCCCTGCGCTCGCGGGTGGCTTATTGTGGCTTTGCCGTCGACGCCGGTACGCGCGACGAGCGCGAACAGGAGCAGGGCATGGCCCACTTTGTGGAGCATCTCATCTTCAAGGGAACGCAGAAGCGGCGGGCCTGGCACATCCTGAACCGTATGGAAAATGTGGGCGGCGACCTCAATGCCTATACCAACAAGGAGGAGACGGTGGTCTACTCGGCCTTCCTGGTGGAGCATTTTGCCCGCGCGTTCGAGCTGCTGGCCGACATCGTGTTCCATTCCACCTTTCCGCAGCGCGAAATCGAAAAGGAGACGGAGGTCATCATCGACGAAATCCAGTCGTACGAGGACAATCCGGCCGAACTGATATTCGATGACTTCGAGGATTTGATCTTCCGCGGCCATCCGCTGGGGCGTAACATTCTGGGGCGTCCCGACCTCCTGCGCACGTTCCGCACGGAAGATGCCGCAGACTTCACCCGCCGTTACTACCGGCCGGAGAACATGGTCTTCTTCGTGCTGGGCGATGTGGATTTCCGGCGGGTGGTGCGTCTGGCCGAGAAGCTGGTGGGCGACCTGCCCGGCGGTCCTCCGTCCGCCGGACGGAGGACACCTCCTCCGCTCTACGTGCCCGACCGTGTGACGCTGGACAAGGGCACCAACCAGGCACACGTCATGTTGGGCGGCCGCGGCTACAACGCCTACGACTCCCGTCGCACGGCCCTCTACCTGCTGAACAACCTCCTGGGCGGGCCGGGCATGAACAGTCGCCTGAACGTGTCGTTGCGCGAGCGCCGCGGACTGGTCTATACCGTCGAGTCCAACCTGACGGCCTATACCGACACGGGTACGTTCTGCATCTACTTCGGCTGCGACCCCGACGACGTGGACCTCTGCCTCCGCCTGGTCCGCAAGGAGCTGAAGCGTCTGCGCGACCATCGGCTGACCGCCTCGCAGCTGGCCGCCGCCCAGATGCAGCTGATCGGTCAGATAGGCGTGGCCTCGGACAACAACGAGAACAACGCCCTGGGCATGGCGAAGACCTTCCTCCACTACAACCGCTACGAGTCGCAGGAAGCCGTCTGCCGCCGCGTCAGCGCACTGACGGCCGACGAACTGCTGGCCGTGGCGAACGAGATGCTGGCCGAGGAGTATTTGTCCGAATTGGTGTATCTTTAGTCAGCGGCTTTTCCACTTTGTGGAAGATTCATTTGTTTCTTTAAATTTGTTTTCTTAAATTTGAGCCATTAACCCATAAATTGATGGCTTATGAAAAAGATTTTAGTATTCTTGGTTGCCGTGATTGCATGCTGCACGGTTTCGCAGGCACAGCAGGGACAGTCTGCTGTCGGTGTTTATCTGAACTATGGCAATGAAACAAATGTGGGTCTGGGGTTGAAGTACCGTTACAGCTTCAATGACAATTGGCGTATCGAGCCGGCCTTCGACTATTATTTCAAGCACGATTATGTTTCTTTTTGGGATTTGGGTGCCAATGTGCATTATGTTTTCCACCCGACGGAGGTTGTTCATATTTATCCCTTGGCCGGTTTGCACTATGCGAATGCGACGGCTCATATGAAGGATGTAGGGCTGGGTGATAATGTGTCTGACGGTAAGTTTGGCATTAATTTGGGTGCCGGTGTTGATTTCAAGGTAGCCGCTGCTTTGACGGTGGGCATTGAAGCGAAATATCAGATTGTGAATGATTTCAATCAGCTGGTAGTCAGTGCGGGCATCACTTATTGCTTCTGACGGATACTTGTGGGGCTACGGCTTCCAATGATTGGATATAAATTACCCGCTGTCAAAATGCTCGGTTGGCTTTGGCAGCGGGTATTCTTTTGCTGTTATTTATCGGTAGGAGGCGATAACCGCCGCATGCTGAACTCGCAGCCGCAGTACAGCTGGTTGTAGAAGTTGTATTCGCGGAGCAGCTGGTTGCGCCGTTCCTGCAGTCCGCCCTTCCGCCAGTTCTGTTCCCAGAACAGGGTGCCGGGGTAGCGGGCGGCGGCGCGTCGTCCTGCCTCGTTGATTTGCTCCAGGCTTTTCCAGCGCGACGAGGCCAGGGTGGTGGTGAACAGCGTGAAGCCGTGTTCCGAGGCATAGCGGGCAGTTTCTGTCAGCCGCAGGGTGAAGCAGCGCAGGCAGCGGGGACCGCGTTCGGGCTCGTCTTCCAGTCCCGTCATCTGAGCTTTCCAGTGGGCATAGTCGTAGTCGGCATCGATGAAATCGAGGTTTTTCGACGTGACGAAGCGGATGGCTTCGTTCTTCCGTATCTCGTATTCCTCCTGCGGATAGATGTTGGGATTGCAGTAGAACACGGTGGGGCGTATGCCGTTGGCCAGCATACATTCGATGATGGCCGACGAGCAGGGAGCGCAGCACGAGTGGAGCAGCACGCGGTTGTCGCCGTTGGGAGTTTGGAGTTGGAGCATGATTTTTCGTCGGGAAGCAGGGAATGGTCCGGATGTCTGCTTCCTCCGCCGGCAAAGGTACGGAGAAAAGTCTTTGCTTTGTCTTTCTTTGGAAGAAAAACTGTCATCTTTGGGCAAATGCTTTTTTCTTATTTCAGGATGAATCATTACTTTTGCTGTCATGAAACGCTGTCTGTTGTTATTTCTGTGGTGTGCCTGGGGCATCAGTCTGCTTGCCTCTGCATGGTCCGGCCGGTTTCCTTCCCTGGAGCCTTTGCTGCGTTCTATCGATGCGGCGATGGAGGAGCATACCCGATATGTGGATATACGCGAACAGCGCATCCGGGGACTGAAACTCCGGGAGCAGGTGCGTCCGGTTTCTTCCCGAAGCTATTTTTCCGGACTGGACAGCATCTACCTGGAATACAGGGCTTATAACTGTGACTCGGCTCTGTTGTACCTTCGTCGGGGCCTGCAGTGGGCGGAGGAATATGGTACGGCCGGAGATTGCCTGTCAGTTCGGCTGAAGCAAGTCTATCACATGGCGTCTGCCGGCATGTATCGGGAATCTTCGGATGTTTTGAGGGAGAAGGTGCCGCGTGAGGCAGTTCCTGCTGCCCTGTTGCCGGACTTTTATTACAGTTGCTACAAGCTTTACGATGAAATGGTGCGCTATACGCAGGATGAAGATTTTCGCCGACTGTATGCAGCTCGGGCGGTCTGCTATTCCGATTCTCTGCAGCGAGTGCTGGATGCCTCGTCTCCTTTGGGGCTGGAGCGGAAGGAACATGCGTTGCGCTTGGCGGGCAGATGGGGTGAGGCACTGGCGGTGAACGACCGTCGGCTGGTCGGCCTGACTTCCGGAATGCCTGAGTATGCTTTGGTCGCTTACCAGCGGGCGTTGATCTACGGAAGCATGGGCAACCGGGCAGAAGAAAAACGCTTTCTGGCACTTTCTGCCCTGACGGATATCCGGCTGGCCATTGCCGACCATGCTTCATTGTGGGACTTGGCTCATCGGCTATATGAAGAGGGCGATGTGGAGCGGGCTTATCGATACATCCGTTTTTCGTGGCAGGAGACCAGCCGTTACAATGCACGCTCCCGTTACTTGCAGACGTCGGGAATCCTGTCTTTGATAGACCAGGCCTACCAGACGATACAGGACCGTCAGGCTCTCCGCCTGAAGTGGTCGTTGGTTTCGATTAGCGTGCTGGTTGTCCTGCTAGGTGTAGCCCTCTCCTTCATTTACCGTCAGATGCGTCGGCTGTCGGCAGCTCGCAGCAGTTTGGAGTATGCCAATGGACAATTGCGGTTGTCCAATCGGATAAAGGAAGAATATATCGGCCGTTTTCTGAATCTCTGTTCCACGTATATCGACCGCTTGAACACCTGTCGCCGGAGCGCTGTCCGCAGTGGCGGGCGGCAGGACATCTGGGTGGCAGACCACACCCGGGAAGAGGAACTGAAGGAACTGTACGCCAACTTTGATGAGGCTTTTCTGAAGATTTTTCCCGATTTCATCGAACAATTCAATGACTTGCTCACTCCTGAAGAACGCATTGTCCCTAAGTCTGGCGAACTGCTGAATACGGAGTTGCGTATCTTTGCATTGATCCGTTTGGGCATTGACGACAGTGCGACCATTGCCAAATTTTTGGACTATTCGGTGAACACCATCTATAATTACCGGGCCAAGGTAAAGAACAAAGCCTGTTGTCCGCGCGAGTCTTTTGAGGCTTATGTCAAAGCCATACAGTAGGATTGAATCCACTTTTTTATTTTGTCAAAAGAACACAACTATTTGTGTTTCAGTTATCTGTTTGTAATCAGAGTGATATGTAGTCCACTTGTTGCCCAGCGCTGGTTGCGAAGTTGTTTTTTCTCGTCTAATTTTACCATCAAACCGTTTGCAGAAATCCTTGTCAAATGAAAAACAATATCATGAAAAATTTATTATGTGTCAGTTTGCCGCTCATGTTGTTTATGGCGGCTTGGGTGGGCTGCTCGGGCCGTCAGGCAGAAAAGAGCGTACCGGAAGTATCAGAAAACAAGTTTGTAACCATCCAAGGCGAGAATCTGTTGGAGCCGAACGGTTCGGTGCTGTTCATCCAAGGTACGAATTTGGGGAATTGGCTGAATCCGGAAGGGTACATGTTCGGATTCGGAAAGACCAATTCGGCCCATTTCATCAACGAAATGTTCTGTCAGTTGGTCGGTCCCGATTTTACGGCCGATTTCTGGAAAAAGTTCAAGGACGTCTATGTCACTCGCGAAGACATCCGCTTCATCAAGAGTACGGGAGCCAATACCATCCGCCTGCCCTTTCATTACAAGATTTTCACGGATGAAGATTACATGGGGCTGACGGCTGCCCAAGACGGCTTTGCCCGGGTGGACAGCCTGGTGGAGTGGTGCCGCGAGTCGGGCCTCTACCTTATATTGGACATGCACGATGCTCCCGGCGGGCAGACAGGCGACAACATTGACGACAGCTACGGCTATCCGTGGCTGTTCGAAAGCGAAGCCAGCCAGCAACTGTATGCCGACATTTGGAAACGCATAGCCGACCGTTACAAGGACGAGCCGGTCATCCTGGGATATGAACTGCTGAACGAACCGATAGCCCCTTATTTCGACAATATGGACGGATTGAATGCCACGCTGGAAGCCGTTTACAAACGGGGTGTAGCTGCCATTCGTGAGGTAGACCGCAACCATATCATTCTGCTGGGCGGCGCACAGTGGAACGGCAATTTCAAACCCTTCAAGGACAGCCGCTTCGACGACAAGCTGATGTACACCTGCCACCGCTATGGCGGCAAACCCACACGCGAAGCCATCCGTTCCATCATTGCCTTCAGAGACAGTGTGGGGCTTCCGATGTACATGGGTGAGATCGGGCATAATACCTATGAATGGCAGGCTGCCTTCTGCCGGGTGATGAAAGACGCCAATATCGGCTATACGTTCTGGCCCTACAAGAAGATAGACGGGTCGTCGTTTGTCGGAATCACTCCTCCGGACGGCTGGGAGGAAGTGGTCCGTTTCTCGGAAGCGCCCCGGACGACGTACAAGGAAATCAGGGAAGCCCGTTCCGACCAGGCTGTGGCGCGGAAGGCGATGACGGATTTCCTGGAAGCTGCCAAATGGAAAAATTGTAAGATTCAGGAAGACTATATCCGTTCGCTGGATATGCAGTAGTCCGGAGAGCTCGGAATCGGAAGTTTTACTAAATAAATCATCGTATCATGAAAAAAATGTTGTCTGTTTGTTTGCTGGCTCTGGTCTTGCCCTTGGGGGCACAGCAGAAGCCGGTGTATTTGGACGAAACGAAAGGGTTGGAAGAAAGGGTGGAAGATGCCCTCGGTCGTCTCACGTTGGAAGAGAAGGTGGCGTTGCTGCATGCCCAGTCCAAATTCAGCAGCGCAGGGGTTGCCCGTCTCGGCATTCCTGAAATATGGACCACCGACGGGCCTCATGGCATCCGTCCCGAAGTGTTGTGGGACAAATGGGAGCAGGCGGGCTGGACCAATGATTCCTGTGTCGCTTTCCCGGCGCTGACCTGCCTGGCGGCCACGTGGAATCCTGACATGGCGCAACTCTATGGCCGGAGCATCGGCGAGGAGGCCCGCTATCGCAACAAGGCCGTGCTGCTGGGGCCCGGAGTGAACATTTATCGTACTCCCCTGAATGGGCGCAACTTCGAATATATGGGCGAGGATCCTTATCTGGCTTCACGGATGGTTGTTCCCTATGTACAAGGCGTGCAGCAGAACGGCGTGGCGGCCTGCGTCAAGCACTTTGCGCTGAACAATCAGGAAATCAATCGCTCTACATTGGATGTCGTGGTGGACGACCGTGCCCTGTATGAAATCTATTTGCCGGCCTTCAAGGCCGCTGTGCAGGAGGGCAAGGCATGGGCCATCATGGGCTCGTACAACCTGTACAAGGGCCAGCACTGCTGCCACAACAAATATCTCCTGAAGGACATCCTGAAAGGAGAGTGGGGCTTCGACGGTGTGGTCATTTCGGACTGGGGCGGCACGCACGACACGGAGCAGGCCATTGCCAACGGGCTCGACTTGGAGTTCGGTACGTGGACCAACGGGCTTTCCTCGGGTGCACGCAATGCGTACGACAATTATTACTTGGCCCAGCCCTATCTGCAGCGTCTGAAAGACGGACGGGCAAGCATGGATGAACTCGACGACAAGGTGAGACGTGTGTTGCGTCTGGCCTTCCGAACTGTGATGAATACCGGCAGACCCTGGGGCTCGATGCGTTCGCCCGAACACTATGCGGCTGCCCGCCAGATTGGTGAAGAGGGCATTGTGCTGTTGCAGAACAAGCACAGCGTGCTGCCCGTTGACCTTACTCGGATTCGGAAGATTGCCGTTATCGGCGAGAATGCCCTGAAGATGATGACCGTGGGCGGAGGCAGCTCTTCGCTGAAAGCCCAGCATGAGATTTCTCCTTTGGAAGGCATCCGCAGGCGGGTAGGCGACAAGGCCGAGGTAATCTATGCCCGTGGCTATGTGGGTGACGAAACCGGCGAATACAACGGCGTGGTGACAGGGCAGAATCTGAAGGAAACCCGTTCGGCTGCCGAACTGAAGGCCGAAGCCGTGAAGGTTGCTTCCGAAGCCGATTGCGTCATCTTTATCGGCGGACTGAACAAGAGTGATGGACAGGACTGCGAAAACACCGACCGCAAGGACCTGTCGCTTCCTTATGGTCAGGATGAACTGATTGAAGCCTTGGCCGGGGCAAACGCCAACCTGATTGTCGTAAACATCTCGGGCAACGCCGTGGCAATGCCCTGGGCCGGAAAGGTGGCTGCCATCGTGCAGGGCTGGTATCTGGGTTCGGAAGCGGGCACATCGTTGGCAGCTGTGCTGATGGGCGACGTGAATCCCAGCGGCAAACTGCCTTTCACGTTTCCGGCACGGCTGGAGGACGTACCAGCCCACAGCCTGGGCCAGTACAGCGCTGTCCGCAGCAAGGATGTGACGACAGTACAATATAACGAAGGCATCTTCGTAGGTTACCGTTGGACCGACAGACAGAAAAAAGTCCAACCGCTCTTCTCCTTCGGGCATGGCCTGAGCTATACGACGTTCGAGTATGGGAAGCCGGTAGTTGACAAACGGGAAATGAAGGCCGATGAGCAGCTTACGGTCACGGTTCCCGTAAAGAATACGGGCAGCCGCGAGGGCAAGGAAGTTGTGCAGCTCTACATCCGCGACAAGAAGTCGTCCGTAGAGCGTCCGGTCAAGGAACTGAAAGGGTTCTGCAAAGTCAGCCTGAAGCCGGGTGAGGAGAAGGAAGTATCCTTTACGATAGACCGTTCTGCATTGAGTTATTTCGATGCCGGTAGCCATCAGTGGATGGCCGAGCCGGGTGCATTCGAGGCCATTGTCGCCGCATCGGCCACCGACATCCGGGGACGGGTGGAGTTCAAGCTGACGGAGTAAGTTTGCAAGAAATATTGGAATAAAGAGATTCCCCCTGTTCCCGGGTCTTCCTTCCGATGGGGAAGGAAGCGGGGACAGGGGGAATTTTTCTATGATTCAGGTTTCACTCAGTGTGCATCACTTGTACAGCGACTTCGCGATACCCATCTCCAGTCCGCGCAGTTCGGCCAGTCCGCGCAGGCGGCCGATGCACGAGTAACCGGGGTTGGTCTTCTTGCGCAGGTCGTCCACCATCTGGTGTCCGTGGTCGGGGCGCATGGGGATGGATACGCCACGGCGCTGCTGCAGTTCGAGGAAGGCCTTCATTACACCGTACATGTCGACGTCGCCTTCCAGGTGGTTGGCTTCGTAGAAGTTGCCTTCGGCGTCGCGCTTGGTGGAGCGCAGGTGCACGAAGTTGATGCGGTCGCCGAAACGGGTCATCATGGCGGCGCAGTCGTTGGCGCTGCTGACGCCCAGTGAGCCGGTGCACAGACAGAGGCCGTTGCTGGGATTGGGCACGGCGTCGATCAGTGCCTGGAAATCCTCGGCACAGCTCATGATACGCGGTAGGCCCAGGATGGACATAGGCGGGTCGTCGGGGTGGATGACCAGCTTCACGCCCACTTCATCGGCTACAGGGCAGATTTCACTCAGGAAGTAGATGAGGTTCTGGCGCAGGCGTTCCGGCGTGATGTCCTTGTAGCGGTCCAGTTCGTGCTGGAACTGCTCCAGCGTGAAGCTTTCTTCCGAACCCGGCAGACCGGCTATCATGTTGCGGACGAGTTTCTGCTTGTCTTCATCGGTCATCTGTTCGAAGCGGGCCTTGGCCTTGGCCTTTTCTTCATCGGTATAGTCGGCTTCGGCGCCGGGGCGCTTCAGCAGGAAGAGGTCGAAGGCGATGAAGGCGGCACGTTCGAAGCGCAGGGCACGGCTGCCGTCGGGCAGTTCGTAGGCCAGGTCGGTACGCGTCCAGTCGAGCACGGGCATGAAGTTGTAGGTGACGATGTTCACGCCGCATTTGGCCAGGTTGCGCAGGCTTTCCTTGTAGTTGTCGATGTACTTCTGGAAGTCGCCCGTCTGCGTCTTGATGTGCTCATGCACGGGCACGCTTTCAACAACGGACCACGTGAGGCCCACTTCCTCGATCATCTGCTTGCGCTTCATAATCTCTTCTACGGTCCACACCTCGCCGTTGGGGATGTGGTGCAGGGCATTGACGATGCCGGTGGCTCCGGCCTGCTTGATGTCCCACAGGCTGACGGGGTCGTTCGGCCCGTACCAGCGCCAGGTTTGTTCACAAAGTATCATAGTCGATGCTGGGTTTTGAGGTTATTAGATGGAGAATGCGTCAAATCCGCCGTCCACTACAGACAGGGCACCGGTGACGAAGCTCGAAGCGTCGCTGATGAGGTAGTGGATGGTACCGAAGAGCTCTTCCGGCTCGGCAAAGCGTCCGGCAGGCGTATGGGCGATGATGGCGCGGGCACGGTCGGTATAGGAACCGTCGGGGTTGGTCAGCAGCGTGCGGTTCTGGTTGGTCAGCAGGAAGCCGGGCACGATGGCGTTGACACGCAGTTTGGGGCTGAACTTGGTGGCCAATTCAGTAGCCATGTAGCGGGTATAGTTGGCGATGGCAGCCTTGGCCGAGCCGTAGCCTACGACACGGGTCAGCGGGCGCAGGGCCGATTCGGAGCAGAAGTTCACGATGGCTCCCTTCTTGTTCTTGGCCAGGACGTCCACGAAGACCATCGTCGGCAGGATGGTGCCGAAGAGGTTCAGGTCTACCACCTTCTTGAAGGCGTCCACATCCAGGTCGAGTACTGTCTTGTCCGGAGCGATGGTGGCGCCGGGCATGTTGCCGCCGGCAGCGTTGAGCAGCACATTGATGGTGCCGAAGCGTGCGAGGATGTCTTTCTTGTTCTCCTCCAGCACTTCCTTGTTCAGTACGTCCGTCTTCAGGAAGAGGGCTTCGGTCTTTTGGTTCAGTTCGGCTTCCAGCTCCTTGCCGACCTCTTCGGCACGGTCCAGAATGACGATTTTTGCACCTTGTTCTGCCAGATAGTTGGCGATGTTCTTGCCCAGGATGCCGCAACCGCCGGTGATGACGATTACCTGGTCTTTGATGTCAAATAAGTTTTTCATAATCTTATACTTGTTTATTGGAATGTTCGTGATGCAAAAATAGGCAGAAAAGAAACATCGTTATAGGCTGAATTTTGCAGGAAATATTCGTATTTTTGCAATATCTCTGTTTTTAAAGGATATTTGCGATGAAAAAGATAGTAAACGAACAGTTGCACATCTCGAACAGCAACCCCGTGCGTACCCGGTTCTACCGTTACAAAACCTTTACCTATCCGTGGCATTTCCATGGGGAATACGAACTGATGTATGTGGAGAAGGGGCAGGGGCAATGCCTGATAGGCGACAGCATCGCGGAGTATTCGGACCGCTGCCTGCTCTTCTTCGGTTCGGAGCTGCCCCACTGCATGCAGAATTTCGCCGCACCGTCGGGCGCGGATGAGGCCGGGGGAGTGAGCGGGGTGATTGTCCAGTTCGAGAAAGACTTCATGCACTATTCCTTTTCCAACTACGTTCAGTTTCTCCCCATCCGCAACATGCTGGCTCAGGCGGGGCGGGGGATTGTCTACCGCCTGGCCGACCGTCCCGACCTTTGCGAGATGATCCGCAGCCTGCCCCGCTCCGAGGGCTTCGACCAGATACTTTCCCTGCTCAGGCTGCTGCATGCGTTGTCGCTTCTTCCGCAGAAGGAACTGGTGGCGTCGCCCAACTACAATCCGCTGTCGGCCGACTTCAAGGACAAGAAGATAGAGAAGATCATCGCCTTCCTGAACAAGCGCTATACGCAGCGCATCAGTCTGAACGAGATAGCTTCCTATACGGCCATGAATCCGGCTTCCTTCTGCCGCTACTTCAAGGAGAACACGGGCAAGACGCTCAAGGAATACATCCTGGACATGCGCATCGGCTATGCTTGCAAGCTGCTGGCCGTCGACCGGCTGAACATTTCGCAGATCAGTCTGGAGTGCGGGTTCGAGACCATCACACACTTCAACCGCAGCTTCAAGCGGATTACGGGCATCACGCCGACGGAATACAAGCGGCGGACGCTGTACACGGGTGGGGAGGAACGTCCGTCAGCGTGAGGCGGCCGTTCGGGCGGGCCGGTGGCTGGCCTGCAATACCAGCAGACTTTCGGGACCCATGTTGAACAGCAGGTCCGCGATGCTCAGGTTGGGCAGGAAGCCCAGCCGTTCCTGGAACACCTGGTAATAGGGTTGGGGGTAGAAGTCGGGGTCCTCCGTGCGGAATTCCTTCTTGGGGTGGATGCGTTCGCGGAAGTCGTCTTCGCCGGGAGCGAAGGTGGTCTTGTAGTCCGTGGTGCGTTCCATCTGCGGTTCCAGCCCGATGAGCGAGCAGACCAGGCGGCACAGGGCTTCGTTGAAGTCGGCCAGGAACTCGTACTTTTGTTCGTAGAAGGGGCGGAAGTCGTCCTTGTAGTATTCGAAGAAGGGCGTGTGGTTGTAGGCCGACTCCAGGGCGTTCCAGTGCAGGTGGCGCCAGTTGCCGTGGTCGGAGATGCGGATATCCTTCATGGGGCACTTCAGCGTGTCGGGCTTGATGATGGGCACCGAGAGCGCCAGCGGGCCGTCCGGCGCGGCGATGGTGCAGCGGTTGCGGTAGGTCTGCTTCAGGTAGTGGTCGCAGTCTTCCACACAGACGTGGCTGTAGGCCAGCAGCTTGGTGTAGTATTCCACCGGGGCCAGGTAGGCCGAAGAGAGGTATATCGTTTCCTTTTCCATTGCTTTCTTGTTGTTATCGCACCGCCTTGCCGATCCTGTCCCAGCGCATGCCGCTTTCCTTGTCGCGCGAGAACCAGATGACGGAAGCCCTCCCGATAAGGTGGTCTTCGGGCACGAAGCCGAAGAGGCGCGAATCCGACACGTTGGCCGCGTTGTTCGAGGCCACCCAGTAGTAGTCTTTTGTGAAGACACAGTGCTGCACGGGGCGGCCGTCCACGTAGAGGGTGTCGTTTTGTATCTTGGCGTTGCGGTGCTCGTGCAGCACCAGCGTGTTGCACAGCAGCACGCGGTTCCACGGATAGACGCGCACGGCGCGGCCCTTTTTCGGCACGATGAGGGCGCGGGCCTCCTGCAGGGAGTCGGGGCGAGCGGCAGGCTGTATCCAGCAGTGTCCGTAGAGGGCTTGCTCCAGCAGGTAGTATTCGTAGCGGCTGAAGCTGCGCAGGTAGTGGAGCGAGTCTTCGCCCATCCGCTCGGCGTGGCGGATGGAGAGCGTGGCCAGCAGCGTGTCCAGCTGGCGTTCCTTGGCCTTGGGGTAGGCGTAGACGAACTTCTGGTCGGGGGCATACTGCTGGCCGGGCAGGGCGGTGAAGAAGGAGTCTACCAGCAGCGTGTCGCCCGGCAGGCCGATGCAGCGGCTGATGAAGACCTCGCGACGGCTGATGTCTGTCTGACGGTTGGCGGGGTTGTTGAAGACGAGGATGTCTTCCCTCTTTACCGGGCCGCCTTCCCAGCGGTGGTAGCCCCACAGGTTCATGAAGGGCAGGCGCAGGCCGTAGCTCCACTTGTTCACCAGGATGCGTTCGCCCTGATAGAGCGAGTTCTCCATGCCGGCCGAGGGTATCAGGTAGGACGTCGCCACGCACGAGCGGAGCAGCACCACGATGAGCGCCACTCCTGCTATAGTCAGTATGATTCTTCCCGCCTTCTTCATGGGGTCTGTTTTCCGTTCAGCTTAGCCTACCCACTTGAACAGGCGGCTCCAGCGTATTTTGCCGTCCAGCCAGCCGCGGTCCTTGTCCAGTGAGAGCCATACGACGAGCGGTTTGCCCACCACGTGGTCCTCGGGCACGAAGCCCCAGTAGCGCGAGTCGGCCGAGTTGTGGCGGTTGTCACCCATCATCCAGTAGTAGTCCATCTGGAAGGTATAGGTGTCGGTCTTCTGGCCGTTGATGTAGAGGCCGTCGGGGCGGCGTTCCAGCTTGTTGCCCTCGTAGGCCGTGATGCAGCGCTCGTAGATGGGCAGGTTGTCATCCGTCAGGGTGATGGTGGCTCCCTTGGCGGGTATCCAGATGGGACCGTAGTTGTTGCGGTCCCACTTCGTATAGAGGTTCTGCGGATACATCTGTCCGGCAAAGCTCTCGGGTTCCATGGCGACGCGGCTGATGAGCTTCTTGTTGCCTTCGAGGGCCTGGCGCATGGCCTGCGTCAGCGGCAGGTGATAGACGGGAGCCAGACGGCCCTGTGCGTCGCGGCGGTCGAAGCCCATGGCCTCCAGTTCGGCCTCCCAGCCCGGATCGTTGTTCATCAGCCACTGGTCGTCCTTGCTGATGCCCAGCTCGCGAAAGAGGTTTTCGGGGATGAGCGGGCCGGTGGTCTGCACGAAGTAGTTGAACTGCAGGCCTTCGGGGTTCTCGATGGCCTGGCCGTCGATATATACCTGTCCCTCCTTGATCTGGAGCGTGTCGCCCGGCAGGCCCACGCAGCGCTTCACGTAGTTCTCGCGGCGGTCAACGGGGCGGGTGATGACCTTGCCATACATCTGCGGGTTGGACAGGATGAGGTTGCGTCCTGCCGCATAGTAGAGGTCATAGACGGCCCGCTGCTGCTGGCGCGTCAGGCTGTCCATGTTGACCTGCTTCGGATAGACGCGCTGCCCTTCGCTGTAGGCCAGGCTGTAGAAGTCGGTCTGCTGGAAGTTGGTGGCCACGGTGTCGCCTGCGGGGAAGTTGAACACCACGATGTCGTTCAGCTTCACCCGTCCGAAGCCCGGCACGCGCTTGTACTTCCACTGCGGCCACTCGATGTACGACTTGCAGTTGAACACGGGCAGTGTGTGCTGGGCCAGCGGCATGGAGAGCGGCGTGTTGGGCACGCGCGGTCCGTAGCTCACCTTACTCACGTAGAGGAAGTCGCCCACGAGCAGCGATTTCTCCAGCGACGACGACGGTATCTGATAGTTCTGGAAGAGGTAGATGTTGACGAAATAGACGGCCACCAGGGCGAACACGATGGCGTCCACCCAGCTCATGACGCCGCGCACGGCAGCGTTCTCGGACTTCCTCCACCAGCTCCAGGGTATCTTCTTGGTGATGTAGATGTCATAGATGAAAGGCACGACCACCAGCCCCCACCAGCTCCTGACCCACAGGAGGAAGAGCAGGTAGAGCAGCGTGACGATGCCGAACTTGATCCATTGTTTGCGTGATACTTGTTTCATGGCTTGCTATGCTTGTTTATTTCAGAAACGGGAATAAGTCGCCCATCCCCAGGAAGCCTTCGTGCGTGGCGGTATATTCGGCGGCCAGCACGGCGCCCAGGGCAAAGCCGCTGCGGTTCTTGGCGTCGTGGGTGATGGTGATGCTGTCGGCCTCGGAGTCGTAGCGGATGCTGTGGATGCCCGGCACTTCGCCCAGGCGGATGGAGCTGACGGGCAGTTCGTCGGCGGCGCAGGCGGTGGTGCCCGTCACGGTGCCGTCGGGTGCCTGGAGCGTGCCCTTCACCCAGCGCGACTTGCGGTCGAGGTTTTCGAGGATGCCTTCGGCCAGGGTGATGGCGGTGCCGCTCGGGGCGTCCAGCTTGTGGATGTGGTGCGTCTCGCTCATGCTCACGTCGTAACCGGGGAACTGGTTCATAATCTTGGCCAGGTACTTGTTGACGGCCGAGAAGATGGCCACGCCCAGGCTGAAGTTGCTCGACCAGAACAGCGTCCGTCCGCCTTCGGTGCAGAGGCGGCGCACTTCCTCGCCGTGTTCTTCCGTCCAGCCCGTGCTGCCCGACACGAGCTTCACGCCCGCCTCGAAGGCCTTCATGTAGTTGCCGTAGGCAGCCTTGGGGTTGGTGAACTCAATGGCCACGTCGGCCGAGCGGAAGGCTTCGGACTGGAAGTCTTCCTGGTTGTCGATGTCGATGATGCAGACAATTTCGTGTCCGCGGCTACGGGCAATGCGTTCTATTTCCTTGCCCATCTTGCCATAACCGATCAGTGCTATTTTCATTGTTCTCTGTTTTTCTTAATTATATTAATGTGCAAATATAGGACTTTTCTGATACAAACAGCCTTAATTATCGACTTGTTAACAATAACGGGGTGGGAGCGTGTCTGCCGCTATGCTCCTTTCTTGCTGAATATTCCTGACAAATGAGGACTTCATCCGAAGGAAGAAAGGCTTGCCGGCGTCGAGCTGTGCCTTTTCTGTCGAAAACGACTAATCTACTGATAATCAGTATCCGATTTTTCAGGTGCTATTCCTGAAAAACCTGAATACATTTCAGGTCCGTACCTGAAGACCTTTCAGTCCCTACCTGAAGACCCTTCAGGTTAAACCTGAAAGCCTTTCAGGTAGTACCTGAAAAATACCTGAAAACGGGGCTTCTGAAAGCTTGGTTGCTTTTCTTGACAAACGGGAGGCTCTATTTCGTGTAGTTGCGTCGGATGACGGTGCCTTGGGACGTGTTTTTCCCCGGTCGGAACAAATCCTCGTCGTCGAAGGGGCGCAGCTTGTACCACATCATGAAGTCGGACGAGCAGCACAGCAGGCTTATGATGCCGAAGATGTAAGCTGTGGCATTGCCGGTGCAGAAGCCGTGCAGCACGGGGAGCAGGCCCAGCAGGATGCCGGGCAGGAGCAGCAACAGGCGGTAATGCTTCAAGGGAACGGGACGGGTGGGGGCGAGTCCGATGGATTTCCAGTCGCAGGCCCAGCGGAGGCCTTTCAGACTACGCCCGTTGATGAAGTATCCCAGCAGGCTGTATAGCAGGATGTAAAGACCGACTACGGGAAGAATCAGCCAGAAGATGCTTCTTCCCCAGTGCTGCCCGATGTAGTGGCCCAGGTTGTAAAGGGAGAATTCTTCCCAAATGTAGATGTAGAGGGCCGAGCTGGCGAACATGACCAGCAGGTAGGACACGACGACGTAAACGGTGATTCGTCCCGGGTTGATTTTGACTTCCATGCCGTCCGGTTGCGAGGCGGGGTTCTGATTGGGTTGTGCAGTTGTTTCCATAAAGCGTGAATGATAGGATTCAATAAAAGATGGCCATATATTTTCCGATATAGTAGCCCGCCGCGAAGCAGACGATGAAGCTCGCCAACCCGACGGCTGCCAGGACGAGGATTTTTTTGACGGGGTCGTTACCCGTCAGCGACTCCGCTTCTTTCGCGAGGAAGCGGTTCATGTGGTTCTTGAAAGTTGTTTCCATTGTGACATTTGTTTTCTGGTTGACGTTGCAAAGATAACCCCTCTCAGGTAAACGGAAGGTTAACGTTACGTTATCTTTACGTTAACGGAGTTGGAGGGAAAGGGAAAAGAAGTTACTTTTGTAGCGGTTAGCGGTGAGTGGTTAGCGGTTGGTGCCCTCCGGATGGAATACTGACCGCTAACCGTTCATCACTAACCGTTAACCACTAACCACTAACCGCTACAGACATGAGCAAGTCCTACTATATCCTTCTCACCCTTGTGGCCGCCGCCATAGCCGTCTTCTTCCTCGGCCGCTGGACGGGCATGGGTCTGGGGCTCAACAGCCAGCGGGTGACGCGCACCGTCCACGAGGCCTGGTGCCGCGCCGACGACCGCCATGCCCTCTGTCCTGAGGCAGGGCTCGACTCCCTCTTCCGCCAGCAGCTGCGCGAGGGCGGGTTGCGCCGCCTCCGCTTCCGGCTGGACACGGTATCGCTCTCGGGCGACTCGACCGTGGTGTTCCGCTCCGCCCTGCGCTATTTCGACGACTACGAACGGGAGCTGGAGCAGCGGCGCACGTTTGTCATCCCACTGGACAGCCTGCAAGGCGTGCGTGCCCGCCTCCTCAACCTTCGTGCCGAGACCGTCGGGTCGCAACTCTACTACCTGCTGGGCACGGTGGCAGGCTTCTTCCTGCTGGCCTACGGCATCTTCAAGCAGGTGGACATCATCCAGCGGCAAGATAAATTGTCGCAGATGCGCGAGGACTTCTCCTACGCCATGGTGCACGACATGAAGAACCCCATCAGCACCCTGCTGATGGCGGCGAGGAACCTGCGCAGTGGCCGCCTGGACGACAAGCCCGAACGCAAGCGCGAGCACTTCGACCTGCTGGAGCGGGAGAGCCTGCATCTGCTGGACCTGACCAACCGGGTACTTACCCTCTCGAAGATGGAGCATCACCAGCTGCTGCTCACCAAGGACTGGTATCCCCTGCGTCCCGCCGTGGACGACTTGATACAGGTGTTCGAGGCAAAGGCCACAAAGCCCGTCACCTTCCATACCGACCTGCAGTCCGAAGAGGTCTATGCCGACCTGGAATATCTGAAGGAAGCCCTCTCCAACCTGATAGACAACGCCCTGAAATACTCCAAGGACACGGTAGAGGTGCGCATCGCCTCGCGTCGGGAGGCAGGCTTCGTCCGCATCAGTGTCCGCGACAACGGCATCGGCATTCCCCTTGCGGCCCAGCGCACCATCTTCGACAAGTTCGAGCGTGTGCTGCCCCGTGACGACGGCAGCGGGCAGAAGAAGATTTCCGGCTTTGGCCTCGGCCTGAACTACGTGATGAACGTGGCCCGCGAGCACGGCGGCTACGTCAGCGTGGAGAGCGTGCAGGGACGCTTCAGCGAGTTCACGATGTCGCTGCCTCTCCCGCAGGAACCACTCGCCACTTTTCGTTAACCCACTAACCGCTACAGACATGGAACACCTTTTACATTACCTTTGGAAACACAAAATCTTCCCCTTGCAGGAACTGCGCACCACCGACGGCCAGCAGGTGGAAGTCATCGACCCCGGCCTGCCCAACACCGATGCAGGCCCCGACTTCTTCAACGCCAAGCTGAAGCTGGACGGCATCCTGTGGGTGGGCAACGTGGAGCTGCACGACCGCTCTTCCCTCTGGCTGAAGCACGGACACCAGTCGGATGCCGCCTACGACAACGTCATCCTGCACGTGGTGGGCGAGGCCGACTGCCCCGTCTTCCGCCGCAACGGCCAGCCCATCCCCCAGCTCGTCCTGACCTGCCCCGCCGACGTGGCCCGCCGCTACGACGAACTGCGCCGTTCGGAGATTCATCCGCCCTGCTACTCCATCCTGTCCTCCCTGCCCAAGCTGACGGTACACTCCTGGCTCTCGGCCCTGCAGGTGGAGCGCTTCGAACGGAAGGCGCGCGACATCCGTGCCCGTCTCGACGCCTACGGCAACCATTGGGAAGACGTGTTCTTCGTCACCCTGGCCCGCAACTACGGCTTCGGGCTGAACAGCGACGCTTTCGAGGCCTGGGCGCGGCTCGTCCCCTTCCGTGCCGTGGACAAGCACCGCGACAACCTCTTTCAGGTGGAAGCCTTCTTCCTCGGCATGGCCGGCCTGCTGGACGAGGAGCGGCCCGACTATGGTGATTATTACCTCCGCCTCCAGAAGGAGTATCGCTACCTGCGGCAGAAGTTCAGCCTGCCCGCTCCGCTGGACCCTTCGCGCTGGAGGCTCCTGCGCCAGCGTCCCGGCGGCTTCCCCTATGTACGCCTGGCCCAGCTGGCCGACCTCTACCATCGCGAGCAGACGCTATTCTCGCGGGTGATGGAGGCCCGCACGGCCGACGAGCTGCGCCAATTGCTGGCCGTGGGCACCTCTTCCTATTGGGAGGAGCATTTCACCTTCGGCAAGACTTCCGTCCGTCAGCCCAAGCAGATGGGCCGCGGTGCGCTCGACCTGGTCATCATCAACACCGTCGTTCCCTTCCTCTATGCCTACGGGCAGCACCGGCAGGAAGAAAGCCTCTGCGAGCGGGCCACAGCCCTGCTGGAAACCCTGAAGGCCGAGAACAACTACATCACGCGGATGTGGAGCGGGGCCGGCCTGCCCGTCTCGACCGCTGCCGACTCGCAGGCCATCATCCAGCTCCAGAAGGAGTATTGCGACCGCAAGGACTGCCTCCGCTGCCGCTTCGGCTACGAGTACCTGAAGCGGAAGGGAGGAAAAGGATAGCGGTTAGTGGTTAGTGGTTAGTGATGAGCTGTAAGCATCTTTATGATACTAACCGCTCACCACTAACCACTATTTTGTCATTGTTTTGTACGATTTTGCCTGTCGGTTTGCCGGGAATGTCGTTTCTTCGTGACCGAATGAAGACGACATTGCAACAACCTTAAATAAACCAACAGAATATGACGCATTTCAACAAATGGACCCGCGGCGCGGCTGCGCTTCTGGGACTTTTTCTGGCCTCTCAGGCAGAGGCACAGGTCGTGAAGAACGAGCGCCTGCTTTCCTTTGAAGAGGGAGCCGTGCCGGCCTACGTGGCGACGGACGACGGTTCCCGCCTGACCATCAACGACGAGCACTACAAAGACGGTCTCCACAGCCTCGGCTGGGAGTATGGGCCGGGTGCCGTGCTCCGCGTGAAGAAAGACCTGATGTTCGAGCCCAAGGACCCTACGGGCAAAGATACCTATTTGTCGGCCTTCATCGTGTGGGTGTACAACGAGCAGGCACAGGACAAGCAGATTCGTTTTGAATTCCTGAAGGACGGCAAGCTCTGCACCTCCTTCCCCTTCGGCATCAACTTCACGGGCTGGCGTGCCGCGTGGGTGTGCTACGAACGCGACATGCAGGGCGTGCCCGAAGAAGGCATGAACGAAGTGCGCATCGTGGCCCCTGACGCAGAGGGCAAGCTTTACTTCGACCACATCGTTACGGCCAGCAAGGTGGATGCCCGCCAGCAGACAGCCGATGTGCAGGTACCTTTCGTCAACAAGGGTACGACGAACCATTGGCTTGTCATCTACGAACACTCTCTCTGGAAGCCTGAAATTGCCCTGACGCCTCTCGACGACCGGCAGAAGGCCGACATCAGACGGATGGAAACCCGCTTCCGCGACATGCTCTACACGCCCGGCAAGCTGACCGACAAGGAGATGCAGGCCATCCGCAAGGCGTATGACTTCTATCAGATTACCTATAAGAACGGCAAGGTGAGCGGTCTGCCCATCTTCATGGTGCGTCAGGCCGAAGCCTACGAACGCATGATACCCGGCTGGGACAAGGATATGTTTACCAAGCTGGGCATGGAGATGAACAACTATTTCAACCTGATGAAGCGCATCGCCACTGCCTATCTGAACGCCAAGGACGACACGCTGCGCGACGAGCTGCGGCAGAAGTTCCTGGCCATGTACGACCACATCACCGACCAGGGGGTAGCCTATGGCAGCTGTTGGGGTAATATCCATCACTACGGTTACAGTATGCGCGGCCTTTACGTGGCCTATTTCCTGATGAAGGACGTACTGCGAGATGCAGGCAAGCTGGCCGAGGCCGAACGTACGCTGCGTTGGTATGCCATTACCAACGAAGTCTATCCCATGCCTAAGGTGAACGGTATCGACATCGATACCTTCAATACCCAGACGCAGGGGCGCATTGCCAGCATCCTCATCATGGAAGATTCGCCCGAGAAGGTGCAGTACCTGCGTTCCTTCTCCCGCTGGCTCGATTACGGCTGCCGTCCGGCCGAGGGCTTGATGGGTTCCTTCAAGAGTGATGGCGCCTGTTTCCACCATTGCAATAACTATCCGGCCTATGCTGTGGGCGGGCTGGATGGTGCCACAAACATGATTTACCTGCTGAGCGGTACGCAGTTCCGGGTATCCGAACTGGCGCACCAGACGGTGAAGAAGGTATTGCTCACCATGCGTTTCTATTGCAACACCCGCCAGTGGGCTCTCTCCATGTCAGGGCGTCATCCCAACGGTAAAGGGCAGCTCATCCCTGTGCAGTATGCCATGATGGCCCTTTCGGGTACACCCGACGGCAAACAGACTTACGATGCCGACATGGCTGCTGCCTACCTTCGCCTGATGGAGTATACCGGTCGGGTAAATGACAACGACCCTGATTACCTGCCCCGTACGTCGAACAAAAAGGAACTGCAATTGAAGCAGGAGCTGGAAGCGCAGGGTTTCCGTCCCGAAGCCGATCCGCAGGGTAACCTGGCCTTGGGTTACGGATGTGTCAGCGTACAGCGTCGCGACAACTGGGCGGCAGTCGTGCGGGGGCATTCACGTTACCTTTGGGCGGCCGAACACTATTTGGATGCCAACTTCTACGGCCGCTATCTGGCTCACGGCAGCATGCAGATTCTGACAGGAAAGCCCGATGAAATGGTGACTTTCACCACCAGCGGCTGGCAGGAAGCCGGGTTCGACTGGAACCGCATACCGGGTGTCACCAGCATCCACCTGCCTTTCGACCAGCTGCGTGCCAACGTCCTGAACGTAGATATCTATTCGGGCATGGAAGAGATGCTCTATTCCGACGAAGCCTTTGCCGGAGGACTCTCGCAGAGCGGTGAAAACGGCAATTTCGGCATGAAGCTGCACGAGCACGACAAATACAACGGCTCCCTGCGTGCTCGTAAGTCCTACCACTTCCTGGACGGCACCATCGTCTGCCTCGGTTCGGACATCGAGAATGCGAATGCCGACTACCCGACGGAAACCACCATCTTCCAGCTGGCGGCGACTACGCCCCAGTTCCACAGCTATTGGGAAGCTTATCAGGATAACGGTACTACCTATCTCGATCCCAACGGCGTGGGGTATTATCTGCCGAAGACTACGATGAAATCGGCCAAATTTGAAAGAAACTTCCCGCAAACCACCGTCGGTGAACGCAGCGTGAAGCCTACGACGGGCGACTGGGTATCGCTCACCTTGCAGCACGGCAAGGCTCCGAAAGCCGCCTCCTACGAATATGCCGTTCTGCCCCGTACCGATGCTGTTACCCTGAAGCAGTTTGCCCGCAAGCCCTACTATAAAGTACTTCAACAGGACCGTAACGCCCATATCGTGCGTACAGCCGACGGCAAGCTGACCTCTTATGTACTTTTTGAAACGCCGCAATCCCTGCCCAAACATGGATTGGTACAGGCTGCCGACACTTCCTGCCTCGTGATGGTACGGGAGGAAGGCGATAAGGTTTGTCTTACTGTGGCTCAGCCCGACCTGGCCCTCTACAGCGGTCCCAGCGATGAGGCTTTCGACGAGCAGGGCAAGCGCAAGGAACGCAGTATCTATTCCCGTCCGTGGATTGGCAACAAGAGTCAGGAAATGCCTTTGACCCTGACTTTGAAAGGTCGTTGGCAGGTGAAGGAGACGCCTTTCTGTAAAGTTGTTTCGGTTGACAAGAAATACACCGTACTTCGCTTTGCCTGCAAGGATGCCGCCAGCTTCGAGGTAGAACTGGAACGTTGATTCTACTATTGATTTCATCATAAAAGCCTGCATGATATTTCGTTTGGGAAGGTAATCATGCAGGCTTTTCATGTTTGTTCTCATCCTTTTTCTTGGTTGCTTTTCGACCATATTAGGGAGTAATTCTGGATAAAAATTGTCTGAAACAAGTCTCAATATTTTGTTCTCCGCTTACCTTTTCCTATATTTGTCGGAAATAATGTTTAACCCGAAGTCTTATGAAGATTAAATCATTTCTTTTGGTGTGTCTGTTGGGACTGTTTTTCTCTTGTGGTCAGACCCGGCAAGACGCAGAAGTGTTTGTAAAGCATGTACAGTTTCCTGAACATGCGACGTTGGAGCAAAAAGTATCGATGGCTGCCCGTCTGGTTCCTTCTCCCCAGCAGTTGGAGTGGCAGCAGATGGAGCTGACGGCCTTTTTGCATTTTGGTATCAATACCTTTACCGACAGGGAATGGGGTGATGGCAAGGAAGATCCTGCATTGTTCAACCCCACCGATCTGGATGCCGAACAGTGGGTTCGCGAGCTGAAGGAAGCCGGTTTCAAGATGGTATTGCTGACGGCCAAACATCACGACGGTTTCTGCCTGTGGCCTACCAAGACCACAAAACATTCGGTTGCTTCTTCTCCCTGGAAGGATGGAAAGGGTGATGTGGTGAAGGAACTGCGTGACGCCTGTACGAAGTATGGCATGAAGTTTGGCGTGTATCTTTCTCCCTGGGACCGTAATGCTGAATGTTACGGTGACTCTCCCCGCTACAACGAATTCTTTATCGAACAGCTGACAGAGCTGTTGACCAACTATGGCGAAGTACATGAAGTGTGGTTCGACGGTGCCAATGGTGAAGGTCCCAACGGCAAGAAACAGGTATACGATTGGGATGCCTTCTACAAGACCATCCAGCGCCTGCAACCCAAGGCTGTGATGGCCATCATGGGCGATGACGTCCGCTGGGTGGGCAACGAACGGGGACTCGGCCGTGAGACAGAGTGGAGTGCTACCGTGCTGACTCCAGGTATTTATGCCCGTTCGGCAGAAAATAACAGCCGGCTGGATATCAATAGTCAGGCAAAGGATTTGGGAAGCCGCGAGATGTTGGAGAATGCGACTGAACTGTTCTGGTATCCTTCGGAAGTCGATGTTTCCATCCGTCCGGGGTGGTTCTGGCACGAGAATGAAAATGGTAAGGTGAAGAGCCTGAAACACCTGGCCGACATCTATTTCCAGTCGGTTGGTTATAACTCGGTGCTGTTGCTGAACATTCCGCCCGATCGTCGCGGTCATATTAATGAAGCCGACGTGGCCCGTCTGAAGGAGTTTGCGGCTTATCGCCGGCAGGTATTTGCCGACAATCGTGTCCAGAAGGGACAGAAGATGTGGGATGCCGTTTCAGGCGACCAGCGGGAATATGAACTGAAATCTTCGTCGAAAATCAATGTAGTCCTTCTGCAGGAAGACATTGCCCGCGGACAACGTGTGGAGAGCTTCCGTGTGGAAGCCCGTGTGGGAGAACAGTGGCAACTGCTGGGCGAAGGTACGACGATAGGCTACAAGCGCATGCTCCGCTTCCCCACGATAGAAGCCGAAGCCTTGCGGATCACCATTGGAAGCGCCCGTCTTGAGGCACACATCAGCAACGTGGCTGCCTACTATGCTCCCGATGTAGAAGAACAGCAGGCAGCCTCCAAGTGGAACGACCTGCCCCGCGATTCCTGGAAGAAAGTTTCTGCCCAGCCGCTTGTCATTGACTTGGGCAAGGAAGTGAACCTGAAAGGCTTTACCTATGCTCCTCTCAACGAGCAGGCCAAGCCGACCATGGCCTACCGCTATACCTTCTATGTCAGCCCGGACGGAAAAGAATGGACCAAGGTGCCTGCCAACGGTGAGTTCAGCAACATCATGCACAATCCGTTGCCGCAGACCGTCAAGTTTGCCCAGCCTCAGAAGGCCCGTTTCATCAAGCTTGATGCTACAACTCCCGATGCTTCGGCAGCTGTAGTAGAGATGGAAGAAATCGGTGTGTCCTTAAATTAATTGATAATAGACAGTATATAAGTACGATGAAAAAAATCTTAGTAAGTTTAGCATGTATCTTCGTATGGGCCGTCAGTGTGGCCTGTGCGCAGGTCAACTTTGCCAAGGACAAGCTATACAACATAGCGCCGGCCGGGCAGAAAGGGAAAGTGATCGGTTACAAGGCGGGTGGCGGAGAGGCTCTGCTGGTGAAGCAGGATGCAGCCGACCAGCTGCAGCAATGGGCCCTCAGCAATCTGTCGGGCAGTTTCCGCATCCTCAACCCCTTCGAGAACAAGGCTATCCACAACAAGGCCGGTCAGGCGGTGGGTATCACGGAAAACAATGGTTCGGACGAGTCGCAGTTGTGGATTGTCCGCGAGAACGGGAAATATGTACAGATATTCCCCTCCAACAGCCCTGACCTGATTATGGTTTGCAACAAGTCAGGCCAGCTGGCTCTGGTAGCCAAGGACGGATTGAAGGACGAGAAGGAAACACTCTTCTCCATCGAAGTCAGCCCGATGCCGATGCCCGAAGGCATGGCCGAGCAGGTAGTGCAGCGTTCGCGTACCTATTGGGAAGACGAAACCCGCTTTGAAGAGAACAAGGAAGTGGGTCACGCCACCTACCTGCCCTACGCCAGCGAGGCCGAAATGACGGCCGATGCCGAATATTACCGCACGCCGTGGGTCGACAGCCACAGTTCGCGCTACCTGTTGCTGAACGGCGACTGGTCTTTCAACTTTGTACCCGAACCCTCGCAACGCCCGTTGAACTTCTACAAGGAAGACTTCGACGTGTCGGGCTGGGAAACCATCCCCGTGCCTTCCAACTGGGAGATGCAGGGCTACGACCGCCCCATCTATGCCAATGTGGAATATCCGCACGCCAATACGCCTCCCTACATCGACGCCCGCAAGGGTTTCAACGACGGCGGCAAGAACTACGGCATCAATCCCGTGGGTTCCTACGTGCGCTTCTTCGACCTGCCGAAGGGTTGGGAAAGCCGTCGCACCTTCATCCACTTCGGAGGTATCTACAGCGCCGCGCTGGTTTATCTGAACGGTAAATACGTGGGCTATACACAGGGGGCCAACAACGTGGCCGAATTCGACCTGACTCCATACCTGCGTACGGGCCGCAACCGTCTGGCCGTACAGGTGTTCCGCTGGAGCGACGGCTCCTATCTGGAGTGTCAGGACATGTTCCGCATGAGCGGTATCTTCCGCGACGTCTGTCTGTACAGCACTCCGAAGGTCAGCGTACGCGACCATTACATCACCTCCCGCCTCGATGCGCAGGCCGGATATAAGGCCGGTGAGCTCTCTGTTGCCCTGAAACTCGACAATCGCGACGGACTGAACGGCAAGAAAGACATAGCCCTCCGCCTGCTGGCTCCCGACGGCTCATTGGTAGCTGAAAAGGAACTCACCGTTTCGTTCACTGAAAAAGACCGCGAAGTGGAGGCGAAAGCACTGTTTTCTTCGTTGAAGGACTTGCAGCTTTGGACGGCCGAGACGCCGAACCTCTACACACTGCACGTCATCCAGCGTGAGGGAGGCAAGGATGAGATGGCTTTCTCTACGAAATATGGCTTCAGAGACATCGAAGTGCGTGGCCCACTGGTGTACATCAACGGACAACGTGTGTTCTTCAAGGGAGTGAACCGTCACGATACGCACCCCCTCTACGGCCGTGCCGTACCTGTAGAGTCGATGTTACGCGACGTACTGCTGATGAAGCAGAACAACATCAATACCATCCGTACGTCCCACTATCCGAACGCGGCCAAGATGTACGCCATGTTCGACTACTTCGGACTCTATACCATGGATGAGGCCGACCTTGAGAATCATGCCAACCAGTCCATCAGCGACATGCCGTCGTGGATTCCCTCCTTTGTGGACCGCATTGACCGCATGGTGCTGCGCGACCGCAACCATCCGTCTGTCATCTTCTGGAGCTTGGGTAACGAGGCCGGAGGCGGCAGCAATTTCCAGGCCTGCTACGATGCAGCCCGCCGTCTGGACAATCGTCCCATCCACTACGAAGGAACGCGCGACGGAAAGGATTTCGGTGGCAACCGTTTCAGCGACCTCTATTCGAAAATGTATCCGGGCATGCGGTGGATGGACAAGTATGTCAACTCCTTCGACAAGCCGATGTTCATCTGCGAATATGCCCACGCCATGGGTAATGCCATCGGTAACTTGAAGGAATACTGGCAGAGCATCGAAAGCAGTTCGTCCACCATCGGCGGTGCCATTTGGGATTGGGTGGACCAGGCCATCTACGAGCCTCACGAAATGAAGAAGGGCATCTACCGCCTGCACACGGGTTATGACTTCCCCGGCCCCCATCAGGGCAACTTCTGCTCCAACGGCATCATCCCCGCCACGCGCGACGAGTCGCCGAAGCTGAAGGAGGTGAAGGCCGTGTATCAGTATGTGCATTTCGCCTTCCTGGGTATGGATGTGAAGAAGGATGAGGCCAGCGTACTGTTGAAGAATACCTACGACTTCCTGCCGCTCGACGGTTTCTACCTGCGCTGGCAGGCCGTGAAGGACGGTGTGGCTCTGGCGGCCGACAGCATGATGCTGGACCGCATAATGCCCGACGACTCTTTGGCCGTAACACTGAAACTGAATACCCTCAAGCTGCGCCAGGCACAGAAGGCGGGCGAGGAAGTGATGCTCAACCTCCAGGTATGCAAGAAGGAAGCCGTTTCCTGGGCACCGGCAGGTCATGTAGTGGCACAGCAGCAATACACGTTGCTGGAGCGCGGTCCGCTGCCCGCACTCTCCACCAAGGGCGGCCGCAAGCTGGCCTTGCAGGTGGAAGAGACGGAAAGCACCGTCCGCGTAAAGAACGCCAACGTGGAGGCTGTCTTCAATCGCAAGAACGGTCAGATGACGTCGCTGGTGATGAACGGCCAAGCCGTTGTCAGCGAAGGTCAGGGCTTTGTCTACGACAACCATCGCTGGATAGAGAACGACAAGTTTACCCGTACGGAGAACGGGCTTGAGGCCGAAGGCGAATGCACGGTGACGAAGGACGGTGCGAAAGTCGTGGTGAAGACCGTCCGTAAGGGTTCGCTCTGCGACACGCAGATTACCTACACCTTTGCCCCCGACGGTACGATGGATCTGGACGCCGTGTTCCAGCCCCATACGGCCGATCTGCGCCGTTGCGGCCTGGTGTGCGGCATCAATCCTTCGCTGAGCCAGGTGGACTACTACGCCTACGGTCCGTGGGAGAACTACAACGACCGCAAGGACGGCTGCATGGTGGGCCGCTATACGACGACCGTGGACGATATGGCCGAGAAGTATGTCAAGCCGCAGTCCATGGGCAACCGTGAAGGCCTGCGCGAACTGAAGCTGACCGACGCTTCGGGCAAGGGTGTCTGCATCCGCACGGAAGGCAACGTTTCCTTCTCGGCTCTGCGCTATACCGACGAGGACCTGATGAAGGGACAGCACATGTGGGAACTGACAGTCCGTCCGTACATCGTGCTCCATCTGGATGCCGCCCAGCGGGGTGTGGGCAACGCCAGCTGTGGCAGCGATGTCGACACGCTCCCCATCTATCGCGTATCTCAGGAGGAACACTCCTACAAGCTGAGATTCACTCCTTGTCTGTAAAGACATAAAAAAAGTTCAGGCACGGACTGCACAGCCTCAAGAGGGCGTGCAGTCCGTGCCTGAATGTTATATACAACCTGTGTTCAGAACTTCAACAAGTTGTTTACGGCTTGTTGATAGGCTTCCAGACGCGTCGCCTTGTGGATGGCTTTGCGGGCCTTGCGGTCGGCGTCGGGCAGCAGATATTCCCAGAAACTCTTCATCTTCATCAGCAGTTGCTGGTCGCCGCCTTCCAGCCGGTCGGCGTAGCGACAGAACACGTCGGTGTGCATCTGCCTGATCCGTTCCCTTTTCTCTTCTTCCGCCAGGGGCTTCCCCTGCGCATATTCCAGTGCCAGCGCCGGATTGGCCAGCAGTCCGCGGCCGATGACCACGCCTGCCAGCCGCGGAAACTCGTGGCGGATGCGGTCGATGTCGTCCGTCGTCAGCAAGTCGCCGTTGTAGAAGAGCGGCTTCTCACAGCCTTCGTAGAACGTTCTGAATCCCTTCATATCCACCATACCCTTGTATTGCTGCTTGCCCAGGCGGGGATGCAGGATGATGTCTGCCAGCGGCAGACGGTTGAGCAGCGGAAGCAGAGCCAGACATTCGTCGGGCCGTTCCCAACCCAGGCGCAGCTTGACGGACAGACGCATCTGCGGAAACTTTTCGCAGAGGGTTGTCAGCAGCTGTTCCACCTCGTCGGGATGGGGCAGCATGCCCGCTCCGTTGTGCCGTTTGGCCAGTACGGGGAAGGGACAGCCCAGGTTGACGTCGGCTTCCTGCCAGCCCTTGTCGGCAAAGAGCGACAGGATGCGTTCCCCTTTTTCTGTGTCGGAGGCAATGAGCTGGGGGACGAGCCGCAGGCCCCGGTTGTTGTCGGGCTCCACGTCGCGCACGTCCTTCCGTCGGATTTCACCGTGCTCCACCCGCACAAAGGGGGAGTAGTAGCATTCCACGCCGCCGAAGCAGCGTGCGTGTGCCTGGCGGTAGACGTCGTCGGTATACCCCTGCAAGGGGGAGAAACGGAGGTTGAAAGAGTCTTGCATACGTTCTTGTTTTCTGCAAATGTAGGGATATTCCCGGGGTTTTGCAAGCCGGGTGGTGGCGGCGTTGCCGCTTCCCGATATTCCGTCGTCCGTTTGCCCGGCTTAAAGCGATTGTCCAAGCTGGGCAAAGCGACGGTTTAAGCTGGGTAAACCGTCCGTTTAAGCTGGGCAAACGGATGATTTGACCTGGGCAAATCGGAAGCCGGGAATGTACCCCTGAAAAGGCGGGCATGTTTTCGCCAGAAAAAAGCGATGTTTTGCTGTGGAAGAAGCAATGCTTTCGAGGAAAGAAAGCAATGGTTTGCGGGGGAAGGAGCGGCGTGAAGAAAAAAACGGGAGGAGCTTCATGAGGCTCCTCCCGTTGGGATAAGTTAGGTGCGAATACGTTTTTATGTCAATGTCTTGAGGTTAGAAGTCTTGTGTCATAGAGATTCTTTTATTCCGTAACCTTGACGGTGAATTCGCGTGTGATTCGCTTCTGCTGGTCGTAGTTGCCGTTTGTTGCGACAAACGTAGCCGTGTAGGTACCAGCCTCCGTGTAGGTGTAGGTATAGCTGTCGAGGCTCTGTGAGATGTTCTTCAGCGGCGTACCGGCATCGGGGGTGCAGGCGTTGACCATGAAGAGGTTGGACGTCAGCCAGCTGTACTTCAGCGGAGACCCGCCGCCCGAGCTGTGGATGAAGAAGCTGCTCATGTTGGACATGTTCCAGATGCCGCTCGTGTTGTTGCTGACGGTACCGTAGGGGCGGTTGGACGTCATGGACTTCTGGTCGCTCAGGTTATGCTTGTACATCATGTTCAGCGGGGTGAAGCCCAGGGAGGAAGCGGCCAGTGAGGACGATGTGCCGTCGGTCATCTGGTTGAAAATCTGGAGGTTCTGGATGTAGACCTTGGGCTGGGTTTGTGAGTTGTCCACGCCTTTGTAGACGAAGGCCAGCGCGACGCGCTCTCCCAGATAGGGGAGCATGTCCAGTTCGTAGCTCTTGGTGCTGGTCGGGTTGGGCAGGTCTTCGGTAGACAGGAGGGTCTGCCATCCGTCGTGCTGTTCCACCAGGATGGAGTCGGCTTCGAAGTTACTCTTGTTCAGTCCTTCGAAGGTCTTCGAGATGAGCACCTTGAAGTCTATCATGTCCAGTTTGCCGTATTCGGTCTTGATGTCCAGTGTCAGCTTGGAGCTTTCAATCTGGTCGGTCGCTACCTGTGCACGGTCTTTGTATTCATACTTGCTTCCGGCTTCCCCGCTGAAGAACGTGAGGAAGTCGTTTTCGCCGCCCAGCTGGAATGTGATGGGCGTTCCTTTCTGTACGGTGATGGTCTGTCCGTCGTAGTTTACGCCGTCGCCTGTGGCCACAACGTCGAGTTCGGGGTCCTGCTTCATCTCGTTCTCGCACGACGTGAAGGCCAGGCCCGTTATGGCAGTCAATATGAGGAGTTTATTCAGTTTCATAATCTTTTATGCGTTTAATGGTTTGTCGGATGATGTGATTACCAGCCGGGATTCTGCGTGATCTTCTTGTTGACGGAGATTTCGCTATCGGGGATGGGGAAGTAGTTGTATGCGTCGCTGATCTGGAAGTAGGTCCATACACTGTACTTGTCGCCGCCGTTCCAGTTGCTTCCGTCGCCCTGCTGGGCCAGCGGAGCCAGTTCGTTCATATTCTTGATGTATTCTCCCCAGCGGATCAGGTCGAAGCGGCGGGTGTATTCGAAGCAGAGCTCCATGGCGCGTTCGTCCTTGACGGCCTGGCGGAAGGCATCCTTGCTCAGCGAACCTTCAGCATAGGCATCGACACCGGCGCGGGTTCTGACTGCGTTCAGGCATTGGTAGGCCAGCGTGGTGGGGGTGCCGTTCACTTCGTTCTCCGATTCGGCAACCATCAGCAGGACGTCCGAATAGCGCAGCAGAGGGAAGTTGATGGACGTATAGTTCTTGTTCTTCTTCTCGTTCTGGCACTCGTATTCCCGGCGGAACTTGCCGCAGGCGCGCGACTTGTTGAGCTTCGTTCCGTCTTCGTAGTCGCCGGTCTTGTTGGCTACATCGCCTTCTCCGTACGTGTACGACTTGTCCCACCAGCCTTGGGCACGTGCGTTCTCCAGTTCGTCTTTCTCGAACTTGCGTCCCGTCACGCCTTTGCCTTTGGTCTTCTCGACGTATTCGAACGGAGCCAGGTTCCAGTAGAAGCGTTCCTGGTCGTTGTTGTTCACATACAGGTCATAGAGCTTCGGAGTGGACCAATAGTAGGCGTAGCCGTAGCCGGGGTCCTGCTTTCCGATGATGGACTGTTCGTTGGACACGTCCGGGCATTTGATGCCGAGCAGGTTGCCGATACGGCCTTCTGCACGTACCTCGTCGGTATAGTTACCGGCAAATTCCACTTCCCAGATGCTTTCGTTGGCGGTCGTGTTGTAGTTGTTGGAGCACATGTCGATGAATACGTCCCAGTAGTTGACGGCCAGTGCATGTCCTTCGTTCATGACCTTCTGGGCATAGACGCCTGCCTGCTTGAAGTATTCCTTGATCTGTTCGGCGTTTCCGCTTTCGTTGTCGCGGTAGTGTTCACCGGCACGGAACAGGTATACGCGGGCCAGGATGCCCCAGGCTGCGGAGCGGGAGATGCGTCCGGGCTTGTATCCCAGTTCGGCAGCTGTCTTCAGATTGCCGGCACATTCGGACATCTCTGTCACGATGAAGTCGTAGATGGTCTCCTTGTCGGTGCGTTCGATGTCGAGGCCTGCGACGCTGTTGGTCGACGTGGTCCGGAAGGGAACGTCTCCCCAGCACTCTACCAGCGTGAAGTAGTAGAAGGCACGCAGGAAGCGGGCTTCGGAGCGGTATTGCTCGCGGGTGGCGTCACTGATTTCGGGTGTCTGGTCGATGTGCTCCAGGAAGGTGCAGGCACGGTCGATGCCCGAATACAGGGTGATCCACAGACGGCTGAAGTAAGGGGAACTGGAGTTGGCGTTGTTGCAGGCGATGGCACCGCTGGTCGACGGGTTGCGTCCGCCGCCGAAGTGGGAAAGGTCGTCGCCGGCTACCAGATCCATGTAGGAGTTTCCGTAATAGTTCTGCGATGCCAGAGGGGCATAGATGGAAGTCAGGAACGAGGTGGCTTCCGACTCGTTGTTGAAGTAGACCTCGGGGGTCAGTTTGGTAGGTTCCTTGTCCAGAAAATCACAGGAACCCATGGCCAATGTCGTAAGGAGGAATAATATGGTTGTTTTAATCGCTTTCATATAGAATAATATTTATGATATTAGAAACCTAAGTTAAGACCGAAGCTGACGGACATGGCTCTCGGGTAGGAAGAGAAGTCCAGACCCGGAGTCAGGGCTCCTTCACGGATGGAAACTTCGGGGTCGTAGCCGGAGTAGCCGGTCAGTGTCCACAAGTTGGATGCAGCCACATAGATGCGTGCATTGTCAATCTTGTACTTGCTCAGGAATGTCTTCGGAAGGGTATAGCCCAGCGTCACGGTCTTCAGACGCAGGAACGAACCGTCTTCGATGACACGGGACGAAATGACGAGGTTGGAGCTGGAGTTGGTGGCAGCAGGAATATTGCTTTCAGGGTTCTCCGGTGTCCAGCGGTCGGCATAGCTGGCATATTGGTTCAAGTCTTTCTTCTTCTGGAAGCCGCTTTCGAAGAACAGGCGGTTGGCGTTCAGGATGTCGTTGCCGTAGGACCATTGGAAGAATACGCTCAGGTCGAAGTCCTTGTAGCGGAAGTTGTTGGTGAAACCTCCCGTGTGGATGGGCAGGCCGCGTCCGATCATGGTACGGTCGTTCGTGTCGATGACACCGTCGCCGTTCAGGTCGGCATACTTGGGCATACCGGGCTGTGTGTTGCTCTCGCTGGTGTAGTGCGGGATGTTGCTCTTCAGTGTATAAGTGCTTCCCGACTTGTCGAAGTCTTCGTACTTGTAGGTTCCTTCATAGATGTAGCCGTACATCATGCCCATCGGGTAGCCCACCTTGGCGATGTAGTTGGGCTGGCTGTTGAAGTTCTGGTCGAAGGTGGCCGTGCTCAGCAGGCTGGTCTGGCCTTCAGTCAGTTCCAGTACTTCGTTCTTGTTGAATGCGATGTTGAAGTTGGTGGTCCATTCGAAGTTCTTATTGCGGATGTTGACGGTGTTCAGCGTCAGCTCGATACCGTCGTTGCGCACCTTACCGATGTTTTTCATCGCACTGGGATAGCCGGACGAGTAGGGCAGGGTGGCATCCAGCAGCAGGTCGCGGGTCGTCTTGCGGTACAGGTCGACGGTCAATCCGACGCGTTCGTCAAAGAAGCCCAAGTCGACACCCAGGTTCCATTGTTCGGTCGTCTCCCATTTCAGGTCTTCGTTGGGGAGGGAAATCGGGGCCACACCCACGTTGCTGTTGTTGCCGTCGAAGGGATATACGGTATTGGGGATGTCTTCGATGGATACGTGCGATTTGATCATGTCCAGCAGGGCGAAACGGTCGTATTCACCGATACGGTTGTTACCGGTCAGACCCCAGCTCAAACGCAGTTTACCGCTGGACAGCACCGGCTTGATGTTCTGGAGGAATTCCTCTTCGGAGAAGCTCCAGGCCAATGATCCGGAAGGGAAGTAACCGTAGCGGTTCTTCTTGCTGAACTTGGAGGAACCGTCGGCACGGAAGGAGGCCGTTGCGTAATACTTGGACATGTAGTTGTAGTTGACACGTGCCAGATAGGAGAGCATGGCCCAGGAGGACTTGAGCGAAGAGGATTTGTCGAAGGTACCCTGGCTCATACCTGCCATACCCAAGGATTCGTTGGGAATCTGCTTGGTGCGGAGCGAATAGTATTCGTAGTCGGAGTTCTGCAGTGTCACACCGGCCATCGCATTCAGAAAGTGCTTGTTCTTGAAGTTGGTCTGGTAGGTGAGGATGTTTTCGTTCAGCCACGTGAGGCGTTGCTGGCGGATGATTTCGGCGTTCACCTTGTCGGTCGATGTCGGGCCGCCGTAGCGTGTCTGGGAGTTGTTGAAGGTATCGCTGTGACGGCTGTCGTAGGTGTAGCCGCCGGATACTTTCAGCTTCAGTCCCTTGATGAATTCATATTCGGCATAACCGTTGATCTGCAGGTTGTCCGTGTAATACTTCTTGTAAGCGTTCTTCAGGTCCAGGATGGGGTTGAAACGGTAGTCGTTGGAGGCATCCAGGTCATCGTCCATCAGGTTGTTGAGCAGGTCGTCCAGCGTGCCGTCCGGATAGTTGACGGGACGGTAACCCCATACACTGTAGAAGAGGTTGTTCATACCGGAGTAGGATGTTTCGGAAGGAGAGCTTCCGCTCTTGATGGAGCGCGAATAGTTGGTGTTGAAGTTGACGGTCAGCTTGCCCCGTTTGATCAAAGTGTTCATACGTGCCTGCAGACGTTCGTAGTCGGAGTTGAGCAGGATACCTTCCTGGTCGTAGTAGGATACGGATGCGTTGTAGCGGACCGTTTCGGAACCTCCGTTCACGCGGACGTTGTGGCTCTGTTGCCAGGCAGTGCGGAATATTTCGTCCTGATAGTTGTTCTGCGGAACGTTCCGGTAGTCTTCCAGCGAATACTTCTTGCCGTTGTAGTTCATGAAGTAAGTGCTTTCGATGCCGGTCGGATCAATTTCGGCCTGCAGTTTCACGAAGTCGTAAGCATCCATCATGTCCAGGGTCTTTGTCACCTGGGAGATACCGAAGCTGCCGTCGTAGGAAATCTGTGTCTTGCCGATTTTTCCTTGTTTGGTGGTAATGATGACAACGCCGTTCGCACCACGTGCACCATAGATGGCTGTGGCCGAGGCATCCTTCAGGATGTCAATGGACTCGATATCCGAGGGGTTGATGGTGCTTCCTGCTTCAGCATCTTCTACGGGGAAGCCGTCGATGACGTAAAGCGGAGAGTTGTCCTGCGTCAGAGAATTGTTACCACGGATGGTGATGTTCATGGTAGCACCGGGCTGGCCTTCACCTGAGCTTACGTTGACACCGGCGATACGTCCGCCCAGCGCCTGGTCGAATGTAGCGACTGGAGTGGACAGAATGTCTTTCATGTTGGCCTTGGCGACAGAACCCGTCAGGTCTTTTTTGCGTACTTCCTGGTAACCTACAACGACCACTTCATCCAATGTCTCGGAATCCTCTTCCATCGTTACGTTGAATGTCTTTTGGTTACCAACTTTGATTTCTTGAGTTTTGTAGCCGATGAAGGAGAATTGCAAGACGTCGTCGGGCTTCACACCGCTCAACTTGAATACACCGTTGAGGTCGGTACTGATACCGTTAGTCGTTCCTTTCACAACGACGCTCACACCGGGAAGTTCACCCATTGCGTCGACTACTTTACCTGTAATCTCACCTCCTGTCCATGCCTTCAGATTCTGGAAGCAGCATAGGAGGCCTGCAAGTAACATCAAAATGAGTTTTCGTCTCATCATAAATGTTAAATTAGTTAGTTAATAATAAAGGTTGTTTCGCGGCACATATTGCTATGCGGTACAAGATTGCCGCAAAAATATGGATTGCGGGAAAATACCTATTTAATGAATAGTTCACAAATAGTGTAATTTCGTACATAATGTATCTTAGGACACCTGTTGTACAGGCTTTATCGGGCCTTTCCCTTCACACTTTCCAGCAACCGGGCCAGTTTTTCGGCTGTTTCGGGATTTGCTTCGAAAACATTCTTTTTTTCGGAAGGGTCTTCCGCTAGGTTGTACAGCTGGGGTTGGGGGGCGTTGCCCAGTTCCATTTTTGTCCAGTATTCGATGGCCGGCTGGTCGCTTGGTTCGATGTATTTCCAGTTTCCTTGGATGATGGAAAGGGTGTTGTTCAGGTTTTGCTGGACGACGTATTCACAACCGGTGGTATCTTTGCCCAGAAAGGTCGCAAGCTGGTCGCGGCTGTCGGGAGCGGCTCCGGCAGGCAGCTGGTGGTTCAGCAGACTGGCCAGCGAGGCGTAGACATCGATCATGGAGAACAGGGCCTGTTGTTTGCCGGGCTGGATGACGGCCGGCCAGCGCACGATGAACGGTATGCGCGTTCCGGCCTCGTAGGCGCTGTATTTGCCGCCGCGGTAGTGCTTCATCGGTGTATGTCCGTTCAGCAGTTCGCGGGCCTGGTCCTGATAGCCATCGTCGATGACGGGTCCGTTGTCGCTGCAGAACACGAAGAGGGTGTTGTCGGCAATGCCCAGGCTGTCGAGGGTATGCATGATTTCGCCTACGGTCCAGTCCAGCTGGAGAATGACGTCGCCGCGGGTACCCAGCCCGCTCTTTCCGGCGAAGCGCGGATGAGGAACACGAGGCACGTGGATGTCTTGTGTACCCATATAGAGGAAGAAGGGGCGGTCCTTGTGCGCGATGATGAAGTCCTTGGCCTTGCCGGTGATGACGTCGGCAATGTCTTCGTCTACCCACAGAGCCGACTTTCCCCCAGTCATCCATCCGATGCGGGGGATACCGTTGATGATGGTATTGTTATGTCCCTGGCTGGGTTTCAGTTTCACCAGTTCGGGATTTTCCTCGCCCGTAGGCCAGTTGCCTACCTTGTGCTCATAGCTCACGGTGATGGGGTCGTTGGGATCAAGTCCGTCCACACGGCCGTTTTCCACAAAGACGCAGGGCACACGGTCTACGGTAGCCGGGATGATGTATTCGTATCCGAAGCCGATGTCCTGGGTGTTGGGCTTGATGAGGCCGTTGAAGTTGGTTCCGCCTTTTGGACCGAGTCCCAGGTGCCATTTGCCGATGGCGGCGGTGGCATATCCTTCCTGTTGGAACATGTCGGCCATGGTGACGCAGGCCGTGTCGATGATGAGTTCCGAATTGCCGGGAGCGATGCCTGTATTCTGCTGCCTCCAGGGATACATGCCGGTCAGCAGTCCGAAGCGGGAAGGTGTGCTGGTCGACGAGGTGGCGTAGGCATTGGTGAATTGCAGTCCCTGTCCGGCAAGGCGGTCGAGGTTGGGCGTACTGATTTTGGTAGCTCCGTAGCAACTCAGGTCACCGATGCCCAGATCGTCGGAAATGAGGTAGATGATGTTGGGCTTCTTGGAGTCCTGTGTATCTTTGGAATGTTTGGCCGCGTTGCCGCATGCCGTCAGTAGGGCGGCTCCGACAGGAAGCATGATTTGAAAGGTGGCTGAGGTCCTCATAGCTCTTGACTTTTAAAGTTTCGGGAGCAAAAGTAGGACCTTTGGGATGAAAGTATTGTGGGAAACCGTCCAAAGAATGGTGAAAAACGTACATATTCCACCCCTTTCTGGTGATATCTTACGTTTCGTCTTCTTTTTCTGATTCTCCTTCCGTGTCGTTTCCGGCATCTGTTTCCTTCCGGTAGGCCAGTGGGCTGATGTGGTAGACGTCTTTGAAGCACTTGGCGAAATAGCGGGGCGAACTGAAACCGATGCGGTCGGATATTTCGGTGATGTTCTGTTCTGGATTGTTTCGGAGCAGGTAGGCACCCTTCTTGAGGCGGATGGTCAGGATGAATTCGTTCGGTGTCTGGCCGGTGATGCCTTTCAACTTGGTGAACAGGTTGGTGCGGGCCATGGCCATTTCACGGGCGAAGGTGTTGACATTGAAGTCGGCATCGTCCAGGTGTTTCTCGATGACGGCCATCGCGCGGTCCAGAATGTCTTTGTCTATGGGGTTGGTGGCCAGTTGCTGGACGGTGGTTTGCGGCTGTTTGCTGAATTTCTCCTGCAGCAGGATGCGCGAATTGACCAGGTTGTTGCATCGTGAGATGAGCAAGCTGGTGTTGAAGGGTTTGGTAATGTAGTCGTCGGCACCGATGCGGAGGCCTTCGATGTTTTGCTCGATGGCTGTGCGGGCGGTGAGCAGCACGACGGGGATGTGGCAGGTGTTGAAGTCCGACTTGATACGTTTGCACAGTTCGGTTCCCGACATGCGGGGCATGACGACGTCGCTCACGACAATGTTGGGTTGTTCCTTGCCAATCTGTTCCCATGCCTCTTCACCGTCGGCGGCTGTTGTCACCTGGTAAAAGGGAGCGAAAATTTCGGCCAGCATCTGACGGATGGATTCATTGTCTTCCACTACCAGCATTTTGTTGGAACCGGACTGGGGTTTGGAGGGTTGGTCGGCATCCATTTCACTTTTCAACAGGATGTCCATTTCCGGTTTGTCGATGTCGATTTGCTGGATCACATGGTCCCGGCGGTCTATTTCTTCCTCCTTGAACTGACTGTTTCCCAGCGGGAGGGTGACGATGAAGCAGGTTCCCTTGCCCAAGGTACTTTCCACCCGGATGGTTCCGTGATGCAGTTCTACAATGCCTTTGGTCAGGGCCAGGCCGATGCCGGTACCCGTTGATTGTCGGGTGTCGTCCGAGGAGATGGAGTCCACCTGGTAGAAACGTTCGAATATTTTGTCCAGCTCTTTGGCGTCCATGCCTTCGCCCGTATCACTGACGCGGATGACGGCATTTCCGTTTTCATTGTCGACAGACAAGGTGATGGTGTCGGCCGGACGGGTATGCTTGAGGGCGTTGGACAACAGGTTGTTGACCACCTTCTGCATCTGTTTCTGGTCGTACCATACCTCCAGGCTATCGGTTCCTTTCTGGAAAATCAGGTTTACCTGCCGGGTGTGGGCATACTCCAGGAACAGCAGATAGTTCTCATACAGAAAGTCTATGAGGTTGTGACGGCTGACCTTGATTTTCATGTGTCCTTGTTCTTGTTTGCGGAAGTCGAGCAGTTCGTTGATCAGTTCGCGTAGCTGGATGCTGTTCTTGTACATGCTCAATACCTTATTGTACAGGGCGGGGGTGAAGTTCTGAACTTGAAGCAGCGTCTCAATCTGTGAGATGATGATGGTGAGCGGTGTGCGGAACTCATGGGAGATGTTGGTAAAGAAACGGAGTTTCGACTGGTTGAGCAATTCAATGTCCTGGGCATGTTTCTTCTCGTATTTGAGCGATTCTCTCAGCTTGATGCGCATCTTGTAGGTGCGTATGAGATACCATGACAGGCTACCAATGGCCAGTATGTAGAAAAGGTAGGCCCATATGGTCTTATAGAACGGGGGAAGAATGTGGATGGTTAGCTGGACGGGAGGGCAGATTTCTGCCGGTTGCGTTTGGGGCTTGATGACCAGGGTGTAGGTTCCCGCATTGAGGTTCGTATAGGTGATGGCGTTGTTGAGGGCATCGGTCCATTTGTCGGAGAACCCTTTCAGCTGATAGATGATTCGGTCCTTGTTGGCAGGCACATAGTTTGAGGTAGCGAATTCGATGGTGAACGTCGACTGGTCGGCTTTAAGCGTAATTTCAGGCGTATAGCAGAGTGATTGGGGCAGAATGCCGCTTTCGTCTCCGGTTTCTATTTCTTTCCCGTTGACATAAAGTTTTGACAGGGTGATGTTGTAAGGCTTGGGAGGGAGATTCAGTTCCATTTCATGAAAGGAAATCATCCCTTGGGTGCTGCCCAGAAAGATTTCGCCGTCGCTGGTGACGCACAGGGCATTTTCGTTGATGGTCGAGAAAGGGAAGCCGTTGCTTCGGTTGTAGTTTTTAGCTTGGTGCGTGTGGCGGTTGAAGATGGAGAACCCCTGGTTGGTGATGAGCAGCAGGTTGCCGCTGACGGGCGATTCCTGGGCTTCGTAGATGCAGTCGCTCACCAGACCGTTGTGCGCCTGGTCAAAATTCTCGAAGCTGTCGCTTTGAGGGTGGTAGAGGTCGAGTCCGCTGCCCGATGTCGAAAACCAAAGACGGCCTTGCTTGTCACACAGAATGCTGTAAACATTGTTGTTGCTCAGCGTATTGGCTACGTCGTGCTGGTGACGGTAGCTTTTGAGTCGGTGTGTCTGGAAGCTATATCGGAATACTCCTTCTCCGGTGGCGGCTATCCATAAGTCGCCATTTTTGTCGAACTCGATGTCGGCTACCATCTTGATGCTGCGTCCTTCTTTGGTGTCCTGGAAAAGTCGTCGGCATTTACCGCTTGCCTTGTCTATCATGCAGACACCGTTTTGTGTGGCTACAATCAGACTGTCCTTTCCGTAGGGCTCAAGGTCGCGGATGATGTTGGAGGGAAGGCTATTCGGATTGCCTTCCTCCATGCGGTGATGGTTGAAGTGGAGATTATGCAGGTTCAGCCGGTCGAGACCGCCCATGTGGGTGCCAATCCAGATTTCCTGATGCTCTTTGTCATAATATAGAGCCTTGACATTGTCGTGGGCAATGCTGTTGGGATTGTTCTTGTCGGTGCGGTACCAGCGGAATTCGTTTTTGCGTCGGTCGAGGAAATTCAGTCCTCCTCCTTCGGTGGCAATCCATAGGTTACCGTCCTTGTCTTCCACGATACGCCCCACTACCGGATTGCTCAGTCCCTTTTTTTCTACAGATGAATAATGGTAGGCTGTGTAGATGTTATATTCGGGATTGAAGTAGTTGACTCCGCCGAAATATGTTCCCAGCCAGAGGGTGCCTTGGCGGTCCTTGACGATGCACCAGATGGAAGAATGGGTCAGTCCGTCGCCCTTGGCGTCGTTGGTCGTATGGTTTTGGAAGAGACCGTTGCTCTTGTCGTATCGGTTCAGTCCGTTGAAAGTTCCTATCCAGATGTTGCCCAGGTTGTCTTCACAACAGGCTCTGGCAAAATTGGAAGAGATGCTGTGGGGATTGTTGGCATCGTGACGGAAGTTGACAATCGTACCGTCGGTCTTGACACGATACAAGCCGTCTTCCCAGCTGCCTATCCACAGCTCTTTTTCACTGTCTTCGTAAATGCTGGTGATGTTGCCTGTTTCGATGGGGTGGGTCAGTTCCTGGTTGTCCAGTTTCAGGCGGTATACCCCTTCGCTGGTGGTGCCTATCCACAGATAGCGGCCGTCGGAGTGGAGGCAGTAGATTTCAGGATTCTTTCCCGGTAGTTGGTAGCAGAGATCAAAGTTCCTGGTCTTTTCATTGTAAAGGTATATTTCGTTTTTCTTGGCAATGTAGAGGCCGTCATGGTAATAGATGCTTTGAATGTGGTCTACCAGAAGCGTCTTGAATTGGAGGGTGCGGAGGTCCAGTTGGGCCACTCCGTCGTTGCAGAGCAGATAAATATGTCCGTTCTGGTCGCCGGTGATGCGCGTGACGGTGTTGCTGAAAAGACTGTACGGGTTGTCTTTCTCCAGTTTATAGGTCTGTATATCCGTTCCGTTGTATCGGTTCAGACCTTCCCGGGTGCCGATCCAAAGCATGCCGTTTTCGTCTATGTAAAGGCTGTTGACCGAGAACTGTGACAGGCCGTCTTCGGTAGTCAGATTACCGAAGGTGACATTTTGTGCCTGCAGTTGCACGGCAAATATGCAAATGATTCCCAAAAGTAATGAACGGACAGTCATTTTCCTTTACGCCAAAATAGTGTTTTTTGAAGATTCGATGACAAATATAGAAAGTTTTTATACAATCTAACATGTTTTTCTTCCTGTTTTTTTCGTTTATGTCTGTCTAAATGCCTATTTTTGGCCATTCATATCGAATCACTAATTTAAAATTTCAATCATGAAAGACCTTTTATCTATTGTATCTCATTTTCAATTGGCGGATACAGTTCGTGAAATCAATCCGTTAGGTTCGGGACTGATCAATGATACCTACAAGGTAGTAACGACGAACAGCAATCCGGATTATGTACTGCAACGCATCAATCATGCCATTTTTCAGAATGTGGATATGCTGCAGTCCAACATCGAAGCCGTGACCCGGCACATCCGTAAAAAATTGGAAGAAAAAGGCGAAAAGGAGATTGACCGCAAAGTACTCCACTTTCTCCCGGCCGATAATGGCAAGACTTATTGGTTCGACGGCGAGAATTATTGGCGTATCATGGTGTTCATTCCCCGTGCGAAGACCTATGAAACGGTCAACCCGGAGTATTCGGGTTATGCGGGACAGGCATTCGGTAATTTCCAGGCGATGCTGGCCGATATACCTGATCAACTGGGTGAAACCATTCCCGATTTCCACAACATGGAATTCCGTCTGAAGCAGTTGCACGATGCCGTAGCAGCCGATGCGGCAGGACGTGTGAAGGAAGTGCAGTATTATTTGGATGAGATAGAGCGCAGAGCTGAAGAAATGTGTAAGGCAGAGCGCTTGTATCGGGAAGGAAAGCTGCCCAAGCGTGTGTGCCACTGCGACACGAAGGTGAACAACATGATGTTCGACGAAGACGGTTCGGTACTTTGTGTCATCGACCTCGATACGGTGATGCCTTCGTTTATTTTCTCCGACTATGGAGATTTCCTGCGTTCGGCTGCCAATACGGGACTGGAGGATGACAAGAACCTGGATCATGTAAACTTCAACATGGATATCTTCAAGGCCTTCACTAAAGGATATCTGGAGTCGGCCAAGTCATTCCTGCTTCCCATCGAAATAGAGAATCTGCCCTATGCGGCCGCTCTGTTCCCTTACATGCAGTGTGTGCGTTTCCTGGCTGATTACATCAATGGAGATACCTATTATAAGATCCAATATCCGGAACATAATCTGGTACGTACCAAAGCTCAGTTCAAGCTGCTGCAGAGTGTGGAAGAGCATACGCCGGCTATGAAAGAATTCATTGCTTCCTGTTTTTAAAACCATAGATTTATGACTCCGAAAGAATTGTATGTGAAGAAGCTGGCCCTGGCCGTTCCGCAGGCGGCAGAGATACCTGCCGTTTTGACCAAAGCCCAGGTCGTTTACCAGCCGATAGCTTGTGTGGATTGGGAAGAGGCCTATCCTTACGCGCCGCAAGTAGAATTTGCGATGGCTTATACCGATGAGGCATTATTGTTGCACTATCGGGTGACCGAGGCTTCGGTCCGTGCGATGGCGGGACGTGACAATGGGCCGGTGTGGGAAGATGCGTGCGTGGAGTTCTTTTCAATGCCCGGTGACGATGATGCGTATTACAACATTGAGTGTAACTGTACCGGAACGCTGTTAATAGGAGCCGGCTCGGCACGGTCGAATCGCCAGCATGCCTCTCAGGTTATTCTGGATCAGGTGTCTCGTTGGGCTTCTTTGGGCCGCGAGGGCTTTGACGAACGTGTGGGTGAGTGTAGTTGGGAGGTAGCTCTGGTGGTGCCTTTTTCTGTATTCTTCTTGCACGACCTTCATTCGATGGACGGGAAATCGGTACGGGCCAATTTCTATAAGTGTGGTGACAAACTGCAGACCCCTCATTTTTTGTCCTGGAGCCCGATTGAATTGCCGAAGCCCGATTTCCATTGTCCGGCTTTCTTCGGAACATTACATTTTGAGTAAGTCTGGATAGAGACTTGATATAAAAAGAGGCCGGGACATAACGCCCCGGCCTCTTTCGTAGCTCTATGACTGAATGCCTTATTTGACAATACCTGGAGACTTGCTGATGAAATTGATGATGTTGTGTATTTCATCGCTCATCGGCACCTGGTCTTCAATCTTCTGCAGGGCATCTTGTACACTGAAATTTCCTTGATAGACCAGTCGATAGGCATTCATGATGTGACGTAAGACACGTTCTGTCACTTGATTTTTGTGTTGCAGCACCATGGCATTTACGCCGTGATATTCTGCCGGGTTTCCGGCCATGATGATATAGGGCGGAACATCTTTGGGAATTCGGCACCCGCTCTGTACCAACGACCAGCTACCGATGTGGCAGTTCTGTTGCAACAGAACATTGCTGCTCAAGATGACGCAGTTGTCTATGCGACATTCACCGGCAACGGTCGTCTTGATACCCAATACGCAATGGTCGGCAATCTGTACGTCGTGGCACAGGTGTACGCCATCCATCAGATAGTTTTCATTGCCGATTTTGGTGCATTGCCCTTCATGTGTTCCGCGGCTGATAACCACATTCTCCCGGATGTCATTCTGATCGCCGATAATGAGTAACGTGTGCTCACCGGTATAGTGAAAATCTTGGGGTTCGGTGCCCAACACTGCACCATGATGTATCTTGTTGCCTTTACCCATTCGGGTTCCGTTCAAGATTCTTGCACCGGACATGATGATACAGTCATCACCGATTTCCACATCTCTTTCGATATAGGCAAACGGTTGTACTGTTACGTTCTTGCCGAGTTTGGCGGCTGGGTCTACATAAGCTAATGGACTAATCATGATATGTGAATTAAAGGTTATTCTCTTCCTCCACCCAATGCTTGGTACAGGCTGATGACGGCCTGCATGCGGCTGAAGGTATCACTTACTTCGGAAAGCTGTGCGCTGAGGTACGATTGCTCGGCTGACAACACTTCCAGGTAAGTTGACGTCCCTAAGTTAAACAATTCTTTTGTATAATCGGCAGCATTCTTTGAAGAATTTACTTCCATAGTACGTGCTTCTACCTTTTGGGAGCAGGCTTGGTACAGGTCAAGTGCATTGCTGACCTCGTTTCCTGCATTCAGCAAAGCTGTTTGGAACTGAATCTTGGCTTCTTCCTGCTGTGCCTTGGCTATTCTGAGATTGGCGATGTTGGCACCGTTTTGGAACAACGGTTGGGTCAGAGAGGCAATGGCGCTGGCCAGCAGTTTGCCGGGATTGACAATGGCGGCACCGGCACTGTTGGTCCATCCGGCTGAACCGCTGAGCGTGATGCGCGGATAGAAGTTGGCACGGGCAGTGTTGGTGTTATAATAAGCTACAGCCAATGCTTGTTCGGCAGCTTTGACATCCGGGCGGTTGGACAGCAATTGCAACGGTATGCCTGCTGAGAATTCTGTCGGGAGTTGCTGGTCTTCCAGTATGCCGCGTTCAATGCTATGGGCCGGTTCACCCAGCAGAAGGCAGAGAGAGTTCTCTACTTCGCGGATGTTGGCACGTATGTCAGGCAGAGAAGCCAGAATCTGTGCATAGGCAGCACGGCTCTGTTCTACGGCCGCTTCGGTCGTACCATAGATACCGGCATCTTTCATGGCCTGCATGGTTTCGGTATTTTTCTTCATGATCTCGGCCGTACCTTCCGTGATTTCCAGTTGGCGGTCCAGCATCAGCAATGTATAATACAAGTTGGCTGTATTGGCAATCAGCTGTACTCGGGTGTTCTGCTCGTAAGCCTTGGTTTGTTCCAAAGTCGCTTTGGCCATACGCTTGGGATTCAGCAACTGGCCGAAGAGGTCAATCTGCCAGCTGGCGGTTACAGGCAGGGAGTAGGTTTGTGTGGCTTTCCCTTTGTCCCAGCTGGTGACAGTACCTTGTGGTGAAAGGGTCAGGGCAGGGATAAAGGCCAGCTTGGCAGCAAGAAGCGGTGCCTGGGCTTCCTGTACTTTCAGCGCAGCAGTACGGATATCAGGACTGGAAGTCAGTGCCTGTTCTATGTAACCCTGCAGCTGAGGGTCCGTGAATACCTCCCGCCAGGGCATGTTACCGAAATTGGCCGTATCCGAAGCCAAGGTATCGTTCACGGCAGTCGTATCACGATACAGGCCTTCGGTCGTGATATCTTCCGGGCGGTCGTATGCTTTATAGATGTGGCAGCTGCTCAATAGGGCGGAGGCGCACATCAGAGTGATGATTTTTCCTTTCATACTTATAATATATCTCTTCGTTTAGGAAGAAGAACGGATGAAGCGGGTCCTTTACCGTCCTTCTTCCTTAGTTCTTCAAATTATTTACTGTATTGCTCAATTTCGGCGGTAGCATCGGAGTTGTCTACGTCTTCCCATTCCATGGGTTTGAATTTCTCCTGCAGGTACTGGAAGGCTACAAACAATGCGGGTACGATAAAGATTTGCAGAATCATACCAATCAACATACCGCCGATGGCCGATGTTCCCAATGTGCGGTTACCATTGGCACCTGCACCCGAAGCAAACATCAGCGGAAGCAGACCGACGATCATGGCCATTGATGTCATCAGGATAGGACGCAGACGGGCGGCGGCACCTAAAACGGCGGCCCAGGTTATACTCATACCCATCTTGCGACGGTCGAGGGCGAACTCAACAATCAAGATGGCATTCTTGGCCAACAGACCCATCAACATGATCAAGGCAATCTGCATGTAGATATCGTTGGACATGGAGCCGATAATCATTTTCAAAGCCGGAATGCTTCCGATGGCACTCGCTCCGTTGACGAAGAGGAAGCTACCCAGCAATCCGAACGGAATGGACAGCAATACAGCCAACGGCAGAATGTAGCTTTCGTATTGGGCACTCAGCAAGAGGTAAACGAATACGAAGCACAGTACGAAGATAAGTCCTGTCGTGCTGCCGCTTGTTTCGGCCTCCTCACGTGCCATACCACCCAGTTCGTAGCCGAAGCCGGTCGGCAGATTTTGTTGGGCCACTTCGGCGATGGCCTGCAGGGCCTGTCCGGAAGTATAACCGGAGGCCGGAGCCACCATCACTTTCATGGATGTGTATAGGTTGAAACGGTTGATGATATCCGGTCCGTACACTTTCTCAATGGATACAAATTGGGTAATCGGTGCCATGTCATTACCGTTGCGTACCTTGATGCTTTGGAGCGATTCCAGGTTCTTGGTGGCATCGGGCTCTGCCTGTACCATGACACGGTACATCTTACCGAAACTGTTGAAGTTGGAGGCATACAAACCACCGTAATATCCCTGCAAGGTTGTAAGAATGTCACTCGGACTGATACCGGCCTTCTTACATGCGGCAGCGTCAATGTTCAACAGGTATTGTGGGAAGTTCGGGTTAAAGCTGGTACGTGCCGAGTTGATCTCAGGACGTTTTTCCAGTTCGGCCGTATATGCGTTTACGACATCGAAGAAGTGGTTCAGGTCACCACCGGTCTTGTCCTGCATGTTAAGCTCGATATCGCTGGATGCTGAATAACCAGGGATCATAGGAGGAGCAAAGAACAATACCTGGGCTTCCTTGATGACCTTTTGGGCACGCATGAAGAGGGTTGCATACACAATGTTCGAATTTTGCATGGTCGAACGCTCTTCCCAGTTCTTCAGCTTGATGATGACCGAACCGTAGGACGGTCCCTGACCGCCAATGAAGCTGAAGCCTGAGATAATGGTTCTGGACTGTACGGCGGGGTCGGAAGCAACCAGGCTGTCTACTCGATTGAGGATTTCCTGGGCACGTTCCTGTGAGGTGCCGGGCGGTAACGTTACGGCACCCATGATGGTACCCGTATCTTCGTTGGGCACCATACCAGTCGGAGTAATCTGCATGAAGACAACCAGCAGGATGATTGAGGCAGTGACGATACTGCCAGACAGCCATCTCTTCTGAATGAACTTGAGCACTTGTTTCTTGTATTTGCCTAAGATGGAGTTGTAAGACTCGTTGAAATCATCCTTGAACTTATCGGTTGTCATACCGGCCAATGCCAGGATACTGATGATAATCATCAGGATGCAGATTACCGGATGGCTATCAAAGTTGAAGAGTCCGAAGATCATACCGATGATGGCAATGATTGTAAACAGCAGGGTGATGCCAGGACGCATGAGGCGGCCGATGGAATCTGCATAGCGGGCAATAAATATCTTTCTGGCTTCCTTGGTGGCTGTACCTACCCGTTCTTTCAGAGGAGCATCGGTCTTGTGAGGTTTCAGGAAGATGGCACACAGGGCCGGACTCAGTGTCAAGGCGTTCAAGGCGGAGAAACCGATGGCGATGGCCATGGTCAGACCGAACTGCCGGTAGAATGTACCGGCCGTCCCCCCCATGAAACTTACGGGGATAAACACGGACATCATGACCAATGTAATGGAAACGATGGCACCGCCCAGTTCGTGCATGGCGTCGATGGAAGCGGCCCGGGCCGATTTGTATCCCTGGTCGAGCTTGGCATGGACACCCTCGACGACGACGATGGCATCGTCGACCACAATGGCAATGGCAAGCACCATGGCCGAAAGAGTCAGCAGGTTAAGGCTGAATCCGATAAGTTTCAGAACGAAGAATGTAGCAATCAAGGCTACCGGAATGGCGATGGCGGGAATCAGCGTGGAGCGCATATCCTGCAGGAAGATGTAAACCACGATGAACACCAGGATGAAGGCCTCGATCAACGTCTTTACTACCTCATGGATGGAGGCAAAGAGGAAGTCGTTGGCGCTTTGGGCCACGTTTATTTTCAAGCCGGCAGGCAGTTTGGTTGAGTATTCTTCAAGCAGGGCTTCAATGTCGCTGATGGTTTGGGTAGCATTGGTACCGGCCATCTGGTAAACGATACAGCTGACGGCCTTATGACCGTTTACCGTATTGTTGAAGTTGTAGGTCATACGTCCCAGCTCGATGCGGGCTATGTCTTTCAGGCGGAGCAACTCGCCATCCTCCATGGCCTTGATGACGATATTCTCGAATTCTGAAGTCTGTTGCAGACGTCCTTTGTAGCGCAAGGTGTATTGGAAAGTTTGGTGACCACGTTCGCCCAGCTGGCCCGGGGCGGCTTCGATGTTCTGTTCGCTCAGGGCGGCTACTACATCATTGGGCACGAGTTTGTATTGCGCCATAATGTCCGGCTTGAGCCAGATACGCATGGAGTAGTCCACACCCATCACATTGGCATCACCTACACCGGTGACACGCTTTACTTCAGGAATCAGGTTGATGTTAGCATAGTTTTCGATGAACTCGGTGGTATACTGGTCTTTCTCATCATAAATAGAGAAGATCATCAGCATAGAGGTCTGTCTCTTCTGTGTGGTTACTCCGACCTTGGTTACTTCGGCGGGCAGCAGGCCCTGTGCCATGGACACACGGTTCTGTACGTTTACGGCTGCCATATCGGGGTCGGTTCCTTGGTTGAAGTAGATGGAGATATCAGCCGAGCCGGTGTTGGAGGCACTCGAACTCATGTACATCATGTTTTCCACACCGTTGATCTGGTCTTCCAGGGGGGCGATGACCGAGTTCAGCACGGTTTGTGCGTTGGCACCGGTATAGGTGGCACGTACAGATACCGTAGGTGGTGCGATGTCCGGATATTGCGTGATAGGCAATGTGGCCAGACCGATAAAGCCCAAGATGACTATCAGGATGGAGATTACCGTTGATAGTACCGGGCGGTTTATGAATCTATCTAATTTCATTGTTTCTTCCTTTTAAATTTGGTTGTCGAAAGAGCTTCAAGTTGGGGCGGTGAGCGTTTTCTGTCTTTTTGTTTTCACCCTGTCAACTTGTTCACTTGATTATTTGAATGCTGTCTGTATGTTGCCTTCCTGCTGGTCCTTCAGAGCCTTCTGGTATTCGGCTTCTTTCTCGGCAGGTGTAATCGGAGTGATGGTTTGTCCGTCTTTCAACGATTGTACGCCTTCGATGACAATCTTGTCTCCTTTCTTGAGGCCTTCGGTTACATAGAAATACTTGCCGTCGTCCAGGGTGAAGACCTTGACTTCGGTATTCTTCAGGGTGTTGTCCGGCTGGAGTACCAGCACGAAGCGCTTGTCCTGAATTTCAGTTGTAGCCGACTGAGGAATCATGATGACGTCGTGGAGCGGGTTGTGGAAGATGACATTGCCTGTACCGCCGCTGCGCAGGATGTTGTGCTTGTTGGGGAAGAGGGCACGCATGTTGACCGAACCGGTGGTCTGGTCGATGACGCCGCTGATCGTTTCTACGCGTCCGCTGTCCGGATAGATGGAGCCGTCAACGAGGCTGAGCTGAACATCCGGCAGCCTGTCAAGAATTTCTTTCATGGTACCTCCTTCGCGTATCATGCCCAATAACTGGCGTTCGGTCATGGAGAAGTAGGCATACATTTCGGAGATGTCGGCCACGGTGGTCAACGGGGTGGCGATGGAGGCGCTGACCAGACTACCTACACGGTAGGGAATGGTTCCTACGACACCGTCACTCGGGCTGGTCACCTGGGTATACGACAGGTTGTTCTTGGCATTGATGAGTTGGGCTTGTGCCTGTGCCAGCGTTGCTTTGGCCTGTGCCAGCTGGTTTTCGGACATCTTCAGGTCGTAGTCACTGACAATCTGTTTCTTGTTCAGCTCCCGTTTGTTGGCAGTAGTCAGTTCTTGCGTGCTCAAGGCTGCTTTGGCTGTTTCTACGGTAGCTTGGGCAGTCTGGACGGCGGCCTGGTACTGTACGGGGTCGATGGTAAACAGTACCTGTCCTTTGTGTACGACGGCACCTTCGTCCACATGCAGCTTGGTGATGAAACCGCTTACCATGGGACGGATTTCTACATCTTGTTTACCTTTGATGGTAGCCGGGTAACTGTTTGTCAGGTTCGCAGTGGTGGTGCTTACCTCCATGACTGCAATTTCGGGGGCGCTGCCCGCGTTGTTGTTGCCTTGTCCGCAGCTGCTGAGCAGTGCTACGCAACATGCCAGTAATACTAATCTACTCTTCATACTTATTTATCTCTGTGTCTAATTATGTAATGTCAACCTCTGTGTTTTATTGAAAACTTGAACTGTTGTTTCAGTTTTCGGCCTTGCAAAAGTACCGATTTTTGGTATATATAGGTTTGTATAGGTAGTGTTTTTTAACTATGTTTCAGAGAATTCTACCTGTATTCAAGAAAGACATCTGCTTTTATGGGGAAACCGCCTGCTGAAGCCGGGTTCTCCGTTGTGATAAAAAGCAAAAAAAAGGTCTCTTTGTGCGTTGGGTATAGATAGATATTGTATCTTTGCGTCAATATCTTTTGGATAAAGCTTCGAATGGCATGAATAAATTGAAGAAACTTTTGTATAGCAAACGGGATACGTTGTCGGTGCGGCGTCTGCCAGTCTTTCTGGTTTTGGGCGTCCTGCTGTACTCGTGCGCCAGTATCGGACGTATTGAGGGCGGCCCGATTGACGAGACTCCTCCGCGTTTCCTGCAAAGTACGCCGGAGCCGGGACAGCTGAACTATAAGCGCAACCGTGTCACCATTGCTTTCGATGAATACATCAAGCTGGACAATCCGGGCGAGAAGATTGTGATATCGCCTCCCCAGATACAGCAGCCTGAAATCAAGACGAACGGAAAGAAAGTCGTTATCAATTTTCAGGATACGATGAAGGCGGATGTCACTTATACCATCGACTTCGGCGATGCCATCCAGGACAACAACGAGGGCAATCCGCTGGAGCAGTTTACCTTTACCTTCTCGACAGGCGAACGGTTGGACACGATGGCCGTATCGGGCACGGTGCTCAATGCTTCCAATCTGGAACCGGTCAAAGGCATGCTAGTGGGCCTGCAGTCCAATTTGGCCGACTCGGCCTTTACTTCCTTGCCGTTCGAGCGGGTGGGGCGTACGGAAAGCCGTGGCCAGTTCTCCATTCGTGGCGTGGCTCCCGGTACCTATCGCATCTATGCCTTGCAGGATGCCGACCAGAACTTCTATTTTTCCCAGCCGGCCGAGCAGTTGGCCTGGTCCGACTCGCTGATTATCCCCCGTTACGAATACCGCATGCGGCAGGATACCACCTGGATAGACTCATTGACTATCGATACGATTGTCGAGCGTCAGTATACCCACTTCCTGCCGGACAATATTCTGCTGCGCAGTTTCAAGGAAATCCGTTACAACCAGCGTCTGGCCAAGACCGAGCGCCTGACGCCGCAGAAGTTTTCCCTCTACTTCACGGCTCCGGCCGACAGCCTCCCGCTGTTGAAGGGACTCAACTTCGACGAGCACGATGCGTTTGTCATCGAGCAGACCACCGGCCGCAACGATACCATTCATTATTGGATCAAGGATTCCCTTGTGTACAAGCAGGATACATTGAAAATGGAGCTGACCTATCTGGCAACGGATACCTTGGGACAGCTGAGCGAGCGGAAAGACACCGTACGCCTGCTGGCGAAGCTGACGTATGCCAAGCAGCTGAAGCAAAAACAGGAGCAGGAAGAAAAACAGTTGGAAGAGTTGAGGAAAGCAGCCAAAAAGAAGAAGAAACGCGATGCGGAAGGCAACGAGATAGAGCCGGAAGAGCCGACCCTGCCTACGGAGTTCCTGCCGGTCGATGTATACGCTCCGTCGTCGATGGACGTGTACGACTATCTGACGCTGACCTTCCAGGAACCGTTGAGCCGGATTGATACGGCGGCTTTCCATCTGCAGCAGAAGGTAGATACGTTGTGGAACGATGTCCCGTTCGACTTTCAGCGCGATTCGCTCGACCTGAAGGTCTATAACATCTTTGCCGACTGGAAGCCGGGTGAAAGCTATCAGTTTGCGGTGGATTCGACAGCCATTGTAGGACTGTACGGCCTCTTTACCGACAAAATAAAGAAGGAGTTCAAGGTAAAGACCATCGAGGAATATGGTACCATTCTGTTTGACATTACAGGGGCCGATTCGACTTCCTTCGTCGAGTTGGTCGATGCGCAGGATGCCGTGATACGTACCGTTCCGGTTGTCGATGGAAAGGCTGATTTTTATTACCTGACGCCAGGAAAATATGGGGCTCGTCTGGTAGCGGACAAGAACCGTAACGGAATATGGGATACGGGAGATTACGAGAAGCACATACAACCGGAAATGGTATATTATTATTATCAGGTGCTGGAACTGAAGGCCAACTTCGAATTGCAGCAGACGTGGAATCTGTTTGACCGGCCTTTGGACATGCAGAAACCGTTGGAACTTAAAAAACAGAAGCCGGATGAAAAGAAAAACAACAAACGAAGCAATACCGGCAGCCGATAACAGGCTGTCTCGGAAAGGAAAGGCATGGCAGCGCATCGCCTGGAGTTGGATGGCCGTGCTGTTATTGGTATGTACTTTATGCGCCGCTCCGCTGACACCGGCGATGGCGCAGTGTACGGCCGAAAACAAGGCGTTCAAGTCGGGCGAGCATGTGATGTACGACTTGTATTTCAACTGGAAGTTTATCTGGGTCAAGGCCGGACTGGCCAGTCTGACGACCAACGCCACGACCTATCACCAGAAACCGGCCTACCGCTTCAATCTGCTGTCGGTAAGCAGCAAGCGGGTGGACTTCTTCTTCAAGATGCGCGATACGCTGACCTGCTACGTCGGTAAGGAGCTGGAGCCCCGCTATTTCCGGAAGGGAGCCGAGGAGGGCAAACGGTATACGGTGGATGAAGCATGGTTCGACTACAAGGACGGCGTTTCCTACGTGAAGCAGCGCCGCACATGGCGGGGAGGGCGTGTGGATACCATGTCCTATAGCGACAGCCGCTGCATCTTCGACATGCTGAGCATTCTGGCCCAGGCGCGTTCGTGGGATCCGACGGACTACAAGGTGGGGCAGAAAATTAATTTCCCCATGGCTACCGGCCGCAAGGTAGAGGAACAGACCCTCATCTACAGGGGCAAGGAAAATGTTAAGGCCAACAATGATACAACCTACCGTTGCCTGGTTTTCTCGTTTGTGGAATATGTGCAGGACGGGAACAAGAAGAAGGAGAAGGAAGTCATCACCTTCTTCATCTCCGATGACAAGAATCATTTGCCTGTCCGGCTGGACCTGTATCTCAATTTCGGTTCGGCCAAAGCCTTCCTGACGAGTGTGCGGGGCAACCGCTATCCGCTGACGTCTGTGGTCGAGGACTGACCTTGTCGTGTCGGCAGGGATGGCCTGCAGGCGGAGGTCACAGTTGGAAGGGCAGCAGGTCGTTCTTGCGGAATACGCTCGACTCGAAGCTGGCCACGAGGTCGCCGTGCTGGTTGGTGATGGTCACCTGATAGTAGCCGGTGCTTCTGCCGATGTAGCATTCACGGGCTTCGGCGGTCAGTGTGTCGCCGGGACCGCTGCTGCGCAGAAAGGTGATGTGGGAAGACAGCGAAAGTGCCAGCGTGCCGTGTGAGTTGGCTGCGGCGGCCAGGGCCAGATCGGCCAGCGTGAAGAGTACACCGCCTTGCGTGCGTTTGCCTGCGTTGAGGTGGACATCTGTCACGGTCAGCTGTGCCTTGCTGTAGCCTTCTTTCACTTCTGTCAGTTCGATGCCGACTTTGCCGGCGAAATGGTCGTTCTTGAAAAATTCATGTGGTGTCATGGTCTGTCTTTTTTTAACGGGTGACAATCATCCGTTTGTCGGAGCCTGCAGGCCGTTGGGGAGGCCTGTGCGTACAGAAAAAACGAGTGATCGGCTGCAAATGTAACAATTTTACCCGTTAACTGTATGATTTGGGCAGGTATATCTTGCCGGGCAGGCGTATCTTTGTCTCTGTGAAAATAGCATCAAACTATACATTAATTTATAATCCTTTGTTATGAGAACAACACTGATGACCTTGGGAGTGTCTCTCCTGATTTTTGCAAGTTGTGCAGGCCAGAAGAAGGCTGAAAGCGACTTCATCCAAGACAACATCGACAATGCAGTGGCCCAATTTACATTGCAGACCGACATTATCGAGAAGTCCGGCAAGATCTTGAATCCGCGTACGATTGAAAAAGACGGCAGCATCCATTATGTGCCCATTGACGACTGGTGCTCGGGCTTCTTTCCCGGCTGCATGTGGCTCACCTATGAGCTGACCGGTGACCAGAAGTGGGAGAAGCTGGCCGAGAAATATACCGAGGACCTGGATTCCGTCAAAAACCTGAAGTGGCATCACGATGTGGGCTTCATGATCGGTTGCAGTTACCTGAACGGATACCGTCTGGCCGGCAAGACCAACTATAAGGACGTCATTGTCGAGGCTGCCAAGTCGTTGTCCACCCGCTTCCGTCCGGGGGCCGGTGTCATCCAGTCGTGGGATGCCGACCGTGGCTGGCAGGGAACGCGCGGCTGGAAGTGTCCCGTTATCATCGACAATATGATGAACCTTGAGCTGCTGTTCGAAGCGACCCGCCTGTCCGGCGACTCCACGTTCTATGACATCGCCGTGAAACATGCCGATACGACGCTGGCCCATCACTTCCGTGACGATAACAGCTGCTACCATGTCGTAGACTATGATCCCGAGACCGGCGAGGTGCGCAGCCGTCAGACGGCGCAGGGATATGCCGACGAGTCGGCTTGGGCGCGCGGCCAGGCTTGGGCACTGTACGGATACACCACCTGCTACCGCTATACACACGACAAGAAGTATCTGGACCAGGCCGAGAAGGTGTACAACTTCATCTTCAACAACAAGAACCTGCCTGCCGACCTTGTTCCTTACTGGGACTACGATGCGCCCAACATCCCCAACGAGCCGCGCGACGCTTCGGCGGCCGCCTGTACGGCTTCCGCTCTCTATGAGCTGAGCACGTATGTTCCTGACAAGAACTACAAGGAAATGGCCGACCGCATCATGAAGAGCCTGGGTTCTCCGGCCTACCGTGCCGAAGTGGGAACAAACGGAAACTTCATCCTGATGCACTCGGTGGGCAGCATTCCCCACAACCAGGAAATCGACGTGCCCCTGAACTATGCCGACTATTACTTCCTCGAGGCCTTGATGCGCAAGCGCGACCTGGAGCAAAAATAATTTGCCGCGGAACAACGGCTGCGGGCTGCAAGCGGCAGATGCAAAGCCCCTTGTGTGGGTATCTGCGGCTTGCAGCCCGCAGTGTCTGGTCCCGGTTCCTAAATGACGAACCATGAAACATTCCTTGAACCTTTTATGGGGCAGTGTCGGCCTGCTGGCTTTGGCCGGATGCAAGGCACAGCAACCCGAAATGCCCCGACAGCCCAATGTCATCTACGTTTTTCCCGACCAGTACCGCAACCAGGCTATGGAGTTCTGGGGGCAGGAGGGCTTCCGCGAACATGTCAATTTCCGCAACGATCCGGTGCATACTCCCCGTTTGAACCGTTTCGCCCGCGAGTCGGTGGTGCTGACCTCGGCGCAGAGCAACTGCCCCCTGAGCAGTCCGCACCGCGGCATCCTGCTGACGGGCATGTATCCCAACAAGAGTGGGGTGCCCTTGAACTGCAACGCCGACCGTCCCATCAGTTCCCTGCGGGCGGATGCCGAATGCGTCAGCGACGTCTTCAGCAAGGCGGGGTATGACTGTGCCTACTTCGGCAAGCTGCACGTCGATTGTCCCACGCCCAATGACCCCGCCCGCCCGGGACATTATGTGGAAGACCAGGTGCCGGCCTGGGACGCCTATACGCCGAAGGAGCGCCGCCACGGCTTCAACTACTGGTATTCCTACGGGACGTACGACGTGCATAAGAATCCCCATTACTGGGATACGGAAGGCCGCCGGCACGAACCCAAGGAGTGGTCGCCCCTGCACGAGGCCCGGATGGTGGTCAGCTATCTGAAGAACGAAGGCCACGTGCGCGACCCGCGGAAACCGTTCTTCATCATGGTGGGCATGAATCCGCCCCACAGCCCCTACCGTTCGCTGGACGATTGCATGGAGGAGGACTTCAACCTCTACAAGGACGTGCCGCTGGACAGCCTGCTGGTGCGTCCCAATGCCGATGCCACGATGAAGAAGGCGGCCTGCGCGCCCTATTACTTTGCCTCGGTGACCGGTGTGGACCGTGCCTTCGGACAGATACTCGACGCGCTGACGGAGCTGGGGCTGGACAAGAACACCATCGTCGTGTTCTCGTCAGACCACGGTGAAACGATGTGCAGCCAGCGCACCGACGACCCTAAGAACTCGCCCTACGCCGAGTCGATGAACGTGCCCTTCCTGGTGCGTTACCCCGGCCGGCTGACACCACGCGTGGACGACCTGATGCTTTCGTCGCCCGACATCATGCCCACGCTGCTGGGGCTGGCCGGACTGGCCGATTCCATTCCCACCGAGGTGCAGGGACGCAATTATGCCCCGCTGTTTTTCGATGAAAAGGCCGATATAGCACGTCCGGCGGGTGCGCTCTACCTCCAGAACCTGGACGGCGAAAAGGATGCCGACGGCAAGGTGCAGACCTATTTCCCCTCGGCCCGTGGCTTCAAGTCGGCCCGCTATACGCTGGCACTCTACATCGACCGTCAGACCCGTCGATTGAAGAAGTCACTCCTCTTTGACGATGCGAACGACCCGTATCAGCTGAACAACCTGCCGCTTGACGAGTACCCCGAGGTGGTAAAAGAACTCTGTGCCGAGATGGGCCGCGTGCTGAAGGAGATAGACGACCCCTGGTATCGGGAGCGGATTCTGGGGGATATGATACCTTATTGAGGCCGTTTTTTCTTATTCTTGACAGAAATACTCCCTTGCAAGCTGACGCAGTGCTTCGTGAGGGTCTGACGCAGTGCTTTGTCACTCGCTCATGCAGTGCTTCGTGACAACCTCACGAAGCACTGTGTCGGGCTGCCACGAAGCACTGTGTGGCAATGCCTGCCTGCGGGTGCTGGAGGCATGATACAGACGAGGCTGCATCCCGCCTGAACGCGGGTGCAGCCTCGTCTGCTGTTATCGGGAAATGGTGTTCCGTCTTATTTGTTCAGCTTCCATTCCGTTCCGTCCTTGCCGTCCTTGATTTCGAAGCCGAGGGCGGTCAGTTCGTTGCGGATCTTGTCGCTCGTAGCCCAGTCCTTGTTGGCCTTGGCCTTGGCGCGCTCTTCCAGCAGCATGTCCACTACGTGGCCGAAGGCCTCTTCGCGGGCGGCGTTCGAGGCGTTTTCAGCCTTCAGACCCAGGATGTCGAAGCAGAAGAGGCGGAAGGTCTCTTTCAGTTCGTCGAGGTCGGCGGCGGTGATGGTGTCGTTGCCGGCCAGGATGTTGTTCACCATCTTGGCTCCGTCGAACAGATGGGCGATGACGATGGGTGTGTTCAGGTCGTCGTCCATGGCCTCGTAGCACTTCTCGCGCAGCGTCTTTACATCGACTGTCGATGCCTGTGCGGGCATAATCCGTTCCAGTCCGCTGACGGCGTCCATCAGTCGGGCCAGTCCCTTCTCGGCAGCCTTCAGGGCTTCGTTACCGAAGTCCACCGTGCTGCGGTAGTGGGCCTGCAGGGTGAAGAAGCGGATGGTCATCGGCGTGTAGGCTTGCTCCAGCAGCGGGTGTGTGCCGGTGAAGAGCTGCTCCAGCGTGATGAAGTTGTTGTAGCTCTTGCCCATCTTCTGTCCGTTGACGGTCAGCATGTTGTTGTGCATCCAGTAGTGTACCATGTCGTCGCCCTGGCTGGCCACGCTTTGTGCAATCTCACATTCGTGGTGGGGGAAGATGAGGTCCATGCCGCCGCCGTGGATGTCGAAGTGGTCGCCCAGGTACTTGCGTCCCATGGCCGTACATTCGCAGTGCCAGCCGGGGAAACCGTTGCCCCAGGGCGAAGGCCAGCGCATGATGTGTTCGGGCTGGGCGTTCTTCCACAGGGCGAAGTCGGCCGGGTTGTGCTTTTCCTCCTGTCCGTCCAGTTCGCGCGTCGTGTTGATGACGTCGTCCAGGTTGCGGCCCGAGAGCTTGCCGTAGTGGTGGTCGTGGTTGTACTTGGCCACATCGAAGTACACGGAGCCGTGGCTTTCGTAGGCGTAGCCGTTCTTCAGAATCTGTTTGACCAGTTCGATCTGTTCGATGATGTGTCCCGATGCCTGCGGCTCGATGCTGGGGCGCAGCACGCCTAGGGCGTCCATGGCCTCGTGGTAGCGGTTGGTATAGTATTGTGCCACTTCCATCGGCTCCAGCTGTTCCAGGCGGGCCTTCTTGGCTATCTTGTCCTCGCCTTCATCGGCATCGTGTTCCAGATGGCCCACGTCGGTGATGTTGCGCACGTAGCGCACCTTATATCCCAGGTGCTTGAGGTAGCGGAAGAGGATATCGAAGGTGATGGCCGGACGGGCGTGTCCCAGGTGCGGGTCGCCGTACACGGTGGGGCCGCAGACATACATGCCCACGTGCGGGGCGTGCAGCGGCTTGAAAACTTCCTTCCTTCGGGTCAGCGTGTTGTAAATCGTCAGTTGATGTTCCATATCGTTAGGGTTTTGTTCTCGATTGAAAGCACAAAGTTACTGTTTTTCGGATAAGTAGCTTCATGCTGGTCGTTTTTTTTGTTGCATCGTGTCCGGGAGGGGGCGTGAGAGGCCGGCATTTGGGGTATTCTTTCTTTTGCCTTATCTTTGTGCCCGTAACACTTGACAGACTGAACGATGGAGAAACGTGTATTGCTGGGCATGAGCGGAGGGATCGACAGCTCCGTGGCGGCCATGAAGTTGCAGGAAGCCGGATACGAGGTGACGGGTGTCACCCTCCGCCTGCACGACGACGGAGGACGGGGTGCCGAAGAGGCTGCCCGTCTGGCTGACCGGCTGGGCATCGCCCACTTCGAATACGACGCCCGCGAGGCTTTCGAAGCGCAGGTGGTCCGCTATTTCACCGAAGAATATCTGGCGGGCCGCACGCCCGTGCCCTGCACCGTGTGCAACAATCGGCTGAAGTGGCCGCTTCTGGCCCGCCTGGCCGATGAAAGGGGCATCCGCAGCATCGCCACGGGGCACTACGTGCGCAAGGTGTGCCACGACGGGCGGTGGTACATCGCTCCTGCTGCCGATGCCGACAAGGACCAGTCGTTCTTCCTTTGGGGACTGAAGCAGGATATATTGGAGCGTATGCTTCTGCCCATGGGCGACCTGACCAAGGTAGAGGCTCGTGCCTATGCTGCCTGCCGGGGATTCCAGCGTGTAGCCGTGAAGAAGGACAGTCTGGGCGTGTGCTTCTGCCCGATGGATTACCGAGCCTTCCTGCGCCGGGCCGTTCCGGCCGACCGTCTGCCCGGACGGGGAGCCTTTCTTTATGAAAACGGTGCTTTTCTGGGGTGGCACGAAGGCTATCCCTTCTACACCGTAGGGCAGCGGCGCGGACTGGGCATCCACCTGAACCGTGCGGTCTATGTGAAGAAGACATGCCGCGAACGGAATGAAGTGGTGCTGGCACCGCTCGTCTCCCTCTATCGGACGGAGATGTGGCTGAAGGACTGGAACCTTGTGGACGAGGCCCGAGTCTTGGGCAGCGGGACGGTCATCGTGAAGATACGCTACCGCAAGCAGGCCAACCGCTGCCTCGTTTCGCGCACGGACGACGACCGCCTTCACGTGCGCCTGCTCGACCCGCTCGAGGCCGTGGCTTCGGGGCAGGCTGCTGCGTTCTATGATGCCGAAGGACTGCTGCTCGGCGGCGGAATTATCTTATAATGTTTTAAGCTAAAACATACGACCTTTTGCTCCGGAAGCGGCAATGTTTCGGGGCAAAAGGTCGTATGATTTGGAGAGGGGCGAAGCCTGCTCTTTTTACAGGAAATCAGAAATGGTAGCGGATACCGACATTGAGATGCAGGCGGAAGATGCCGGAAGAACTGTCGTCGGACTGCGTGGCGCCATCCTGTTCGGGCAGCGAACCGGCGATATAGCCGATGTTGGCTCCGATGCCGATGTGCTTGGCCACGTTGTACTCCGCACCTATGAGGAAGTTGTATCCTACACCGGCCGTTGAAGCACTCCCGAGGTCCGATGATTCCTTGTAGTTGAAATAGCCGATGCCGGCTTTTTCCTCGAAAGCCCAACGCCCGGCCTGCTGTTTCATGACAAACTGCGGGGCGACGTAGGTAAGCCCTACCTTGAAATCGGTTTGACTGTATGTATAGGAAGAACGGTAGCCCGAGTACATCAGTCCGGCACCGAATCCTGTTTTCGATACCCAGTCATAGCCCAGCTGCCAGTCCATGCCGTTCTTGGGATGCCCCGTGGCACCTTGCGGCAGGTAGAACTTGCTGGTCATGAAGGCGTAGCCGATGTTGGCGTAGAACGTATGATGCTGGAGAACGGATGGAGCTTCGCATGGGCAGTCATCCTGAGCCGGTGTGGCCGACGTGCTTCTTGCAGACAGCGGTTCAGCCTTTGCCCCGTCTATCCAGAGCATGTTGCCCGTAATCTGATGGCAGCTGCTCCATAGCGAAGGCTGTTTGTGTCGGGTCAGTGCCAGCGCATTGCCTCCGCTTTTGGCGGTTTCCTCTTTGGCCAGGGCCACCACCTGCTCGTAGCTGCATCGGGTAGTCATCCCCCGGTCAACGACCTTTACCTGGCCTATCTGCTGTGCGGTTTGCGGGACGGAGTCGCCCACTTCGTACAGTCGTACCTCGTCGGCGGTGGCGAGGGGCGGATAAGAGCGGGTAATGTCTGTAATTACCTTCGGAGCGCAACTGTCCAGCAGGATGGGCAGCAGGAACAACAGCTTTTTCATCTTCATATATAGCGTTTTAGTTTTTTGACTTGTGCCGTAAAGCAGGCCCTCTGCCGGTCTGCCTATCGGTTCAGCTTCAGCATCTCCTCGATATATTCGCGCGTATTGCTCAGGCGGGGAATCTTGTGTTGGCCACCCAGCTTGCCTTTCTGGTCGAGCCAGTCGTGGAAGAGGCCGGGGCGTGCCACGATGACTTCCAGCGGTTGCAGGGCCAGGTTGTTCTGGCGTTTGGCCTCGTAGTCGGAGTTGACCTCCTTCAGCGTGTCGTCCAGGATGCGGGCGAACTTGCCGAGGTCGTCGGGCATCCGGGCAAATTCGATCAGCCACTGATGGCGGCACTTGGCATGCTCATCCATGAAGACGGGAGCGGCGGAGTAGTCCGTTATCTGGGCGCCCGTCTCGGCGCAGGCCTTGGCCAGTCCCTTCTCGGCATTGTCTACGATGAGCTCCTCGCCGAAGGCGTTGATGAAGTGCTTGGTGCGCCCCGTGATGACGAACTTGTAGGGACGGTTGTTGGTGAACTTCACCGTGTCGCCGATGATGTATCGCCAGAGGCCGGCCGAAGTGGAGATGACCATGGCGTAGTTCTTGTTCAGCTCCACCTCTTCGAGGCTGCAGATGCGCGGATTTTCCTTGCCGATATCCTCCAGCGGGATGAATTCGTAGAAGATGCCGTAGTCAATCATCAGCAGCATGGAGCGGTCGGCAGGGTCGCTCTGCGTGCCGAAGTAGCCTTCGGAGGCATTGTAAGTTTCCACGTAGTGCATCTTGCTGCTGTGGATCACCTGCTTGTATTGTTCGCGGTAGGGTGTGAAGGCCACGCCGCCGTGGAAGAAGACTTCCAGATTGGGCCACACTTCCTCCAGGCTCTGCTTTCCGGTCTTCTCCAGGATGTGCTTGATGAGTACCAGCATCCACGACGGTACGCCCGACAGGTTGGTGACGTTGGCATGGATGGTTTCGCGGGCAATGGCTTCCATCTTCGGTTCGAAGTGCTCCATCAGGGCCGTCTGCTTGCTCGGCACGCGGATGAAGTTGACCAGCGGGTTGAGGTTTTCCATCAGGATGGCTGACAGGTCGCCTACGAGGCTGTGGTTCGTGTTCAGGTTGGGAGCGTGGCTTCCGCCCAGAATCAGTCCCTTGCCCGAGAAGAAGCGGCTTTCGGGGTTCTGCCGCAGGTAGAGGGCCACGGCGTCCTGACCGCCGCGGTAGTGCGTGTCATGCAGCGATTCCTTGCTGACGGGCAGGAACTTGCTCTTGTCGTTCGTCGTACCCGACGACTTGGCAAACCAGCGTATCTCCGACGGCCACAACAGGTTCTGCTCTCCGGCCCGCAGGCGGGCTACGTAGGGCTTTATCTCTTCATAAGTCTGTATCGGCAGGCGGTTCTTGAAGTCTTCATAGGTGCGGATGGTGCTGAAGTCGTATTTCCGTCCCCATTCCGTTCGGGCGGCTTTGCCTACAAGGCGCATCAGTACCCGTTGCTGTATCTCTCCGGCATGTCCGGCATACTGCTCTATTTCCTTCGCGCGGGAACTGAAATAGATGTTGTTGAGGAATCGCGTTATATTCATCTTTCTTATTGAAATCAGATTCTGCACGCAAAAGTAATCTTATTTCCGCTCTTCTCTATCTTTTTTCTGTTTTTTTTCTATCTTTACGGCTGCATTTGTGGTGCAAACTGACATGTTGACCACTTTATACGACGTAATGATAAAATATTTTCTCCGAAAGGGGAAAAGAAGGAACGGAGGTACTATATGAGAATCGGTATTTTGACTTCAGGAGGCGATTGTCCGGGTATCAATGCGACAATCCGCGGTGTGTGCAAGACGGCCATCTGCCATTATGGAATGGAGGTAATAGGCATTCATAGTGGTTTTCAGGGGCTGATGACCAAGGATGTGGAGACGTTTACAGAAGATTCCTTGTCCGGCTTGCTGACACAGGGCGGGACAGTGCTCGGCACGTCGCGCGAGAAGCCTTTCAAGCGGGGAGGCCTGATGGACGGTGTGGACAAGCCGGCCTTGATTGTGCAGAACATCAAGGAACTGGGACTGGACTGTGTGGTGTGTATCGGTGGAAACGGTACACAGAAGACGGCGGCCAAGTTTGCGGCAATGGGCGTGAACATCGTGTCCGTGCCTAAGACCATCGACAACGACATTTGGGGAACAGATTTTTCCTTCGGCTTCGATACGGCGGTGAGCATTGCCACCGATGCCATCGACCGTCTGCACTCCACGGCAAGTTCGCACAAGCGTGTGATGGTCATCGAAGTGATGGGGCACAAGGCCGGCTGGATTGCTTTGTATTCAGGTATGGCCGGTGGTGGCGACGTAATCCTGATACCCGAAATTCCTTATAATATCCATAACATTGGCGAAGTCATCCTGAACCGTCTGCGCAAAGGGCGTCCTTACTCCATTGTGGTGGTGGCCGAAGGTATTCCGACCGACGGGCGGAAGCGGGCAGGAGAGTACATTGCTCAGGAGATAGAATACGAAACAGGTATTGAGACACGCGAAACGGTACTCGGCTATATTCAGCGCGGCGGTTCGCCCACACCTTTCGACCGCAATCTGTCCACACGTATGGGCGGGCATGCTACAGAGCTGATAGCCAGCGGCCAGTTCGGCCGTATGGTCACCTTGCAAGGTAATGACATTTCGTCCCTGCCGCTCGAGGAAGTGGCCGGAAAATTGAAGCTGGTGACCGAAGACAATGATTTGGTCGTACAGGGACGTCAGATGGGCGTCTGCTTCGGATAAGAAGAATCTTCGGAAGGGCAGGGAGCTTCGTCGGCTTCCTGTTTTTCTATAATGGGTGTTTCGGAAACAGATATTTCCACTTCGACGGAGGTCAGGGAAACTTCTGTCTCAGGGGCTTCGGTCGCCGGAGCTTCGTCGGCAGGCAGAGGCTCGTCTGTAGTTGTAGCGGCGGCCTGATGTTCGGCTTTCAGCCGTTCTATTTCTGCTTTGAAAGCTTCGTCGGACTTGAGTTTCTTGAGTGCCATCTGCGCGGCGTTCTGCTGGGATTCCTTCTTGGAATATCCCGTGCCTGTTCCTGCCGGAAGTCCTTCTATGCGTACTTCGGTTTGGAACATGGGGTTGTTTTCGTGGTCGATGAACTGCTCGATGAGTTCGAATGAAACTTCTACCTTGTGTTTCTGGCTCCATTCGATGAGCTTCGACTTGAAATTCATCTCCTTGCGCGACATCTTGTCCAGATCGATGTATTGTCTGAAGATTTTCTGCTCGATGAATTGCTTGCATCGGTCGTACCCTTGGTCAAGGTAGATGGCGCCGATGAAGGCCTCGAATGCGTTGCCGTACATGTAGCTGTTGTGCGAGGAAGAGCGCGAGGCATACTTCACGAGCTTGTCCAGGCCGATTTCTACGGCTAGCTTGTTCAGTGTTTCGCGTTGTACGATTTTGGAGCGTGTGTTGGTCAGGAAACCTTCACGCTTGCCTTCGAAGTGCTTGAACACGATGTCGCCCACGATGGCGTCGAGAATGGCATCGCCCAAAAACTCCAGGCGTTCGTTGTTGATGGGTCTTCCTTCCTCCGAACGGAGCGAGGTGGATTTGTGGAGCAAAGCCTGTTGATAGACTTTCAGGTTGCGGGGAAAGAATCCCAGGATGCGATAGAAACAAAAATAAGACTCCCGTTCCTTATGGAACAAGAGCCTTATTCTGTCTATCTGGTTACGTAACACGACTTTACTCTGCGTATTTCTTGAAGATGACACAAGCGTTGTGACCGCCAAAACCAAAGGTGTTGGACAAGGCAGCGTTGATTTCACGCTTCTGAGCCTTGTTGAACGTGAAGTTCAGGTCGTAGTCGATGTTCTCGTCGTTGTCGCCCTCAGTGTGGTTGATGGTCGGAGGTACGATGCCATTCTTGATGGCCAGAATGCTGGCAATGGCTTCTACGGCACCGGCTGCACCCAGCAAGTGACCTGTCATAGACTTGGTCGAGCTGATGTTCAGTTCGTAGGCGTGCTTGCCGAATACTTCCTGGATGGCTTTTACTTCCGAAATGTCGCCCACCGGAGTGGATGTACCGTGTACGTTGATGTAGTCAATCTGTTCGGGTTGCATCTCTGCATCCTCCAGAGCGTTTCTCATCACGAGTTTGGCTCCCAGTCCTTCGGGGTGTGATGCTGTCAGGTGATGGGCGTCGGCCGACATGCCTACACCAGCTACCTCAGCATAAATCTTGGCGCCGCGCGCTTTTGCGTGCTCCAGTTCCTCCAGCACGAGGCAACCGCCTCCTTCACCCATTACGAAGCCGTCGCGGCTGGCGCTGAACGGACGTGATGCCGTTTCGGGTGAGTCGTTACGGGTGGACAATGCGTGCATGGCGTTGAATCCGCCTACGCCGCAAGCGGCAATGGCAGCTTCCGAACCACCTGTTACGATGGCATTGGCTTTGCCCAGACGGATCAGGTTGAATGCATCGGCAATGGCATTGGTCGAAGTGGCGCAAGCCGAGCACGTAGCATAGTTGGGGCCGTGGAAACCGTACAGAATGGAAATCTGTCCGGCTGCAATGTCCGAAATCATCTTGGGGATGAAGAACGGATTGAACTTGGGACCGTTTTCCTTGCCCGTCAGTGCATAGTTGCCTGCTTCTTCTTCGAATGTGCGGATACCGCCGATACCGGCACCGAATATAACACCAATTTTGTTCAAATCCTCATTTTCGACATCAAGACCAGAATCTGTAACGGCTTGCTTGGCCACGCCAATGGCATACTGGGTGTAGAGGTCCATCTTGCGGGCTTCCTTGCGGTCGATATATTCGCTTGCGTTGAAGTTCTTCACTTCGCAGGCAAACTGGGTCTTGAATAAAGATGCGTCGAAATGAGTAATAGGTCCCGCCCCACTAACTCCATTGACAAGGTTGTCCCAGAATTCCTGGACGTTGTTTCCAATGGGGGTAATGGCACCGAGACCTGTTACTACAACTCTTTTTAATTCCATGTTCTAAAAACTGATGGATAAAAATTACTTAGCGTGCTCTTCGATGTAAGATACGGCGTCACCTACGGTAGCAATCTTCTCAGCTTGATCGTCGGGGATAGAAATGCCGAATTCTTTTTCGAATTCCATGATAAGTTCTACAGTGTCAAGAGAATCAGCTCCCAGGTCGTTAGTGAAGCTAGCTTCGTTAGTAACTTCTGATTCTTCTACGCCTAATTTATCGACGATAATCGCTTTCACTCTTGATGCAATTTCAGACATAACTTTAAGTTTTTAGTTAATAAATTGAGTTTATTTCTCTATTTTTGCGTTGCAAAGGAATGAATATTTATTGTTCTGAGCAAATATTTGACGAATTAAATGCATTTTTTTGCACAAAAAACAGTCTTTTGTGCAAAAATAAGGAGGTTTTATGGGGAAAAATGTTGCAATTTTGGCTTCGGGTAACGGTACGAATGCCGAAAACATCATCCGTTATTTCCAAACGAAAGGAGGAGAAGACGGGGTGGTGCTGGTCGTGTCTAACCGTCAGAATGTGAATGTCTTCAAACGGGCGGAAGACTTGCATGTTCCTTGTATATATATAAGTAAGGAGAAGTGGACAACCGGCGAGGAAGTCATGAAGCTTTTGGCCGACTATCGGGTGGACTTCATTGTACTGGCCGGCTTTCTGGCCAAGGTGCCCGATGTGTTGTTGCATGCTTATCCACAACGCATCATAAATATTCATCCCTCGCTTTTGCCCAAGTTCGGCGGTAAAGGCATGTATGGCGACCGCGTCCATCAGGCCGTCGTGGAGGCGGGCGAGCACGAGAGCGGTATTACCATCCAATATATCAACGAGCATTACGACGAGGGGGATATCATTGCTCAATTCCGTTGCCCTGTTTTTCCAGAGGATACGGCGGAAGATGTGGCGACGCGGGTGCATGCGTTGGAGTACGAGCACTATCCGCAGGTCATCGAACGATTGTTGGCCGAGATTTGACAGAAGTCGGGCAAGCGGGAGGAAAGCAATGCTTTCCCCGAAGGAAAAGGCTGTTTTCGTCGAAGGAAAGCAGCCTTTTCTTTTTCGCTTAGATATAGTTCACCTGGAAAGCTCCTTGCTCGCGTCGCAGGGGATAGTCGCCGCGAAGCTTCTCGAAGCATTCGGGGTGGAGGCGCAGGGCTTGGTCATCGCGCCGCGGGTCGTACATGGCGAGGCTGGCTTCCGTCAGGTCATGGGCCTCGATAAGGGGCTGGGGCGGTGCGGGCGGCTCGATGCGGTAGTGGGCATCGATGTGGAAGAAGCGGCACAGCGCGTCGAGCGACATGCGGGTGGCGTTGGCCTTGCCGTCGGCCGAGTAGCCGGCGATGTGGGGCGTGCCGATGAAGACGCGGTCGAGCAGGTCGAGGTTGATGTCGGGTTCGTGCTCCCAGACGTCGATGATGGCGTCGCGTACTTTGCCTTCCTGCAGGGCTTGGAGCAGGGCTTGTGTCTCGATGACTTCGCCGCGCGAGGTGTTGGCGATGACGGGGCGTCGCTTCAGGCGGTCGAAGAAGTCTGCATCAGCCAGGTGGAAAGTCTTGTGAGCCCCTTCGCGGATGAGGGGGACGTGGAAGGTCAGCACGTCGCATTCCTCCATCAGCTGCTCCAGCGGCGAGAAGAGGTTTCCTCCTTCCTTCTCCTGGCGTGGAGGGTCGTTCAAAAGGACGCACATGCCCAGCTCGCGGCCTACCTGCGCCACTTTTGTGCCCACATTGCCTACACCGATGACACCCAGCGTCTTGCCTTCCAATCGGAAGCCCTTCTGGCGTTGGAGGAGCAGGAGGGAGGAGTGCATGTATTGAGCTACAGAGGCTGAATTGCAGCCAGGAGCATTCTGCCACGTAATGCCTGCCTCCTGGCAATAAGCCGTGTCGATGTGGTCGAAGCCGATGGTGGCGGTGGCGATGAAGCGCACGCGGCTGCCCTCGAGCAAGTGGCGGTCGCAACGGGTGCGGGTGCGGATAATCAAGGCATCGGCATCCTTGACAAGTTCGGGCGTGAAGTCCTTGCCGGGCACGTAGACGGCTTCGTCGGCAATGCCGGCCAGCGCTTCTCTGATAAACGGAATTTTGTCGTCGACTATAACTTTCATGTGGTTTGAGGATTTACTGGGGCAAAGGTATATAAATATTGCAGATATGAGAAATATTCTCTACTTTTGTCAATTAGAATATATTGAGAATGAAAATTCATATAAATAGGAACTTCGACTTTTTGTCCGAATGGTTGTCTGAACTTCCTCTGCGATTTGATGTGGAAGGGGGAAAGACGTTGCACGACGGACGGAATGTAGTTCGCTGCTTTGAAGAAGGCGGTGTACGCTTGGTTGTAAAGCGTTTCAAACCGGTTAATTTTATTCAGCAGATTGCTTATACTTTCTTTTGCAGGACAAAGGCTGAGAAAGCTTATCGTTTTGCAAGAATTTTTCAGGAACGTGGGTTTGATACGCCTGCGTCGGTCGCTTATATTGAAGATTACCGGTGGGGATTGTTCCGAATAGGCTACTTTGTATCTTTGTATTGCGAGAATCCTCCAGCTTTTCCGGCACTGGTTCCTGTAGAACATTATGATGAGCAATTGGCACAGTCTTTGGCAGAGCTGATTTGTCGGATGCATTTGAAAGGCATTCTGCACGGAGATTTGAATTTTGGTAATTTCCTTTATCGGAAAATGGAAGATGGACGTTATACTTTTACCATCATCGATACCAACCGTTCTCGTTTTATGGAACATTGTCCGGATGAAGAATCCTGTCTTTATAACTTGCGCACCATGACGCATCGTCGTGACTTGTTCTGTTATATGGTACGTGAGTATGCGAAATTGAGAGAATGGAATCCGGACGAAACCGAACACAAGGCCTTGCATTATTTAGAAAAGTTGGAATTGAAACATAAACGGAAAGAACAATGGAAGAAACTCAAGAAACACTGATCCCCAAGGTAATTCATTTTTGCTGGTTGAGTAACGATCCTTATCCATTGAAGATTCGTCGGTGTATGGATACGTGGAAGAAGGTTATGCCCGACTACGAAGTCAAGTTGTGGAATACAGATAACTTTGACATAGATTCAGTTCCCTATGTTCGTCAGGCTTTCGAGGCTCGCAAATGGGCGTTTGCTGCCGATTATATCCGTATGTATGCATTGTATACGGAGGGAGGCATTTATCTCGATTCAGATGTGAAAGTGCTGAAACCGTTTGACGAGTTTCTGCGTTATTCTTTCTTTTCGTGTGTGGAACATCATCCTACTCAATTGTTACAAACGGATACTGCTCGCCTGATAGCCGAGGATGGTACCCGTATGGGTGACGGTTACATATCGGGCATGCAGATTCAGGCTGCAGTGATGGGAGCGCAGGCCGGTTGTCCTTTTGTGAAAGATGTACTGGATTGGTATGCAGGGAAAGATTTTCAGAAGGAACTGCCAGCGAATTTGTTTTCTCCTCTGATTTATGCTCGGATAGCGGAAAATTATGGCTTCCGATATTTGGATATGGATCAGCAGTTGAGTGGCAATATGAAAATTTTCCGCTCAGAGATTTTTGCAGGGAATAAACATGAGGCAACGCCATATTCTTACGCCATTCATTTTTGCGCACATAGTTGGAAGGATTCGTTCGTTGACAGATTGTGGCGTCTCTTGAGGAAGTAAGTTTAATAATCAGTATTGTTTTTTGCATTAGGATGGAAGCCCGATGTTTATTCAGCATAGTGACGGTATCATATAATTGTGCTGCTCAGTTGGCTCGTACAATAGAGAGTGTGTTGTCTCAAAGTTGTATGGATTTGGAATATATTGTTATCGATGGAGGGTCAACGGATGGAAGCGTGGATGTTATCAGAAAATATCAGAATGCTTTGTCCTATTGGTGCTCAGAGCCTGATGGCGGAATTTATCAGGGTATGAACAAAGGTATTGATCATGCCCAGGGAGAGTGGATTATCTTTATGAATGCTGGTGATGTGTTTGCAGGGCAAGATGTGTTACGGCAAATGGCTTTTCATATCCGTCAGAATCCGTGTGATATAATTTATGGTGATATATTAACCATAAAAGATGGAGTTGAAAGATTGAAACCGGCATCTGATCCTTGTAATAAACAACGGATGTATTTTTGTCATCAGGCAGTTTTCGTTCAGACACATATTCTGAAACAAATGCATTTTGATGTCCGTTTTCGCATGTCTGCAGATTTCTATTTCTTTAAGCGGTGTTATAAGGCCGGGTATGGATTTGTACATGTGTCACTTCCAATCGCAATATACGATTCCAATGGTATATCCAACACCCAACGAACCAAAGGCCTCCATGATAACATTCGCGTTATAAAAGAGTTGGATAAGGGATGGGACAGAATAAGGTTTCTTGGCAAATTGTATTTTGTCATTTTTTGGATCAATCTGAGGCGTTCTCTCAGAAAGAAGCGTTCGTGATTCAGTGTCCGATAAATGGATTATTGTTTTAAAATGTGTTTGTATAGATTCATCAAATCTGATGCAATGTTTTCATCTGAGAATCGTTGTACATATTGAAGGCTTTCATTTTTCATTTGTTCAGCAATGGATTCAGAATACCATATTTCATTGATTTTCTTTGCCAATGCGCATTCATCATCCGGATCAACATAAGCAGACGACGGCCCTCCTGCTTCTTCCAGGCAGGAACCAGTGGCGGCAATGACAGGCAGGCCAGAATGGATGGCTTCAATAATCGGAATACCGAAACCCTCGAAACGTGATGGATATATAAAGAGTGAAGCCAATTGATAGAAACTTGGCAGTTCGTTGAAAGGTATCTGATGGAATATTTGTATTCGTTTCTCCAAATGATGTTGGTGGATGAATGTTTTCACTTCATCCGTATAGGCGGTATGTTTTCCAACGGCAACTAGTCGGATGTCATCGGGTAAATGGAGTAAAGCTTTGACGATGAGTAATAAGTTCTTTCGTTCTTCGATACTGCCTACGTTTAGGATAAATCTGTTGGGCAGGGAATATTTTTTTCTGACTGTTTCTTTCTCTTCTTTTGATACGGGCTTTTTGAATGAAGCGTCACATCCTTGATAAATGACGCTGATTTTACTTTCCTCAATGTTGAAATAATGTATGATATCTCTTTTGGTCGCTTCACTGATGGCTATAATGTGATTACTGTTTTCACATGCCTTTCTGAATTTATATGCATAAATTTTTCGGTCAATGTATGGATAAAATTTTGGATAACGTAAGAATATGAGATCATGGATGGTCACAACGCTTTTGATTCCGCTTTTTGAAATGGATAAGGGCAATTCATTGCTGAGGCCATGAAAAATGGATAAACCATCAGCCCTGAATTCATGTGCCATGTTCCATGTGCGCCAAAGAGAGGGAAATTGTTTGTCAATTGATTGGGTTGGAAATTTGATGGATACATTAGGTCTCTGTAATAGCTTTTTGAGCTCATTGTTGGCTTTAGGCTTCGGAGCGTATAGCAGAAATTCATTTTTATTATCTTCAGATCTACTGAGGATATCTATTATAAAACGGCTATAGTTTCCTAAACCCGTATAGTTCTGTACTGCACGTTTTCCGTCAAAACCGATTTTCATTTTGTATTGTTAGTTGGATTTAGTAAAGGAATAATGTGATGGTTTTATTATCGGAAACCAGAATTTTCTTTCTCTTCTATTGAACCAGCCATGACATCCGAAATGAAGGCTCTTTTTATTTTTGCGATAACATAACGCGGGATATCTGTCAAAGCTAAAGCGGAGAGCTTCTTGGCAAGTTGGATATTGAAAATTCATACCGTGTTTGTTGACTTCTATAGAGAAGAAGACATCCTCGTTATAGATATATCCTTTGGATTTAGATTGGGCCAGGTAATAAGTAATGACATCCTGTAATAGGATACTTGCTTTCAGATGACTGTCTACTTTTCGTAAAGAAAGTCCTCCGTTACCGACTTTGTTGTCACGGATTTGGATACCTGGTTTACGAATCCAGTTTCTGTATTGACGGACGATGGGCAGATAATAGCTAAATGGAATGATCCAAGGAGCACCGATGTAGTCATAGTCCTTTTTGCACCATTCTGCCAATTCATCTCTAAAAATAAAAACATCTAACTGGCAAATCAGGATATATTTGAAATCATTGAATCGTTTATATAATTCGGGAGACATCATAAGCCTATTGTAGCTTTGTATGCTCGTAAAATAATCATCTTGAAAGTTTTCTACGGAAAATTCGGGAAATTCTTTTTGTATGATAGTAATATCAAGTGATTGGGGCTTAATAAAAACACGTGGATAGACTTGAAGAATCTGATCGTTTCGTTTTAACGACATTTTCTCAAATTGATTTAGTTCTGTTTTGTATATTGGTACTACTATTTTGACTAGCTGGGGCTTTTCCATATCTTTTTTATCAAGGATGATAGTAAACTTGGTTAGATTTCACAAAGTTAACATTAATATTGGAATATCGAATGTGCTGCATCTGTTTTTTTATTGGATAGAATCCATTATTTTTGTAACCTGTTGATAGGAAAACAGCATTCTGAACTAATATTATGTATCTTATGCTGTGTTTTTTTTTGTTTAATATAATAGAGTCATTTACTTATGATTCCGAAAATAATTCATCTATGTTGGTTCAGTAACGACCCCTTTCCGGTCGAAATAAAGATTTGCTTGGACAGTTGGAAACGGGTATTACCCGATTATGAGGTGCGCCGCTGGACGTACGAAGATGCCAAAGCTATTGGTTGTCGTTTTATTGACGAAGCTTTGGAGGCACGCAAATGGGCTTTTGCTGCCGATGTGGTCCGTTTTTATGCCATCTACAAGGAAGGTGGTGTATATATGGATAGTGATATTTTGATGAAGAAACGCTTTGACCGGTTCATTCCTGAGCATGGTTTTGCTACCTTTCATGAACATATCGGTTCTAAAATGCAGTTACAGGCTGCTTTCCTAATAGGTGAAAAGGGAAACGCCTATTGCAAATCGGTTTTCGACTATTATAACCAGCATTCTTTTCTGAAGTCGGACGGCACGTACGACCAAACGATTTCTCCGGTTGTGATGTTGGATATGGCTTATGCCAGAGGATATAAGCCTGAGGATACAGAGCAGTATTTGGAGGACGATGTGGTGATTTATCCAGGATATTATGTTACCCCTTGTAAGAAGAATGTGGAAGTTCATCCCGACGCCATAGCTTTGCATACGATTTATGGTAGCTGGAGAAAGCGTAAATTCGGGCGGAAACTGGAGCTTTTTGTGAAACACCAGTTGCTTTGCATCAGATATTTCCTTTTTAAGCGTTAAGCTCCTTGTCCCATAGCTGAAGTGCCGACGCTACCGTATCGTCCATATCAGCATAGGTATATTGAGCCAGTCGGCCGCCGAAAAGCACGTCGGATTGTTGCATGGCCAATTCTCTGTATCGTTGATAAAGGGCATTGTTCCGCTCGTCGTTTACCGGGTAATAGGGCTCTTTACCTATACTGAATGAGTCGGGGTATTCATACGTGATGCAAGTGAACGGTTGGGTGCCGAACTCGAAATGTTTGTGCTCGATGAGGCGTGTGTAGGGAACCTCTCTTTCACAATAATTCACCACGGCATTGCCTTGAAAATTGTCTGTGTCGTCCAGACGTTTGTGCTCGAATCGCAGGCTTCTGTATTCCAGATGCCCGTATTGGTAGTCGAAATACTCGTCAATGCACCCTGTGTAGAGTGTTTTACGTGCTATACCGGCCAACTCGCTTTTATGTTCAAAGAAATTGCAGTTCGTTCGGACTTCCGTATGTTCCAACAGCTTCTCAGTCAGTCGGTTGTAGCCTCCTATAGGAATGCCCTGATAAGGGTCGTTAAAGTAATTGTTGTCATAGGTAAAGCGGAAAGGGATACGCTTGATGATGAAAGCAGGCAGTTCGGTGGCGGCCCGTCCCCATTGCTTTTCGGTATAACCTTTGATAAAACGCTGATAGATGTCCTTGCCACATAATTTCAGGGCCTGTTCTTCCAAGTTGCGGGGCTCTTGGATATGGGCATATTCTCCTCGTTGTTGTTCAATTTTGGCTTGGGCTTCGGCAGGTGTGCGTACTCCCCAAAGCTGATGAAAGGTATTCATGTTGAAAGGCAAGTTGTACAGCTGACCTTCGAAGCAGGCGAGGGGTGAGTTGGTATAGCGGTTGAACTCCGTCAGGCGGTTGACGTATTCCCAGATTTCCCGTTTGTCAGTATGGAAAATGTGGGCACCATAAAGGTGTACATGGATGCCATCCACGTCTTTACAATGAATATTGCCTCCAGTGTGTGGGCGTTTGTCTATCACCAGACAACGTTTGCCTGCTTTTTGTGCTTCATGGGCAAATACGGAGCCGAACAGGCCGGTACCTACAATGAGATAATCGTAATGAGGAGTCATATCGTTGGAGAATGAATTACGGATTATTGGTTCTTAAGTTGTTGGATAGCAGTTGTCAAGGCCTCTCTGACGAAGTCACCGTTGGCCAGCTTCATGCCGATGCGGCAGGCGTTTTCCTTGAGTGTTCTGTATGTCTCTGGAGTAAGTGCTTGCAGGATGCCCTCAATCTCTTCCAGCGAATTCACACAGAAGCCCGTCTGTTGTCGTTCGATGAATGGGGCCAGGGCAGCTTGTTTCCAGATAATGACCGGCATGCCGCAACGTAGGTAGAACGATGTCTTGTGCGGGTTGTTGTACCGAAGGTATTCGCCGAAGTTGCCTGTACACGAATGGATAGAAGCACCGTCCCACACCAGTCCGAAGTGGCCTTGCGGATGAGCTATCAGCTCGTCGGACGGAACGAATCCCTGATAGTGCAACCGTTCGCTGTTGGCTGCTTTGGCAGGTTCAAATCCGTTGCCAAAGAGTTTGAAGGCGTAAGAGTTGATGTATCTTCCTACGTCATATAGAAATTGATTCTTACGAATGGCCAATGCACCGGCATAGACGATGTGGTAGGGCGGGAACGGCTCTTCGGTCTTCGGTACCGGATGAGGCGACAGATAGTCGAAGATACCGAGTTCGCCCACTTGGGCACGGCAACCGTTCTGGAGCAGAAAACTTTTCATGGAGGCATTGTGGGCAATGATATAATCGGCATGATTCAACCGACGCATTTCTTTTTCTACGGTCAACTTCTTGCGTCGGAAACTGCCCAAGTCGTGTATGATAACCACTACCTTGGCTTTTCTCCAATGTGCAGTCCTGCATACGAATGTGAAATATTTTTTCAGAGGATATTGCAGAACAAGAATATCGCCTTTGTGCAGGCCGAACGGAACTTTCAGTACTCCCAACAGGGTGAACAGAAAAGCCGGTATGGGATGGGTATAGTGGCTTTGTTTCAGCGCCACATTCTTGAATCCCATGGCAGACATAATCTGTTCGATGTCGGTTTTGGCCTTGTTGCCGGCACTGTTCAGGTCCTTGTAGTTACGTGACAGGTAGCAGTTCATGCGTTGTTCTCCTTTTGAGGTTGATGGATGATTGAATCTATTTTCCGAATGATGTCTTCCGCCTGGAGGGTCGTCAGGCAGGCATAGTCGCCGCGGCGGCAGGGCTTGTTGCCGAAGACGGAGCAGGGGCGGCAGGGCAGGTCTGTCTGGACGGCGTTGTCAATGCTCTGGTGCCAGCCCATGAAACCGGCGTAGGGATGCGTGGCTCCCCATACGGAGACGACGGGGGTGGCGGTGAGCGAAGCCAGGTGCATGTTGGCCGAATCCATGGAAACCATCACTTGCAAGTGGCTCATCAGTGCCAGTTCCTGATTCAGTTTCAGTTTGCCGGCCAGTGAGGTGACGTTTGGGTAAGTGGTTGCCCATTTCTCCAATTGGGGCGTTTCGGCCTTGCCGCCTCCGAATAGGAAGACCCGGCAATCGCTGCGCTCGGACAGACGGGCGATGAGCGTCTCGGTGGTAGAGGCGGGCAATATCTTGCCCCGATGGGCGGCAAAGGGGGCGATGCCTATCCACGGCTTGCCGTCGGGCAGGCCTGTGACCTGCCGGAAGAGAGCCGGGTCGCCCTGCCCGTCGCCATAGATGGAGCGGAAGGTGGTGTGAACGGGTAATCCCAATTGGCTGAATACGGCTTCGTAGCGGGCGAACGAGGTGGGGAGCGGCCGGTGGGCCGATGCTCCGTCCCGAACCAGGGCACGCTTCTCGCGCCGGCCTTTGTCGATGTGGGCGGTGCGGGCTCCCGACAGGTGGAAGAGGGTGCGGATTACCTTGCCGCGGAGCACGTCGTGCAGGTCGGCCACGGTGTCGTAGCCCTCGCGACGGAGTTCGCGGAAGAGGCGTACCAGTCCTCCCAGGCCCTTGTAGTTGTTCAGGTCGACACCACGGAAATGGACGTTGGTGGGCATCCCTCCGAACAGGGGCTGTACGAAGGGGCGGCTCAGCACTGTGATGTCCACTTGAGGATATTGGCGGGCGAGGCAGTCGATGACGGGCACCGTCATGGCCACGTCGCCGAAGGCCGAAAAGCGTATCACCAACAGCTTCATCACTTCTTGCCGTAGAGTACGGGGTTCAGGTCGGGGTCGTTGTACATCTTCATCTGCTTGTACACCTTCATGTACTTGCGTCCGGCCTCGATGTCGGCCAGGAGCTGATCGATGGCCGAGGAGAGGTCTTTCTGTTGCTCCAGCAGGACGGCCAGCTTGTCGGCACACTGCTTGTGGTGCTCGGGCGTGGTGTCGGTGCGCTCCACTTCCTGGCGCATGTGATAAATCTTCAGCGCGAGGATGGACAGGCGGTCGATGGCCCAGGCGGGACTTTCAGTATTGATGGTGGCATCGGGCTGCACGCGGACGTCCTTGTATTTGTCCAGGAAATAGCTGTCTATCAGCTCTACCAGGTCCGTGCGGTCCTGGTTGGACTTGTCGATGCGGCGCTTCAGCGTGAGGGCCTCGGCGGGGTCGATGTTCGGGTCGCGGATGATGTCCTCGAAGTGCCATTGCACGGTGTCTATCCAGTTCTTCAGATACAGGTAGTATTCGATGCTCTTCAGCGGATAGGGGTTCCGGATGGGGGTGTCCACGTTGTCGGTCTTGTGATAGTCGCCGATGGACTGCACGAAGATGGGGTTGCAAAGTTCGGTAAAGCTCATAACTCTATTCGGTTCGTTAGTTAATGCCATTTTACTATAGGAAAGCAAAACTACGTATTTTTTTCAAGTTATCCAACTGAACGGGTGGTAAAAGTGGTGATGCGGGGGATTATTCCTAATCTTTTGATAAGTGGGGCCGCCGTTGGTCTGTATAAATCTGAAAACGTGGTTTTCATTTTGTACTTCCCTCGGATTGCACTATCTTTGTCCCCTCTGACATCGATAGAATAAGTTATGAAAGAATTTCTCCAACTGCTGCGCCGCTTCGTGCCGCCCTACAAGAAGTATCTGGTGTGGGCGCTGTTCCTCAACCTGCTGTCGGCTTTTTTGAATATATTCTCGTTCTCCCTGATCATTCCCATCCTTCAGATATTGTTCAAGATGGATACGAAGGTCTACGAGTTCGTGGGATGGGATACGGCGGGCATGGGCTTGAAGGATATTGTGGTGAACAATTTCTACTACGGCGTGTCGCAGCTGATAGCCGCGCAGGGGGCTTCGCTGACGCTGCTGATACTGGGCGTGTTCCTGGCGGTGATGACGCTGTTCAAGACGCTGGCCTACTTCGCCTCGTCGGCGGTGATGATACCGCTCCGCACGGGCGTGGTGCGCGACATCCGCCGGCAGGTCTACAACAAGGTGCTGCGTCTGCCGCTGGCCTTCTTCTCGGAGGAGCGGAAGGGTGATATCATTGCCCGCATGAGCGGTGATGTGACCGAGGTGGAGACGTCGGTCACCAGCTCGTTGGACATGCTCATCAAGAACCCCATTCTGATTATCGTCTACTTTGCCACGCTTATTGCCGTCAGCTGGCAGCTGACCGTGTTTACCCTGCTGGTGGTACCCGTCATGGGATGGATCATGGGTACCGTGGGCAAGAAGCTGAAGCGCCAGTCGCTCGACGCGCAGAGCAAGTGGAGCGACACCATGTCACAGCTGGAGGAGACGCTGGGCGGCCTGCGCATCATCAAGGCCTTCATTGCCGAGAAGAAGATGGAGGCCCGCTTCGACAAGTGCAGCAACGAATACCGCGACGCCATCAACCGCGTGGCCACGCGCCAGGCGCTGGCCCATCCGATGAGCGAGTTCCTGGGCACGTGCCTCATCGTCATTGTCTTGTGGTTCGGCGGCACGCTCATCCTGAAGAACAGCTCCACGATAGACGCTCCGTCGTTCATCTTCTACCTCGTCATTCTTTATAGCGTCATCAATCCGCTGAAGGAGTTCTCCAAGGCCGGTTATAACATTCCGAAGGGACTTGCTTCGATGGAGCGTATCGACAAGATACTGCTGGCCGAGAACCCCATCAAGGAACCCGCACAGCCCAAGCCGCTGAAGGGGCTGGAGCATCAGATTGAGTTCCGCGACATCAGCTTCAGCTACGACGGACGGCGCGAGGTGCTGAAGCACGTCAACCTGACCGTACCCTGCGGACGGACCATCGCGCTGGTGGGGCAGTCGGGCTCGGGCAAGTCGACGCTGGTCGATCTCCTGCCGCGCTACCATGACGTGCAGCAGGGCGAGATACTTATCGACGGCACCAACGTGAAGGACGTGCGCATCCGCGACCTGCGCTCGCTCATCGGCAATGTCAACCAGGAGGCCATCCTCTTCAACGACACCTTCTTCAACAACATCGCCTTCGGCGTGGAGGGGGCTACGATGGAGCAGGTCATCGCCGCGGCCAAGATTGCCAATGCACACGACTTCATCATGGAGACGCCCGACGGCTACAACACCAACATCGGCGACCGCGGTGGCAAGCTCTCCGGCGGGCAACGTCAGCGCATCAGCATCGCCCGCGCCATCCTGAAGAACCCACCCATCCTCATCCTCGACGAGGCCACCTCGGCCCTCGATACGGAAAGCGAACGCCTGGTGCAGGAGGCCCTGGAGCGCCTGATGAAGACGCGCACCACTATCGCCATCGCCCACCGCCTCTCCACCATCCGCAACGCCGACGAAATCTGCGTCCTCTACGAAGGCGAGATTGTGGAGCGCGGCCGCCACGAGGAGCTGCTTGCCCTGAACGGATACTACAAGCGGCTGAACGACATGCAGTCGTTGGGCTGATAAAACCATCTTTTTTGCCTATGATAACCGATTTCGACTACAATGAACTGCCCGCCTCCTACACCCTCTGTCTGTACGAGGGCTGTCCGCGGGCTGCACAGTGCCTGCGTTGTGCGCTGGGGCTTGGTGTGCCGGCCGAGCGTACGTTCATCCGCGTCCTGTCGCCTGCCGCCGCCCGCCGTCTGGCAGGAGACCAGTGTCCCCACTTCCGCCCCATCGTGAAGTATTCCTATGCGCGGGGCATCGAAAGCCTGCTGCGCCAGCTGCGTTCCTTCCCCTACGACGATGCCGTCTGGATAAAGGATAAAGTGTATAATTTTTTCGGTCGCTGGAAATACTATGAAATCAAGCATGGCGACCGCCTGGTAACGCCCGAAGAGCAGGCTGAGATTCGAAAATACTTCCTCAAGCGCGGCATTACCGCCGAACCGTCCTTTGATGAGCGGATTGAACAATTCAGTTTTGTATAACGCTGATAATCAGTGTTGATTTTTTCAGGTAGTGCTTCTGAAAAACCTGAAAAGTTTTCAGGTGATATTCAGCCATAACCTGAAAGCCTTTCAGGTAGGAACTGAAGGGGCTTCAGGTATGGACTGAAAGGCCTTCAGGTACGGACCTGAAAAGGCTTCAGGTCGCACCTGAAAAGACGGAAGAATAGGAGGGGAGGGACGGAAGAAGATTTTGCTTGCTCATATTGAGAGTAATTTGTTGTGATTTATTGAATTAAAAATCTGAGGAAGATAGAATGTGCGGAAGAATAAAAAAGAATGTATTGAATCTGTTTAAGGAATTGGGCTATGGAATTGAATGATAAAATCGTTATCTACCAGACTGCTGATGGACAGACATCCATTGAAGTGAAATTGGAAAACGAAACCGTATGGCTTTCGGCGAACCAAATGGCTACTCTGTTTGACCGGGATGAAAAGACTATAAGAAAACACATTAACAATGTCTTCTCTGAAGGTGAACTGGAAAAAGAGAACAACACGCATTTTTTGCGTGTTGATGGCGTGAAACAACCTGTTGCCTTTTATTCTTTGGATGTCATCATCTCTGTAGGCTATCGAGTAAAAAGCCAGCGTGGCACGCAATTCCGTATTTGGGCCAATAGGGTGCTGAAAGAATATCTGGTGAAAGGCTATGCCGTCAACAAAACCTTGACCGAGCAGCACTATGCGGAGCTGAAGCAGTTGGTTTCCGTCTTGGGCCGGACGGTCAAAGCACAAGAGGCATTGACTTCCGATGATGCGCTCAATCTGGTGGAAGTGGTTACCGATTACGCTTATGCCCTCGACACGTTGGACCGATACGATTATCAGCAGCTGGCGGTAGAGCAGACCACCAACGAAGCAAAGTTCCATGCTACCTACGAAGGAGCCATGCAGGCCATAGCGGAACTGAAAGAAAAATTCGGTGGAAGTCAGTGGTTTGCCCACGAAAAGGACGATTCTTTTAAAAGCTCCATCGGGCAAATATATCAGACCTTTGGCGGGCAAGATCTCTATCCGTCAGTAGAAGAGAAAGCCGCGATGTTGCTTTACCTCGTGACGAAAAACCATTCATTCAGCGATGGCAACAAACGTATTGCGGCCACCCTCTTTCTGTGGTTTATGGCCGGCAACGGCATTCTCTATAATCCGGACGGGAGTAAGCGCATTGCCGACAATACTCTGGTAGCCCTTACGCTGATGATAGCCGAGAGCCGCACGGAGGAAAAGGATATCATGGTGAAAGTAGTAGTCAACCTGATTAACAAGAACAACTATGAGTAGTTTGATGGTTGGCCGGTAATAAGACTTCCCCGTCAGATACCTCTGTCTATTTCCGCCCGAAGTCGGCCGGCACCTCGCCCCACTTCTCCGTCTCCCACTTCAGGATGGGCGTGGTGTAGGTATTCTCGCGCAGCCACTTCTCGGCCCGTTCGATGAGTTGGAAGAGAGCCTCGGTGCGCGGCTCGCGGGGGAGCTTGGTCTTGCAGCGCTTCTGCTTTACCCAAAGGATGGCATTGCGGCTGTCGCTGTAGAGGGGCATGTCGAGTCCCTTTTGCTTCAGCAGGGCCAGCCCGTGGACAATGGCCAGGAACTCGCCGATGTTGTTCGTGCCATAGACGGGACCGTAGTGGAACACCTGCTGGCGCGAGGCCACGTGTACGCCGCGGTACTCCATCTGGCCCGGGTTGCCGCTGCACGCCGCGTCCACGGCCAGGCTGTTTTCCACCACTTCGGGCGGCAGTGGTCCGTCCGCGTCGGCGGCTTTCTGCGGCTGCCTTGCGGCTGCCTTCCGGCCGATGTAGGCGTAGGGCGACGAGGCGAAGGCCCGCTCGGCCTCCTCCCGCGTGTCGAACGACTTGAACCGCGCGCCTTCGTAACCTTTGGTCTGCAGCTGGCAGTCCGTCCAGCTGTCGTAGATGCCCGGGGCGACGCCGGCCCATACGACGTAGTATTTCTGCTTCTTTTTCATGCGGCAAAGGTACAAATATTTCCCGTTTCCGGACCTACACATCGCAGAATTGCTTACCTTTGCCTGCAAACTACAGGCTGTTACCTACAATACTTATGATACGTATCTTCTTGACCGGCTACATGGGGGCCGGAAAAACTACCCTGGGAAAGGCCTTTGCCCGTCAGCTGGGCCTGACCTTCATCGACCTCGACTGGTATATCGAGGAGCGTTTCCATCAATCCATCCCCAACTTGTTCCGCGAGCGGGGCGAGGACGGCTTCCGCCAGCTGGAGCGCAACATGCTGCACGAGGCGGGCGAGTTCGAGGATGTGGTCATCTCGACCGGGGGCGGCACGCCCTGCTTCTTCGACAACATGGACTACATGAACCGCCAGGGGCAGACGGTGTTTCTCGACGTTCCTGTCGATGTGCTCTTCCGCCGCCTGCGCGTGGCCACCCAGCAGCGTCCCATCCTGCAGGGCAAGACGGACGACGAACTCCGTACCTTCATCGGTCGTGCGCTGGAGGGCCGTATGCCCCACTACAGCCAGGCCCGCTACCGCTTCGACGGCAGCCGTCTGGAGGACCGCCGCCAGATTGCGGACTCCGTGGCCAGCCTCCGTCGGCTGCTGGATCTGTAAAATGTTTGTCATTCGTGTGTATTTTCGCCCGCAATGGCCGTCGTTACGAGATTTATGCTTATTTTTGTGCGTTCAAAATATCAACCTAATTTAAACAGCTAAGTAACAGACAATGAGAAAATGGCGTATTGAAGATTCGGAGGAGCTGTACAACATCACCGGTTGGGGCACTTCCTACTTTGGTATCAACGAGAAAGGGCACGTAGTGGTAACCCCCCGCAAGGACGGCGTGGAAGTCGACCTAAAGGAACTGGTGGACGAACTCCAGCTGCGCGACGTCACCGCTCCCATGCTGGTGCGCTTTCCCGACATTCTGGACAACCGCATCGAGAAGGTGTCCTGCTGCTTCCACAAGGCGGCCGACGAGTATGGCTACAAGGGAGAGAACTTCATTATCTATCCCATCAAGGTGAACCAAATGCGTCCCGTCGTGGAGGAGATGATCAACCACGGCAAGAAGTTCAACCTCGGTCTGGAGGCGGGTTCCAAGCCCGAGCTGCATGCCGTCATTGCCGTCAATACCGACCCCGACTCGCTCGTGGTGTGCAACGGCTACAAGGACGAGAGCTTTATCGAACTGGCCCTGCTGGCCCAGAAGATGGGCAAACGCATCTTCCTCGTTGTCGAGAAGCTGAACGAACTGAATCTCATCGCCAAGATGGCCAAGCAGCTCAAGGTGCGCCCCAACATCGGTATCCGCATCAAGCTGGCCTCCAGCGGCAGCGGCAAGTGGGAAGAGAGCGGCGGCGACGCCAGCAAGTTCGGCCTGACGTCCAGCGAACTGCTCGAGGCCCTCGACTTCCTCGAGAAAAAAGACATGAAAGACTGCCTGAAGCTGATCCACTTCCACATCGGCAGCCAGATTACCAAGATACGCCGCATCAAGAACGCCCTGCGCGAAGCGTCGCAGTTCTACGTACAGCTCCACAAGATGGGCTTCAACATCGAGTTCGTCGACACGGGCGGCGGCATGGGCGTGGACTACGACGGTACCCGCTCCAGCAACAGCGAAAGCTCTGTGAACTACTCCATACAGGAATACGTCAACGACGTCGTGTCGACCTTCGTCGACGCGGCCGACAAGCACGGTTTCCAGCATCCCAACATCATCACCGAGACGGGCCGCAGCCTGACTGCTCATCACTCCGTCCTCATCTTCGAGGTGCTGGAGACGGCCTCCCTACCTCAGATGGACGACGACTGGGAGCCGGGCGAGGATGCCCACGAGCTGGTGAAGGAACTCTACGACATCTGGGACAACCTGAACCAGCGCAGCATGCTCGAACCCTGGCACGACGCGCAGCAGATACGCGAGGAAGCGCTCGACCTCTTCAGCCACGGTATTGTCGACCTCAATACGCGTGCCCAGATCGAGAAACTCTACTGGAGCATCTGCCGCGAAATCAACTCCATCGCCAGCGGGCTGAAGCACTGTCCCGAGGAGTTCCGCAAGCTGAACAAGCTGCTGGCCGACAAGTACTTCTGCAACTTCTCGCTCTTCCAGTCGCTGCCCGACTCGTGGGCCATCGACCAGATGTTCCCCATCATGCCCATCCAGCGCCTGGACGAGAAGCCCGACCGCGAGGCTACGATACAGGACATGACATGCGACTCCGACGGCAAGATAGCCAACTTCGTCACCTCCCGTCCCGATGCCACGACCTTGCCCCTGCATTCCCTGCGCGACAAGGAGCCCTATTACCTGGCTGTCTTCCTGGTAGGCGCGTATCAGGAAATTCTGGGCGACATGCACAACCTCTTTGGCGATACGAATGCCGTCCATGTGTCGGTCAACTCCAAGGGCTATACCATCGACCAGCTCATCGACGGCGAGACGGTGGCCGAGGTGCTCGACTACGTGCAGTACAACCCTAAGAAGCTGGTACGCAAGCTCGAGACGTGGGTGACCCAGTCTGTCAAGGAAGGCCGCATCTCGCTCGAGGAAGGCAAGGAGTTCCTAGCCAACTACCGTTCGGGACTGTACGGATATACTTATTTGGAATAACCAACTTTCACCACAGAGGACACAGAGTGACACAGAGGGAGAAGAAAACCCTGTGAAATTTTGTGTCCTCTGTGGTGAACTCATATATGAAGGAATATGAAAGAGAAACTCACACTCATCAAAGTAGGCGGCAAGATTGTAGAAGAGGAGGCAACCCTCCACCGGTTGTTGGACGACTTTGCCGCCATCGAAGGCCGCAAGGTGCTGGTACACGGCGGAGGCCGTTCGGCCACGAAGCTGGCCGAACGGCTGGGCATCGAGAGCCGCATGGTAAACGGACGCCGCATTACTGATGCCGAAACGCTTAAGGTGGTCACCATGGTTTATGGAGGTCTGGTGAACAAGAACATCGTGGCCGGTTTGCAGGCCCGTGGCGTCAATGCCTTGGGACTGACCGGTGCCGACATGGACGTCATCCGCTCCGTGAAGCGTCCGGTAAAGGATATCGACTACGGCTTTGTAGGCGACGTGAAGCAGGTGAATGCCGCTCTGCTGGGCGACCTGATAGCCAAGGGAGTGGTGCCCGTCATGGCTCCTCTGACCCATGATGGCGAAGGCCACATGCTCAACACCAATGCCGATACCATTGCAGGCGAAACGGCCAAAGCGCTGGCCACCCTTTTCGACGTGACCTTGGTCTACTGCTTCGAGAAGAAAGGCGTGCTGCGCGACGAGCACGACGACGACAGCGTCATCCCCGTCCTTACGCCAGCCGAATTCAAGCAACTGGTGGCCGACGGTGTGATACAGGGCGGCATGATTCCCAAATTGGAGAATTCTTTCGAGGCTTTGGAGGCCGGTGTGTCCGAAGTCGTAATTACCTTGGCATCAGCCATCAACGGACAGGGCGGCACCCGCATCCGAAAATAAATCGAAAAAAAGTGCATACCCGCTGTAACTTTTCTATTACTGAACCGTCAATTCATTAGAAGAAGATGCAAAAAATCGACTTTCGTACCGATATTCTTCCGCTGAAGGACAAACTCTTTCGGCTGGCTCTGCGGATTACGTTCGACAGGGCAGAGGCGGAAGACATCGTACAGGAGACGATGATACGCGTCTGGAACAAGCGCGACGAGTGGGACGGGCTGGAATCGGTAGAAGCCTACTGCCTGACAGTAGCCCGCAATCTGGCGATAGACCGCAGCGAGAAGAAAGACTCGCAGACGGTGGAGCTGACCCCCGAAGCCGAACAGACGCCCGATGCATCGAGCCCTTACGACCAGCTGGTGAACAAGGAACGCTTGAAACTGGTTCATCGATTGGTCGGCGAGCTCCCCGAGAAGCAGCGCCTGATTATGCAGCTTCGCGACGTGGAGGGCAAAAGCTACAAGGAGATAGCGGAAGCCCTTCGGTTGACGGAAGAGCAGGTCAAGGTAAACTTGTTCAGGGCGCGGCAGAAGGTCAAACAAAAATTTATGAACATAGATGGTTATGGACTCTAAATACATAGAACAATTGTTGGAACGCTATTGGCAGTGCGAAACCTCGCTGGAGGAGGAGGCACAGCTCCGTGCGTTTTTCAACGGTAAGGATGTGCCTGCACACCTGCTCCGCTACAAGGATTTGTTCGTATGCCAGCAGTTCCTGCAGCAGGAAGGGCTGGGTGAGGACTTCGACCGCAAAGTTTTGGCTCAGGTGGAAGTTCCCGTATTCAAAGCCCGCCGCATGACGTTGCTTTCACGCTTCATGCCTTTGGCAAAGGCGGCTGCCGTAGTGGCCCTGATGTTTTCGTTGGGCAGTGTCATGCAGCGTTCTATCTTTGATAACGAGGGCGATGTGACCGTTCCCGATGCGATAGACAAGCAGGTATCTGCACCGTCTGTGGCTTTGTCGGGTTCGACTTCCGAAGAACATGAGAAACAGATGATAGACAGTCTGAACCATGTGGAGAAAAAGATGGAGGTCGAGAAAAGATGAATTTTCATTGTTTTTAAATATACATTTTCATTTGCTTTAAAAAATAGTTAGTGTGCTTTATTAAAACAGTTGAGGCTGTGAAGTTTCAATTCTCTCAAAAATCTTATAAAAACTAACTAAAATAAATGGGATGCCGCGTGATGCAGCGTCCCTTTATTGTTTCTGTAGGTTTTGTCCATAAAAAAAGGAAGGCCCGTAGATAGACCTTCCTTTGTCAGAGAGTTTTGTCTGCCCGCAGGCAGATGTCAGAGAGAATTTGATTTGTCGAGTTTAGTTGTTATTAGAGTTTGTATAGTTTCTTCTTTTCGGGGTAATCCAGTTGCGGGTCGCCTTTGTAGCCGATGCTGCCACTGCCGCTGACGCGGGCCTTGAGGAAATCTACAGCATAGCATTTTATTTCGCCCGAACCGGCTACACTGGCCGAGATGCGCTGTACCTTGAAATCGCTGGTGAGGAGGTCGCCCGAACCGGCTACACTATAGTCTGCGTTGTCGGCGTTTCCGCTGATCTTTACTGTGCCCGATCCGGCTACACTGGCATTGACTGAAGTAGCCTGGGCATTTTCAATCTTCAAGTCACCCGATCCTGCCACAGAGATTTTCAGGTCGGTAGCCACAAGCTGGTTGCAGGTGATGTCGCCCGATCCGGCTACGCTGGCCGAGAAACCTTGTGAGCACTGGAGATTGTTGGCCGTGATGTCACCCGATCCGGCTACGTTCAGTTTCAGACGGTCGGTTTTCAGTCCGTTGGTGAAGTCGAAGTCGCCCGATCCGGCTACGTTCACCGTATTCAGGTCTTCCGACGTCACACGGATTTCCAGCTTGTTATAGGATACTTTTACGTTTTTCTTGAAACCCAGATTCAGCTTGCCGTCCTTGACGTTGATGTCAAGCAGGTCGACGACGTTGTCCGATGTATAGATTTTCACTGTCGGTTTGCCGGCTTTTTGTGTGTAGGTGACGTCGAGGCTGCCGCCGACCGATATCTGGTTGAAGTCTTTCACCTTGATTTGTTTGGTCACGTAGTTATTGCTTGCCTTGACTTCTGTGCCGCCCAGCCAGGAGCTGCCCGAGCTGAACTGATGGGTGTACGATTGGGCGCAGGCATTCAACGAGAGTGCCAGCAGGAAGATGGAAGTGTAAGTCATTAACTTTTTCATATCTGTCAGTCTTTAATGTTATGTTCTTGTTTTATCTATTAGACGGATGTCGGAGGCCGAACGTTGCAAGGGCAGGCGTCTTTTTTCTTTTTAATTTTTCGTTGAAGATAAAGCAAGAAGCGTACCAAAAATGTAACCGATTGATAATTAGGATAAATTAGATTTGCCTATTGTCCGTTATCGGACAGTGTGTCCGCTTTTGTGGACAAGATGCTTGCGGTTTTGCATGAAAGTTTGTTCTTTTGCAAAGGTGTTTTTAAGGAAAGACAGACAATGGAAGATAAAGAACGGTGTATGATCGGGCAGGCGGTTGCCGATGACGAGTTGGGTACGATTGGCGTGCGGATCAATGCTCGTGCCCGTCGGCTGACGTTTCGCGCCGTTGCGGAAGGCTTCATGGTGACTGTCCCGATGGGAGCGACATGGGGAGATGTCAGGAGGGGTTTGGAAACCCTGCGTCCCCGTCTGCGTGAAGCGCAGGCAAAGAAACGGGCGAAGCTGATAGACTTGGATTATCGGATTGAAGCGGAGCATTTCAAGTTGAACCTGGTGGAGCAGGATACCCGTCGGTTTCAGGCACGTTCGGAGTTTGGAGCGACGCAGATTGTCTGTCCGCGGAGGACTGACTTCTCTGATCCACAGCTTCAGGCCTGGTTGAAGAAGGTAATAGGCGAAGCTTTGCGGAGGAATGCCAAGCTGGTGCTGCCGCCCCGTCTGTATGCCTTGTCGAAGCGGCATGGCCTGCCTTTCCACGATGTCAAGATCAACTCCAGCTCCGGCCGTTGGGGAAGTTGCTCTGCGCGTAAGGATATCAATTTGTCCTACTACCTGTTGCTCCTGCCGCAACATCTTATCGACTATGTGCTGTTGCACGAGCTGACGCATACGCGCATCATGAATCATGGTGCGGAGTTCTGGGCATTGCTCGACCGCCTGACCGACGGTAGGAGCGAGGTCTTGAAGCAGGAACTGAAAGCCTTTTCCGCTTCCTTGTAGGAAGGGTGGGGTGTTACTCCTGCGGAAGTTGCTTCACTTCGTCGCCTTCTTTCTCGAAGCGGTAGGTACCTCCCTTTTCACTCAGTTCGAAGAGGGAAATCCGTTCGGTCGCATTGTCCACAATCATCAGGGCACTCTCTTCGGCAAAGCGCTTCACTTCAAGGTCGAACGGCGAGCAGTCGATGGTCTTGTTCAGCAACAGACTGTCGTTGAGGAAGATGGAAACGGAATCGCCTTCGAATCCCTTGACCAGCGAGAAGGTATAGTGTTCGGCATAGTAGCGTCCGCCTTCGTGTTCACGCTGGAGGCGCATGCTCATGTAGACGAAGAGGACGACCACGAAGATGACGGCGAAGGCCAGGATGCCGTTGCCTATCATGAATTGCTTGTTGGTGTTCAGACGGTGTGCCATAGCGGTGTTCTTTCATTGATTGTTGCGGCAAATGTACCGATAATCTCCGAACTTTCAGCACGAAATGAACATATTCTTGGATTGGGCGGTTTTTTGCTTGCATCGGACGATTAATCTGTGTAACTTCGGCGTGGTAAAACGATGAGAATTTGTAAATACGATAGAACCATGATGAAAAGATTTTTTTTCCTTGCAGCTTTGATGCTGGTGGGCATGGTTGCCTTCGCGCAACAGGCCCTGTGGGGAAACGCTCCGATTGTTTCTCCCGAAATACATGCTGACCATACGGTGACATTCCGCCTGCGGGCCCCCAAGGCCGTGAAGGTGCAGGTGACGGGCGATTTCCTGCCCTCGCAGAAGGTCGAGACTCCTTTCGGCAAGTTTGACGGGCCAGGTGTGGCCGACCTGCAGGAAGGGAAAGACGGCGTGTGGGAATATACGACGTCCGAATCGTTGGCTCCCGAACTCTACAGCTACTCCTTTCTGGTGGACGGCCTGAAGATGATGGATCCCAGCAATGTCTACATGATTCGCGATGTGGCCAGCGTGACCAATGTATTCATCATCGACGGAGGGCGTGCCGACTTGTACAAGGTGAACGATGTGCCCCATGGAACCGTGGCGCGCGTCTGGTATGACAGCCCTACGTTGGGCATGAAGCGCCGCATGACGGTCTATACTCCAGCCGGTTATGAGACAAGCGGCAAACGTTATCCTGTCTTCTATCTGCTCCATGGCATGGGTGGCGACGAGGAGGCCTGGATAGCCTTAGGCCGTGCTTCGCAGATATTGGACAACCTTATAGCACAAGGCAAGGCTGAGCCGATGATTGTGGTGATGACCAATGGCAACGCCTCGCAGGAAGCGGCTCCGGGCGAAACCCACTACGGCCTGCTGCCTCCTACGATGAACCTGCCTAAGACGATGGAAGGCAGTTTTGAGACAGCTTTCCCCGATGTCGTGAAGTTCATTGACAAGACTTACCGTACCAAGGCCAACAAGAAAAATCGCGCCATCGCAGGCCTTTCGATGGGAGGCTTTCATTCGCTTCACATTTCCAAGCAATACCCCGACATGTTCGATTACATCGGCCTGTTTTCGGCAGCCATCCTGCCCGACAAGAAGGTGCAGTCGCCCATTTATGATGACTTTGACAAGAAACTGCAAATACAGTTCTCCAAGAAGCCAGCCTTGTACTGGATTGGGATAGGCAAGGCTGACTTTCTTTATAAAGCCAATGCTGACTTCCGCAAGTTGTTGGATGAGAAGGGATATAAATACACGTATTACGAAACGGAGGAAGGGCACATCTGGAAAAACTGGCGCATCTACCTGACGGAGTTTGTGCCTTTGCTATTCCGATGAGGCGGGTGGAGAAAAACATTGTTTTCCGCCAAGGAAAACGGTGCTTTTCTCCTCGCAAAGCAATGCTTTCCGACAAGAATTGAAACGAAAAAGAATAGATACCATGAAGAAGAATTGGATGTTGTCGCTGGTATTGGCGGCAAATGTATGGAGCGCAGGGGCCCAGCAAGTGGCTCCTGCCATTCCCCGAGACGAAAAGATAGAGCAGCAGGTAGAAAGCCTGTTGCAGAAGATGACGCTCGACGAAAAGATCGGGCAGATGTGCGAACTCACCATCGACGTCCTGCAGGACCGTAGCGGCGGGCAGGGCGCGAAGGACTTCCGCCTGAGCGAGGCCAAGCTCGATTCGGTCTTCGGCAAGTACAAGGTGGGCTCCATCCTGAATGTGCCTCAGGGCAAGGCACAACCTGTAGCGAAGTGGCAGGAAATCATCCGCCGCATTCAGGAAAAGTCGATGGAGGAGATCGGTATCCCCTGCATCTATGGCGTCGACCAGATACACGGCACTACCTATACGCGGGGCGGCACCCTCTTTCCGCAAGGCATCAACATGGGTGCGGCCTTCAACCGCGAACTGACCCGCCGCGAGGCCGAAATCTCCGCCTACGAGACCAAGGCAGGCAGCATCCCCTGGACATACGCGCCTGTCACCGACCTGGGTCGTGATGCACGCTGGCCCCGCATGTGGGAGAATTATGGCGAAGACTGCTACCTGAACGCCGAGATGGGACGCGAGTCGGTATTGGGTTTCCAAGGCGATGACCCCAACCACATCGGCCCCAACCACATTGCCGCCTGCATGAAGCACTACATGGGCTATGGCGTACCTGTGTCGGGCAAAGACCGTACGCCCTCGTCCATTACCGAACAGGACATGCGCGAGAAGCATTTCGCCCCCTATCTGGAAATGGTAAGGAACGGCGCCCTCTCCATCATGGTCAACTCGGCCATGAACAACGGCCTGCCCTTCCATGCCAACTACGAACTGCTGACCAAGTGGCTGAAGGAAGACCTCAACTGGGACGGCATGATTGTGACCGACTGGGCCGACATCAACAACCTCTACGCCCGCGACCACATAGCCAAAGACAAGAAAGAAGCCATCAAGCTGGCCATCAATGCCGGCATCGACATGTCGATGGACCCCTACAGCTGGGACTTCTGCATCCTGCTGAAGCAGCTGGTGCAGGAGGGCGAGGTGCCGATGAGCCGCATCGATGATGCCGTGCGCAGGGTGCTCCGCCTGAAGTACCGCCTCAATCTGTTCGAGAAACCCTATTATGACCTCAAGGACTATCCGCTCTTCGGCAGTGACGAACATGCCGCCGTGGCCCTGCAGGCCGCCGAAGAGTCGCTGGTGCTGCTCAAGAACACAGACAACCTCCTGCCGCTGGCCAAGGGAAAGAAAATCCTGCTGACCGGTCCGAACGCCAACTCCATGCGCTGCCTTAACGGCGGTTGGTCGTACACTTGGCAGGGAAGCAATACCGAGGACTGTTCAGAACCTTACAATACCATTCTCGAAGCTTTCATCAACAAGTTCGGTGCCGAAAATATCATTTACGAAGCCGGTGTGACCTATAACGAGAAGGGCAACTGGTGGGAAGAGAATACGCCCGAAATCGAGAAGGCCGTGGCTGCCGCCGCCCAAGCCGACTATATCGTGGCCTGCATCGGCGAGAACTCCTATTGCGAGACGCCTGGCAATTTGAACGACCTCACCCTGTCTGCCAACCAACGCCGTCTGGTGCAGGCCCTGGCCGAGACGGGCAAGCCCCTTGTCCTGATACTGAACGAAGGTCGTCCGCGCATCATTGCCGACATCGAGCCGCTCAGCAAAGCTGTTGTCAACATCATGTTGCCAGGTAACTATGGTGGCGACGCGCTGGCCAACCTGCTGGCAGGCGACGCCAACTTCAGCGGTAAGATGCCTTATACCTATCCCAAGTATCCCCATTCGCTGGTGACCTACGACTACAAGCCGTGCGAACACATCGGCAAGCCGATGGAGGGCGCTTACAATTACGATGCGGCGGTCAACGTGCAATGGGCCTTTGGCTACGGGCTCAGCTACACCACCTTTGCCTATAGCAACCTGCGGGTGGACAAGGCACACTTTACGGCCGACGACGTGCTCACCTTCACCGTCGATGTGAAGAATACGGGCCGTCGTGCGGGCAAGGAGAGCGTGCTGCTCTTCAGTAGCGACTTGGTAGCTTCGTTGACCCCCGACAACCGCCGCCTCCGCAATTTCGAGAAAGTCGAGCTCCAGCCGGGTGAAACCCGCACCGTCACGCTGAAGCTGAAGGCTTCCGACCTGGCCTTTGTGGGCTATGATGGTCATTGGATACTCGAAGCGGGCGACTTCCGCATGCAGGCAGGCAATCAGGTGCTGGACATCACTTGCACAGAGACAAAGAAATGGGATACTCCGAATAAATGAATCGCCTTCAAAACGGCAGAAGAAAAATGAATCAGACACAGACAAACCGCATCGAAGTGGTCGACGCTCTGCGCGGCCTGGCCTTGTGTGCCATTGTGATTGTACATTGCTTTGAGCATTACAATCTGTATTACATTCCCGAAAGTGCCCCCCAGTGGCTGACGGCCTTGGACAAGGAAGTATGGAATACCACTTGGTTCTTGCTGGCGGGGAAGGCATTCTCTACCTTTTCTCTGCTTTTCGGTTTCAGTTTCTTCATCCAGCTCGACAATGCGGCCCGTCGGGGCATGCCTTTCAGGGAGCGGTTTGTCTGGCGCATGTTTCTGCTGCTGCTTTTCTCTCAGCTCCATTCCCTCTTCTACAACGGCGACATCCTGTTGCTCTATTCGGTAATGGGGCTTCTGTTGGTAGCTCTTTGCCGTCTGTCCACCCGCGTGGTGTTGACGGTGGCCGTTATCATGATTCTTCAGCCCTTGGAGTGGATTCGTCTGCTATGTGCTCTGTTGGATATCCCCTTCCTTGATTATGGAAACCATTGGTTGACCTATGCCAAGCTGGCCAAGCCTGTCATGGAGTCGGGTAATGTGTGGGAAGTCATCGCGTCGAACATCACTTACGGCCAGTTGTATGGTAATTTATGGCAGATAGAGAACGGCCGCATTTTCCAGATAGGCGGCTTGTTCCTCTTCGGCATGGTGGCCGGTCGGGAACAACTCTTCAGGAATACTCCGGCTTCCATACGCCGCTGGAAGTGGCTGGTGTTATGGGCTGCCGTGCTGTTTGTGCCTTTCCACATTGCGAGGAGTGCCTATCCGGCCTGGGTGGGGGCTTGCCCACGGCTGGCCATGCCGCTCGACATCGCCCTTCCTTCCATCAGTAACTTTCTGTTGATGGTGGTACTTGTCGGCTTGTTCACCCTGATTTGGTACGACCGTGGAGAAGGGTTCAAATTTCAGCGTCTGTTCATTCCCTATGGCAGGATGAGCCTGACGAATTATATCCTTCAGTCCATTGTCGGTGTATCCCTGTTCTATGGTTTCGGTTTGGGATTGTATCGCTATACGGGTGCTACGGTTTGTTTGCTGATAGCTTTGGGTATCTTTACGCTTCAGTTCCTTTTCAGCCGCTGGTGGCTTGGACGTCACAGACAAGGACCGTTGGAATGGGTCTGGAGGAAGCTGACTTGGCTGTGAACGAAGAGATTTTTGTAGGAGAATGTGTTGGAATTAGCTAAAATAATCTATTTTTGCCCGTTGTATATGCAGATTTTAAGTCTTGATACCTTTGATATGAAATGACATTGCAAGGAGAACATATCTTGATTGCGGAACTGAAGCGTGGCTCCAAGAAAGCTTTCGACCGGATATATAAGCTCTATGCCGGTCGGTTGCTGGCTTATTGTGTGCAATACACCAAGTGCCGCGAGGATGCCGAGGAAATTGTACAGGATGTGTTTGTCGCTTTGTGGAACAGTCGTGAAAACATTCGTCAGGAAGAGACCTTGCATTCTTTGTTGTTCACCATTTCTAAGCATCGCGTTATCAATGCTTATCGCTCCACCCTTAATTCTCCTGTTTACGAAGATTATGTGGACTATCAGAATGAACTGGCTGCAGGCGAGAATTGTGATCGGGTAGAATACGAACAATATGTAAAGATTGTCAAGGAGGCTATTCGACGATTGCCTTCTACTCAACAACGCGTTATTACTCTTTCGCGTTTTTCTCAACTATCCAATAAAGAGATAGCCGAACGTCTTTCATTGAGCGAGCAGACAGTGAAGAACCAACTTTCAGTAGGTTTGAAAACACTCCGGATGCTGCTTGCCAAAGTTCTGTTGGCCTCCGCCACGAGCTTGTTATTAAATATTGTGAATAGATGGTTTTGAAATGGTACATTAGAGCGAACCGATTGTCTATACTAACGAATTGTGAATGGATATGGATGAACTGGAACAGAAATACAGAAATGACAAATTGAATCCTGACGAACTGAAGCGTTTGCGTGAGGAAGTAAACTCGATGAGTGATGACCGTTTGGAAGATTCGTTGCGTGAAGCATGGGAGTCTGCCGAGGTTTCTTCGAGCGATGCAGACCGTCTGGATGAACTGAAGGTGCGGATCGACCAACAGCTTTTCCCTTCCCATCGAGTTGTACCTCTCTATTGGAAGGTGCTTCGGATTGCGGCAGCTGTTCTTCTTCCTCTTTTTATGATCGCTACCGTTTACTTGTATCAGGAGAATACCGTTCTTTCTCAGAAAGATTTTGTAGCTACTACAGGCAAAGGGGAACAGGTGACTATTTCTCTGCCAGACGGTACACAAGTAACGTTGAATGCCGAGTCACGTCTTTCTTATAATTTGTCCAATTTTAATTCTGACGAACGTCGGGTGGTATTCGATGGTGAAGGCTATTTTCGTGTGGCTAAGAATCCTTCCAGCCCTTTCTCCATTAGCGCAAAAGGGTTGAAAGTATCTGTGTTGGGTACCACTTTTAATCTTCGTGCCCGCTCGGCCGACGCTACAGCAGAACTTTCGTTGGAGGAAGGCAGTGTTCGCTTCCAATCCTTGAAGACTGGGCAGGGCGTTATCTTGTCACCTAATCAGACGGCAATTCTTGATCAGATACATGGAACCGTAACTGTAGAGGAAAGTAGTTATACCAAGGATGCTTCTGCCTGGAGACGTGGGGAATTGGCATTCCGTAATGTGCCTTTTGCGGAAGTGTTGAAAGAACTGGAGGAGGCCTATCATGTGTCTATTGCTATAGAGACTGAAGAAATAGACTATCAGGACGATTTGTTTACAGGCGTTCTGAGTCGTACGAATATCAATGAAGCATTGGAAATGATCGAACACTCATATCATTTGAAGGCAACGCTGAAGGATGGAAAAATAACGTTGGTGGATTTACGTTAGAGATTGTGTGGGGAACATTGGGTGAAATCCTATTTCTTGGCATAGTGCATTAAGCTTTATGTACGGGAATAGGATTTTTTATTTTATATGTTCTTTAACATGCATTTTCTTTGGTACGTTTCTTTTATAATCATGTCTTTACTTGTAGACAAGCTTGTTGAATGTTTAAATCATGAAGAATTGTTAATCTCAAAAAACTAAAAGGAAACATGAACAATCAATCGAAGTTGCAAAGATTGCTTTGCGTGGCGGTTTGTCTCTTCTGTATAGGCATTATGACAGCCTTAGCACAAGAACAAAAAGTGACTGTCGAGCTGAAGAACGCCACCTTGAAGCAAGTTTTCAAGAGTATCGAAAGGCAGACCACTTATCGTTTCTCCTATCGGAACACGTTGGTGGACAATAAAAATGATATTACTATCTCGAAACGTCAGGTCGATGTTTCGGTTGTGCTCAACGAAGCTTTGAAGGGACGTAATTTAACGTATACTATTGTATCCTCAAAATCTATTGTTATCAGTGATTTGAAAGAGCAATCTGCCTCATCGAAGAATAAACGCGTGTCTGGTACGGTGAAATCGGCTAATGGTGAGTTGATAATTGGTGCGAATATTAAAGTCGTTGGTACTACTATTGGTTGTATTACGGACATTGATGGAAACTTTGTACTTGAAGTGCCTGAGAATGCTAAGTTAACAGTTTCTTATATTGGTTTTCAGACGCAAGAGGTCGCTATAAAAGGAAAATCTTCTGTGAATATTGTGTTGAAAGAAGATACCGAGATGCTGGATGAGGTCGTGGTTACTGCATTGGGTATCAAACGTGAAGAAAAAGCATTGGGATATGCTGTACAAAAGGTAAAAGGGGATAAATTGACAACTACTAAAGGGGTAGACATCGCTTCTTCATTAACTGGACAAATCGCAGGTTTGAATATCCAGAACAGCACAGAGTTCAATGAAAATGCAAAAATTTTACTAAGAGGTGAAACTCCGATTGTTATCATTGATGGTATTCCATCATTAGTGTCCAATAAAAATGGACGAATTAAAAAATTAATCAAATAGTCCTTTAA